>Ga0126325_10000060_pt1 | contig 39353 bp, 33 predicted proteins | sample InaspJWI14metaG_FD_94487 | JGI IMG/M metagenome (GOLD analysis project Ga0126325, IMG submission 94487) | Marine gutless worms symbiont microbial communities from Oahu, Hawaii - Inanidrilus sp. 1 OAHU.JWI-14 metaG | ecosystem: Host-associated > Annelida > Digestive system > Unclassified...
GTTGTCATAGCGGCCTCCTTTTTAAGGTTATGAGGCCATTATAACCGCCGTCTGTGACAGATACGGTCACAGATCGGCACTACTGGAGTTTTTTAGAGAACCGCATTCCCATTTTCCGATCTGGAACCGGGAATGGCGGGTTACGAAGAGGCCGCCCCCGAGCAAATCAAGGAGTTCTATACGTTTTACGACGAAGTGGTACCCACGATTAAAAGTGTGCTCAAGTTCAACAACAATTTCGGCTGTCCGGAAAACACGCGGCCCGCTTTATTGAAGACATGGAGAAAGTCCGCGGCTTTTTCGGCCTCTATCTGGCTGCTGAAGAAGAAGAGCCGAAAAAAGATGCCGGGGCGAAAGACACCAAGGAAACTGTCCCCACCCTCGGGTTGGAGGTGACGTTCCGGGTCAATCAGGCGTATGAGGTCATGGCCAACCAGATTATCGGGTGGAAGCTGGTGGTCGGTAAGCAGACCTTGGTCGACGGCGGAAAGACGACGAGCGGTCAATGGTCATTGGGCGAACCGGTGACGGTGTCCCTCCGCTGGGCTAAAAATGCGCCCTACAGGCCCGTTTTTGCAGGCACTTATGAGGGGGCCGGGGTAAAAGGGCGGACCGCCACCTGGCGGTTTTCCAACAACTGGTCGCTTTTACGACTCTTGAAGGAGCATGCCGCCGAAAAAACCGATTTGAGCGGGTTCGTCGATCAGGAACCGCACACCCTGAAATTTGACGTCGAAGTGGACCGGGTGGACGGCAAGGACCCGACCGGAAAGAAATTTAAGTCAAAGGCATTTGTGCGGGTTGCCTTGATCACTGCCGACAAAGCCAGGCTACCCTTGCAGATGCCCACATTTCCGACATCGGCACCCAAGCTTGGCATGCTATCAGCCGCCAGGGGAGATTGATATGACAGACAAGGAAAAACCGGCCGAGGCCGACGCTGGGGTGGGGGGGGTTGCAGCCACCGCAGAGGGACAGGCGGGCGGCAACGAGGCCTTCCACCTGGATACCGAGCGCTACCTGACCCCCATACCGGGTGATAACCCGGCCGGGGAGGCCCTGCGGTACGAAGGGGCCTATGACCGCATCCAGGAGGCCCGCAAGGAAGAACCGGCCGAATTGCCCCAGGGTATCTGGGAGCGGGAGCTGAAAAAGGCGAGCTGGGATCAGGTCATGGAACTTTGCCTGGACGCGCTTGAAAACCGCTCCAAAGATATCCAGGTAGCCGCCTGGCTGACGGAAGCCCTCATCTGCCTGCATGGATTTACGGGTCTTGGCCAGGGCCTGAAGCTGCTGCGGGGGCTGGTGGAAAACTTTTGGGACGACGCCTACCCGGCCATAGAGGATGATGACCTCACCGCCCGGGTTGCTCCGCTTATCTGGTTAAACGAGAAATTATCCTACAAGCTCAAGTTTGTGCCCATTACATCACCCCAATCCATGGACTCCCGGCCCTATAGTTATGCCGACTGGGAAAGCGCCAATCTTTTGGAAAAACTGGCCGTCAAAGAGCCGGACGCCATTGCCCGGGCCGAGGGCCAGGGTCGGGCCACGCGGGCCAAATTTCTGGGCAGCGTTATGTTCACCAGCGGCCGGTTTTATGTCCGGCAGGCCCAGCTCGTTGAAGAAGCCCTGCATTTGCTGGCTGACCTGAACGGGCTGCTGGACGAGAAATGTGCTGCCGAGGCGCCCAGCCTGAACATGTTCAAAGAAAACCTTGAAAATATTCTCGGGCTCGTTAATAATTTTTTAAAGGAAAAACAGATTGAAATGCCGGCAGAGGCAGTGCCCCCGGAGGAAGCCAAAGCGCCCTCAGATGACGAAACCGCCGATGACGTTGATCAGCTGGCAACCCTGTCGATTAAAAGCCGCGAGGAAGCTTACCGGCTGTTGGCGGCGGCGGCCGATTACCTGATCATTCATGAACCCCACAGCCCCACGCCCCATCTTGTCAAACGGGCGGTATCATGGGGGCGGATGTCCCTGACGGAACTTCTCAGGGAATTGATTCAAGACGATAGCAACCTGCGCCAGATATTCAACCTGCTGGGGGTCAAGGTGGCTGTCCCGCACGATGAAGCGCGAAAAAGCGACTGATGATTTGGAAAAATCCCGGTTAAGGTGATCGGGTGGATACCATATATTTATACCAGGTACTGATTACACGCATATGTCTTTTAAAACCTAACATGGGAAAAGGAGGTCATTATGGCTGAAAGCACACAACACAAGCTGGATCGTATCCGGCCGCCAAGGGTGCAAATCACCTATGATGTTGAAATCGGTGGTGCCATCCAGATGAAGGAACTGCCTTTCGTGGGCGGGATCATGGCGGATCTGTCCGGCCAGCCTGAGGAACCGCTGCCGAAACTGAAGGAGCGTAAGTTCGTTGAGATCGACCGGGACAATTTCAACGACATCATGGACTCCATCAATCCGCGGCTGGTGTTCCAGGTTGACAACAAGCTGGTGGATGACGACAGCAAGCTGAACTTGGAATTGAAGTTCAACCAGATGGACGATTTCAACCCGGTTGCTGTTTTGAAGCAGATCAAGCCCCTCAAAAAGCTCTACGATGCCCGACAGCGGCTGTCCGACCTGCTCACCAAGCTCGACGGCAACGACGAGCTGGACGACCTGCTGCAGGAGGTTATCCAGAGTACCGAAAGCATGGAAGAGCTCAAGACCCTGACCGCTTCGGAAGAGGGCGGTGAAGAGGGCGGTGAAGAGGGCGGCGATGAGGCTGCCGATGAACCGGCCGAGGAATAATAGCGGCCCAACCTGAAACGCTGATATAGCTATTTATATAAGGAGGACGAACCATGGCTGAGGAACAAGAACAAGCTGCCGAAGAGTTGGGCTTGCTTGATAACATCATTCAAAACGGCCAGATGGTCAAAGATGAGTCCCAGGTGCCCTACGCCAAGGATCTCATCGGTGAATTCGTAGCCCAGATTCTGGATGAAGGGATGACTGTCAGCGCGGATACGGCCGCCATGATCAATGAGCAGATTGCCAAGATAGATGAACTTCTCACCCTCCAGCTCAATGAAGTCATGCACCAACCGGACTTCCAGAAGCTCGAGGGGGCCTGGCGCGGGTTGAACTACCTGGTGATGAACACCGAAACCGGCGTCATGCTGAAGCTGCGGCTTTTGAATGTAACCGCTGCAGAACTGTTGAAAGACCTGGAAACGGCGGTTGAATTCGACCAGAGCCAGCTGTTCAAGAAAGTCTACGAGGAAGAGTACGGCACGTTCGGCGGGAGCCCCTACACCATGCTCGTGGGCGATTTTGAATTCGGCCGGCACCCCCAGGATATGGCCCTGCTGGAGAAACTCTCCAATGTCGCCGCGGCGGCCCATGCACCGTTTATTGCCGCTGCCGACCCCAAGATGTTCGATCTGGGGAGCTTTACCAAGTTGGGGTTCCGCGGGACCTGGCCAAGGTTTTTGAAAGCGCGGAGTTGATTAAATGGCGTTCCTTCCGCGACAGCGAAGATTCCCGTTATGTCACCCTGGCAATGCCCCATATCCTGATGCGGCTGCCCTACGGGGCCGATACGGTGCCCGTGGAAGGGCTCAGTTTTGAGGAAGACGTGGACGGCAAGGATCACGCCAAGTACCTGTGGGGCAACGCGGCTTACGCCCTGGCCCAGCGGATTACCAATGCCTTTGCCCTCTACAAGTGGTGTGCGGCAATTCGCGGCGTGGAAGGCGGCGGCCTGGTGGAAGGGCTGCCGACGCACACCTTTTCAACTGACGAAGGCGATATCGCCTTGAAGTGCCCCACCGAAATTGCCATCACCGACCGGCGTGAAAAAGAGCTCAGCGACCTGGGTTTTATCTCGCTGGTGCACTGCAAGGGCACGGACTATGCGGCCTTTTTCGGCGGACAGACGACCCAGAAACCCAAGGTGTATGACACGGACTCCGCCAATGCCAACGCACGCATTTCAACGGTGCTGCCCTACATCCTGGCGGCTTCGCGCTTTGCCCATTATTTAAAGGCGATCATGCGGGACAAGATCGGCAGCTTCCAGACGGCTGACACCATTTCGGCCTTTCTCAATAGCTGGATCAGCAATTATATCCTGGCCCAGGACGATGCCAGCCAGGAAATGAAGGCCCGGTTCCCGCTGCGTGAAGCCCGGGTGGATGTGACTGAAATCCCCGGCAAGCCCGGCTGCTACAATGCCATCGCTTTTTTGAGACCGCATTTCCAGCTTGAAGAGCTCACCGCTTCTATCAGGCTGGTGGCTGAACTGCCGCCGCCGGCCGGTTGATCTGGTTAATATCAGGGCGGTACCAGCGGATGAAACTTCATGGCCCCACCTCTGGCTGATAGGGCTGCCAGAGGTGCGCTGTGAAATGAGGATCGTAACAATAGGGCTTTAGCCGGTCTCAGGTTTAGCTGGCGGCTGAATCGACCCTTTTACAAGAAAGGATAATCGTTATGTCAACAGATATGTTTTTAAGTTTACATAAAATTCAAGGTGAAAGCGAGGACCAGAAATTTGAGGGGGACATAGAGATCACGGGCTGGTCGGCCGGCTATGAGCAGCCAATTTCGGCGGCTAAATCCGCAACGGGTCCCACCGTTGAAAGAGTCCAAGCCGAACCCATCACGATAACCAAATCGGTAGATTCCGCTTCCAATGACCTTCTGCAGGCGATATGGAGCGGTAAGGTCATCTTGAGTGGTTTCATCTCTTGTTGGCGGGCGGATGCAAAAAAAGAAAAACCCGTTGAATACCTGCGAATAGAGATGGATCATATTGTTGTCACCACCTTCGGTATATCCGGGGGCGAGGGCGAAATTGCCCAGGAAGAAGTGGGACTGTCGGCTGGAAAGGTGACATTTATCTACAAAGGCCAGAAGAAAATAGGTGGAGAAGAAGGGAAAGAAACAGCGAATTTTAACTTTATCAAAGGGACATATGGCGGTGATTAAACCGGTGGGATAGGCGCCGCTGTTGCATGGCACGAGGTACGGTTCAGGAACTGTGCGCCTTTCGTTTTTGCATTGCGGTTGCCCCAGCTTGCCGCCCGCGCCTGTGGAAATAGCGGGAGGAGGTGGGTTTCGGTTTGCCCGGGCTTGATTGTCACTCACGGTACCCTGTCGATCCTTACGTTTCAAGGAGCAAGAATCGATGGCCACCAGCATGTTCGTGAAGTTTTGCCGAAAAACAAAAGGTATAATTGAGGGAGAGTGCACTGACAAAGGCCACGAGAAATGGTGCGTCATTACCTCTCTCTCGCAAACGTTTAATAATAAAACGTTGCCGCCACCCACTATTCCGAAAAGAGCGCCGGTGGCCAAGACGTGCAAACCCGAAGCAATCTCGATCAAAAAGATTGTAGACAAGGCTTCTGGCGAATTGATGCGCATGTGCTGGTACTGTGAACAGCTTGAGGAAGTGGTGATTGAGTGCTTCCGTGCGAGCCCGGGGCAGCGCGGAGAAACCCAGCCGATCAAATATTTTAGTATCGAACTTAAAGGCGTTACAATCAAGGAATTCGAATTCGAGGTCGATGAAGGGGACCTTGTCACCGAAGATCTGGATTTGGTGGCTGACAGGGCTGTCTATACATACACAGAAATGCACAAGGAACGGGGAACGGCAATTCCGTTCGGGTCAGCCACAATTATCACCGGAAGCGCAAAATGATGATGAATAGGAGGGATTCATCATTTCCGGATTGATCAAGCGTCGGGCTTGAGCATTACCGGGGCTTGACACGGCAGTGCATCTGCGTGGCCCTATCCAGGCCCCGGATACCCGGGCCGGGATTCCGGGTGTCTGCTATTGGGCGATTCCGCGACCGGTTGTTTTACGTTTTGAAATGGCGGCCGACCCCCGGGTGGCAACGCACCGCGGAGATGACGCGCAAGGGTAAGGCTGTTTGATCCGGGCGTGATGGCTTCTACCCATAGCCCCCGACCAGGCATTCCTATTCCAGGAGCAAGCAAGTATGGCCACCAGCATGTTCGTGAAGTTTTGCCCAAAAAACGGCATAATTGAGGGAGAATGTGAGGACATAGGCCACGAGAACTGGTGTGAGATTACCTCCCTTAAGCAAAAGTTCAGCATCGAGGACAAGGATGAAGAAACAACGGATCCTCAGCGGGCCAAACACGAGCCCATAGGGATCAGTAAGATCATCGACAAGGCCTCCATAGAGTTGTTGAAGCACTGCCGGGATGGCAGACCACTGAAGGAGGTGATCATCGAATGCGTCCGCGCCCACGTGGTGGCAGAGGGCAAGGCGCCACTTAACTATTTCCAGATCGTACTTGAAAATGTGATCATCAAGCGGTTCCAATATCGGGTCGATGAAGGTAACCTTGTTTCTGAGGAATTGGAACTGGCGGCCCGCAAAGCTACCTATAACTACAGGGAACTGAACAAATTCAGTGGAAATATGGTGGTGCCTGTCCTGGCTAATGCGAAGGAATATGAACTAAGGGATGATGACTTTGACGATGCTCCAGATCGAGATGATAAGCCTACGAAAGGAATGGGTAAAAAATATAGGGACGCATATAGATATCTGGATGAAGACCAGAAGGCAGAATTTGCTAAACTAAGAAATAGAAGAGACAAGGAAGCATTTCTCGACCCCCTAATCGCCAAGGGTCGGGAGTAAGAATGAGTAAAAAAGAGAGGGAAGCATTTGCTGGCTTCCAGAAGCGCTAAGGATCGGGCTTCTAATAAATCGGATTTCAAATGCCCATACCACCTACTTCCTATAAAACCAGGGCTTCACTCCTGGACCGGCTTATAGATGCGGCGCCCCGTGTAAAAAAGGAGCTCCGGCCTTTGCGAACCATGGACCGTCCGGCTAACCGGGCCGCCATTGCCAGGGATCTGGGCTGGCTGCTGAATACGCGCACCCCCCTGACCGCCGAGGAGTTTGACGCCCGGGACCTGACCGTTATCGATTTCGGTGTGCCCGACTTTGGCAAAGGGAGCCCGGCAAGCGAAAGGGACCAACAACTGAGGGCGTTACTAACGGAAAAGGCTATCCGGGCGTTTGAGCCCCGGTTACGCGATGTAAAGGTTTCCATTGAACCAGCCATGGACAGTGAACGTAGCCTGCGCATGATCATCGACGCCGTCATGGTTGGCGAAGATGTCGGCGAACCCGTATCGTTCGAAACAATTTACGCCAGCGAGACAGGACAGACAAGGATCGATGCTGAATCGTACTGAGGACCTTCTAGAATATTACAAAAGAGAACTGACCTACCTGCGCAAGATGGGGGCGGCCTTTGCCGCCGACTATCCCAAGGTGGCCGGGCGGCTGGAATTCGGCCCGGAACAGAGCCCGGATCCCCATGTTGAAAGGTTGATCGAGTCGTTTGCTTTCCTGGCCGGCCGGATCCAGTACAACCTGGAAAGCGAGTTTCCCCAATTGGCCACGGCGCTTTTGGGAACCATATACCCCCAGTTCCTTGAGCCGGTGCCTTCCATGACGATTGCCTGCCTGGAGGCGGATCCCACCCAGGGTGGGCTGACGGGCGGGCACCGGGTGCCTGAACACACGCCGCTGTTTACCCAGACCGCTCAGGGGCACCTCTGCCGTTTCCGGACCGGTTATCCCGTGGTTCTCTGGCCCCTGGAAGTCACCTATGCCGGTTTTGAGTCCACGGATCAATTCGACTTTATGGATGCCCGGCCCCAGGTGAGCCTGGTCTTAAGGCTGTCCATCAGTAGTCCGGCAGGCGGGCTCGGTGACATGGGGCTGGACAAGCTGCGTTTTTACCTCAATGCGGACAGCATGCTGGCTCACGCCCTTTACGAACTGCTTTTTTGTCATGTGCTGGATGTGGTCATTTTACCGGAAGATACGGAAAAACCCGTTCTTTTGCCAACCGATACAATCCAGCCGGTGGGTTTTGGACCGGACGAAGGGCTCTTGCCCTATTCGCCGGGCAGCCATTATGGCTATCGGCTGTTGCACGAATATTTTACGTTTCCGGAAAAATTTCTGTTTCTGGATATTGCCAACCTGCACCGGCACCGTTCGGAAAACCGCTTCGATATCCTGGTCCTGCTGGACCAGATGCCTAGCAGTCGCCTGACTATCGATAAAAATACGTTCCGGCTGGGTTGTACGCCGATTATCAACCTGTTTAACCAAACAACCGACCCGATACGGTTGGATGAGAAAAAGGCGGAATACCTGCTCCATCCCGACCAGCGCAGGGAGAGCATCACCGAGATTCATTCTATAGAATCGGTGATGGCCATCGAACACGACAGCTTTGAGCCCCGGCCGGTGGAACCGTTTTATTCGTACAGCCACAACCTGGAGCAACGGGGGCAGAAGGCTTTCTGGCAGGCCCGCCGAGAATCGGCCGGTCGCAAAGACCTTCCCGGCACCCATGTATATCTTTCACTGGTAGACCTGGATTTTAACATCCACATACCGCCGACAACCACCATTTATGCCAAGACGCTCTGCACCAACCGGCGGCTGGCTGAAGAGGTCCCCGTCGGCGCGGTTTTACAGATCGAAAAGGCCGCACCCCTCGAGCGTATCTACACTCTGGCCAAGCCCACCCACCAGATTGATCCCCCCCTGCGGGGACAAGCCCTGTGGAGATTGATATCCCACCTTTCACTGAACTATCTTTCCCTGGGAAATGATAAAGCGAGCCTGAGTGCCTTGCATGAAATTTTAAAGCTGTACAGCTTTCTGGATCCGGAGCAGACCTACCAGCAGATATCGGGGATCCGTGAAATGGCATGCCGGCAGGTTGTAAGAAGAATTGGACAGGACGCCTGGAAGGGGTTTTGCAGGGGCGTAGAAGTAACCCTGGTGTTTGACGAGGACCTCTACGTTGGCAGCGGGTCGTTCCTGATGGCCGCGGTGCTCAACCGTTTCTTGCCGCTTTATGCATCGGTAAACTCCTTTACCCAGCTCATAATCAAAAGCAAACAACGCGAAGGGATCTGGAAGCGATGGGAACCCGTAGCCGGGGAACAGATAGTCCTTTAGATCGGACCATATTCGATAAGGGGTACAGCTTTAAATTTTTTCAAGCCGTCAAATTGCTTGAAATCCTTTACCCCGAACAGAATTCGGTGGGGGCGCATTCTGAACCCGCCCGGGAACCGGTGCGTTTCACCTCTAAAGTGAGCCTCGCATTCCCGGTGGGCGATATCGACCAGATCGCATTGCCTTCCAGGGAGGGTGAACCGGCCACCATGGCGGTCAATATCATGGGCCTGGCCGGTGCAATGGGGCCCCTGCCGGCCGCTTATACCGAGTTGATCCTGGAGAGAATCTGGAAAAAAGATACCGCCCTGCGGGATTTTCTGGATATTTTCAACCACCGGTTGGTCTCGCTGTTTTATCGGGTACGCAAGGTTTCCCGGCTAGGTTTTGACTTTAATTCCCCCCAGCATTCCAGCGTGGCCCGCTATCTGTATTCCCTGATGGGGCTGGGTACTGCCGGGCTGCAGGATCGTATGCATGCGTCGGACCGGGCCCTGTTGTTTTACACCGCCCATTTCGCCCGCCAGGGGCGTTCAATGGCCGGTCTCGAGAGCCTGCTTACCGATTATTTTGGGATAAAAATTCAGGGCCGTCAATTCAAGGGGCAGTGGCATCAGATTGCCGACGACCAGATCACCGTGCTCGGGATCGCGGGGCAAAACCAAATTCTGGGCGAAACGGCCACCATCGGAACCAAAGTTTGGGATCAACAGGGTAAGTTTGAATTGCGGGTGGGGCCCCTGACCACTGAGGAATTGTTGTTATTTCTCCCCGACGGCACTGCATTTCCGCCGCTGTGTGAACTCACCCGCTTTTACGTGGGCAGTGAACTGGATTTCGAGATCGTTCTGATTGCCAAAAAGGGTGATATTCCGGCTCCGCAGTTGGGCGGGGCTTTCAGCCCGCGCCTGGGATGGACCTCCTGGTTGGGGACCCGGGCGCGCGACACGGACCATGACACGGTCAAGCTGTCACCGCGCCTGCTGAGCCTGGTAGAGAAAGGGATGGTTACCCAATGAGTCTCGATTTGCAGTCGCTGATAGAAAAACTGGACCCGACCTGCCGGAAAAGTCTGGAATTGGCGGCGGAGCTGTGCGTGTCCCATACCAATTATAATGTCGAAATCGAGCACTACCTGTTGAAGCTGCTGGAAGTGCCGGAAAGTGACATCCACCAGATTCTGAAGAACTATGATATTGAAATTGGGGACATCACCAAAGAACTCATCCAGGCCATCGACCGCTTCAAGCGCGGTAACTCCCGTACCCCGACCCTTTCGCCCTATATCCTCACCCTCTGCGAACAGGCCTGGCTGGTGGCGTCTTTGCAGTTGGGCGCCGACACTATCCGCACCGGGGCCGTTTTCAAGGCGCTTTTGGATGACGATAATCTCCGTGGCGTTATCCTGGAATCAGCCCCTTCCTTGAACCAGATTTCGCGGGACGTCGTTAAAAAAGAGTTCGACGAGATTATGCGGGCGATCGATAAAACCGCGGATGAATCCGAACCCGAAGCGGACCACCAACCTGAAGAGCAGTTGCAGCGCCCCGGCCAGCTCTCGCAGACGCCTTCTTTGGACCAGTATACCCTCGACTTGACCCAGCGGGCCCGCCAGGGCCTGATCGATCCCATCTACGGGCGCGATCCTGAAATCCGCCAGTTGATCGACATTCTGACTCGTCGCCGCCAGAACAACCCCATCCTGACCGGTGACGCCGGCGTTGGCAAGACCGCTGTGGTGGAGGGGTTTGCCATCCGGATTGCCCGGGGGAATGTGCCCCCGGCGTTGAAGAATATCTCCTTGCGGCTTTTGGATCTGGCCCTGCTGCAGGCCGGTGCCGGCATAAAAGGGGAGTTCGAAAAGCGCTTGAAGAGCGTTATCGAGGAGGTCAAGCAAGCCTCCCGGCCGACTATCCTGTTTGTCGATGAAGCCCATACCATGATCGGGGCTGGTGGTCCGGCCGGCCAGGGGGATGCGGCCAACCTGCTTAAACCGGCCCTGGCCCGGGGAGAATTGCGTACCATCGCCGCTACCACCTGGGCGGAGTATAAAAAGTATTTTGAAAAGGATCCGGCCCTCGTCCGCCGCTTCCAGGTGGTCAAGGTGGCCGAGCCGGAGGAAGATGCCGCAGTGGAAATGCTTCGCGGGGTGGTCGCCAACCTGGAGAAGCACCATAATGTCACGGTGCTTGATGAGGCCGTCTGGGACGCGGTCCGGCTGTCGCATCGTTACATTACCGGGCGGCAGTTACCGGACAAAGCGATTAGTGTGCTGGACACCGCCTGTGCCCGGGTTGCCATCGGCCAAACCGGCAAACCGCCTGAAATTGAAGATGTGGCCAACCAGATAGAGCAGCTGGAGCTCGAACTGGCGATTCTCAAACGTGAAAACGCCAGCGGTGTGGACCACGCCGAGAGAATCGCCGACCTGACCCGTGAACTGGATGAGATTGTGAGTGCCGGTCAGATGCTCAAACAGCGCTGGGAAATCGAACTGGGCATCGTCAATGACGCGCTTGAACTCCAACAGCGCCTGTACCAGGAGGCCGCCGCGGAAGATGCCGGTGATGAGGCCGAAATACAGGCAGTGAAAAGAGACCTGCTGAAGGCCAAACGTAAACTCGAAGAGCTCCAGGCCCAAGCGCCCATGGTGCCGCTTTGTGTGGACGCCGGGGTTATCGCCCGGGTTATCTCCAACTGGACCGGGATCCCGGTCGGCAAGATGATGACCAATGAAATCGACACGGTACTGCGTCTGAAAGAGAAAATGGGCCGCCGCATCATCGGCCAGGACCAGGCCTTGGATGCGATCTCCCGGCGCATCCGTACCTATCGTGCCGATCTTGACGATCCCGGAAAGCCGGTCGGGGTATTTTTGCTTGTCGGACCCAGTGGCATCGGGAAAACTGAAACCGCTCTGACCCTGGCCGAACTGCTTTACGGCGGTGAACGCAATATGGTGACCATCAATATGTCCGAGTATCAGGAAGCCTATACGGTTTCCGGCCTCAGGGGCGCCCCACCGGGATATGTCGGCCATGGTAAAGGTGGGGTGTTGACCGAAGCGGTTCATCACAATCCCTATACAGCGGTTTTGCTGGATGAGGTAGAGAAAGCCCACCCGGACGTGATGGAGCTTTTCTATCAGGTATTCGACAAGGGTACCCTCGAGGATTCCGAGGGTCTAGTCGTCGATTTTAAAAATATGGTCATCATGCTCACCTCCAACGTGGGGACGGATGCGATCCTCAAAGCCTGCGATGAAGATGATCAGCCGCCGGATCCCGACACCCTGATAGAACTGGTGCGGCCGGAATTGTTGAGACATTTCAAGCCCGCCTTTCTGGGCCGTTTGGTCATCGTACCCTACTATCCATTGAGCGACAGAGTCATCCAAAGCATCGTGCGCCTCAAACTTGACCGGATCCAAGAAAGATTCCTGGAAAACCATCGGATTGCATTCACCTACTCCGACGACCTGGTGTCCGCCATTGCGGCCCGGTGCACTGAAGTGGACACCGGCGCTCGCAATGTGGACCATTTGTTGACCCAGACCCTGCTGCCCGAGATTTCGGCGGAGTTACTTTCCCGGATGGCTGCCGGCCAAATTTGTACCGGGATCAAGGTTGATATTGATGCGGCGGAAGCGTTCGCCTACAAATTTGAACCTTCGGTGGAAGATCTGTCCGCTGAAGTGACGGAACCACGTTTATCGGCGGCTTTGACCCGGCCGGTACCCGGCCGGGTACCGGCCGGAGTCCATAAAGGATCTTATGGCCACCCCGGAAAAAAAGCCGGCCTTGAAAAAAAACATACGGTTAAGGAAAAAACCGGGCAAAAAGTCCAAAAAGTGGCGCGAGCTACTCAAGCGGCTTTAATCTGTCCAACGTTGATGGGAAACGATAAACTCAATGCCTGAAGAAAAACGATATCTCAAGGTTCTACCTCCCCCCGGCGCCGCGGGCGATCTTTCGATTTCCGAAATCGAAGGTGAAGAAATGATTTCAGCACTGTTCCGATACCGGCTGCGGCTGCGATCTACCGATGATGAAATCGATTTCGCCAAGATGATCGGTAGCAATATGGCGGTATCCATAGAGCAGGCCAACGATAAAATCAAGTATATCAATGGCGTTATCACGCGCTTTCAACAAGGCGACAGCGACGAGTATTACAGCACGTACTTTGCGGAAATCCGGCCCTGGTTATGGCAGCTTTCTCTCACGGTGGATTCCCGTATTTTTCAAAACCAGACAGTACTGGAAATTATCAAGGACGTTTTTTCAAATTTTGGGTTTTCCGATTTCAAGGACAAGACCAAGAGATCGTTTGCGCAGCGCGAATACTGCGTTCAATACCAGGAGACCGCCCTGGATTTTGTCACTCGGTTGATGGAAGACGAAGGTATCTGGTATTTCTTTGAGCATACCGAAAAAACACACACCCTGGTGTTGGCGAACACCCCAGACACCCACGAGGATTGTCCCGGGTTTCCGGGAGCCCGCTATGTGAAAATTGAAAAGGCGATAAAAGATGACACTCTTATTGACTCGGTAACGCTCGAATAACAGTTGATTACCAGTAAATACGCAGCCAAGGATTATCATTTTGAAACTCCGGATACCGACCTCAAGATCAGTGTTGATAGCAGGAAGAAGTTAGCCGGCGATTACGAGATCTATGAATACCCCGGCGGATTCAGCAAGACCGAGGACGGCGACAAGATCATCAAACGGCGTCTCGAAGCCCATGAGGTGACATCCCAAGTGCTGCGCGGTGATAGCTACTGCCGGGCTTTTACAAGCGGATACAAGTTTCAGTTGAAAGATCATTACCGGTCGGAAATAAACAGGCAATATGTGCTTCGAAGTCTGTTTATCCATGCTACCAGCAAACGATACTTCAACAGTTTTGTCGCTTTCCCGGACGATGTCCCCTTCCGTCCCCTGCGGCGGGTAAAACGGCCCAAGATTTATGGGACCCAGACGGCCATTGTGGTGGGTGAAAGCGGCGAAGAGATATTTCCAGACGAGTATGGGCGGATAAAAGTACAGTTCCACTGGGACCATGAGGGCAAAAAGGATGAGAACAGCTCCTGTTGGATCCGGGTCGCCCAGATGTGGGCCGGTAAAAATTGGGGTACGATGTTCATTCCGCGCATCGGCAGTGAAGTGGTGGTCAGTTTTCTCGATGGGAACCCCGACAAGCCGCTCATCATCGGATCGGTCTACAATGCCACCCAGACGGTCCCATATACCCTACCCGGAGAGAAGACCAAGAGTACCATCCTGACCTGGTCCTCCAAAGAGGGCGAGGCCGGGAATGAAATCCGTTTTGAGGATAACAAGGATTACGAAGAACTCTATCTACACGCCCAGAAAGACCACTATATCAAGGTAGAGAATGACCGCAAACTGGAAGTCATTGGCAATGAGGAAACGACGATCACGCTGGATCGTACCACCACAATCAAGGAGGGCCACGAAACGCTAACCGTTGAAAAGGGTAACCGGACCATGGAGGTGTCGGAGGGGGATGAAACCTATACGGTGAAAACCGGTACCCGGACGCTGAAAGTAGCCGGTGAGGAGGAACACACCAACGAGGCCGGCTTTACGCAAAATGTAGCCAAAAACTATACGTTGAAGGTGGATGGCAACCTCGAGATTGACGTGAGCGGCACGATTACAATTAAATCCGGCAAGTCATTTGACACCAGTGCCGGAGCCGATATGACCAACACGGCCAAAATGAACCTGACCAACGATGCCGGTAAAGACCTGACCAACAAGTCCAAGATGAAACTAACCAACGATGCCGGGATGGATCTTATCAACACGGCCAAGATGAATCTGGACAACAAAGCGACCATGATCCTGACCAATAAAGGTAATATGAACGTAACCAATGATGCCGGGTTGCAGGCGGTTATCAAGGGCACGATGGTCGAGGTCAAAGCCAACGCCATGGCCAAGGTCGAAGGCGGTGGTATGGCGGAGGTTAAAGGCGGTATTGTAAAGGCAAACTAAGCATACCGTGATAACAACCCGCAGGAGTGTTGGAGATGACCCCAGAACAAGAAAATCCAGCTGGCGGCCAGGCGTCGGAACTGAAGACGAGCGGTGATGGCGACGAGCAGCCGACATTGCCCGATGTCCTGGACCCGGCAACCGCTCAGGCAGCTGCCGGCGAAAAGACCGCAGCCCTGGTGCCGGGTGAACAGGAGGCCGTGCCGGAAGATGTTGCCGCCCTGGAGGAGGGCGCCGGTGAGGCGACCGCCGCTGTCGCTCCCGAAGGGGGATTGCAGGAAAAAGGCCCGATCACGCGGATCACCGAAGATGAAGCCGGAAATCGCTGTGAAGCGACGTTTGTGGGCGATGACCTGAACGGGGAATCCAAAATTTACGACTCCAACGGGACCTTGATCCAGAATGCCCTCTTTGCCAAAGGTGTTCTAAACGGCCCCTTGTTTGCTTACGATGCCGCCGGGCAGCTCATCCAGAAAGCATATTTTATAAATGGAAAACTGAACGGCAAGATGACCCTTTATGACCAGGGGCGTATCAGAGCCCAGTTTTACTATAAAGACGATCTCATGCACGGCAAAGCTCGTTATTATAATGATGCCGAAACCTTGACCTGTACTGAAATCTACAAGGACGGTGCTTACCACGGCGTCAACAAATGGTATGACAGCCATGGTAACCTGCTTGTCAAGGCCCCCTATAAGGAGGGCAAGCAGCACGGCCTCCGGGTCGAGTACTTCCCAACGGGAACGCGCCGCGAACGAGCACCTTACCAGGATAACCTGCTGGAGGGTGAAGTTCGGCGCTATTACCAGGATGGTACCCTGATGCAGAAGGTACGGTACCATAAAGGCAAGCAGGTGGGGCAACTAATCGAATATGACCAGGGCGGCAATGAAAAGAAAGATTCGTGGTGGGTGCGGTTTTCAAGGTGGATCCAGGGTAAAAAGAAAGTGGACGTTGACACGCCCGAAGGCGGCGGCGGCCTGAGAGGATAGCGAGACTGCCATGACCCAGGAGTTTTCATTAGATCAAAAAAGGACCACGATTCTGGTTAGCGTGTTTGTGGTGCTTCTATTTCTGGTTTTTGCGGCCGGGTATTTATCGGGAACGCTGGTGGGGCTGCCCGAACCGGAACAGCCGCCGATTGCGAAAAAGCTTAGTGTAGAGCCGCCGCCAAAACCACCGGCCGAGGCCATCCAGGTGCCACAGGTGGTAACCCGGCCGGTACCAGAGCCCGAAGAAGAAGTCGCAGCCCAGCCCGAGCCGGAACCCGAGCCCATAGTAGAAGCGCCGGTTGAAAAGCTCTACTCGGTGCAGGTGGGGGCCTTCAAAACATTGGCTCGGGCTATGGCCCAACAAGAATTCCTGGCTGAAAAAGGACATCGGCCTTACATATATCACGGGCCCAATTCAAAAGGGGCTATGTGGTATACAGTCCGGGTCGGCGATTTTGACGATGTGGACGACGCCATTATGGCCGCGCGTGAATTCAGGGCGCTGGAGGGAACCTCGGTAACCCTGACTCACTATGACTCGTTAATGATGGTTCGGGACGAAAACGGCAAACGAATTGAAATAGCGCTGCCGGCTGCACTTGTAAAGGCCGATGCGGATGAGGCCTCTGCAGAAATTCCAGCTCAAGGAGGCGTAGCCCCGGAACCGGTCGCCGAAGAACCGGAACCGATTGTCGCGGAACCGGATCCAGTTGCTGAAAAACCTGAACCGGTTGCCGCGGAACCTGAACCAGTTGCTGCAGAACCAGAACCGGTTGCCGCGAAACCTGAACCGGTCGCTGAAGAACTGGAGCCGGTTACCGCGGAACCTGAACCGGTCACTGAGGAACTTGAGCGAGTCGCTGTGGAACCCGAACCAGGTGTTGAAGAGCCTGAAATGTTCGCCGAGTCCCCGGAAACGATTGCCCCGGACAAGGACTCGGTGGCTAGGGAAACCGGGACGGAAGCCGCGGCCGGACAAGCCATTGGGCAGGAGGAGGCTATGCCAAGCGATTCTACCCCCTACCGGGTTACTTTCAGTTTGCCGAAAGAGACCCCGGTGGCGCCGCCTGCCGCCCAGGCGGACGAGACGGCCAATGTCGGCGGACTCATCGTAGCCGCTGAAGCCAAGCAGTATTCGGTGCAGGTCGGTGCCTTTCTCAACGACAACAATGCGATCAAGTTCGCCCAAAAGCTGCGAGGTTACGACTATCCAGCCTATGTGTTTCGCTATACCGATACCGAGGGCAATGCCTGGAGTGCCGTCCGGATAGGCGATTTTGAAGAACTGGAAGCCGCCAAGGCCGCCGCCGTGGAATTTGAAGCCAAGCGGAACATCACCGCTATCGTAACCAAAATAGATGGCATAAAAATGATTCTGAAGTAATGCTGACGTTGCGCTGCGGCTTTTTGCCAAAGGGGCGCGCTCGGTTTTGACACTGGATGCAAACAGATAAGAGAGGTGTACCGTGGGGGTTCAAACGGTAATGGGGGCAATGTGCTTGTGCAGTTTCGGCACCGCCCCGTGCTCGCTGATAGTATTGCCGGCCAACCGGGACCTCACGGCCAATATGCCGGCGGCCAACATCATGGACAATAAACCGGTCGTCAACCTGCCGACCTTTGCTATGTGCAATTCTGTCGCTAATCCTGCAACCAAGAGGCCGCCACCGGTCCTGTTCACGCCGGCACCCTGTGTACCCGTCATTGCTGCTCCCTGGGTGCCCGGAGCTGTCAGAACCCTGGTAGCCAACATGCCCGCTCTGAGTGAATCGTCCAAGTGCTTCTGCAACTGGGGCGGAGTAATCTCAATTACCTATCCGGGGCAGGTTCAAGTAATGGTCAATTAGAAGCCATCTCAGATACCTCTCCTTTTACGGCCTCAGCGTTGGGCGCGAATATTAGCACGGAGTGCCGGTTTTCAAGCCACCAGGTGCAACCTTCTGCCGCTTTCCTCGAAATACCATCTGTATTACGCCGGATTAAATTTTACAGCCGCCTTGCTTGCCGGGTATAGCCCGGAGGGCGAAGACCGGGCCTTGAACAAGACCTGCTTTTGGGATGGCTTCAACAATCAGCTCCGCGTGCGTTATGTGTTCCAGCGTATCGGGAGTATCCTACTACCGCTCTTTACTAAATGCGATGCTTTCGAGTAGGGCAGAGGCACCAGGGGTGGCCAAGCAGTTTACTAGCTGCCTTCCTGCTTGACGCGTGTAATGGATCCATATAGGTTTAAGCTTAAGGTTAGGGCTGGTTTTGTTGAACCGGGCCCCCTGCGGCAGCGGTAACGTTGATAGAATTCCAAGGAGATTTCCATGATAAAATTCAGTTTCGTCGATATTCAAAAGTCAAAAGTAGAGACATTGGTCATCCCTGTTTGCGAAGATAAAAACATTCATGCCAATCGAACAGTTGCGGACCTGGCGAAAAAGGCTCTGGCGGTCAAGGAATTCCGGGGTAAGGCCAAGGAAGAATTGACCCTTTACAACCCGGGACGGGTAAAATGCGAACGGGTCCTGTTTCTTGGTTTGGGAAAAGCGGACAACGTCATGGCGGAAACGCTGCGCGTCTTTATGGGGCGGGCGACTAAAACGTGCATTGGCCGTGAATTGACGCAAGTGTCCGTGGCGGTGCCGGCCGCAAAGCGATTGAAGCTGGATGAGGGGGCTGCTTTGGAGGCCCTGATTGAAGGCGGCTGCCTGGCAAACCACATGTTTTCCAAATATAAAAGTAAAGAGAAGAAAAAGCCCCTGAAGACAATTGCTTTTCTGGGCGCCCCGGGGAGTGCGGCCGGAAACCGCAGAGCAGCCGCCCGGATCGAAAAGATCTGTGCTGCGGTTACCCAAGCCCGCGAGTGGGTCAGCACACCGGCCAACGACAAACGGCCGGATGCCTTCGCGCGTCAAATTACCAAAACTGCCCGGGCCAGAGGGCTTAACTGTCGGGTGTTGGACGAAAAGGCCCTCAAGCGCGAAAAGTTCGGTGCCATGCTGGCGGTAGGGCAGGGCAGTCAGGTCAAACCGCGTCTGGTTGTCCTGGAGTATCGCCCTAGAGGAGTGAAGAAAACAGTGGCCCTGGTCGGCAAAGGGGTGACTTTTGACACCGGCGGAATCAACTTGAAAACATCGGGTGGCCTGGAAGGCATGAAAATGGATATGGCCGGGTCGGCGGCTGTGGCCGGGACCCTGCTGGCGGTGGCCGATTTAAAACCCAAAGTGGGCGTGGTCGGCGTGCTCCCGCTGGTTGAGAATATGCCCTCGGGCAGCGCTACCCGACCCGGCGATATTGTCCGGTCCTATGCCGGAAAGACCGTCGAAATCGGCAACACCGATGCCGAGGGACGTTTGATCCTCATCGATGCCATGGCCTGGGCAGTGAAAAAATACAAACCCGCGGCCATGGTAGACCTGGCGACCCTTACCGGGGCCTGCGTGATCGCTCTGGGCGAAAAAATTGCGGCGGTTTTTTCATCCGACGACGAACTGGCGGAAGCGATTCTAACGGCAGCCGACAAAACCCACGAACGCTGCTGGCGTCTGCCGCTGCCGGATGATTACAAAGAGCTGTTGAAAAGTGACCTGGCCGATATTTCCAACATGAGCAGCGGCCGCTGGGGCGGGGCCATCACGGCCGCGCTTTTTCTTTCTGAATTTGTGAGTGACACCCGCTGGGCCCATATCGATATTGCCGGCGTAGCCTATACCAAGAAGGACGGCCCCTATTGCCGGGCAGGTGGCACCGGTTTCGGGGTGCGTTTACTGTGCGATTTGTTAACGCATCAGAAGCTTCTATAGACCTGTGTACATAAATCGGCTGTTCTCGACTTAGACAAGGCGTGGATTGAAAGATTCCCCACGCCTTTTTTGTTGTTGCGGGTAATTCAATGGTGACGGATAGGCAGGATCTTCCGGTCAATAAATGCAGATACGCCGGGCCATCGCGATGGCATGTCTTCGAAATCCCGCCCGGGCCCAGAAAGAAAAAGGCGGGCAACTTATGGGGAATAAGATACCCGCCACTAAGGGAGATGTGAACGGCATTACATGGAGACTGAAGTCCTACCGTTAAGACTATTCTTATATACCACATTGTGGTATGTCAAGCCTTTTTTTCAAAAAGATGCGGATTAAATTGTAACGCCGATAAACTCGGCCTCCATCCGCTTTCTAAGAGCCTTGATGGCGGCTATGGCTTGCTCAAAACCGGCCAGGGTCTCCGCCGGCATTTCAGCTAACAGGAATTTCTGCGGCGGACACAAGTACCAGGCGCAGGTCCAGGGCCGACTCAGGCGGGGCAGGCGGCACCCTGTCGGGCCGCAGCAGCGGCAGGCCCCATCAGGACTGCGGGAAAGCTGCGCGGCGGTAATGGCCTGCTCGCTCAGGTGCATGAATACCAGGTCCCGGAAATCGAACCACACCGTGGCCACATGGCAGCAGGGTTCCGCACAGCCGCGGCAGGTCTGGTTGCAAAGGTCGTCCAATAGCGGGTACAGAGCCTCCAGGTGGCTTTTGAGTTTCCGGGCGGTGATCCTCGCCGGGGCAAGCGCGGTCTGGTGCCGGGTGCACAGATGCTGCAGCGCCAGGTTGGCCTGGCGCCAGTCCGCGGCTGTGAACCACGGAATGTCCGGTGCCCCGGCTAGGGGGTTGTCCTGTCTATTTTGCGAGCCATATTTTGACATGGCGACCTAAACGCTGTAGGTTTATGGGTAATCATTGGCTGCTCCTGCGCCAGTCTGCGGATTCCCCATATAATGGAACAGTAAGTGTATCAGTCCGGTCTTATACCGTAAAATGAATCTTCAAACCATCTATTTTAAGGATCCGGCTGCCCGGCCGGATACACCGCCGGAATCCTATACCGGTGAGGAACCGGAGGAGATTGAAACCGAAGGCAAGCGCTATATCCTCTGCCGGCAGTGCCGGCATATGATTGCCACGCCGGAAGAAGGGACGTGGGTGAATGGCAGCCACCGGCACACCTTTGCCAATCCAGTTGGGGTTGTTTATGAGATCGGTTGTTTTAACACGGCCCCCGGCTGCTGGAGTATCGGCCCGGCCACGGATGAATTTACCTGGTTCTCGGGTTACCTCTGGCGGGTGGCTATCTGCGGAAAATGCCTGACCCATCTTGGCTGGCATTTCATCTCCACCGGCGGACACGGATTTCACGGCCTGATCCTGGACCGGCTGGTCGAACCGGAGCGATCGGAATAGATCAAGGTCTATCTCCTTGCTTTATTGTATTATCCCCCTCCCTCCAGGGGAGGGGAGCTTCTCTGCCGGGAGATATTTGTATGAAAATTTACCGGATTCTGCCTTAACGGCTTTTACTTTCTAATGATGTGGGCCAACTGAGGCGGTAGCTGCCTACCTGAAGGTCATCTTTAGGCTGCAATAATGCTCCCATCCCTCGACACTAGGGGTTGGGGGAGGTTGCCGACTCTACCTTAGGGAACCTCTAAAATTTTCAGGCTGGTACTGTAGACGGGATGATTGACCGCATCAGGGATCAAAACGATAACCCACTGATCGCACGCTCTTGAAATGGATCGGCTTTTTGGGGTTTTCCTCAAAATATTTCCGGAAGCGGACAATAAAATTGTCGACGGTGCGGGTGGTCATGCCGCCTGTATACCCCCAACCGATCTCCAGAATTTTCTTGCGGGGTAACGGTTTACCGCGGTGAATGACAAATAGTTTCAGCAATTTCAATTCCTGTTCGGTCAGCGTGATGTCGCCTGACTGGCAGTGGGCCGTGCCGGTTTCAAACTCAATGTGATTGCCTCCGAATTTATAGACCGGAGCAAAACCCTCGGCGGCTGCCGGTCCGGCCGTCTGTTCATGTTCCCAGGCAACCCGGGTCAATAGTCTTTCAATCCTCAAGAGGAACTCTTCGAGATTGAATGGCTTGGCCAGGTAATCGTCAACGCCCAGGGAAAAGCCCTTAATGCGATCACGGTCCGCGGCCTTGGCCGACAGAATCAACACGGGCAGGCGTTCGTCTTCCAGGCGTATATTCTGCAAGACCGACAGACCGTCTATTCCCGGGAGCATGATGTCGAGTACGATCAGATCCGGATGCCAGTTTTTCCAGAATTCGATTCCGGACACCCCGTCTCCGGCGATCTTGACCGCGTAGCCTTGGAGGGAAAGGTTGAGCTTGATCCCCTCGGCGATGTGGGCCTCATCCTCAATAACCAGTATGCGTTTTTTTTCGACTTTCATCATTTCAGGCTGTTTCCGTTACTTTGGTTTTTTCAGGTAATATCAAGGTGAAGATTGATCCCCTGGTATCGGTGCGGCCTGCGGCCCTGATCCGCCATTTGTGCAGCCGGGCAATGCTCTGGACAAGGTTGAGTCCCAGTCCGCTGCCCCGGGCGAGGGCGCTGCCGCTGCGCCGCGCCTGGTAGAACTTGCGAAATATCTTCTTGGATTCCCTGGCATTGATTCCGATACCGTTATCCTCAAACTGGATGGTCAGGTGACGTCTATCCTGCCGGAAGCGGATGTCGATTCGAGGAACCGCCGCGTTGTTATACCGGATAGCATTGGTTAAAAGGTTCATGACCAGCGTCTCGAACAGCAGCCGGTCTACGCGGTAAATGCAACGGGCCCTTGACGGGTTGCTGATCCGGATATCGCAGTCTGCGAAAATCGGCCGGTTGTTATCCACAATTTCCGTCACCGCGGCCGAAATATCGATTTTTTCAAAAATGGCTTGATAACTTTTACTTTCCAGGCGGGCCAGGTTCAGAATCCGGTTGATGTGATCCGATAGGCGCTCCACATCGGCCAGCATGTAGGCCATATACTTGAGCTGGTCCTCACGGGGGAGGTCATGCTTGGAAATGGTTTCCAGAAAGAGTTTAAGGGACGTGACCGGTGTCTTTAGTTCATGGGTGAAGTTGTTGATAAAGTTGTGCTGCAGCCGGTAAAGCTGCAATGTTTTCTGGTTGTAGACAAAAATGGTGAAAATGCCCATCAGGATGATCCCCACCAGGATGGACAGCACTAGGATCACCAGCCAGGCGCGCGGCTCCAAAACCTGGTCCGGAGCGATATTGAATCTGTCCGCGAGGGTCTGCAGACCGCTGCTGACACCGATGTACCAGTAGATGTAAAGGGCCAGGGACAGTCCCAGGGCCAGGATGCTGAAAATGAATACGGTGATGGGGTGAAATAACCAGCGGGTTTGTTTCATGTAACCTTCTGTTAAACAATATATTTCGGCAAGTCAACGGCCAAACGGGGCAGGTTTCGGAGGCAACGTTCCCCTCTTTCGGGCTACAACCGATGAAGGCTTTCAACTCGGCCTGCTGAACGGGACATTAGAGTCTGTACTTGATTGTAAAAATATTGTAAAAACAATGCCGGGGCGGGTTTTCTAGCAACTTTTCCTCTATGATGCTTGCTGGTTGAAACCCCGGAAGGTGGAGATCCATCAAGATGCAGCGAATGATTCCCGGACCACTAAAAGGCGCGCTGTCTTTCACCGGATTCGTGGTGAACACGATCTTCTGGGTGATTCCTCTTTTTCTCACTGCTTTGCTGAAGCTGATCCTTCCAATTCAATTCTGGCGCAAGGGGTGCGATAAGGTTCTGAACTGGCTGGCCGGCAACTGGATCGCGGTCAACAATCTAAACCTGAACCTGGTCGGCGGTACACGGTGGGAAGTGCGCGGGATTGAGGGGGTGAGCACAGATGCCTGGTACCTGGTGGTGGCCAACCACCAATCCTGGGTCGATATCCTGGTATTGCAGCGAATTTTTCACGGAAAGATTCCCTTTCTAAAATTTTTCTTGAAGAAGGAGCTCATCTGGGTACCGGTGATGGGTCTGGCCTGGTGGGCTTTGGATTTTCCTTTTATGAAACGGTATTCCCGTACCTATCTGGAGCAGAACCCACACCTCAAAGGCAAGGATATTGAGATTACCCGCAAAGCCTGTAAGAAATTTGAGACTGTTCCGGTATCCATCATGAACTTCATGGAAGGTACCCGCTTCACCCTCGGCAAACACCGCAAGCAGAACTCGCCCTATAAGCACCTGCTAAGGCCCAAATCCGGCGGCATCGCCTTCGTACTGGCGGCCATGGGAGCCCAGCTGAACGGCATCGTGGATGTGACCATCGCCTACCCCCGGGGTGTGGGCTCTTTCTGGGATCTGATTTGCGGGCGTATTCACGAAATCCGGGTTGAGGTCAAATTGGTACCTATCGCTGAGGAAATTCGGGGGGACTATTTCAACGATCAGGCCTTCCGGCAGCGCTTCCAGGCTTGGATCAACGCCCACTGGGCTGCCAAGGATGCCCAACTCGACCTGCTCCTAAGCTCAACGCTCTCAAATTAGAACGAATTTGAGTTTGAAGCGCCCACCCCATGCATATCCTTCAAAACAGAGCGCTGCCAACCGTAAGAACCTACAGTTTCGGCAGCTTATCAATGCACCCCTGGTTCCAGTTAAGGCCATTTTTCGTCGAATACTTTAAGCCGAGGCGAGTTTTGAGGTATTTATCGCGTTTCGACCACAATTTTTGTTCATGAAAAGCAGGATCGTGCCGATATAAAGAACTATCAAACAGAATTTTTAATGAGGTCCGGATGAGTCAGGTAGCCGCCAAACAGATCAACACCTTTTTCATGGAACTTGTAGAAACCCTGATCACGGTCATCGAGCAAAAGGACCAGTATATGCGGGGCAAAGCCCAAAAGGTGGCCGAACTGTGTGCCGGGTTTTCCAAGACACTTAAAATGACCCACCAGGACAAGATCGATAAAATCTATTTTGCGGGGCTGTTACACGATATAGGGATGGTGTATATGCCGAGCGAGATTGTCGAAAAGCCCGAAAGGCTTGAAGATGACGAGATGGCCATTATCCGGCAGCACCCGATATTTGCCGAAAAAATACTATCCAACCTGACCATTTTGAAAGATGTCCTGCCAATGATCAAGCATCATCACGAAGCCTTTGACGGTACCGGCTATCCCGATGGCCTCAAAGGGATGGACATTCCGGTGGGGGCCCGGATATTGTCCATCGTTGACAGCTATGTAGCCCTGACGTCGGAGCGTCCCTACCGACCCGCCTGTGAACCGAAAGAAGCCATTCGCGAGTTGCAGGCCGGTGCGGGCGCCATATACGATCGGGAACTTTTGAACCGATTCGTGGTTTACGTCAAATCAGCGGGGATGCTGGCCAAAAAGAAACCTGATGTAGTGAAGAGCATACCCGAAATTGTTGCCGATGTGCTGGAGCGGTTCAGCCAGGGCAAGGTCGATTTGCCGGTTCTGCCCCAGGTGGTCCAGGAGGTTGAGGAAGTCATGAAGCGAGATATTTCCAAAGGGGAAGATCTCGCCAAGGTCATCGAGAAGGATGCAGTCATTTCGGTACGCTTGATATCAGTTGCGAATTCACCGTATTACCGTGGCCTCGAACAGATTACCTCAGTACGCACAGCCATCTCCCGTCTGGGTGAGGCCGAAACGCGGAACCTGGTGATCGCGATTGCCAACAAGGGCCTTTATAAGATAAAAAACACACAGTTCCGGGAACTTATGGAACGGCTCTGGCTGCACTCCCTGGCCTGTGCCCATAGTGCCGTGCGCATTTCAAAGGCGCTCAACCTGGGCGGCGGCGAGAACTTTTTTTTCATGGGGATCATTCATGATATCGGCAAGGTGGTGCTCATTAAAGCCATCTCTGACGCCATGCCCTCGGATAAGAAGATCAAGCTGAAGGATGTTCGGGACGCCATCCGGGATATCCATGCCGGTTTTGGCGGCTCACTCATGCGGCGCTGGAAATATCCGGATCAATTTAAGAAAGTTGTAACCCAGACCGAGAAAGAGGAATACACCGATCATGTCCTACAGGAAGTCCTGATTGCCAACCTGGCCAACCACCTGGCCGACAAATTGGGTCATTTTATCTTCCGAGGCGAGGAAGTCGAGGAATTCATGGAATTGGACGCCGTCAAACGCCTTGGCCTGGATGCCGAAACGGTCGACACCATCACCCAGGAAGTCGTTGAAGTGATGAAAGAAGCGGGCCACCTTTTTTAACCCCCCTGTCCTCCTATTTATAAAGATCGTCCTTTAATTTCAGGTAAATGGCTTTGGGTTGTCTCCTGCCACTGAGCCTGCGATAAAAACTGAATGAAAAACCAGTAAATGCGTTGACATTTTTTTCGGCATGCCTATTTTTACCCGATGGCGAAATCGGCCGGTGTCTCGTGTCCTGCGAATGGATTCTGTATTATTAACAACCGTTTAAAAGAATTCACTTGACCAAATTTTAGATATTAATTATATTTAAAAAATAATTTTAAATCGCATTTTTCAAATAAATAAAATTCAGGGACTATATATCGATGGGCATACAAGAGCGTAAAGAACGGGAAAAAGAAAGGCGGCGGCAGCAGATCATTGTGGCCGCAAAAAGGGTCTTTTCCGAGAAAGGCTTCAATAAGGCGACCATGGAAGACATCGCCCACGAGGCCGAACTCAGCCCGGGGACCCTCTATCTCTATTTCAAAAACAAGGAGGAACTGTATGCCTCGCTTTCGCTGCGGATTCTTCAGTATCTCCATATAAGGGTTGAACACGTAAACAAGGAAGACTTGGCGCCCGAGCAGAAAATGGATGCTCTGGTGGAGGCCATGTACGATGTGTATGCCTTCGACCCGTTGATCCTGATAAACATGTTCCACCTGCAGTCCAGTGAAACCCTTAAAAATCTCTCGCCGAAACTCATGTCGGAAATCGAGGAATTATCCCGCAAGTCCATCGGCGCGATAGCCCGTATTTTTGAACAGGGTATCGATTCGGGGCTATTCATTGATCGGCACCCGGTAGCCATGGCTGATATATTCTGGGCCCTTTTTTCCGGGGTTATTCTCTGGACTACCAGCAAGAAGATCTTTAACGAGGAAAAGGATTACCTTAAAGACACCCTCAAGATAGCCTTTGAAGTCTTCAGCCGGGGTATCGAAAAGAACTAACCGCTGTTATGATAACCAACAAAACCGGCAGCGTGCCAATGGCCGCCGCCGGTTTTCTTTTAATTCCCCTGCTACGAAACCTGCAGTCCAGTGACTCTCTCTATAGCGATTTTCATAAATATGTTCTGTCACTCTGAGCGGAGCGAAGAGTCCCCCACATGTTTAGGTGATCTTTCATCGTAAGGGATTCTTCGTCGTTTCACTCCTTAGAATGACTGGATGGATCAATCGGAACATATTTTAAAAAACTGCTTTTAGATCCATACGCCCTACTGAAATAGGCGGGCCAATTCATCTACCTCAAAGGTTGGCCAACTTACGGGCCGGCTGCCCTCCCAGGCATCGATACCGCAGCCTTCTTCAGTTACCTCGCCGATACAGGCAACCTCGATATCAGCCGCTTCCAGGCGCTGCATAAGGGCTGCCGTGCTTGACGGGCGACAGGCAATGAGCAAGCTGCCCGAGCCGATCAGGCCCAGGGGGTTCAGGCCCAGCGCCCGGCACAGCAGGCGGGTTTCGGCATAAATCGGGATGGTATCCATATTCATTTTCAAACGATATCCAGCCGCGCAGCTCAGTTCAAAAAGGGCGGTGGACAGGCCACCTTCAGTCACATCGTGCAGGGCAACAGCACCGGGATGAGCGGCGGCCAGTTCGGCTTCAGGTAATATACTCAGACAGTTTGACAGCGCGGCACCCGCTTGAATTGTTTTGCGAGCAATGCCCTGTTCAATCAAGCGCTCTTCAAATTCGACCGCCAGGATGGCTGTGCCTTCAACCGCCACCCGTTTGGTCAACAGGACCCGGTCGCCCGGTCGCATATTGCCTTTTTCCAGGAGGTCGGCCCGGTTCACGAGACCGGCCATCATGCCGGTTATAACCGGGCGGGTGACGGCATCGGTGATTTCTGTATGACCGCCGCAAAGGCTGATATCCAGGTTCTTGCAGACATCCCGGATGGCAAGCAGGGTGCGCTGAATCTGCAAGGCCGTAGTGGCGGGCGGAAACAGCAAAGTGGCCAACATCCAGCGCGGGCGGGCCCCTGAGGTGGCAATGTCATTGGCGTTGATCACCACCGCATAATATCCGGCATCTTGGGCCACGAAGGTGATTGGGTCCGATTTCAGGATCAGCACCTCCTGGCCGGTAATGTCCAGGGCCGCCGTGTCCTCGCCGACTCCCGGTCCGATAATGATAGCGGGGTCCGTTAATTCAACGGTATCGATAAATGATTCCAGGATGTGATTGGGCAGTTTTCCAGGGGGCAAGGGTTTGCCCAGGTCGATGATCCGAGGTAGTTGATCCAGGGCATCGATGGCAAAATCATACTCCCCCAGCCACTCGCTGCGAAAGTCACCGATATCCAGCAGGACGGTGTAGGCCCCCGCGGCGCGTCCGGCCCGCAGGTCGAATATATAGTCGCCGACCATCATCGTCCGCTCCGGCGGCAACGCCAAGTACCGCGCGGCCAGCAGCACACCTTCCGGGGAGGGCTTCACCGCCGCCGGGCTGTCGCGTGAAATGATGACGTCGAAAGCGTCCATCCGGAAGTCGGTGAAGTTCTCGAAGGCCCGGGCAATGCTCCTGAGGCTGTTGCGGCTGACGATGCCGATCTGCACGCCACGCGCCTTCAGCTTTTGCAACAGTTGCTCGCAGCCTTCGGCCGGACGGGAGGCCGCGGCGGCCTCGATTTCATAGTCATCCAGAATGTTCCTGGCGCGATCCTTGGCTGTTTCGCTATCCAGGCTGTCGATAAACTCAAGAATCGGAATTTCCGGCGGGCAGCCGATGGCCCGTTTGATTTCTGGAAAATCGAGGGCGCCCGGCGAGGTCAGGGTGCTGTCAAAGTCGAAAAAAACCGCTTTGATCTCATTGCCGGCCATGGTTTCTCTCCAGCGTAGCATCGGGTCGTTGGTCAATGCCAAGTCTAGGGTATCCAAACATTTGGTGCAAAATTCAAGGTCGCGAAATAATCTTGTACGGTTTCCGCCCGCCGGATGAGTTCGACCCTGCCGTCCGGGCGCAGGAGCAGCTCCTGGGGCTTGAGTTTGCCGTTGTAGTTGAATCCCATGGACTGACCATGGGCACCCGTGTCGTGAATCAGCAGGACATCGCCGTCTACAATAGCAGGCAGCTCACGCTGGATGGCAAACTTATCATTGTTCTCGCACAGCGAACCCACCACATCCACGACCTCGGTCGCGGAAGCGATCTCCGTGGGTTCGCCGTGTACCGTTATGTGGTGATAGGCCCCATACATCCCTGGGCGCATGAGGGCGGTCATACAGGCATCCACGCCGATGTACTTGCGGTAGATATCCTTGTGGTTGATAGCCGTCACGACCAAGGCGCCGTGGGGACCGGTCATATACCGGCCGCTTTCCATGAGCAGGTCCGGGACGTAACCGTTGCGTTTTTCAAAATCTGCGAAGAGGGCGGTAATTTCCGCTGCCATGGCTCCCAGGTCCAGGGGGGTGGCCTCGGGTGTGTAGGGAATCCCGAATCCGCCGCCGAAGTTAATGAACTCGAAGCGGATATCCAGCGCGGCCTGGACCATTTCGACAATTTCCAGCAGCATACGCGTGGTCTTGATCTTATATTTATAGTTGAGTTCGTTAGAAACAATCATGGTGTGCAGACCGAAACGCCGGGCGCCCAGATCGCGGGCCTTGCGGTATGCGTCCAAGACCTGGTCATGGCTGATGCCGTATTTGGCTTCGACCGGGTTCCCGATGATCTCATTGCCTTCCGCCGCCGGTCCCGGATTGTAACGAAAGCAGATCAATTCCGGCATGGACGGCATTTTGTCTATCAGCGTTACATCGTCCAGATTGATAATACAGCCGCCGTTGGCAAAGGCCTCCTTGAAATCGGCCGGGCTGGTGTTGTTGGAAGTAAACATGATGTCATCCGGTTGTGCGCCGACTTCCCGGCTCTGGATAAGTTCGGAGATCGAACTGCAATCGAAACCGAAACCCATATCCTGCATGATACGCAGGATGGCCGGGTTGGGCAGCGCCTTCACCGCGAAATACTCGCGAAATCCTTTCAGTTGGGCGAAGGCCTGGTTGAGTTGCTGGCCGGTTTCCCGGATGCCGATTTCATCATAGATATGAAAGGGGGTCCCAAAATGGCTGATGATGTCATACAGTCGCGGGGTCAGTCTGGCGTTGAAATCTTGTGATATGGGCATGCTGTGTTCTCCTTATGGCATCGTCACGTCTGTGTGCGAATCTAATCTATGGGTATACGCCAGGTCTCCTTCAAAGTGGACATAGCAATGGCGGTGCGGGTAGCCGTGACCTGGGGCAGGCTCGCAATTTTTTTTTGGACCAGTCCGCCCAGGCTGCCAGCATCGGCCACCCGGAGTTTTACCAGGTAGCTGTCCTGCCCCGTGATGAAATGTACCTCCAGGACCTCCGGTAGGGCGGCCAGTTTTTCGCCCACCGTATCTTTTCGGGTTGTCTGCTGAACCGCCACCTCCACAAAGGCTACCAGGTTGCGTTCGAATTTTTCCGGGTTGAGGCGGACCTCATACCCGTCTATGTAACCACCTTTTTCCAGTTTGCGGATTCTTTCCAGAACTGCTGACGGCGCCATGCCGACCTGGCGGGCAACCTCTACGTTTGGAATCCGGGCTTTCTCTTGCAGAATTTTTAGAATTTTCAAGCTTGTTTCGTCGATCATTCTAAATACCTCCATTTTTCAAGAATAATATTCATATAAATACTTATTGTCAAGAATTATGTTCTAATTCTGGTCGTGGGAAACGTTGGCCATATTAACCTGACAGACGCATATCGCTTTGCTGAGGGAAAAATCGGTTGTCATGGCACTATGATTGGGATGGAAGTCGCTATCTATGTCAGGCGTATCTCCCGGAGTCAATTTACGGTAATGCATTATTGTGCTATCTCGCACTATATGAAAATTCTGTTGATATACCCCTATTGCCTTGAGGACCGCATCAACGCCGAAGATACCCAAGTGGTACCCATGGGCCTTTACAATGTGGCGGCCGTGCTGGTGGAACAGGGTCATACGGTCCAGGTACTCAACTGGCACAATCTGCGGGGACAGCCGGAAGCCATGGAAACAGTCCTCACTGCCGAGCGTCCGGCCCTGGTGGGGTTGTCCATCCTGCATGCCAATCGCTGGGGCGGGATCGAGATTGCCCGCCTGGCCAAGCAGGTGGATCCCTATGTCCAAACTGTGTTCGGCGGTATCGGGGCCAGCCTGCTGTGGGAACATTTATTAACCCATTTCCCGGAGATAGATTTCATAGTTACCGGCGAGGGGGAACATACCCTGGCCCGCCTGGTGGACTGCTTGGACAAAGGCCATGCCGAGGATATCGGCACCATAGCAGGATTGGCCTTTCGGCAGGGGGCGGCGATTAGATGCAATCCAGCTGCTCCTCTTATCAAAGACCTGGATGATTTACCTGATCCGGCGCGCTATTTCACTTTTCAACACCTGTCGCTTACCCGCGGTTGCCCCGGGAACTGCACCTTCTGCGGCTCCCCGCAGTTCTGGCAGCGCAAAGTGCGGTTTCACTCCGCCGGTAATTTTGTGGACCGGATCGAGAGGCTGTACCGGCGGGGCATTACCTTTTTCTATTTCTCCGACGACACCTTCACCTTGCGCCAACAATTGGTACTGGAAGTTTGCCGGGAGATCAACCGCCGCAACCTGCCGATTACCTGGTCGGCTATCTCTAGGGTGGACACGGTGGACGAAGAGGTTCTGGCGGCCATGCGCCGGGCCGGTTGTATCCAGATCAGTTACGGGGTTGAGAGTGCCAACGAAGGCATCCGCGGTTTTCTAAATAAGAAAACAGATACGGCCCAGGTTCACCGGGCGTTTGCCTTGACCGCCCGGTACGGCATTATGACCCGGGCTTACTTTATTTATGGCTGCCCGGGCGAGTCCTGGGAGACCATCGCTGAAAACATAGCCCTGATCCGCGAGATCAAACCGCTGAGCGCCATTTTCTACATCCTGGATATCTTTCCGGGCACGAAACTCTACCAGGATTACCTGGACGCCACCGGCTACACGGATGATATCTGGCTCGAGCGTATCGAAGATATTCTCTATTTCGAAACCGATCCGAATCTCAGCCAGGAGCAGGTGCTGGCTTTTGGGAAGAAGCTGCGCACCACCTTTTTCAAAGACCTGCCGCAATTTGTGACTAGTTTGGAACTGAGCGACGACCCGCAAATGGCACCCTACCATGCTGATTTCTGCTCACGGTTGGGAATGACCTTTGACCAGGGTGACTACGCCCGTAACGAGCTGATTCCCGAGCGGGAAGCGACGGCGCTATACCTTTATAATAAAGCGTTGACATATCATTCCGATGCTCGTGCCTATCTGGGGCTGGGGATGATCAAGCAACGGCGCCGGGCCTTCACCGACTCCATAAAGATCTTGGCGGAAGGGGCTGAGTTCTTTCCTGAGGATGAGCAGATAGGTGTCTGTCTGGCGGTGAGTCAGATGAACCTTGGACAGTTCGATCGGGCCCTCGAGAACCTGCAGCGTTTTGCGGGCTCGCCCCAAGCGGAGCCTTTTATCACCCAGTGCCGCCAGAGGCTCGGCGGCTGAAGGTACAATATGGAGATTGGGGCTGTTTCTGATTTGGATTTTGGTTCCCCGCATAATTCACGCGGGATCTACGACAATTCAAGGCCGCCGTGAGGTTTCCCCGCGTTGCGGGACTTCCCGCTTAATCTATTTCTGAAAGGTGAGTCGGAACCGGAGGCGCCAGCGAAGCCAGTGCCTTGCGTGGTGAATACTTAAGTATTTTGAGGATAGCGCTAAAGGTTGCGCCTGACGGCTTGAAAAACGGCACTGCGTGCCGAAACCGAACGCCCAACGCCGAGATTGGGCCAAAAGACAATTCAGAAACAGCCCCTATGGTACCATCAGGTTAAACAGTATATCGTTTTCCATGTATACCTGTTCGAGCTGCTCCTGGTGTTTCTGCAGGTTATCACCCTGACGGGAAGCCAGTTCCTGCACCATATATTGAATCACGCACAACATGTTGGAAACATTTCCGATAAACGGAATAGACCGTGAGGGCACAACCAGGGAAAGGTTGGCAAACGGGATCACCGGGGAGATCGAAGCGTCGGTCAATACAAGCAGCGTGTGGCCCAATCGGCGGACCAGCTTGCTCAGCTTGATAAGTTCATTGGGATAGCGAGTGGCCGCCGTCAGAATGACCAGGGATTTGGGTGGTGCGTTGGTCAAAAAGTCGATGGTGGTGGAGTCGCTGCCGTTGAAGATGTGAATACCTTTGCGGATTTTCGTCAGCGACCAACCCAGATAATAAGCGAACGTATAAGATAGCCGCGATCCGGTTATAAAGACATTTTCGCTTTCGTCAAGATAGGTAACAAACCGGTTCATGGTTTCAACGTCAATGGTCTCGTACATGTGTTTGAGGTTGTTGAGTTCTTCCAGGACGCCCCGGTGCAGGCGATCGAGGCCGGGTTCCTTGATGCCTTTCATGTCCGCGCGTTCCGGCAGGGACATGCCGGTGTTGATAAAATCCTTCAACGCCTGCTGGAATTCCGAATACCCCTGATACCCGATAGAGGCAACAAACCGGACAACCGTGGCCTCGGAAACGGCACAGGTTTCGGCCAGCTCTTTGGTGGTCATGAAAACCACCTTGGCTGGATTCTGCATGATATAGTTGCCCAGGGTTTGGGCCTTCGGCGTCAGCGATTCCAGCTTGCTGGTGATTTCCGAGATAACCGGATGTAAGGTATTGGTCATGTTGCGGGCCCCTTTGCAGGCTGAATGGTTGGTACCGTAATTACTATAATTTATTAATTTAATTGGTTTTTAGTCTATCCTGGCGATAATGTCAAGAATGAATGTAGCAAAAACAATCAAAAATATATTTATATATTGACAGAAAACACTTCATCGCGTAAGGATCAAGAAAATACCATCTCAAAAACATTATAAATCCAAACAATAAGAGCAAGCGCATGCTGTTTAAAACCAAACCCATGTGGGGCCAGCAGACCGATCTAAAATCCAGTTATGACGCGGTGATCATCGGCGGCGGGCTGCACAGCCTGGCCACAGCCTATTTCTTGGCCCGGGATTTCGGCATGACCGATGTCGCGGTTATCGAGAAGAACTATATCGGATACGGCGGGGCCGGCCGGAACACCGCCATCGTGCGGGCTAACCAGCGGACCAGCCAGAACGTGCCGCTGTACAAAGAGGCGCTGGACCTCTGGCCGGTGCTGACCCGTGAACTGGATTACAACCTGATGTTCAACAATTGCGGTAATCTCAATCTCATGCACTCGGAAGCGGCCATGAAAGCCGCACGGATGAACGTTGCCACGGCCCAGTTCCACGGGGTGGAATCGCACCTGATCGACGCCCGGGAAGCCAAAGAACTGGTGCCGGCCCTGAACATATCCGCGGATATCACCTTTCCCATTCACGGGGCCATGTATCATCCACCGGGCGGTGTCCTCCGCCACGACGCCGTGGTCTGGGGTCTGGCCCGCGGCGCGGCGCGTAAAGGCGTTGAAATCCACCAGCAGACTGAAGCGCTCGGGATCGGTACCCAAAACGGCAAAGTCGCCTCCGTGACCACTGATCGAGGGGTGATCAAGACCCGGCAGGTGCTGGTTTCCGCCGGCGGCTATTCCGCGGCTTTGATCCACGGTTTTTTGGGGATCAAGCTGCCCATTTCGGTCTTGACCATCCAGGCCATGGTTACCCAGCCTTTGAAGCCGCTGCTCAATCACGTGGTTTCATCCGGAGCGTATCATGCCTATGCCAATCAAACCCTGAAAGGCGAGATCGCCACCGGGGCGCACATGGATCCCTGGCCCAACTATACGACCTTGAATACCGCCTATTACATTAAGCATCAGGCCGAGGCCCTGTCCGAATTTCTGCCCTGCCTGCGCGGGGTGCGGTTCATGCGCATCTGGGGTGGGCTGGCGGACATGACCCCGGATATGGCCCCCATCATGGACGGCAACAACCAGATAGAGGGGTTTTTCATGGATTGCGGCTGGGGCTATTTTGGCTTTAAATCCTGCTCGGCCGTGGGCAAATACATGGCCGCCTTCATGGCGACCAACACCTGCCCGGACATGCTCAAGCCCTTTGCCCTGAAACGTTACCAGGAACACCGGCTCATGGGTGAGACGGCGGCACTGGTTAGCTACAGCCCGGACAACTAGTGTCCGTCCACAAGCGGCATCTTTTGGCCCAGAGCGGCGTTTTCGCTCTTTTGAGCACGAAGTGAAGCATAGCGCTATCCTCAACATAGCACATGCTATGCCTCCGGTTTCAAAAACGCTCAGGCCTTGCTCTGAACCAAAATCTACCGTTTGTGGACGGACACTAATAAAAAAGCAATTGGCGTTTTAAGGAGAACAAGCGATGGCGTTGACAATTACCTGCCCGATCTGCGGCCCCCGCAACGGGTATGAATTCCGGTACGGCGGCGAGGAAAAAGGGCCCCGGCCCGCGGAGCAAGACCTGACCCCCGAAGCTTGGTGTGACTATGTGCACCTCAACAAGTGCGTGGCGGGTGTCCAGCAGGAGTGGTGGTTCCACCGCGACGGTTGCGGGGCGTGGTTTACCATCTTCCGGGATACGACCGCCAACCTTGAAACGGAGCAGCCGGAGGCCAGGAAATGATGAACAGGTTCGATCATCTGCCCACGTTGAAAATTGACGGCAATACCAAAATTCCTTTTGAATACAAGGGCAAGGAATATTTCGGCCTGCAGGGCGATACCATTGCGACGGCTTTATTTGCCAACGGTGTGCGTATATATGCCCGCAGCTTGAAGTATCACCGTCCCCGCGGCCTTTACAGCCTCGACGGGGAGTGTTCCAACACTCTCATGGAAGTCGACGGCATTCCCAACGTCCGGACCGAAAATACCCTGCTGAAGTCCGGCATGGTCATCCGGGAACAGAATGTGAAAGGATCGGCTGCCTATGATCTGCTGGGGTTTTTAGACAAACTGGACTGGGCCATGCCCGCGGGGTTCTACTACCATACGATGCACAAGCCGGCCATGATCTGGCCGCTGGCCATGCGCCAGATTCGCAAGGCGGCCGGGATAGGCAAACTGGCCCCCGATTTCCAGATGCCGGGCATCTACGACGAGATATATCCCACCGCCGACGTGTGCGTTCTGGGTGGTGGCCCGGCCGGTATGTCCGCGGCCCTGGCCGCCGCCGAGCAGGGGTTGCGGGTTATCCTGATGGAAGCCCGGCCCTGGCTGGGCGGCCATTTTGATTACCGCACGGCGGCCTATAAAGACGGTCAGACTCTGCACGACCGGGCAGTGCAATTGGCCCGCGAAGTTGAAAAGGCGGCGAATATCCGGGTCTTTACCCATACATCTATGGTTGGGGCTTATAACAATAACCTGATCACCGGGTTCCAGATTGGCAAAGATACCGACCCCTTTGAAGAACGCTATATTGAAATCCGGGCGACAGCCGTGGTCGTGGCCACCGGCTGTATCGAACGGGCCCTGATTTTTGAAAACAATGAGCGCCCGGGGGTGATGCAGGTGAACTGTGCCGTGCGCTTGGCCCATACGTATGGCCTGCTGCCGGGCAGCAATGCCGTGTTCAGCGTCGGTCACGACCTGGGGCTCGAAGCGGCCCTTACCCTGCACGACCTGGGATTGCCGATTGCGTGCCTGGCGGATGTCCGCGAAGACGGGCAGGATGAGGGACTGCTCGAGGCGCTGCGCGACCGTGAGATTACATTGCTCAGGGGCTGGGTGGCCGGCCAGGCCCACGGTAAACAGGTGAAAAAGGTGACCCTGACGAGCATTGACGGTACGGGCACGCGAACCCTCAACTGTGACCTTTTGGTGGCTTCCGCCGGTCTGACACCGGTGACCGGGGCCCTCACCGTGGCACAGGCCAAACTGCAGTACGACAATCATACCGGCTATTTCCTGCCCAGCGAGCTGCCCGCGAAAATGTACGCGGCCGGCCGCATGCTGGGACTGGACAATGGTCCGGCCATTGAGGCCTCCGGCCGGCAGGCCGGTTTAAAGGCGGCCCGCGATTGCGGGACGGATGTGGATGCAGCGGTTACGGCGGTCCAACATGAGCTCGAAAATCTGCCCGGCCCGGCCCGGGGGACCAAGTTCGTTACCGCCCCCGTCAAAGGTCGCAAGAGTTTTATCTGTTTCGATGAAGACACAACCATAAAAAATGTGAAACAGGCCATCGATAAGGGCTTTGATGTCCCCGAACTGATCAAACGATTTTCCGGGGCCGGCCTGGGACCCGGCCAGGGCGGAATTCCGGGACACAACCTCCCCTTGTACACCGCCAAATACCAGGCCCTTTCTGATATTACCATCCGGCCCACGACCGTCCGGCCGCCCCTCGTGCCTACCCGGATCGCGACCTATGCCGGCACCAACCACACCATGTTCAAGCAGACGCCAATGGATACGGTGCAGCGTCAGGACGGTGGTATTTTCAGAAATATAGGGGTATGGCAGCGGGCCCGCTATTTTTCCGAGGATTTTGCCTGCCAGGCGGAAATAGAAAATGTCAGAAACAACGTGGGGATGCTGGACGGCTCTACCCTGGGGAAGTTCAGGATTCATGGGCCGGATGCTTTAAAAGCGCTGCAGAGGGTCTACGTGTCCGACATGGCCAAAGTGCGGGCTGGACGGATTAAGTACTCGGCCATGTGCAACGACGACGGTTGCGTTATTGACGACGGGGTGGTGGTCAAACTGGCGGACAACGATTACTACTTCACCACTTCAACGGCCAGAGCCGGGCAGACGGTGGAGTGGATCCGCTACCACACCCGTTACGACGGGTGGGATTTTGCCCTGGTCAACCTGACCGATTCGCTGGGGGTCATCAACTTGTCCGGGCCGAATGCCAGAAAGGTGCTGGCCAGGGTGGTGGACATTGAGGTAACCAATGAAGCGTTCGGTTTTTCCGAATACAAAGAATTCAAAATTCAAAATACTATCCCGGTGCGGGCCATGCGTCTTGGATTCGTGGGCGAGCTTTCCTATGAACTGCATGTGCCGTCTTCCTTCATGCAGTCGGTCTGGGGCCTGCTGAAAGCGGCGGGCAAGGAATTCAATATCCGCAACTTCGGGGTGGAAGCCCAGAATGTCCTGCGCATGGAAAAGGGCCACATCATCCTGGGCCAGGAATCAGAGCAGCGCACCAATCTTCTGGATGTGGGGTTGGGCTTTCTCTGGGACCGTCATAATGCCGCGGCTAAAAAAGTCGGCGCCGTTGCCCTGCGCCAGGCTGAAAATGATCCGTCGCGCCTGAAGTTGGCGGGTTTTAAAATGGAAAACAACGGCCGCGCCCCCCGGGATGGGGCGGTGATTGTGGATCAGGCCATCCGCGGGTACGTCTGCACAGCCCGCGACAGCTTCACCCTCAAAGAGGCGGTGGGCATGGCCTTGGTTGAAGCAGACCTTGCCAAGGTCGGTACCCGTCTGGCGTTTTTCGAAGATGAATGCGGCGGTGAACTGATTTATGGTGAAGTCGTCAAAATGCCTTTTTATGATCCCGCAGGCAAACGCATGAAAATGTAAGGAACCAGCATGAACGCGATACAGAGAATCTCACCGGTTGGGTTGCCGGGGACGCCGCTGAAAACAGAAGCGCGGGACCACTGGCAGGTTGTTATGGAATACCAGGATGAGGGCCCGGGGCCTTACCTTGTGGACCTGAGCCACCGGACCCGGCTGGACCTGCAGTCTTCCGATCTGGCTTCCAAAAATCCGTTTGGATTGGAAGTCCCGGATATCCCCGGTCGGTCGCTTCTGGAAAAGGGCATCCTGGCCAACCGGATGAACCGCACCCAGGTGTCCCTCTATCATCTGGATGGCGAGCTTCCGGATCGTCCAGCTGAGCCGGAATACACAGATGTGACCGAGGCGACCCTATTTATTGCCTTGATAGGCGCGCAGGTCTTTAGTATCTGTGAAAAGTTAACGGCTCTTGTTTTTGAGGCGCCTGAAAAAGAAACGCCGTTTCTCTATCAAGGCCCGTTTGCCCATGTGCCCTGCCAGATCGTAGCCCTCAGCCGGGCTGCGGACATGAACGGTCTGGTCCTCACCTGCTCACGAGGATACGGGCGGGATATGATCCATGCGATCATGGCGGCCGGCGAGGAGTTTGGGCTCCGGCCGGCCGGAGAGCAGCGTTTTACCCAATGGCTTCGCGGCTTGTGACACCGGACGAGCCAGGTACCCGAACCCCCTATTGGCCGCTGGTGGCGACCGGCCGCGGATAGAAAAACAACA
>Ga0126325_10000069_pt1 | contig 36025 bp, 31 predicted proteins | sample InaspJWI14metaG_FD_94487 | JGI IMG/M metagenome (GOLD analysis project Ga0126325, IMG submission 94487) | Marine gutless worms symbiont microbial communities from Oahu, Hawaii - Inanidrilus sp. 1 OAHU.JWI-14 metaG | ecosystem: Host-associated > Annelida > Digestive system > Unclassified...
ACATTACCCTAGGTATCGACCCCCCATTAAGCTAACTGTTTGTAAATGCTATTTATGTACATTACATGGCTTTCCGGTTTTAATCTAAAGCTTACCCCAAAGGTACCGATATACCCAGATAAGGGTTCCATATCGTTAGCGAACACCTGCGCATTTAAAACGGGTTGGGCCAGTAGAGGGATGAATCATGAAAATTGGGGAAAAAAACATGAACGCGTTTAAAAGTCTGTATTTATTGATACTGTTGACCATCGTCATTGTGCTCGGGATGGCACCGTTTGCGGGCGCAAGGACCGATCCGGTAACCGAGAAAGACGAGATCCGTTACCTGAAGAGCCTCAGTATCGAAGACCTGGCCTTCCTGGAAGTGACCTCGGTGTCAAAAAAAGCCGAAAAGCTATCTGATACGGCCGCGGCCGTTTTCGTCCTCTCCGATGAGGATATCCGCAGATCCGGCGTCACGACCATCGCCGAAGCACTGCGGATGGTGCCGGGCATCCAGGTTGCCCATATCGACGCCAATAAATGGGCCATCACCGCCCGGGGCTTCAGTGGCAGTTTTGCCAATAAACTGCTGGTCATGATCGATGGCCGCACGGTCTATTCACCGAGTTGGTCAGGTGTTTTCTGGAACATACAGGATACCATGCTGGAAGACATTGCGCGCATCGAGGTCATCCGGGGACCCGGGGCCTCCCTGTGGGGTGCCAATGCAGTCAACGGCATCATCAACATCATTACCAAAAAAGCCGCAGACACCCAGGGTGGCCTGATCAGCGGCGGCGTGGGCACCGAGGAGCGTGGATTTGCCAGTGCGCGCTATGGCTGGCGGACATCGAATTCATCGCACTTGCGCCTGTATGCCAAATATTACGATCGAGATCATGGGGTCGAAGCCGACGGAAGGGATGGCCATGACCAATGGTCTGCCCTGCGCAGTGGTTTCCGTTTTGACTGGGAGACGGATGATACCGATGTCATTACCCTCCAGGGTGACGTCTATTCCCAGAAAGCCAACGCCACGTATGAATTTACGGCCCTAACCCCGCCGGACTACCTGGACACGGTCCGCGACGAATCCGAAATGGGCGGGGGCAATATTCTATCGCGGTGGGAACGTACCCTGGCGAACGACTCCGAATTTGCCCTGCAGGTCTACTTTGATCAAACCCGGACCGCTGATGAACTGTTCGACGAGGTCCGCAACACGTTCGATATCGATTTCCAGCACAGCGGTCTGCTGAACGATGCCAACGAAATCGTCTGGGGCCTGGGGTACCGGACCTCGCGGGATGAAACCAAGCCCCTGCGAAGCACCGTGTTCAACCCCCTGGAAAGAACGCTGGACCTCTATAGCCTGTTCATCCAGGACCGGATCACGGTGGTGCCGGACCGCTTCTGGTTGACCATCGGGTCGAAATTCGAAAATCATACCTACACGGACTGGGAGGTCCAGCCGACCGGCCGTTTCCTGTGGAAGCCGCGCGAAGACCACTCGGTTTGGGGAGCCGTCTCCCGGGCCGTGCGGACCCCTTCCCGGGCGGAGAGAGAGGTGCAGTTTGAGCTGCAGACGCTGCCCCCGGGAACACCGCAGAACCCGGGTCCGTTTCCCGTTCGGGTGCGGGTAAATGGCAGCGAACATGTCAGATCCGAAGAAGTCGTGGCCTACGAGCTTGGCTATCGCTTCCCGGTTACCGATAGGATGCTCTGGGATGTGGCCGTTTTCTACAACAAATACAAAGACCTGAGTACGTCCGCCACCGGGACCCAATCCTTCGTGCCCGGACCGCCGCCCCACGTGGTGTCGCCGGAAACCTTAATCAATGGCGAAACCGCCGACACGCGGGGAATCGAAATCGCCGCAAATTTCATCCCGACTGAATGGTGGAAGCTGGATTTGGCCTACACGTATTTGAAGATGGACAAAGATCCGCGACTCTCACAAATTGCCGGATCCAGCCCCCGCAACCAGGTCAGTGTCCGCTCCGTCATGGATCTGCCCCGTGATTTCGAATTGGACCTGTGGTTACGCTATGTGGACGACCTGCCGGCGCTGCAGGTGGACGATTATCTCACCTGGGATGCCCGCCTGGCCTGGAAGCCCACCGCTAACCTCGAGATCGCCCTGATTGGCCGGAATCTGGCTGATGATCAGCATCTCGAGTTCGTGGATCTCTTTTTCCCGGCGCGTTCCACCGAAGTCGAACGCAGTGTTTACACCAAGGTAACCTGGAACTTTTAACTGTAAATCCCGATGCCGGTCGGTGGCTTGCCTTTGCGATTGCAAGCCGGCTGGCCCAAGTCGTTGAATCGAGACAGGATGTATCCCTTGAAAGCCCCAAAGCCGAATCAATTTTCCCTGCGGCCCTTTCTGCGCAGGGTGCTGGGCTTTCTGCTGTTACCCGTCTTTATCGTCGTCGCCACCTTTCACGCCGAGGCCCGGGGTTTTTCCGAAGACCAGATCAAAGCGGTCTATCTGTTCAACCTGACCAGTTTTGTACAATGGCCGCCCAAAGCATTCGCTAACCCGACGGCCCCGTTGCGGATTGCCGTTTACGGCGATGACGAGGTGTCCGCCTTCATAGAGGTATTTCGCAAGGTGATCCGGGGAGAGCGTTACGGCCAGCGGCCGATCGTCATCGAACGCTTCTCGGTGACTGCTGATCCGACCGGATACCACCTCCTTTTCATTGCCGCCACGGGGAAAAAAGAAACAGAAAAACTGCTGGCTGCCGTAGCGGGCCAGGCCATCCTCACCGTGGGGGCCAGCCCCGGTTTCTGCCAACGCGGGGGCGTGATCAATCTTCTGCGCCGGGGTAACCGCATCGGTCTCGAAGCCAACGTCGCGGCTGCCAGGGCGGCCGGGCTCCAGGTCAGCTCCAAGTTGCTGCGCATCGCCACCATCGTCAACACCCCGAGCGGGAAAGGCGGTGGTTCATGAAACGGTTTCACAATTTTTCATTGCAGACCAAGCTGACCGCCGTCTCCATGCTGACCTGCCTGCCGGTGCTATTTCTCACGGCCATCTTTTTTATCCAAAACGAGCGGACAGCCTATCGCAACGAACTCATCCACAGCGTTTCAACCCTGGCCAAAGTCATCGGCATCAACAGCTCGGCCGCCCTGGTTTTCCAGGACCCAAACGCCGCCCGGGAAACGCTGGCAGCCCTCAGCGCGGAACCCTTTATCGTGGCGGCCGCAATTATCCGGCGCGATGAAGGCCTGTTCGCATCCTATGAGAAAGGTCAAGACGATAAAGACCCACCCGCGCGGCGTTCGGCCGGAGCCAACCGTCTGGCGGATCTGCCGCCGGGCTTCATTGAACCGGGAGCGCCGGCCGAAAAGTACCGCTTTGCCGGCGATGCTTTCATGCTGGTCCAACCGATCCTGTTTCGCAGCGAACCCATCGGCCAGGTTTTTATCCGGGTCAATCTGGAAGAGTTCAATGAAAAACTGACCCTCTATGCGTTGATCGTCATCGGGGTCATGCTGGCCGCGGTGGTCCTGGCCATTTTCCTTTCCGCCCGGCTGCAGCTGCTGATCTCGCGACCGATTTTAAACCTGGCCGACAAGGTGCGACTCATCACGCGCGAGGGGAACTACGCCGTTCGGGCCGAGAAAACCACGGACGATGAAATCGGCGAGCTCATCGCCGGCTTCAACGAGATGCTCACCCAAATCGAACAGCGCGACGCCGAATTGGCCAACCACCGGGACAATCTGGAAAGCCAGGTAGCCGACCGCACCGCCGAGCTGGCCAATGCCATTGCCAGCCTGGAAACGGAAATGAACGAGCGCAAGCGGACCCAGCGCGCCCTCCAGCAGAGCGAGGTCCGCTATCGCGAAATGTTTGCCAACATGAGCAACGGGGTGGCGGTCTTTCGAATGCATCCGGAGCAAGACGGTTTTGTCCTGACCGACATGAACAAGGCCGCCGAAAAAACAGTAGCGGTCCAACGTGACCAGGTCCTGGGTCTTCCGTTGCAGGTGATCGCATCACCCTACGCTCATTTAGGCCTGGATGATGTCCTCCAAAGGGTGTGGCAGACGGGTGAAGCCGAACACATGCCGGTCAGGCGCTATGAAGACGGTCTCAAGGTACTATGGCTCGAGTACTTTGCCTACAAGCTGATCACCGAGGACATTGTCGTGATTTTCAACGACGAAACCGCCAAAAAACAGGCCGAAGTTGAGAAAACACGCATGGAGAGCCAGCTTTTGCGTGCCCAGAAAATGGAGGCGATCGGTATGCTGGCCGGCGGGGTTGCCCATGACCTCAACAACATCCTCTCCGGCATCATGAGCTATCCTGAACTGCTTCTGTTGGACCTGGAAGACGGCCATCCGATGACGAACCCGCTCAAGATGATTCAGAACTCAGGGCAGCGTGCCGCGGCCATCGTCCAGGACCTCTTGACCCTGGCGCGCAGGGGCGTGGCCGTCACCGAGACGGTCTCCCTGAAAGACATCGTCAACGAGTATCTGGAGAGCCCCGAGTTCGAGAAATTGATCTCCTATCATGCCAATATCAATATCAAGACCGATATGGGCGACGGCAGCTTCAGTGTGAAAGGGTCCGCGATCCATCTGTCTAAAACCGTCATGAACCTCACCTCCAATGCCGTGGAATCCATGCCCGATGGGGGCACCGTGACCATCTCGGTCGCGCGCGTCTATGTGGACACGCCCGTGCCGGGATACGACTCGATCGAACCCGGCGATTTTATCGTCCTGCGGGTTGCCGATGAAGGAATCGGCATCTCGGCCGAGGATCTGGAACGGATTTTCGAACCCTTCTATACCAAGAAGGTCATGGGGCGCAGCGGCACCGGCCTGGGCATGGCCGTGGTGTGGGGGACCGTCAAAGACCACCAGGGCTACATCGACGTCAAGAGCGCCGTGGGGCGTGGGACTCAGTTTACCTTGTATTTCCCTGAAGTTGAAGAAGCCACCCCCGCCAGGACCGTCGGGCATTCTTCCATTGTACCCCGCGGAGACGGCGAGACGATCCTGGTTATCGACGATGTCGAGGAGCAGCGCCAAATTGCCTGCGCCATGCTGCAGCGCCTGGGGTACAGCGCCGAGGCGGTTGCCAGCGGCGAAGAGGCGGTGGCCTATGTACAGCAGACGCGACCCGACCTGCTGCTGCTGGACATGATCATGGACCCGGGCATCGACGGCTACGAAACCTACCGCCGCATCCTCAAGCATGCCCCCGGGCAAAAGGCCCTTATCGCCAGCGGCTTTTCCGAGTCCCGGCGGGCCCGCATGACCCAGGAGCTGGGGGCCGGGGCCTACCTGAAAAAACCCTACAACTTCGATCAATTCGCCCGTGCGGTTCAGAAAGAACTCAATCGCGAAAAGAATTGATTGCCTGGAAACGTGCTTACTAAACAAAGCCAGCCTGTATCAGTAACCATTACGAATGCTTGCAATTTCATGCCTTTTCGGCCTATCTATTCGTTGACAAAGCCGGGCGCTTAGGGTTTGTTAAAATTTGATTGGGAACCATTTCTACAAGTCGGTGGATAATCTTCAGCGGGCATTTCTGTTTATAATTTGCCGCCCGTTCGCTTCGCTCACTCGACACACGCAGACAAAGCCCAGACAGGCTGGCCAGGTGATGTTTGCGCATGCTTGTGCGGCGAAGCCTTAGCGAAGACGTATCTGCGGTTAATGGGGGGTTACTGTTTAGCCCTGCAACTATTAGTAATTTTTAGATTTCGATCCAGTTTAACTTGAGGACCCATCATGAAACGCGACAATAAAATTCACACAGGCCTTTCCATCCTGATTCTTTGCGCCGCATTGTTTTTCAGCGGCTGCGAAGGTAGCGAACCGAGGGAGCATGTCGATGACACAGTGAAGGATCTCAGTGGGCAAGAACAGGTCGAGCAGATGGAGAGGATGAAAAAGCAAATCGACGCGATCAACAAAAAGCAGGCCGACCGTTTCAAACAGGCCGACGAAGGAAATGAGTAACAGATCGTAAATGCAGGGAAAGGCTTACTGCATTTAAGGTGTTAAGTTTTAAGGCCACCTCTAATAATTGTCTTTTTGCTCGATTTCTGCGTTACATTGAAATTTTAATCCTCGAAATATTCAAAATATTCCTCCGGTTAAAATTTCAATGTGCCTTGAACTCAAACAAAAATCCTAGTTATTAGAGGAACCCTTAAGTGTTATGTGTTAAGATTTTGAATTAACCGCCCACTCGCGTTGCTCGTTCGACCCACGGAGACAAGCCCGGGCGACGTGCCCGGGCTTTGGTAGCCATCGTTTATACAAAAGACAGTGTTAAGTGTTATGTTTTAGGTGTTAAGATTTTTCCCGCGCAGCGGGACCAGAAATTGCTTTCCCGACTACGCTGGACTGCGAATTGAATTTCATTTTAAGGAGGACGTCTCTGCGTCTTTGCGTCTCTGCGCGATGCATCGGTTTTGTTTTTAGCTCTTCTCTGTGTTCTCTGTGAGAGATGGGTTTGTTGATTTCCTACCCGAAGGGCATGACAGGTGTCAACTGGCCACGTCGGCCAGATGATGTCGGCGTTCGTCTGCGGCTAATTGAGGATTTTAAATGAACTTGGATTTGGACTTCATCAGATCTCAGTATCCCGTATTCCAAAACCCCGACACCGCCCGCTGGGCGATGTTCGAGAATGCCGGCGGTTCCTACGTCCCCAAGCAGGTCATCGACCGCCTCCACGATTTTTTCCGCTACACCAAGGTCCAGCCCTACGGCCTGTTCGATTCATCGGTGGTGGCCGGCGAGGCCATGGATGCCGGGTACCGGGCCATGGCCGGGCTGCTCAACTGCGATCCGGACGAACTGACCCTGGGGCCCTCCACCACCATGAATTTTTACGTGCTGGCCCAGGCCATCCGGCCCCTGCTCGAACCGGGCGACGAGATCGTCGTCACCAACCAGGACCACGAGGCCAACATCGGGTGCTGGCGGCGGCTGGAAGCGTTCGGTGCGGTGATCAAAGAATGGCGGATCGACCCGCAGTCCGGCGAGCTGGATATCGAGGACCTCAAGAAGCTGGTCACGGAAAAAACCGCCCTGGTCTGCCTCTCCCTCTGCTCCAACATCGTGGGCACGATGAACGATTATGCGGCCATCTGCGAGATCGCCCACGCGGTCGACGCCCTGGCCATCGGTGACGGGGTCTCGTTTGCCCCCCACCGGGTGCTGGACGTCAACTCCAGCGGGCTGGACATCTACTGCTTTTCCACCTACAAGACCTTCGGGACCCACATCGGGGTCATGTGGGGCCGCCCGGAAGTCCTCGACCAGCTTGAACCCCAGGGCCACTTTTTCAACCGGGATCTGCCCCACTACAAATTCAACCCGGCCGGGCCGCTCCACGCCGAAATCGCAGCTCTGGCCGGGATCGAGGAATACATCGAAGCGGTTTACCACCACCATTTCGAACAAAGCCACTACGATTTCCACACCCATGCCTGCAAAGTCTTCGACCTGTTTGCCGAGTACGAAACCGTCCAGGCCAACCGGGTTCTAGAGGCGATCAAGGCCATACCCGGTGCGAGGATTATTGGTCAGGATACAGCGGAAATGGGTTCACGGGCGGCAACTATCTCCATGACATTAGACGGTGTGGATTGCTCCGATGCCGTTAAATACCTGGTCGGAAAACAAATAGCATTGCGCAACGGGCATTTCTATGCGTTAAGATGTCTTGAAGGGCTTGGCATTGAGGATACGAACGAGGGAATCATTCGAATAAGCCTGGTCCACTATAACAATGAAACCGACGTGGACAGGTTGGTGGCAGGGTTAGAAGATCTGTAGCGAGTTCAACATCGAAATTTGATTTACCGCCCACTCGCTTTGCTCGTTCGACCAGGCTTCGCGTGAAGCTACGGCCCGGCAAGCACACGCAGACAAGCCCGGCCGACTTGCCCGGGCTTTGGTAGCCATCGCTTCGCGAGAAAGACCCGATACTTCAACAATAGGTATCGTTGAAATAATCTTGATGGTTATCTGCCCGCAGGGCATGACAGGATCAGCCGGGCAGGTCGCCCGGATGATGTCCGCGTAAGTCTGCGGCTAAACAGGTTTTAAGGTTGAAGGGTTTTTCCGCAAACTGTCCGGTTTCTTGCCCTGCGAGGCTCACAGAGCGAAATTGGTAGCTTTGACGAAGATTGATCCAGACACCCACCGAATGGAGGCAATAGCATGGGTTACCAGCAAGAATGGAAAACCGCGAAAACAAATTTTACCAAGGTAACCGGGAAAAAGAAACCAACCGAAAAGTTTCTCGGATTTTTCCGCAAAAGGACCGGTGTCGAAGCGGCTTTAAAAAACTTTGATAAAGCCAAAACCTTTGCCCAGAAGGAGAAGGCCTGCCTGGTAACGTTTAAAAGCAAGGAATCATATGCCAAGGTGCTGAATGCCAGCATCCGGGAAAATACCGATATCAAAGCGGAGCTCACCAAGCTCAAGTCCACTCTGGAGGACATTTACAAACGGGTTGAGCAAGAAGCGCAGCCGGTCCCGACCGGCCGCATGGTCAAGCCGGAAATCATTCGGACGTTTAAGCTCAACGGCAATGCAAAGCCGAAATGGCTCAACATGGGCGACATAACCGTTAACGCCTATGTGGAGATGGATTCTTTCCTGGGCGACCTTTTTAAGCAACAGGCGGAGGGGCTGCGTATCGAAAAATTGGGGGAGGCCGCCCTTAAAGCCATGAAGCCCTGGCAAACGGCTATTGAAGACGTCATCATGAAGGAGGACAAACGGCTTGAAACCGAAAAAAAAGAAAAACATGCCGCCTTGATCAAAGACCTCAATCATACCCTCAAAGTGCATGCCGAACGCTGCGAAAAAATGATGAACCAGGCGGTCGAACGCGAGCTTGATGTCATGGTTGGCCGTATCGATGCCCTGAAATCGTTCAAACGCGGCGCTTACGTATCCATAGCTATAAAACTTACCACCATCGGCGTTGCCATCACCTCCATGGCCCTCACGCTCGGAGCAGCCGCGGTCAGCATGCTCTCGGCGTTGAAGGCCGCACTCGAAATGAGTATGGTGGCGGCCGAACTTTTCGAAGATTTGGGAACGGCGCATTTCGACGTGGAAGAGGATCTCGCCTATATGGCGAAACATTACGATGAACTGGGGGGTGCCGAAAAAACACTGAAAGAGATGCTGGCCGAGGCGTCCCCGTTATCGAAACTCTTCAACAAAAGCCTGACCAGCGCCCGGGCCAATCTGAAAAAGCTCAACGCTAAAATCGCCGAAGCTGAAAAACAATGCGATAAAGTGGTCGGCAAACTCAACGAAGCCTTGGATGAAGGGCGCAAAATACCGCTAAAGCATGCGAACGACAAACAGAAAAAAATGCTAAAAGAGATCGAAAAGGTCGTCAACAAGGCGCTCAGCGAGATACAGACCGGCAACAAGGAAATCGTTAAAGAGATCAATTACCATAAACATGCCAATCAGTTCCTCGCCAAGGTCGAGAAAAAGCAAAAGATCGCCCTGTACAGCGGCGCTACCGTCAAATGGTCCGCCCGCGCCGGGGGTGTCTTCGCGGTGGCCAATTTTATCAAAAAGGTATCCACGGGCGCGGGTTTACTCTTTTAAGGGCCGACCCCTGATAATTCTTTCCGTGTCAAAAAAGGGTTTTAGGTTTAAGGTATAAGGTAGAAGGATAAGATCCAGATGTCAGAGGTCGGAAGCCGGAGGTCAGGAAAACTCCCCTCCCTTGACGGGAGGGGCTGGGGGAGGGTGAAATGCCGGGTAAAAGTAAACGCCAGGGGTCAGGAATCAGGTGTTTTAATTGGCCGCCCACTCGCATTGCTCGTTCGACCAGGCTTCGCGTGAAGCTACGGCCCGGCAAGCACACGCAGACAAGCCCAGCCGATTTTAAATCCCGCCGTCGGGGCTTGCCCGGGCTTTGATAACCGTCGCTTCGCGAAAAAGACCAGATACCTTAATAATAGATATCGTTGAAATAACCTTGATGGCTATCTGCCCAAAGGGCATGACAAGTGTCAGCTGGCCGAGACCTGTCGTCGCCAAAGGCTATACCGGACAGGCTGGCCAGATGATGTATGCGTTTGTCTGCGGCTAAACAGTTTTTAAGGTTGAAGGTTTTTTCCACGACCTGTCCGGTGCAGCACGCAGAGCGAAGTTGGAAGCTGCAAAGCGAAGACTGATACACTACAACTCAGAAGATGAGGTAGGTCGGTTAATAAAAGGGCTTGGGAGAGTTATAGAAATGATTTAGGGCTCTTTTTGTCAATATCTGGGTTGGTCCCTTTGATTTCAGTTTTGTGAAAAGCCCAAGTCAAAGTTTGGATTTTACAAAATTTAGATGGGCAGTCATTGCGCCTTGTTAACATGAAATGTCAAACTATAGGTATGAATTTTCATGTTTATAAAGCCGTCACAGGTCCTGCCGACCTCGTTAACTATCTCACCTTGCATTGTTTTTCCCTGACTTGCCTTTTGTTTAAAAAGTGTTACTTATTCTAAGGACGACGGATGCGCGGTGCCCACCGGCTTTATTATTTGCTTGCGCTGCAGGCTCAGCGGCGGAAACCAACACCCGATCTTAAAGCGTGTGTCGCGTGCCGAAGTCACATTTACCCGAAACAACCTTCTGGGAACAAACAGCACATACAAGGGAAACAACCCGATATGAAGGGTACGGAACTGGTCCTCAAAGCGCTGGTCGACAATGGTGTTAAATATGTCTTTGGCTACACCGGCGGCGCCATCATGCCCATATTCGACGAAATGGAGAAGCAAAACACCCTCGCCTTCATCATGGCGCGGCATGAGCAGGGCGCAGCCTTCATGGCCCAGGGCATATCCCGCGCCTCCCTGTCCACCGCCGACCCCCGCACGGGCGTCTGTATGGCCACCTCGGGCCCCGGCGCCATGAACCTGGTCACCGGCATTGCCGACGCCTACATGGATTCTGTCCCGGTCCTGGCCATTACCGGACAGGTCCCCACCGGGGTTATTTCCACGGATGCCTTCCAGGAGAGTGACGTGGTGGGGGTGATGATGCCGTTGACCAAGCAAAGCTATCTGCCGCTGGCCGTGGGGGACATCGAAGCCACTATTCACGAGGCCATGTACGTGGCTGAAACCAGGCGCGGCGGGCCGGTCGTTGTCGACATTCCCAAGGATATCCAGCTGCAGGAGACCGACAGCACCTGCAGCTTCGATCCCCGGACCTGCCAGCCGCAGCTGCCCGGTTTTCACTATTCACCGTCGGTGAACCGGGACCGGTTAAAGCAGGCCGTGAGCCTGATCAACAAGAGCGAGCGCCCCATCATTCTCTGCGGCCACGGTATCATCTCCAGCAACGCCGGAGCCAAACTGCAGGCCTTTGCCGAGAAAGCGCACATCCCGGTGGCGTTCACGCTGCACGGGCTTTCGGCCATGCCGGTTGACCACCCGGTGAGCCTGGGCATGGTGGGCATGCACGGTACCGTGGAGGCCAATCGGGCTTTGCTGCATGCCGACCTGATCATTTCACTGGGCATGCGCTTTGATGACCGGGTGACCGGCAACCTGGGCGAATTCGCCGTTAGTGCCGATGTGATCCACGTAGAGATCGACCCCTCCGAAATCGACAAGAACGTGAAAACCACGGTGGCCCTCAACGCCGATGTGGAGCAGGTGCTCAACCTGCTGGGGATGGATCCCGCCCTGGTCGCGCGGCCCCGCAAGCGGTGGTTTGACCAAATCGATGAATTCCGCCGGGAAATGGCCGACCAGCTGCAGGCTGAGATCGACACCGGGATCGGCACGGAAAACCAGTTGCTGGTCAAGACGATCGTCCGGCGGTTGTCCGACCTGACCGGGGGGCGGGACCTGATCGTCGGCGACGTCGGACAGCATCAAATGGTGCTGGCCCGGTTTTACAATTTCCAGACCGTCAACAGCTGGTTTACGTCGGGCGGGGCCGGTACCATGGGGTGCGCCTTGCCCATGGCCATCGGTGTGAAGCTGGCCCGGCCGGATGAACGGGTCTGGTCGGTGAGCGGCGACGGCGGTTTCCAGATGAACATCCAGGAACTGGGCACGATCATGGAACATGACATCGATGTCAAAATCCTGCTGATGAACAATGGGTACCTGGGTATGGTCCGCCAGTGGCAGACCCTGTTCTACGACGGCCGGTATGCCGGTACGCCCATGCAAAACCCGGACTACGGAGCCATCGCCGGGGCCTACGGCATCCCCTATCGCCGGGTTTCCAAACTGGATGAGATCGAGGATGCCCTGCAACAGGCGGCTGACCACAAAGGGGCCTTCATGGTGGAGTTCTTATGTGACCCCAGCGAGATCATCCTGCCCATGGTGCCGGCCGGCGGCGGAATAAAGGACATGATTGTCTCCGTTGCTGATATTGCACCCAAATAAGGGCATCCAAAGCGGGCTTAAGGCACCCGCTTGTTAGGCAGGACGTAAAACCATTATTCTCGCGCAGAGACGCAGAAGCGCAGAGAAAAGCAAAAACATAGTTTTGTTGCGCTATCGCGCAAAACTACATAACAGACCCTTTATTGGTTTTCGGTTTAACCCGCGAAGCGGGACTAAATAATATTGTTTTTCCCTGCGCCTCTGCGCCTCCGCGCGATGCATGGTTTTGCCCTTGGTTTACCCGGCGCAGCCGCAAAATTGATGGCCCTAATCTGCGCCAATCTGCGTAATCTGCGGATCGGAAGGTTTCTTTTGTTTTGCTTTTGTGCTTTTGAATTGAATCACCTTTCAGGGAAGCCCGGCTCTCTGGACCTGGATACGTTACTTTGGAGAAATTGATGACAGCACCACCCCCCATGAAACGGCGGGCTATTTTGATCTTCTTGCTGGACCGGCCGGGTGTGCTCAACAAGATCGCCATGTTGATCCGGCACAAGATGTACAACGTCGAAACGCTGACCGTGTGCAAAACTCACCAGCCCGGCACGAGCCGCATGACCATCACGCTGCGCGAGGACAGCGATGACAAGACCCAACAGGTCATCAAGCAGATCGAGAAAAGGACGGAAGTCATCTCCGCCCGGGAGCTGCATGTGGACGAAAGTTTCTGGCGCGAAGTGGCCATCGTCAAATTCGAAGCCGATGCAGATCAGCTGGCGGCGCTCGGCGAGACGTATCGCTTTGAGATCCTTGACCGCCAGCACGACGAATGCTTCATCGTACAGGTCACCGGGACCTCCCATTTAATCGATTCTTTCCTGGACGATCTCGGCACCGCCCGAATTGTCGAGGTGGCCCGGTCGGGGTTCACGGCCATGGAAAAGTGACCCTCGTTGCAAACGCCGGAGGACTGCATAGCCGGCGTTTGCAAGGGTTCGCGGTAGTTGGACTACAGCTTCACCCTTTCAGCCTTGGCTATGAAGCCCTCCAACCTCTGCAACCCGAGGGTGTCAGGCCTTTGGTTTTACCGTAAAAGCATTATTCTCGCGCAGAGGCGCAGAGAAAATCAAGGGCAGGATTTGTTTCCGCTTCGCGGGAAAGACCTTAATACCTGGACGCTTTTTGAACTTTGGTTTTCGGGCGCGTAGCGCCATTTAAACTGCATTTTGCCCTTCTCTGCGTCTCTGCGCGATGCATGGGTTTTGTTTTTAGGGTTTCTCTGTGTTCTCGGTGACTTTTGTGAGATGCAATGTTTTTAGGCTAAAGGCTGAAGTTTCCAACCCTATGCGCCATGCGCCATGCTCTCTGCCCTTTAGAGGCGCATAGCGCCGAGAAAGGATTACCATGGCAGAAAAACTTAATAAATACAGCGCCCGCATCACCCAGCCCAAATCACAGGGGGCCTCCCAGGCCATGCTGTACGGCATCGGCATGAACGCGGCCGACATGCAAAAAGCCCAGGTGGGCATCAGCAGCGTCTGGTACGAGGGCAACACCTGCAACATGCACCTGAACGACCTGGCCGCCCGGGTCAAGCAGGGGGTTGATGATGCGGGCCTGGTCGGCCTGCGCTTCAACACCATCGGGGTCAGCGACGGGATCTCCATGGGCACGGAGGGGATGAGCTATTCCCTGCCGTCCCGGGACCTGATTGCCGATTCGATTGAAACGGTGATGCGTGCCCAGTGGTATGACGCGAATATCTCCCTGCCGGGCTGCGACAAGAATATGCCCGGCTGCCTGATCGCCATGGCCCGCGTGAATCGCCCGGCGTTGATGGTGTACGGGGGGACCATCCGGGCCGGTGAACTGGACGGCGCCAAGCTGGACATCGTGTCCGCTTTTCAAAGCTACGGGGAGTACATGGCCGGCACCATCGATGAGCAGCAGCGACAGGCCATTGTCAAAAAAAGCTGCCCGGGTCCGGGGGCGTGCGGCGGGATGTATACCGCCAACACCATGGCCTCGGCCATCGAAGCCATGGGCATGGCCCTGCCGTTCAGCGCCAGCCGGCCGGCCGAGTCGGACCACAAGCACGACGAGTGCCTCCGGGCGGGCGCGGCGATCCGGCACCTTTTGGAAGCCCAGATCAAACCGCGCGATATCATGACCCGGGAAGCCTTTGAAAATGCCCTGGTCGTCATCACCGCCCTGGGTGGATCGACCAATGCCGTACTGCACCTGATTGCCATGGCACGGGCCGTGGACGTTTCCCTGGGCCTGGATGATTTCCAGAACGTGAGCGACCGCGTGCCCCTGCTGGCCGACATGAAACCGAGCGGAACTTACGTCCAGGAGGACCTGGACCAAATCGGCGGCCTGCCGGGCCTGATGAAATACCTGCTCGAAAACGGCTTGCTCGAGGGCGGCTGCATGACGGTCACCGGTCGCACCGTGGCCGAAAACCTGGCCGATGTGGACGGGCAGGCGCCCGGTCAGCAGATCATCCACCCGTTGGAAAAGCCCCTGCATCCCAACGGCCACATCCAGATCCTGCGGGGCAACCTGGCCCCGGACGGGGCCGTGGCCAAGATTACCGGCAAGGAGGGCGTTACCTTCAAAGGAAGGGCCAATGTCTTCGACGCCGAGGAAGCGATGCTGGCAGCCCTGGAGCAGGGAGAGATTCAAAAAGGCGATGTCGTGGTGATTCGCTACGAGGGCCCCAAGGGCGGTCCCGGCATGCCGGAAATGCTGACCCCCACCTCGGCGATTGTGGGCGCGGGCCTGGGCCAGGACGTGGCCCTGATCACCGACGGCCGCTTTTCAGGCGGTTCCCACGGTTTCATCGTGGGGCATATTTCTCCGGAAGCACAGGAAGGCGGTCCCCTGGCGCTGGTCGAAACCGGGGATACCATTACCATCGATGCGGCGGCCAACACCCTCGACCTGGACGTCGATCCGGACGAGATGGCCAAGCGCAAGGCCGCCTGGCAGCCGCCGCCCTATAAGGCAACCAGCGGGGCGCTGTACAAATATATCAAGACTGTAAGGTCGGCATCGGAAGGTTGTGTCACCGACACTTAGTCTTATGCTATGCAAATAAGACCCAAAAAACATTTTCATCGCGCGGAGGCGCAGAGTCGCAGAGAAGGTCAAGGGCCGGATTTAGATCAGCTTCGCTGATAAAGACCTGTATATCCAAGATTTTGATTTTAAGGTTTACCCGGCGCAGCCGGCAAAATTCATGGTTTCCCGACTTCGCTGGACTGTGCATTGATCTTAGGATTAAGGAGGACGCCTCTGCGCCTTTGCGCCTCTGCGCGAGAATATTGTTTTTAGGGTGTTGCCCTACGCCTTTGCCTTGGCTCCGCGACCAGGTTTCTAGAGGCAGAATGCAAATTTACTTTCGGTAAGGTTTCGTATAACCCGAAGGAGACATCGAAGATGGCAGCAAATATATCAGCACCACGTACTTTATTTGAAAAAATCTGGGACAACCACGTCGTCACCCACGAGGCGGGCAGCCCGGCCGTGCTCTATGTGGACCTGCACCTGATCCATGAAATCACCTCCCCGCAGGCTTTCCAGGGGTTGCGTGATAAAGGGCTGACCGTGCGGCGGCCCGGACAGGCCATTGCCACGATCGACCACGGCATCCCGACCACGCCGCCCGATGTCCCGATAACCGACGAGCAGATCATCCGCCAGATGGCCGCTCTCGAAGAAAATTGCCGCGATTTCGACATCCCGCTCTACGGGGTGGGCAGCCCCCGGCGCGGGATTGTCCACGTGATCGGACCGGAACTGGGGCTGACCCAGCCGGGCATGACCATTGTCTGCGGCGACAGCCACACCAGCACCCACGGCGCCTTCGCCACCCTGGCGTTCGGCATCGGCACCAGCGAGGTGGAGCATGTCCTGGCGACCCAGTGCCTGCTGCAGACCAAACCGGGCACCATGGAAATTCGGGTCGATGGCCGCCTGCCAAATGGGGTTTCGGCCAAGGATATCATCCTGGCGATTATCGCCAAGATGGGGATCGGCGGCGCCACGGGGCATGTGGTCGAATACACCGGCAGTGCCATTCGGGCCCTGAGTATGGAACAGCGTATGAGCGTCTGCAACATGTCCATCGAGGGGGGCGCGCGGGCCGGGATGGTGGGTCCTGATGACACGACGATTGACTACATCGCCGGACGCAAGTTTGCGCCGCAGGAGGATGCCTGGGATGCCGCGGTTGCCAATTGGCGCGCACTCGCCACAGACGACGGCGCGGCCTATGATCGCACCCTGACCCTGAACGCGGATGACCTTACGCCCATGATCACCTACGGCACCAACCCCGGCATGGTCATGCCGATCACCGACCGCATCCCCGACCCCCAGGACCTGACGGATGCCAGCACCCGCGAAACGCTAGAAAAAGCGCTCACGTATATGGACCTGCAGCCCGGTCAGCCCCTGTTGGGTCGCAAGATCGACGTGGTCTTTATCGGCAGCTGCACCAACTCGCGCATCAGCGACCTGCGCCTGGCGGCCGATGTGATCAAAGGCAGCAAGGTCAGCGACAATGTGCGCATGCTGGTCGTCCCGGGCTCCCAGGCGGTCAAGGCTGCGGCCGAGGCCGAAGGGCTGGATACCATCTTTCGCGACGCCGGGGCCGAATGGCGCGAGGCCGGCTGCAGCATGTGCATCGCCATGAACGGCGACGAGCTGGAGCCGGGTCAATACGCCGTTTCAACCAGCAACCGCAACTTCGAAGGCCGCCAGGGGCGCGGCGGGCGCACGTTTTTGGCCAGCCCCCTGACCGCCGCGGCCAGCGCGATCAAAGGCGTGGTCACGGACATACGCACACTGACTACTTGAAAGGGGCGCAAGCCATGGAACGTTTCACCACCTTGACCAGTACGATGGTGTCCATCCCCATCGAGAATATCGACACCGACCAGATCATCCCGGCCCAGTTTCTCAAGGGGGTCGACCGGGCCGGCCTGGGCGAGCACCTGTTCCACCACTGGCGCAGCGACCCGGACTTTATCTTGAACCAGCCCGCAGCCGAAAAGGCTCGGATCCTGGTGGCCGGGGACAATTTCGGGTGCGGCTCCAGCCGCGAGCACGCTGTCTGGGCCCTGATGGGCCAAGGCTTTCAGGTGGTCATTAGCACCGGTTTTGCCGACATCTTTCAAAACAACGCCCTAAAAAACGGGCTGCTGCCCATCACCGTCGATGCCCAAACCCATAAACAGCTCCAGGAGATGATTGCCGACAACCCGGAGCAGACCGTTGCGGTGGATCTGGAAGCCCAGATCCTCACATTGCCCGACGGTACTTCGGTTTCGTTTCCCATCGACAGCTTCAGCAAGAAGTGCATCCTGCAGGGCATCGATCCGCTGGGCTACCTGCAGAGCCAGGAGGAGCACATCGCGGCCTATGAAGCCAGGCATGCGGCTCGAGTGGAGACGATTGAATGAAGTAAAGGGTCCGAGGATTCAAGGGGCCAAGGGTTCAAGTGAAAAACTGAAAGCCAGTAGTTCGGACGTCGGACGCCGGACCTCAGGAAAACTCCCCTCCCTTGACGGGAGGGGCTGGGGGAGGGTGAAAGGCTGGGTAGAAGGAAGAGCCGGTGTCAGGTGTCGGGAGTCCGGTGTCTGAAGGGAAACAAGGCGTCGGGTACCGGATGATCTTTCGGACTCCTGACTCCAGACCCCAGACTCCAGGTAATAATACCCGTTGCCACGGCCCGACCCCGTGTCTGTCATACAAGTCTCAATCGCCTTGCCCTATCAGCTACCAGTTGCTTGAATTCGTCTTTTTTTTCCTCAGGTAGAAAACCGTGGTCGATGACTGTCCCCGTTTCCGGCAGGGCCTTGGAAAATCTTTTGAAAACATTGGATGTCTGTTTTTGATTCAGGCCGAGGTTGGCAGCTAACTGCTCGAAATCATAGATAGTGAGCTTTCGCTTTTTACCGTTTACCGTCAGGGCCATCTCTTCCGGGTCATCCTTTTCAGGTATCAACAGGCGGGTTGCCAGCATGTCGTAAGCCGGCGAGAGTTGGACCATCTCATCAACTGGATAGATCAGCGAAAAATTTTTAAGGTGCATGTCCGCGTTGCCCGTCAGAAACGAAAACAGCGCCACATCGAAAAAGCGGATGCAGTCGAACAACGGGTTGGTGGAAAAGCGTTTGATTGTCTTGCCGACTTGTTCCATGGAGCCCCGGTATTTATCCTCGGTCAACCGCTCGGTCAATTGGCACATATCCTCCATGTGCATTTTTTTTCCGCCAGGAGTCCTATCGATGCGACGGGTGATGTAGGCCAATTCGCCGGATTTCAAATGCATGAGACCATGCGGGACCGCATCTATCTTGAATAGGCCGGCCAGGTGCATCGTCAGGTGTTCTATCTCCGGCATCCGGGGGTAATTTTCGACCGGAGGCTTCAATATAAAATTGCCCCACAATCCAACCAGGGTAAAACGGCTGTTTTTTTTGCGGCTCTTTTCTAAATTCATTGACAACTTTGCCTGCACACCAGGCACGGCCACTCGACTTCTAACGACCTTTTTGGCCGCCTCTTTCAGCTCATCGTAATGATACGGCAGTTCCGGGGCGGTTCGTTGACCAAAAAGCCGCTGACTGCATTGCGGATGGTAGCGGCTATGGGCGTCGTCCAGGGTGCGATAACAGACCAGGCAAGACGTTTCAGGAATCATCGTTCACCCTCCTTGACAGGCGTGACTGAAACAGCGCCGATGCAATCTTTACAACAGGTCAACAACAGGCCCATGCGATCACGCGGGTCCAGTTTCCATGTCTGCACTGCCACATCCAGCAGCCAGCCCTCCGGTATCAAACCATCGAAGAAAGGAAACATGGTTTTGCTGACAAACGGTTCCACCTGAAGAGGCAGGGTAAAACTTACTGCCCGGCCTTCCGCACGTGACAGGTAGGCGTCAAGGTACTGAAACGTGTACCCTGCATCCTGCTCGGAGAGCACGCCGGCGGCTATCTCATCCCAGTATACAGTTGCCTCACGAGTCATGGTCTGTGACCTCCGACGTTTGAACCGGTGCCAGGACATGACCGAACAGGGCCAGCACCTGATTCACTTTATCCATCCGCAGCGTCTGCTTGCCCTGTTCAAGATCACGAACGAAGCGCAGCCCCACACCAGCACGCTCAGCCAGGTCTACCTGGGTCAAACCCAACTGTTTGCGGCGACTTTTTACAAATTGAACCAGTTTACTTTTCATAATTATACCTATTCGGGTATAGATTAGTCTGCCTTCAGAATGAATATACCTTAACGGGTATAAAGTCAAGGGAGGTACCAAAAATACACCTGTACGGGTATAATCACGTTTTTTAGAGCGACATTTATACCTCTTCAGGTATAATTATGATCACTATAAACAGGGCGAATTGCGACGCTAGACCCAATTTTTATATCCGGCACCATGCAGATTCGGGCGGCTCCAGTAAAAATCATTCACACCAAACGAACATGACTGGTTTAGCAAGAAGCAATGGAAGAGAGGGTTACCTTGGCCGCGCCCATGGGTCCATTGCCTCCGGCAAAAAACAACACCTGATTTGCAAATGTTGCGTTGAAGAATATCGAGGAAAGACGGGTTAACTCAGATTTACACCTTCGCGCAAGCGACTGATACATTTTCAATTTCCCCAGAAATTGGAAATAGATCCTAAATCCGTGAAACCCGTGGAACGTTTCTCAAGCCGCATAGGCGCAAATCCGTGTCACAAAGAATGTTTTAGGAGTTAGGCCTTTCCCGCGCAGCGGAAACAAATTGTCGATCTTGTCTGTGTCCGTCCGTGTGGGTCTGTGGCTGATTAAGGTTTAAGGGGCGGGGAGGGTCCTTGCCGACATCTGACTTCTGCTTGCCAGCCATAGCTTTGCGAAGGCTGGATCTCTGACCTCTTGCACTTTGTTTTTGCATATTGACAAATCCCACCTCTTAATGTTTGTTAAAATTTGATCAGGGCCAAAAAAGACCCTGACCCTCCTTTTAAAAAAACACGTATAACGCCTCATGGGATGGGGCCTTAAAATAGTCGGGCAACACCTTTTAAAAACCAGAGATCAGACGCCGGAAGTCCGACGTCAGTGTAGATTAAGAGGTCGGGCATCCGATCTCAGGTTTCTGACGTCTGATTTCTTGAAGTTATGTTCTACCAGACCTCCTATCTCTGATCTCAGACCTCAGAGCTTTGGAAGTTCGGTGTAGACGGACTTCTGTATGAGAATTGAAAGCATGCTTTTAGGGTGAAACCTGGGCGCTTAACTCCAAAAAACAGTGAGTTATAAGGCGGATTTAATGTGGTTTCAGGGGATTGTGTCGATCCAACCCCAAGGATCAAACAAAAGGGTCGCCTCGGCCTGATTCCAATCATCTGAAATAATCATCAACTTGTCGCTAGGGGTCAAAACGATGGCGCAAAAAGCCATGCAAGAAATTCAAAATGTATTACGTTGGGATGCAAATGATAATTCGAAGAGACAATTGGCGCAGCGATCCGGACTTTATCTTGAACCAGCCCGCGGCCGATAAGGCCCGGATCCTGGTGGCCGGGGACAACTTTGGGTGCGGATACAGCCGCGAGCAAGCCTTCTGTAACTTTAAGGGAGAAGGCTTTCAGGTGGTCATCAGCACCGGGTTTGCAGACAACCCGGTGCAAACAGTTTCAGTGGAGCTAGAAGCCCAGACCCTCACACTGCCCGACGGTCGGTCGGCCGCGTTTGCCATCGACAGTTTCAGCAAGAGGTGCATCCTGCAAATCATTGGTCCGCTGGGCTTCCTGCAGAGCCAGGAGGAACACATCGCGGCATATGAAGCCAGGAATGCGGCGCAGGTGGAGACGGTAGGGGAGGTTAAGGGTTAAAAGCATGTTTTTGGGTTGAAAATTGGCGGTTTAAGATCAAAAAAGCAAGGATATTAGGCCGTATTTGTTTGGATTGCAGATGGTTGCCTTTAATGGGCGACCCCGGTTCTCGCGTACTCAGTTACCGAGTTTTTTATTCGGTGGTGGAGGTGGATGGATTACCAAGTAAGGCTTAAAAGTGTTCCCTTAGTGTAGAAACTAACTGTGTGAAAGCAATAAGCAGGGGTTTTTAGGCGTATTAAATTTGATTGCAGCTGTTTAGAACAAAGTGGCACAAAAAAGCGGTTTGTTGTTTCGTTGACAATACGACAAAGAGGAAATGGAAAACGTGTATACACAAACTTTACTTATACTTCTGTTATTATTGTTTTTATTTTACGTGGTCACCAGGCAATACCTAAAAAGAAATAACTTAGTTAATGAGAAAAGCCTGAACTCTAATCTGTCCTTCAATGAAAATTCTATCGCTAAAACTAACATTACCTATGACCAGTCAATCGGACGGAAAGAAATTCATAGCTTGCTAATTCCTTTAAAATTTTGCGGTTCTCTAAAAAACTCCAGTAGTGCCGATCTGTGACAGATACGGTCACAGATCGGCACTACTGGAGTTTTTTAGAGAACCGCATAACCTTTTTCGGTAACTGAAGCACCAGGCTAGTGCGAGGTCCATATGCCGCTGCAATTCGACGAATTCCTGAAAAGAGTGTTCATCGCCACCGGGATCGAATCCCAGATCGAACTGGCCGCCGCCCTGGGGATCAATCGTTCGGCCATTACCCAGGCGCGTAAAAAGGGAGCGGTGCCGGACAAGTGGATGTTGGGATTATTCCGGAAATTCGGTTTGAACCCTGATTGGCTCGAAAGTGGCAAGGGTTCCGTTTTTTTGAAGAACCACCGCGATGATGATGCCTTTGCGTATATCCCCAAAGTACAGGCGCGACTCTGCGCGGGCGGCGGTTCATTTGAGGTCGAGGAAGGGGTGGAAGGCTATTACTCATTTCGGCAAGCATGGTTGGCCGGCAAGGGCAGCGCGGACAAGATGGTGCTGCTAGACGTGTTCGGCAACAGCATGGAACCGGAACTGAAGGATGGCGATACGGTGCTGATCGACCAAACCCGCACGGATATTATCGCCGGCGCGGTTTATGCCGTGGGCATCGATGACACCATCATGGTCAAAAGAATCGAGAAGCATCCGAACAGCCTGGTGCTGCTCAGTGACAATACCCGCTACGCGCCGATCAGTTTGGAGCGGGAGGAGATGGGCGGTGTGCGGATACTGGGTAAGGTTATATGGTCATGCAGGGAACTCCATTAGAAACGGCCTGGAAAGGCCCCTTTTAAATCAATCTCTGCGTTGGCCAGCAAATTCCAATCCTCGAAATACTATCAGTATTCCTCCGGTTGAAATTCGCTGTCCGCCTTGACCTTGAATAAAAATTGACCTTTCCAGGCCGTTTCTGAGCTTTTTTGACTCAGAAAAAGACAAAACTTCTGGCTTATCTGGAATTTTTTTTGATCAGTATGTTCATATATATAAACATTCATGTTAATTAAATAGAAAGATAAGGAGATGATCATGCAAAAGAGATTTTGTGTTTGCGGATGTTCCATCTGGGTGGAGTACGACCTGGGGCCCCGGGATTGCCAGACAATTTTCTGGACCAGGGAGGATCGCTACGGCCGGCATATCAAACGCTGCTTTGGTTGCGGTCGAAAAATCAACATTGATATGTTGAGTTAAGGAGGTGCTATGCAGGCCATAAAGCATCACATTGCGGTCGTGTTGATTGAATCTGCTGTGTTGGCTGCCGTGACCGGTTCGGTAGCGGTTTTTATATTTGCGGCCGGGCTCTAGCACTGAGAACCGCGTCTGTCTTTATTCGGGTTGAACGAAGATTGTTCTTAAAACCAACCTAAGACAGGATCCTAAACGCAGTATCGAGGTCGTCGCGATCGCTGAAGGTTCCCAGGTCTACATCCGTAGGAATTTGCAGCTGAGGGTCCGTCTTTTCGAAAACGGTGAGGCAGATGTCGTCGATACGGGCGATTGACCGGCGGGCTTCATCCTGGTCGATATGCGGCATCCGGACACCTTTCAGCATCAGGGTCTCCATGTTGTCTGCGGCCAGCTGCTTTTCAAATCTGGCGGCCAGTTGCAGTTGATGCAGCAAACGGCGTTTCTTGGCCATAAGAAGGGCAAACAGATGCTCGCCCGGGGGCTGCTCCGCAAATATTGCCAGGCAGAGTTCGAGATCTGCCTGGACAGGCGATTCAGAACGGTTCGAACGCTCCACAAGGTTGACGAAAAAAGAACTGATTGGGTCAGTCAGTTCCAACGGCGCATGCCGCAGGATGGCCTTGATCCGAGCACCCTCCCGAGGGGCCATTTTCCTCTCGATGGCTTCAATCAGAAGTGTCGGCAATCGCAGGGTGATGTTCAACCCGTACACGTAGGTTTGCAGAAGATCTTTGGTAAGGCTGAAGGACAGAGCCTCTGCTTGCCCCGGAAACTTGATGGGAACAACTAGGTTCTTCCGGTTCAGAGTATTCACAATGCGCTCTTGGTCTTCGGCCGAACAATGGTATTTTTCTATAACTGTCTCCAGGTCAGCCCGCACCGCTTCATCCGGGGTAAACAGCAATTCCAGCAGGGACTGGGCGTCGCTGTCTTCCGGTGTGGCCAGCAGGGCCCCTAGTTCTGCGGGACTTTCAATGGAGAATGTAGAAGCGCAAAAATGCAGGATTTCCGGTCCTACGGCTATACCATCGGCAAGCTGCCGTTCAATTTCGAAGGCGAGCGCTTGTACGCATTCGGTCACGTTGGGCTCCATCGGTTCACATGACCCCGTACTTTTTCAGTTTCTTACGCAAGGTTTTGCGGGTGATACCCAACCGCCGCGCAGCCTCACTTTTATTGCCGCCGACGGCTTTCAGAGTTTGCAGAATGGACACCTTTTCAACCTCTTCCAGGGGCATGTTCTCCGGTATGAACGGCGGTGGGCAAGCCGCAGCGGCTGCTTCTCCAGCGGCCTGACTTTTTAGCGGCAGATCGCCGGTATCCAGATAGGCATCCCGTGCCAGCACGACCGCTCGTTCTACAGCGTTCATTAATTCCCTGACATTGCCGGGCCAGTCGTAGCGCACCAGCAAATCCATGGCCTGGGGACTGAATCCCTTGATCCGCTTATGATTCTTTTCAGCGAAGTTTTCGAGAAAAGACTGGGCCAGCAAAGGGATATCCTCCCGGCGATGGGCCAGGGGCGGTACATTCAACTCGACCACGTTCAACCGGTAATAAAGATCCTGGCGAAACTCACCGTTAGCTACTATCTCCTCCAGATTCCGGTTGGTTGCGGCGATTACCCGCACATCGACCGCAATTACCGCTTCGCCGCCAACCCGGGTCAGTTCCCTTTCCTGCAAGACCCGGAGTAGTTTTACCTGCATCCCCAGGGGCATCTCGCTGACTTCGTCTAGAAAAAGGCTGCCCCCATCGGCCTGCACGAACCGGCCCTCTTTGCGGCGGGCGGCTCCGGTAAACGCCCCCTTTTCGTGACCGAACATCTCTGACTCCAACAGGTTTTCCGATATGGCGGCGCAATTAATTTTTACAAAGGGGCCGGTACGACGGGGACTGTTGTAGTGTATGGCTCCGGCGATCAGTTCTTTCCCGGTTCCCGACTGGCCGGTTATCAGCACGGTTGCCTCGGAGGGCGCCACCTGGGATACGGTTTCTAATAAGGCCGTCATCGCAGGCCCGTTACCGATGATTTGCTGCCGATCAAACCGCGAGTCAATCTCGAATTGCAGTTTCAGGTTCGCGGCTTTCAGGCTGATGTGCTCCATGGCCCTTTCAATGATCAATTTCAACCGATCGAAGTCCAGCGGTTTGGTCAGGTAGTCATAGGCGCCTTTCTTGATGGCTTCCACGGCGGTATCGATGGAAGAGTAGGCGGTCATGATGATGACCGGAATCGCCGGATTGATCTGCTTGATCTGTTCCAGGGCTTCCAGGCCGGAAACCTTGAGCATGCGGATATCCATGAGGATCAGGTCAAAGGGCTGGCGGGTGACCATTTCAATGGCTGCGGACCCGTCATTGGCCTGCGAGATAGTATAGCCCCAGCCGCCAATAAGGGTTTTCAGCATCGTGCGATGGGCATCATCGTCATCGACTACCAGAACAGTGTGCGGATCAGTCATTGGCGGTACCCTCCAAATTCTCAGGGAAAAACAGGGTAAAGGTCGTCTCCGACCCTGGTTCACTGGTAACGGATGTGGTTCCTCCGTGGGCTTCCATGATATTGTGAACAATGGCCAGGCCCAGACCGGTTCCAGTGGATTTACTGGTGAAATAGGGGTCGAAAACATGGGGTTGATCTTTCTTTGTGATCCCGGAACCATTATCCGTAACAGAAATGAGGACACCCGCTGCGCTACTGGTACGCCGAGCAGACACGATCAACCTGCCACGCCCGGGCTCCATGGCGTCAATGGCATTGAGATACAAATTTAGCAATACCTGGTTGATTCTATCGGGATCTGCAATAATAGACAACCTGTCATCGGCCAAATTGATTTCAACGTGGACCTGCTTTTCGGCGGCCTGCGTTTCGATTAAAGCCAATGAAGTTTTAAAGAGGGTATCGAGTGGGATTTGCTTATGGATCAAATCGATAGGCCGGGCCAGTTCCAGCAATTGGCCGACCACTCGATTCAAGCGTTCGACTTCGCTGATCATAATAGCGGCCGTGGCATGATCTTTTTCGTTGTCTCCGTTGCGCTCTTTAAAATAGGTCGCAAACCCCTTAATGGAGCTCAGTGGATTGCGGATCTCATGGGCCACGCCGGCAGCGAGGCTGCCCAGCGAAGCCAGCCGCTGACTACGGGCGATTTCCTTTCGCAAGGCCCTGATTTCAGAAAGATCCCTGAGAAGTAATATCGTGCCCATGAAAGCGCCCTCACGATCATGCCAGGCAGACGCATTCAAACCGATAGGAATGGAGCCGGAGGGGCCCAGGCAGCATTCCAATTCAGTTTCTACCGCGGGGTCGTGCGGTCCCAGGTTCTGGACAATGTCCAGGAGTTCTATCGGCAAGGCGGCTGTAATGGAACGACCTATTGGATCCGGACTATCTGAGCGCAGGATCTTGGCAGCTTCCGAGTTGACCGAGACAATACGATCATCCCTGCCAATTGAGATCAGGCCGACCGGTAAATTGTCCACCAAACTGTCTGAAAATGATTCAATGCGTTTCAGGGAAGCCCGGGTGACTCGGTAGGTATGCGTCATAAACAAAAGGGTGACTCCGGCGAAGCCAACCAAGAGCAATATCAAGGCCATAAACAGACTGTGACGCGTATCGGCTGCCAAAGCCTTCTCGACCTCGGTCATATCCAACCCAACAAAAATGATTAAATCCTCAAGCGGACGCTCTTCAAAGGGCCGCATCATCATATGGTGGCGGCCCATCATGCCCCCCGGCCCCCTGGCGGGTGTGAATTTGCGGTAAACCTCGAATATCTTTGCATCACCCGCTTCGGCTGCCAGAATCCTATAAATCTCGGTAGTGGCTTCAAAGACACGGCCGAGATCAAGTTCTCCGCCGTGGTTTTGGCCAATTTGGTCCGGGTTGCTGTGCGCGAGAATCTGGCCTCTGGTGTCGGTGACCATGAGGTAGATGATATCGGGCTGTCGCGCGGTTTCCATCAAAAGGCGCCGCAAATGGCGATTACCCCACTGGCGCATCATCATGCCGGCCCGGGTTCCGGCCTCGAATGACCTTATCAAAGCCGCTCCCTTGGCCAACAATTGCCGCCGGCTGGCCGCGTTCTGACGATTGATGTCTTCGTAAGTGACAAAAGCGAGCAGCGGCAGCAGGATGAAGGCGGCGCCTATCAATCCCCAGGGCGGAACCGTGGTCACAATTTTTTTCAATACCCCGTTCGTTTTCATTCCATCACTCAAAAGCAATGAAGATGCCAATTATTTAAGAAAGTTATATTGTGTGTTATTTGCCGCTGAAATCAAGGCTTCAGAACCATCAGCTACGAGACCGCATGTTGACGATAAAAGTGATTCTGCCCAGGGTGGATATTAATTACCCGGCTGGGTACCCTGGATTGTGCCTACCTGGGTAAAAAGTATCCACCAGGATCACGTCCCTGGCAACTCATTTTTTTTCATACGTCGATTTTGAGTTGGGTTTAATTATAAATACAAATGTATACAATAGGTTATATCTATAATCTCAAAATTGGCACATGGCTTGCTCTTAACGAAAACAGAATTCGAAGCAACGCGTCGTGAACCTGAAACCACTAATAGGAAAGGAGTTTTGACATGAAAAAAGGATTCATCGTTACGGGAATTGCAGTTGCAGCCATGGTTATGTTCTCAACCTACGCATTCGCTGACGGCGGTTGGGGTTGGGGACGTCATCACAGAGGCGGTGGTTACCACATGGGACCCGGCTATCACATGATGGGCCCTGGATACGGGGATGAAGACCGTGGCCGTTATGGACGGGGTTACCGCAGCTGGGGCAACCTGAGTGAAGAAGATGCCCAGAAACTCGAAACCCAGCGCGAGGCCTTCTTCAAGGATACCGAAAAACTGCGTCGTTCCATTTACCAGACCCGTTTAGAGATGAAAGCGGAAATTGCCAAAGAAGATGCGGACCGCGGGAAATTGTCCGAGCTTCAGAAGGAGCTTTCCAATCTCGAAGCGAAGTTTGATCAGAAACGGCTGGATCATCGGTTGGAAATGAAGAAAATGCTGCCTGATAATTATCGCGCCGGTGGCGGTATGGGGCGCGGCCGCGGCTGGGGCCGGGGGCCCGGTTACGGTGGTGGTTGCTGGTAGAAATATGCAGGTTAACTAAAAAAACAATGCCGGGATAGATTCAGCCCCCTTTCTTGAAATCATTCCGGCATTGTCAAACCGGTTCCAGATCTGGAAACACAATCCGCGCTCTAAACAGGGCCCTCCTCCACGCTGCCTCGGCATGCGCCCAAAGTACCACCCGCTCTGTAAATGAACCACGCTGGATTGTCCCGGATTGGGAACCGGTTTTACGTTTCTATCAACCAGTCCATGGCCTCTGGAATTGATTCAAATGCCTCTATCTCAAAATTGACAACCCCCTCGGAGAGAATGGAAACCATGCGGGACAAGCCTAAATCCACGGTTTGCGAAATGACAATGGCGGTTTTTCCCTGCGCGGGCCGCCGGCCCGGATGGTGCCGGAAGTATTCGATCAGTAAATCGATGTCTTCGGCCGAAAAGCGTTCACCGCTTAGGCCGCGGGCATCATAGAGCTCCAGACGCGTGGGACCCATGGCGCCGTAGGCATTCAGGGCCTTGATGAATTCCGGAAAGGTAACCGCACCGGCCAAGGTGATTCGGGTGAGTTCTTCAATGTCAGAAGGTTGAATAGTGACGGGCATACAGCTTTTTTCCTGATTGTCGACGTAAATAACATTTTTTTAATACAATTTTCAGGAAAGTGCAAATTTTAGGTGATAGCTTCCACCTCGAGGCCGGAGCGGTCGCTGCATAACTTTATGACCGCACAGCCAGTGGAAAAGCGAAAACTGCTACTCACCAGGCTTTGTGCCCACGTGGACTGCCATGGTTCCGAGCATGAACTGGCGGTAGCGCACGTCCTGAAACCCTGTTGCCGTCAGGCCGTCAGCCAGTTCACCCGGCGTCATGAAGGCCTCCGTAGATTCAGGCAGGTAGGTGTAAGCGGATCGATTGCCGGAGATTATCTGGCCCAGGAAGGGAATCACCAATTTTAGAAAAAAGAGAATCAGTGGTTTCAAGGGCCCCTCTGCCGGGGGCGACGTGTCCAGGCAGACCACCCGGCCGCCCGGCTTCAAGACCCGGTACTGTTCTGCAAAGGCCCGTTGCGAATCTGTGACGTTGCGGATAAGGTAGCCGGATGTGACGGCATCGAAGTGGTTTGCGGCAAACGGCAGGTCCAGGGCGTCCGCGGCACACCATTTGATGCGGTCGCCGCCGATACGCAGACGCCCCACCAGCATCATGGCCAGGGTAAAGTCGGAAGCGGTAATGTCCGCGGTGGGATTCTGCCCACTGGCCTCCAGGGCGATACTGCCGGTGCCGGCACCGGTATCCAATAGCCGTCCGCCGCGGGGCAGGCGGGTTTCCCGGACAACACAGTGACGCCATACCCGGTCCTGCCCAAAGGTCATCAGAGTATTCATCAGATCATAGTGCCCGGCAATTTGACCGAACATGCTGCGGATGGAAGTACCCCAGTCGGATGGTTTGCGATTTTGGCATCGACCGGCAGACTTTCGTGATTGGGTAACATAAGGTCCGGTTAGTCTACATCCAGAGTCAATTCTTCAGGCCACTCCCGGTTATGGCCATCCAGGGGACCTTTAATGGAGGCATCTATGGCGGCCCGGCCGTCACGCATCAGCAGGTCGCGACCGGGGTCAGTATTATTGAACAGCTTCCAAAGCATGAGCGCTGGATTGTTTAGGTCTATAGCGGCGTCAAACATCAAAAACAGCGAGTAGGCCGCCAACGCTGGTGATGCCAGTAGAGCGGCGGCTATATCCTGCCCGCTGCCGTGGGCGGCCTTGTCTATAGTTACCGCCAGAACCCGGTGGCCGCCCTGCGGGACCTGCCGGTCGGTCAGCAGGGGGCGGCATCCGGTCACAGCCGGGCAGGCTTGCCGAGCCGCCGCCATCAATTCCTCGCCCTCCGGCGCCGGGTCTTCGGAGCGCTGTAGTTGCCGCGGAGGTTCATCTCCTACCCGGGTGGTGAGATCGATTCCTATTTTATTGCCGAAATTGACGTTGGGGGAAGAGTGGTCCAGGACATCGAGGACCCCTTTGGAGAGGGTCACATCGGTTTCCAGGTCCAGCTTCGAGACCAGTTCGGCCAGCACTGCAGCGGAATCCTGGGGATTGACCGTTTTATCCACAATGACAATGGCCTTGCAGAAACTCATCTGGCCCTGGCCCCACAGACCGCTCATGATACGCGGTGCATGACAGGCGTAGCCTTTGTCCAGGGCAATGATGACGATATTGTGAAAAACGCCTTCCCAGGGAAACCAGTAGTCGACGATTTCGGGAAAGACCGTTTGCAGCATGGGTAGAAACAATCTTTCCGTGGCTTTGGCCAGGTAGCAGTCTTCCATGGGCGGCGGGCCCACCAGGGTGGCACTGTAGACCGGGTTTTTGCGATGCGTGACCGCCGTTACATGAAACACCGGGTAATCGTCCGCCAACGAGTAATAACCGGTGTGATCTCCAAAAGGGCCTTCCAGCCGCATTTCGCCGGGGTCCACATAACCTTCCAGCACGAATTCCGCCTCGGCCGGCACTTCTAAATTATTGGTCAGGCACTTGACCATGCGAACCGGTTTTTTACGGATGAACCCAGCCAGGAGCATTTCGTCAATACCGCGGGGCAGGGGTGCTGTTGCCGCGTAAGTGGTGGCCGGATCAGCGCCTATGGCCACAGACACAGGCATGCGCTGGTTGGCCGCCACGTATTCGCTGTAGTAATGGGATCCATCCTTGTGAATGTGCCAGTGCATCCCGGTGGTGTTACGGTCGAATATCTGCAGCCGATACATGCCGACGTTGCGTTTGCCGGTTTCTAGGCTGCGGGTGAAAACCAGGGGCAGCGTAACGAAGGGACCGCCATCCTTGGGCCAGCAATGCAGGACAGGCAGCTGACTCAAGTCCACACCCGTGCCCGTGTGCACCACCTCTTGGCAGGGGGCTTGTTTTCCCTTGAAGGTTCGGGGGATGAACTTGGTGGCCGTGATGGCCATGGGGATGATATTCAGGGCTTCTTTCAAGCTGCCCGGCGGGTTGAAATCGATGTATTCCCGAACCCGGTCGGCCAATTCATCCAGATGGCTCACTCCCAGGGCCAGGCAGATGCGTCGCGGGCTGCCGAAGATATTGGTTGCGACCGGAAAACGGTAGCCGGTTACATCTTGAAAGTAAAGCGCCTGCCCGCCATCCGGTTTCTTGGATTCCTCGTCCGTATAGCGACTGATATCCAAAAAGGGCGATACCGGTGCAGTTATGATCTTAAGTTCACCGCTGGCTTTGAGCGTCTTGAGAAAATTTTCCAGGTTGGGATAGGCGGTTTTCATTCTTTATAGTTTCCCTAGGCCGATTATTTCATCTACCAAAATTCCCAGAAACAAAACGACCGAAATAGTGCTGTTCACATTAAAAAAAGCGATGTCGATTTTACTTAAATCCTCCGGATTGACCAGACGGTGTTCAACAATGAGCAACGCCCCGATACAGAGGGTTGTTCCGTAGTATACCAGTCCCAGATTAAACGCGAGCCCAACGCCCAACAAAAAAAACCAGGCCAGCAGGTGAATGGCCCGCGCTATGAGCAGGGCCTTGTGGATTCCGAACCGGGCGGGAATGGAAAACAATCCTTCCTGCCGGTCAAACCCTGTATCCTGGCAAGCATAGAGGATATCAAATCCCGCAATATACGTAAGTAAAGCCAGGCTGAGAAGTAATATGGGGCTATAAAAGCTGTTGGTCAAGGCAATCCAGGCACCCAGTGGTGCCAGGGAGATGGCAAACCCCAGGTACAGGTGGGCCAGCCAGGTAAACCGCTTGGTATAAGAGTACAGACAGAGTATGGCCAGGACCGGGACGGACAGAACCAGGCAAAGTTTGCCCAGCATGGCAGCCGCCACGATGAATACCACGGCCGATGCGGCTACGAATATGATTGCGGCTTTCAGACTTAATTTGCCGGCCGGTATTTCACGCATGGCAGTGCGTGGGTTGCGGGCATCGATCCGGGCATCCACGATCCGGTTAAACCCCATAGCGGTAGAGCGGGCGGCGACCATGGCAATCAAGATCCAGAATATGCTGTAAAAGGTGATGGGCACCTGCCGGTTGGCCAGCACAACGGCCGCCAGGGCGAAGGGCAGCGCAAAAATTGTGTGGCTGAATTTGATCATCCGGCCATAGGTCAGGATGTGTTTTCCCAGATCGGTTCGCGCCGGCTTCAGTTTTTGAGGGTCGGTATCCATTGTAACCTGTCCATTTATCGTTTTTTGGAGGGGGTGTCCAGATCTTAAAATCGATATAGGGATCGGGATCAAAATCGGTTCTCGCATATCGGTACGCATCGATTTTCGACGGTGAACCTGATTCTGATGCCGCTGCCGATGGCGGTCCTGCCGCTGTCTAAAGACCCTATACGGCATTACATGCGAGGGCTACGAAGACTTTCCCGAATGCACCAGGTTTTTCATCCGTGTAAGCATGGCCCAGGAAAAGCCCTCCCGGCGGCAGGGGAAGATGGCGTTGTTGGTGAAAATTGGGTCTGCGGCGAGGTCGTAGCGCGATGCGGACAGGGCTGTTTTCCAAAGGGGGGTATGCGGCATGGGTGAGTAGTAAGCGGGAATAGGCGTAATTCCACTGGCCAATACGGTCTGGATTGAAGCCTCGATGGCGGCATCATCCTGATCCGGCAGGCCAACCAGCAAGTAGGCCCCGATCTGATCGGCGCTGAAGCCAGCTCGTTTCAGGCAATCAACCGCCCACTTGAATTCGGATTCGGTTACCTTCCAATCCAACTGGTCGCGTTGATCGAAGGCGGTCGTTTCCAGGCCCAACCGCAGGGTGGCAAAACCGGCCTTGAACATCGAGGCGGCGGTTTCAGGGGTGATATTGCGGATATGCAGGGCATTCGGCGTGTGAAATCGCAATGCCAGGCCGGTGTCCGCGATGCCCTCCAGCAACGGGACGGCATGCTGTCCGGCCTCCATTAGCAGGGCGTCGTCATAAAAGACGAAATCGCGTACACCCCAGTGACGATGCCAATGCACGATTTCCCGGACAACCGCCTGCGGACTGCGGCGGAGCTGCCGGGGATTGAGAAATCCGGAGGCGCAGTAGGCGCATTTGAACGGACAGCCCCGGGAAGTCTGGAGCGGGATATAGCCGATTTTGGTTTGCAGGTCGAAGGCCGGATAGGGATACGTATCCAGTTTTTCCGGGTCGAAACGGGATGGGGCGGCCTGGCCGGTGTGCTCCGCCGCCAGTTCCAGAATACGGCTTTCCCCCGGTCCGGTGAGGATGCCGTCGGCTCCGGAAAGTTTGGCCGCGTGGTCCGGGTACAGGGTGGCATAAATGCCCCCGAGCACAATCGGGACGTCTGGAAAGGCCCTTTTCAGTTCCCCTATCGTTGCGATAACGCCGGGATACCAGTAGGTCATCAGGGACGTCACCAAAATCAGATCCGGTTTTGGCGCCGCGTGCAGATCCTGCCGGAGCCAATCCGGTTCGATACCGTAGCGGGAATAAGTGCGCGGGATATCCTCCAGACCGGTTGGTTTGGGCAGCGGCATTTTATGGTAAGGCCCGCGCCCGTGGCGCCGGAACGGGTCGCTATGTGGAGCTTTGGGGTGAAAACGGTCCAGGCAATCGATATACGTTACGCGGTACTCGTGTTGGCGCAGGATGGCGCCCAGGGTGAGTAGTCCCAGCGGCTGCGCCCAGGCATCGTAGGCGGCAAAATCATGAATCCAGGGATTGACAAGCAGAATGCGGGCCCCGTCGCTGACGGCTCCGGATGGATCGGGCTTCATTTCAATTCTGCAAAATAGGCCATGGAGGTTTTTTTCAACTCTTGGCGGCTGAACAGAAGCGAATAGGTGTTTACCTGGGCTTTGGCGGCCATATCCGCGGCAATCTGGTGACATTCAGTCTCGCTGGTGGCATGGATCATGGTGTACAAATTGTAGGGCCAGCCCTCTTGCGGGTTGCGGCGATAACAGTGCGATACCTGGATAAAACCAGCCAGGGTAGTGCCGACTTCCTCAATGCGATCCTCCGGCACCTGCCAGGCCACCATGGCGTTGGCGGAAAAACCGGATTTCTGATGGCGCAAGGTGGCACCGAAACGGCGGATGACGCCGCGGGCACACAGCGCCTCGAGAATCGCGAGGAGTTCTGCGGTGGTGATACCGAGCTGTTCCGCTATCCGGTCATATGGGCGCGCGGAGATTTCAATATCTCCCTGGATCGCAGCGATTACTCTTCTTTCAATTTGGGTCAACATGTTGGCCATTCTCTGTTTATTCTATCCTTTAAAACCTGGTACTCGGGGCCAGTTCAGCGGTAGTAGGCTGTGCCGTAAGAGCATTATTCTCGCGCAGAGACGTCCTCCTTAATCTGAGAATCAATGCACAGTCCAGCGCAGTCGGGAAATCAAAACCAGAAATTGGTCGCACTATCATGCGAAAAACCACTTCAAGGCCCTTTAGGTTTTAATCCCGCGTAGCGGGATAATAATTGTGGTTTTCTCCGCGCCTCTGCGCTTCTGGCAGGCGAGCTGCACTTCCCGCTACTTAAATGATTAATAGTGGGTCGCGCGATGCATGGTTTTGCCTTTGTGTTTTGATAGTGAAGCCCCTTTTCGGGCAGCCCAAAGCCTGGCCCTCTGGGCCAGGATTCTCTAAACATCTAAACAGATTTCTTTTCAGGAAACAATCCCAGGATTTCTATCTCGCTTGCACCGCAAACCCCTCTTTCGGTGATGAAGCCGGTGACCAGACGCGCCGGGGTGACATCAAATGCAGGGTTGCCGGCCGGGCTGTCGGCCGGCGGTACCAGAACTTCACTGACCTCCTTGCCGGTCAGGCCCTGAATGAAGCGGATTTCATCCGGATTGCGGTCTTCAATAGGAATTTCGTGAACCCCGTCGCGCAGGGTCCAGTCAAAGGTGCTGGACGGCAGGGCCACGTAAAAGGGAATGTTGTTGTCTCTGGCGGCCAGTGCTTTCAGATATGTGCCAATCTTGTTGGCGACGTCGCCGGTATAGGTAGAGCGGTCCGTACCGGTGATGACCAGATCCACTTGCCCGTGCTGCATCAGGTGGCCGCCGGCATTGTCGACAATGACGGTATGGTCGATCCCGTACTTGCCCAATTCCCAGGCCGTCAACCGGGAGCCCTGGTTCAAAGGTCGCGTTTCATCCACCCAGACATGGATATCGACGCCGGCGTCAAAAGCCGCATACATGGGTGCGGTGGCCGTGCCCCACTCGATGCAGGCCAGCCAGCCGGCATTACAGTGGGTGAGGATGTTGACGGTTTTGCCTTTTTTCCGACGGCTTATCTTTTCGATCAAAGGCAGGCCGTGAACGCCGATCAGGCGGCAGTTTTCAGCTTCCTCTTCGGTGACGGCCTCAGCTTCAGCGGCTGCTGTCGCGGGCCTTTGGCTGATGTCAGCTTCCGCTATAACGGCTTGTAATACGCGGTCAACGCCCCATTCAAGGTTTACGGCCGTGGGGCGCGCCGTTTTCAGTCGGACACACTCCGCATCTAGATAGACGTTTTCCGCACGGCCCTCAGGTGCATTCAGCACGGCCAGGTATACCCCCCAGGCCCCGGTGGCCCCGATCAGCGGTGCCCCCCGAACATACATTTCCTGAATGATGGTAATGGTGTCATCCACATCATGCACATCCGCGACCACAAATTCATGGGGTAGCCAGCGCTGGTCGATGACCTGTACCGTCCGGCGGTTTTCATGCAGCCAGATCGGTCTGATATCTTTGCCGTCTACTTTCATAATGTTCATCACTTTCAAACAAATTTATGCGGTTCTCTAAAAAACTCCAGTAGTGCCGATCTGTGACCGTATCTGTCACAGACGGCGGTTATAATGGCCTCATAACCTTAAAAAGGAGGCCGCTATGACAACATTTACGATCA
>Ga0126325_10000073_pt1 | contig 34291 bp, 23 predicted proteins | sample InaspJWI14metaG_FD_94487 | JGI IMG/M metagenome (GOLD analysis project Ga0126325, IMG submission 94487) | Marine gutless worms symbiont microbial communities from Oahu, Hawaii - Inanidrilus sp. 1 OAHU.JWI-14 metaG | ecosystem: Host-associated > Annelida > Digestive system > Unclassified...
CTGTGATCGTAAATGTTGTCATAGCGGCCTCCTTTTTAAGGTTATGAGGCCATTATAACCGCCGTCTGTGACAGATACGGTCACAGATCGGCACTACTGGAGTTTTTTAGAGAACCGCAAAATTTTAATACAATTATAGCCGGATGCAAGGGGAAGCATATCTGTCAAGTAATTTATTTCGCTCAGAGTTCTGAGGGTTTGCCTGTAAAAGGAGTGATGAAAATCAGGTATGTCATGCTTACCAGATGCGCTTGGGACAAACGCACGACCCCAACCGCCAACCGCATGTTCGATCCAATTCAGGTGATTGGAATCATTTAGGTTTCATCTCGTGTGTCTTGTAGCTTATGGAAATTCCGGCACGGCTCGAACGGTCGATGGTTGTCTGAAAATCCGGGCGGCTGTGAACATAATCGATAAATTCCTGTATCCCTCTGCTCCACCCTGCCATAGACATATTATGGGCGGTAAAACAGCCCCCGACAGTCAGCTTTGGGGCGATATCCTAAAAGTAATTGGTATACCAGTCCTTGTCTGCGTCGCTGAAAACAAAGTCGAAAGGTCCTTCCAAATCTTTGACCAGATCATGCGCATCGGCGAGCCGGGCGTCTATATATTGGGATAGGCCGGCTTCATCGAAATTTTGCAAAGCTTCATTATACCTTTGCGCATCGATTTCGATGGTGATGAGCTTACCACCGGTTTTGCTCAGCGCCCATGCCATCCAAATGGCTGAGCGGCCTGTGGATGTTCCTATTTCAAGGGCTCTCTGGTATTTATGTTTTAAAATGATGTCATACAGAAGCTTGCCATCCGAAATGGGCACGTTCATATCTTGCCAACTCGATCGGTGGCTTTCTAAAAACGCTCTAACCCTTCCGTCCAGTTCAGGATTCCGATTGATTTCCCCAGCCTCTGCAAAGCCGATCAGACCAGCCAGAGCCAATGTAAGCAGCAGACACTTCATTTGAATTGTTTTCATTAGAATTGTTACCTCCAAAAACTTAATAGTTCCCCCTGGATGCTCGTTACTGCGAGTCAAGATGTTTGTAAGGTCCTAGGCAAGGTCAAGGCTGTCAACCAGTCTTAAAGCCTGTAAGATGAACTATAGATCCTGTTAGCCGGCGTACCATGTTACAATGATGGGTATTGATCTGATGACAATCAAGAGGAAGAGATGTGCACATTAGGCGCTGCAGGTTTCCTTGGCATATCTGGCCGACGGGTCGTGATCGAGAGTTGGTGCATTCCTTTAACCTGCAAACTCTTTGACCGCCTCTTTCATCAGCCTGCCGATGGGCATCCCCTGGGGGCACCGCTGTTCGGCCAGTGTGAAGTCCGTATTGCGCATCTGCCTGCGGGCGGCCGGCGCTATTTTGAAAAACTGTTCCTTGGCCCGTTCACGGTCCCCGTAGCTGCGGGCGTACATAAGGCAGCGCATCACGTCACCCACCGGGATACTTCCCAACGCGGAGGACTCACAGATATCAGTGCACCCGGCACAATAGTGAGTACGGGTTTCCTGGGCATAATGTTGCAGCAGCGCCCTATCCCGGCGGGAAAGGGTTGTCTTATCCAGAGCGGCGGCCACATTGGCCTTCAATATCGTCATATTCGGCATCTCGGAGCAGATGCTGCTGATGGCCGGATTGCTCCACACGGCTTTCAGCTTGGCCTGGGCGTCGGTAAAGCCTTTTTTCAGAAAACGGCCGGCCAGTTGAAATTCACTGGGCGTGTTGGTTTTTATCTGGCCGCCGCCCTGGGTTTTCATGGCAGTCAAGCCGATACCGGCCTCTGTGCAGGCTGCGACCGCTCTTTTCATATCGTCCGTGTGCATGCGCCGATAGTTGTAGCTCATCATAATCCCATCTATCCAACCCAGCTTGGCGGCCGCCAGCATGCACCTCTCCACGTTGCTGTGGGTGCTGAAACCAAATAATCGGATCTTGCCCTGGGCTTTCTTTTTTTCCGCCCATGCTTTCATATCATCGTCCAAACTGTCCGGGCTGCGCACCGAATGGACAAAGAAAAGGTCGGTATAATTGGTTTTCAACCGTTGGAGCGATTCGTCGAGGTCCCGGCTCATGCCCTGCATGGTCCAGGCGTGGGATTTGGTCACCAAGAAAATCCGGTGGCGATCCCCCGGATATTTTTCGATGTATTTACCCATTCCCTGCTCGCTTCTGCCGCCCATATAACTGTTGGCCGTATCCCAATAGGTAACGCCCCACTTGAACGCCTGTCTCAGCACCAGCAGACTCATGGAGGTGTCGAGGCTTCCGCCAAAAGAGAGTATGGGAACCCGGATACCCGACTTTCCATAGGGACGCGTCGGCATGGCCGTGGCCTCTTCGGCGGCATCGGCCGATGAGTTCAAGGAGGCCCCCAAGACCCCCGCACCCGCGGTGCCGACGGCCTTCAGGAAGTTTCTTCGAGATTGGGATTGTTTATAAAATGACATAATAATCTCTCCATCTATGCTCCCGGTTAAATGAAATTATTACTTCTCGATGTAAGCCAACAGGGCTTACCTATCGAGAGCAGAACCGGTTTTCTTTTTATCTATCACCGGGCACTCCAGAGATGCAAATCCGTCGATACGGCATGCGACCCTGTCTCCGTGCCTGATATGGACCGCTCGGGGAGTGCCGGTGGAGATGATGTCGCCCGGGTACATTTTCATGACCTGCGAGTGAAAGGAAACGAGAAAATCCGGGGGAAAGGTCATGTTTGCAACCACATTCTCCGCATGGACGTCACCGTTATGGATGGTAGCGACCTTGAGTGCCAGGACATCGTCGATCTCATCCGGTGTGACCAGCTGGGGGCCGAAGCTGAAAAAGGTTTCGAAGCTCTTGGAAAATGTCAGGTAACGCGGGTTTCTCCCCAAGATGTCCTCAGCCGTCATATCGAGAATGGTTGTAAAACCGGCGACAACATCCAGCCAGTTCTCCTGAGAGACATCCCGGCACTCTTTTCCAAAAATGATCCCCAACTCGGCTTCCGCTGTGGTGCGCTCTGACTGCAAGGGGATCTTTATCTCATCACCGGGGCCGATGATGGTGGTGTCCGGCTTGAAAAAACTGGCAGGTTCCGTGCTCGGCGCCTTTTCATTCAGATCAGCGGCATGATCCACATAATTGAGACCGATCCCGAAGATTTTGTTGGGATTCCGGTAGAGGGGCGCGAATCTCACCTGGGTCAGAGGAAAGGCCGCCTGTGAAAGGGTTTCAATACGGGACCGGCCTCCTTCCCGGTACCAGGTATTGAGGGGCTGGATCCGGTCATGCCGGAGAAGGGACAAAAGATCTGTTTGCCAGTCCGTGCCCAAGGCTGCGTTGATAGCGGCAACGACAAAGGCCTGACCATTCTGGACGATGGCAGCCGTCTCCAGCCCTTTAATGTTTATGGTAGTTAGTCTCATGGGCTCCTATGGTTCCAAAACGCCGGTTGTTATAAATTCCTTTCTTCATCTCTTCGCTTTCCCTCTATATACCAGTCTTCGTTACCATATAATTCCTCAGAACAATCTTCGCAGAGGCTATGACTGAATCTAGCTTCAGAGTGGCTTTCAATATATGATTCTACTTGATACCAGTATCCTCTATCATCTCTAACCTTTTTACACATTGAACAAATTGGTAATATTCCCTGTAAAATACTTACTTCTTCATTAGCACGTTCTAACTCGATATTCTTTTCTTCAAGGGCGTTAATCTTTTCTGCAAGCAGGTTGCCTATATCTCCGGCAATCAGGATAATGATGCTCGCCATAAATAAGAATGTGACCAGGAAGCTCGACCATGATTGAATCGTGTTTATTTGCTTCTCGAAGTCAGGAACCAATGGGAGGATACCTTTGATACACAGATAGGCGGAGCCGGCGCATACAAGGCCACAGATTACATATAAAGAAACTGCAGCTTTTCTAGTTAAAAAAATCACACTTAGAAAAACGGTCAACAGCAAAAACTCGGCCATAAAACCAACCATTCCAAAATTCAGTCCCTGCGTAACAGCGAAACTCAGAAAGACAACCATCAAAACAGCGACTTTAAAGGAATAAGGTAACCTGGCTCTATTTAGGGCGACGAGAAGAATCAAAAGCGCTCCCGCTATGTAGAGATAAAAAGAAAACAACCATCCCACAATAAAATACCGTGTTAGATTGATCAAAAGTATGGGAATAACCATAAAACCTAAAAGGCGGAATATTTTATTAACCTGCAACTCCTGAATTTCTCTGTGGCTCTCTAACCCCATATTAATTCCTAATTACGCCCATTTTTTTAAAACTGATACTGTTTTAATATTGTACAAACAAAGATATAGCCCCTTTTACCCTTATTCATGTGGGAATGGAGCAGCATCTTTACGAAGGACTGGGCGATCATGAGATACCCTATCTATTTGTGACAACTTGCCCGAAACCAATATATCACTTTTAACAAGATATGGTGATATTATCAAATCTCCATAAAACCCATTCGGTTACGCTGGGAAGCAGTACTCCATCTCATAGGATTGGACTGCTAGTGGCATACCGGCGCAAAGGACAACAGCCACCTTAAAGCATTGTTATTATTAACTATTTGTCGGTGGAAGAGGGCCGTTGTCGAACCAGCGTCCTGCCTAACTTTTCCTTGTAATATCAGGTGATTAAATTTTCGGCCGGGATATATTGGATTAATTTTGTGGGATGTTTAAAGCAAATCACACGGTATCTCATACTATATGTACCTAGCAAACATCTGCAGGCTGATTTGGAAGAAACATTTGTCATTTTTTTCTTGATTTTTTCTACTTGCAATGACGGTAAAACCGATCTATCTATAGAATTAAGTATATGCTCCGTTTCGTCCCAGCCTTCTCAGTTCCTATGAAATCAACAATCTGTTTCTGACACCAGTCTATGGTTGGTGACCTTGTCTGATGGACACTCTGCTTTATAGGAGGCTCTATGACTGATCAAGGCATGCAACGTAAACTGAGGGCCATTTTCAGCGCCGATGTCAAGGGCTACAGCAAGCTTATGGGTGATGATGACGAGTCCACCGTCAGCACGATCACCACCTACCGAGAAATTATTGCCGGTTTGATTGAAACACACCAAGGCAGGGTTGTCGATGCACCCGGTGACAATATACTGGCCGAATTCAGCAGCACCCTGAATGCCGTCGATAGCGCCATCGAAATTCAACGTAAGCTTGAGACCGAAAACGAAAAATTACCTGACAAGCGACGCATGGAATTTCGCATCGGCATCAATTTAGGGGACATCCTTCACCGGGAGGACCGAATATATGGCGACGGTGTGAATGTCGCCGCCAGAATTGAAAGCCTTGCCGATCCGGGTGGGATCTGCGTTTCCAGAGGCGTGTTTGATCAGGTCAAAAATAAGATTCGCCAGGGATTTGAATATCTGGGAGAACATACGGTAAAAAACATTTCCGAGCCCGTTCGGATCTATCGCGTTTTGCTCTCGCCGCAATATGAAGGCCGGATCATTGGTGAACCTATATCCAAAGCAACCATAAAGAAATCAACCGCGGCCGTCATTGGACTGGTATTGCTTTTAGTTGTTGCCATGCTTTGGATGTTTTATCCCCGTGCCGTGCAAATAAAACCCGCCTCGTTTGAAAACATGGCGATTCCCTTGCAGGACAAGCCATCCATCGCCGTGCTACCCTTTGATAACATGAGCGCAGACCCCAATCAGAAATACTTTGCCGATGGCATGAGCGATGATCTGATTACCGATCTTTCTAAAATCTCAGGCCTTTTTGTGGTAGCTCGTAATTCCACCTTTGCCTACAAAGGGAAGGCCGTGGAGATTCCGCAAATTGCGCAAGAACTCGGTGTGCGTTATGTCCTTGAAGGAAGTGTCCGCCGGGCGGGAGACGAGGTTCGCATCAATGCCCAGCTCATTGATAGCAACACTGGCGGGCACCTCTGGGCGGAGCGCTATGACGGCAAGATGGGGAACATCTTTGCTCTGCAGGACAAGATAACAGGCCAGATCGTAAATGCGCTTGCGGTGCAGTTGACTGCGGATGAAGAAAAAAGATTCGAAATCAAAGAGACCAACAGTATGGAAGCCTACGACGCTTTCCTGCAAGGTTGGCAGCACTATCTCCATCGCACGCCAGAGGATTTTGTCAAGGCGTTGTCTTACCTTAAGAAGGCCATAGAGCTTGACCCGAACTACGGACGGGCCTATGCGGCCCTGGCCTTGACATGCTGGCGAGGCGCGGGTATGGGCTGGGCCCGGAAAATGGGCATGTCGTATCCCGAGGCCCGGGTTCGCGCCCGTCACTATCTGGAATTGGCTCTGAAAAACCCAACGCCCACCGCTCACCGGGTGGCAGCGGATATGGCCTTTAGTAGGCAGCATAAGCAAAAAGCCCTCGCTGAAGCCAAACTGGCCCTCGCCCTCGATCCGAACAACAGTGAAAACCATAAGATGATGGGCAGGGTCATGATGGCTCTCGGCAAACCGGAAGCATGTATTGCTTCCAATAAAAGGGCCATGCTTCTCAATCCTCATGACAAAGCCTTTCCTTTGATGAGTATCGGCATTGCCCATTTTGCCATGGGGCAATATGAAAAGGCGGTGAGTTACTCCGAACAAGCCCTTGAATACAATCCAAAAGCCAATAGCATTGCAGCAACGCTTGCCGCTGCCTACGGCCAGCTCGGCCACGAGACGGAAGCGCAGGCTGCCCTCGCGAGATACATAAAAGGCTGGGGGAGAGTAAGACCAGGCTTGCCGACAGTCATGTACTTTTTCCCCTTGGAGACGGAACATGCTGATCGTTTTGCCGAGGGCCTCCTAAAAGCAGGACTACCGGGAAAGCCAGGTGGATATTACAAAGTATCAGACAGCCTAAGGCTTACAGGAGAAGAGATAAAGTCTGTGTTTATTGGTAGGAAGGCGCGCGGAATCTGGGGCAAATCGCAATGGGTGATCAATCGGCCTAAGGACGGGGATGCTACTTATTGGTGGGGATCCAAAATTATTGGCAACGGTAAAAGCTGGGTTGAGGGAGATGTGCTTTGCGACCAATGGAGAGATCGTTATGGCGGCTTGAGCTATTGCGGGGATATATACCGTAACCCCCAGGGCACTCCCCAAGAGAAGAATGAATACGTCATCATTGATGATAGGGGCATCTGGGGCTGTTCGTTAGAGCAATGATTCTTGGGGTGCCTTGAACACTTTTTATTTTAAATCGTCAATCGGCAATCTGCGATATCTGCTATGAAAACGAACGAATAAAAGGAATTTCGACTCGTCTTCATTGGAACGTTAGATCATCAATCCCAAATTTTTCTCTAACCCTTTCCCTGATCCATTCCACTGCTTCATTTCTTGACCTAAATGCCATGGTTTCCCAATTCGTATTCATAACAAGGGTTTCAAACATTCTCGAAAGTCCATAAAAAAGATCATTATCAGCAAAAAATGCTACCAATGGATCTGGATTGATTTTGGAGGCTTCCTCACACAGGTATGCAACCTGCTGAATAGTGGCATTCGTGACATTAACCTCCGTTAGGGCACTAAGATCAGTAAGGCTATATCTGTATTTCTTGAACCTTTCATTGTCCTGTGTCAGATGCCTTTCAAGAGATTCAAGATATTCTTTATCACTAACAACACCTTGAAATACCAATCTAACACCTATACCGCCATCACAGTCTTTTATTTCAATCGGCATGATAGATAATCCATTTTATCTGAATTTTTGATGAACAATATATCTCGCATTTCGGATATGAGGCGATAATTGATGAAATCTTAAAATTATCATCCTGAATGAAAGCTTGTCAAAACCTGTGACATCTTGCCAGCAAGACAATATATCATCCTTAGCAAGAGCGGCACGAAAAAGGGGATCGCTGAAAAATCCCGGCGTATTGATCCGATTCATGAAGTGAGAATGGCCTTAACCGCATGCCCGATGGTCTCGATGGAATAAGGCTTTTTAACATACTTCCCGGCGCCTAGCTCGAGAGCTCGCCTTACCCGATCGGTCTCGGAAAACCCGCTCACAATGATGGCCTTTTGGGCCGGGGCAAAGGCCAGGATCTTCTCATAGGTGGAAAGTCCATCCATGCCGGGGGCCATGATCATATCGAGCAGAACCAAATCAGGCGTATTTCTTTTGACTTTTACCACCGCCTCCTCTCCGCTCGAGGCCGTTGTGACCGCATAGCCCAATCGGTTCAGCAATCTCGAGGCGATCTCCCGCTGCTCTGCCACGTCATCGACCACCAGTATCGATTCGCCTCGGCCCATCAGGTCTTCCAGGGTCCTCCCGTCAGGAACCACCGGCAATTCCAATCGCGTGGCCGGCAGATAGACACTGATAGTGGCGCCTTTGCCTTCTGTGCTCTGTAAGTCGATGTACCCGTGGTGATCCTTGACCGCTCCCCAAACCACCGCCATCCCCAGACCGGTGCCGCTGGGCCCCATGACTTTCTTGCTATAGAATGGCTCAAAAATTCTTCGCATGTCTTCCGGCCGGATGCCGACCCCCCGGTCGCTAACGGTCAGTACCACGTAGTCTCCTTCCTCCACTTCGTCATAGCCCTCGATCGGTCGATCGATATAGCGATTTTTGGTTGATACCCGGAGCAGCCCGCCGTCTGGCATGGCCTCGGCGGCATTGGAAAATAGGTTCATTACCATTTTCGATAGGTGGATGGCCGAACCTTTGATCGGCAAAAGGTTAATATCCAAATCAGATTCAACACGCACGAGAGGGTGATGAGTCCGCAGAAGCTTAAACTTTGGGCTTTTCAACTGCTCGGATACGATTTCATTCAGATCAACCACCTCAGTCACAACGGCCCCTCTGCGGGACAGGGTCAGTAGGTCCTGAACGATGGCCGCTGCCTTTTCCCCGGATTGTTTTATCGTCTCAATCGGTTTCGTGAGGGGGCTGTTTTTAGGGAGGTCCAGCAGCAATAGATCGGGGTAGCTGACGATCCCAGAAAGAATGTTGTTCAGATCGTGGGCCACCCCGCCGGCGAGGGTTCCGAGAGCCTCCATTTTTTCGGCGCGTTGCAGGCGTGCCTCCAGGTGCCGTTTGTCGGTGATGTCCAGAGCAAATACCGCCACTTGGAAAACCTTACCCCTGCTGTCAAATCCCGGGTAATAGTGGGTGTCGGATATCTGCTCCTGGACCTCGATTTCCCTCCGCAGCGGTGTTCCGGTCGCGAAAACCTCTGAGATATCATGTGAAATCGCGGCATCCTGGAAAAGGTCGGACAACTGCTTTCCAGTCATTTTCTCGACCGGCTGCTCCAGTCTTTTGGCCGCACTGGGGTTGGCGGCCAATACGGTGCCCTTTTCGTCGACCAGCAGCAGCGTTTCCGTGATGGCGTTGAGAATCGAAAGCGCCTTGCCCTCGCTTTCGAGCACGGCCTTTCGGGCGGTCTCCAATTCCCTGATTTTGGTCTTCAGTTCGACGTTGACACGCTCGGTTTCCTCGCTACGTTTTTCCAGTTCCAGGAAATTGGACTTAAGCGCGCTTTTCATGACCGCGAAGTTGCCCATCAAGGAATCTATCTCCGTCACGGCGCTTTCCGGCAGGGTCTCTTCCTCCGTGTAAATCAATCGCTCCGGATCCGGCATGCGCTCGGTCCAGGAGGCCAGATGCATCAAGGGGCGAGCCAGCCAAGGGCTGATGAAGGCGGTGAGCAGAAACGTGACGGCGGTGAAGATCAGAATTGTGGAAAGATAGCGATTGTAAAAAGAATACAAGACCGCCTGTTGACGGGCCACCGGATATTCGACAATTATTTTCCAGGGCAGATGGTCGGATATCAGTTCCTCGTTGACATAAAGCGACTTTTTGAAACGGGTCATGGCCGGAAGGTTCTGGGCGGCAGGGGACCAGAGGAAAAAGGACGAATCATAGGATTTCAGGTTGCCGGTCTGGCGGTGATCGAAGTACTGCATCGCCGCCCTTCCGGGCACAGTGCTGGTGATGACATGCTGCTCTTGGTCGCAAAGGGTAATTTGGTACCGGCCCTGCTGACTGTATTGATCGATCAGGTAGCGAATGTGGGTCAGGTCGAGGGCCGCCAGGGTAAACCCTTTGAATTGATCTCCGACGATCATGGGGGCGGAGAGGGTGACGATAGGTGAAAAAACCCCGCCGCGGCCCAATAACACCTCGGAAAGGACTGGATGCCGCTCCGCTTTCAGTTTTTTATAGTAATCCCGGTCTGAAAAATTGAGACCGATCGTCGATTCCCCCTTCTCATTGACCGACGGATAAAAGGCAATCGTGGTCCCGCCGTGATCGGCGACATACACGTTATGGAAATCCGGAAACATGCGCTTAACAATCTCCGTCGAGCTTTGGAGGGTTTCCGTATCCGCCAAAGGCACCTGAACGGCCATACTAGCCAACTCTTCCACTGAATGCAGGCGCTCATTGAACCACGCCTCCAAATGGCGACTCGCGTCCGCTGAGAGGGTCTTCAGATTGGCGGCAACCCCCTGTTCCATACGGCTCATGGCTGTTCTGCCTTCGACAATCATGATCCCGAGCACTGGAAAAAGCACCAGCGCAACCATGAGATTGAATAGGATTTCCTGTAGCGGTATGGTCCTGGCTTTGCCGATGATCCTGCGCATGCGCAGCGCCGGCAAGAGGTTGATCAGCAGGCTGGCAATGAGAGCGTTGAAGATGCCATTGGCACATTGCTTGAGCATGATCACGGTGGTGGAAATGAGATCCATCTGCATGATCAGGGAATAAAAAAGGAAAACAGCGGGGATGCCGAGAAACACCCAGAATGCCGCATCGCACTGAAGCAGGCTACGCCGCGATTTTTGGAGGCAGATCCCCACCGCAACCAACTCGAGGGTGAAGATCACGATCGCGTATGGATGGCCCCATAGCGGATAGGTGTAGCTACTGACAGCGATGGCAGACGCCACGCCCCAGACCGGACCGTAAAGTGAAAGAATGATGAGGCTGCTGATGCTGCCAAAAAGAAAATCAACACCAAAGAACAACGGAAAGCTGAAGTAGTTCCCGACGAATCCTAAAAGCAGAAGTAAAACCAAAAGCAACGGTTCCCGGGGCTGCCATACCGGATGGTGGGTCTTATCTCCCATGCGTATTTCTCCAAGTGTCCATGACACACGCTGTATCGTTCTCGGTCTTTTCAGATCCGGTTATTTGAACAAATAGGGTCACGGTCGACCGAAACCAATATGCCCCGGTAATTGGCTTGATGTCAATAAGCCGGATTGGACTGAATGCTCCAAAATGAGATAGATGGGTAAACAGCTACATTAGGGGACGGTGTGCGATGCTTAGAAGCGGCTTCAAAACCTTCAATCGGGCTCAAGGTCAAGGCGGCCACGAGGTTTAAACCGGAGGTGCCAGCAAAGCCAATGCCCATCGTGGTAAATACATCTGGAATTTCGAGGATTTGAACCGAGTGTCCAACACCGAGATTGAGTTAGAGGGGAGGTTTTAAAATCGCTTATAGAATTAAGCTTATGAAGGGCACTACCGGTCTCGCCAGTATTCATCTGCAGTGGGTCCCTGCTGCTACAATACGATATGGCCATCACAATACTTTGGGTATTGCGAATATCGTATTACAAATCCAGGAATATTTTAAAACTACGGCGCACAGCCCTCGCCTACGAGCCTGAATCGTTTCAGGTAAATTGAAAAGGGTTGTTATACCGGTAGCTGGCCCGCCTGCCAATCAACTGCCCTTATGTGATGACGCTTCCGGGCCGAGCGCGGATGAATTCATCGTTGATCCGCAGTATCCAGTCGAATCATATTTTTAAATGCAACGCATGCGCCCGCCAGGCTTTCTGTTGCCAAAATGCATGCATTTGAGTAAAATCGGCACAAGATCGGCGGTTGACATAATGCCTGTTATCGGTCATACCCCTTTTAAGAGAAAGGGGTCGGATGCGGGCCGACTTTCGATCTGCGGACCCGCAACATCTTGGGATGCATATTGCGGCGGCACACAATTCGGGGATCCCAATTTTTCGCCCTGGAAAAGGGAATTCTTATCATCTCATCTCATCTCATCTATCATCTCATCTCGGCGCTATTGAATTCTCGGTCAATGCATCCAAGCGAGGCCATTAACCGTTAGCCGAGATTTCCGTGTGGTGACCTCGGCGCAAATAGGCGCCAGGCATTAAATCGAAATCGATGAAGAAAGCAAACCCATGTGGAAATTGATCGTATTATTTATTCTGTTGATCAGCAGCGTGTCTCAAGCCGCGGATCATCTTGAGCCGGAAAGTTCACAACCATTTCTGCCTGATTATTACGAAATGGTTATTGAGGCGTTCTACGAATCGTATGATCATAATGTAATCGTGCGGGCTTTTGTCTTGCCTTCCAATATGCCGGAATATGCGGTCGGCATAAAAAAGGAAAGTGGCGCCTATAAAGTATTCTATTTAATAACGGAGTTTTCCTATTGGTTATATCGTACCTTTGTTTTGGAAAGGGACCATTCTGCACAAGGGCCGCATTCGAAATATATAACCGCTATAGAAAAAAAATATCCAGAAGGCTTCAAACAAATCAAGGTTGATCGCTGCGAAGCACAGCTTGACTCGAATTTGGCTGTTGAAATCATTGACGCATGGACCCGGATGCTGGAAGACACAAAACACCCTCAGGATACGACCGGCGGCTTTGACGGCACCACATACCACTTTTCGATGCGGCAGGTTTTTCGGATCATGTCAGGAAAGACTTGGAGTCCTTCACCCCGAAGCAAACCCGGTTTGCTTGTTTCCGTTGCGGAGTCCATGATTGATTACTGCAAAGACAGTTATAAATCGGAAATGCAGTTAACTGATTCGGTTCAAAGGCTTAGAAGAAATATTAAACGGGACGATGCGCGGATCGATTTGCATCTGGACGGTTCCCAGAGAACCTGGAGCCCTAATCGGGACTAAGCGTGAACTTTCGGGCGACAACGCTGTAGACACTTTCTTTTGTTTTTCTTGTTTTCGGTGGTTCCCGGTGCTCCCGGGTCACCCGGCAAAGGGCGCGAGAAGCTGCGCATCCAGGAGACTTCCGTGCTGTGCCCGAACGACGAGGTGAATAAATTCCAAGTTTGAGTCGTCGTAGTTTTTCGTCACACTACGTTCCTGTCCGGTTGCACCATACTAACGATTCTGATCGTATAGACACCAAAAGGAACCACAACTGCATTAAGTAAGGTTTTGACCCCTGAACAGATCAGATCTGGATCACTCCATAAAACCAACAAGGCATTTGAACGGTACATACAGACAAAGGCTGTTGATGCCCTAAAGGTTTATAGAAAGACTACAGAGCTGACCGAAAAAGAGGGTAAAGTTGTTGATCTTGAGAAAAACAAGAAATTGACCAACCACTGACCAACATTCCCTGGTTGGAAAAATCGATTCAAGCTGTCGAAATCATTAATAAGATAATGGTGGAGGCGGCGGGAGTCGAACCTACGTTAGTCCTTACAGCCACAAGGGTTTGCAGCGGTTTACCGAATGTTTACTGAATATCCATTTTCCAATGCATCACATACCGTCAGCCTAAAACCAGATTTGGAAATGGGATTGATTCGAAATCTTGGTTCTAACTGAACAATGCCGAAAGCATTCTAACGTGCATTTCAGTTCGCATTAAACATTGAATATTGGCAATGGTGCACGGTTTAGATATACTCATCATATCGTAATTCTATATAAATTGTGATAATGGCAAGCAACCTTGAGCAAGACCAAACCTAAAGTTACACCAAATAGATGGTCCAATTCAAAAACAGCTTGCCCTTTAATGAGAATTGCTATGACCATAGAAACCCTCCTTTCCAATGCTAGGACAACCTTTGATTTAAGAGAGCCTACTCATCAGGAAAGCCTGTACACACTGACTGAAGCCTTGCTTGAAATGTCACATTTAACCTCTGAGGATATACACAGGGCTGTTAGGCGGTCGGAGACCCCATTGGAGTTCAAGCTATCGGCAAAACTAGTGGATTCCCGGCAATATGTTTTAAAGACACAAACTCCGCTCAATATTGGTGTTGTCTATGCTATGTGGGGCGAACACAATCGATTGCTTCCTAAGAGTAAAATTAATCCCAATGGGGAAGATTCCCTACGTACCAAGATTAAACAGCTGGATTGGGTAACTGAAGACACACCTATAGACTGGACGCTATATGTCGCGGATGACGGCTGCCCTCATGATAGCGGGAATATTGCTCTAAAGTTAATTGACACGCATCCTCTTAAAAATAAAGTTAAAGTACTGTTTTTGAATGACGCGGTTCCCACCCAAAGCGGTCCGTTGAAAGAATTGTGCTCTGCAGATGATTCACGCAAGGCCGGTGCGATCATTTTAGGCTGCATGCAGGCCGTCTCGGATGGTAAGGATGCGGTGATTTACACGGATTCGGACAACTCTGTGCATTTAGGACAGATCGGACTGTTACTGCGACCGTTTATCGAAGACAACTACCGGGTCGTATTGGGCAACCGTAAACATCCCGATGCAGTGCTGGTGAAAGAAGAGGGGCGCTGGGGGATCGGCATCAAACTGTTGCGTCACATCCAGCGCATGTTGGCTCAAACCATCATTTCGCGTAATATTTTAGATACACAGGCTGCTTTTAAATTGTATGAACGGAGTGTACTGCGAAAGATCATTGCCAACCCAACGGTGTTCGATTTTTCTTTTGACACCGATTGGCTGCTGGCGACGATCCGAATGGATGAACCTTTTAAACAGGTACCGTTTGCTTTTATCGACTCCTTTGCTGAATCGGCATCTATTACCCAGGGACCGATGACGACTTGGGAAACACTGCTAATGGGATTAGTGAAAGCGGTACGCCGGTACGAGATTCCTTACAACGAAGAGATGGCACGTGTACTGGAAGCGGAGATCCACACTTCAGCAGACCTGGATTTGCTTATTCATCACCTACCACCCGAGTTGATGGAGGCAGATGCTTCAGCACTTGGTGATCCGTCCTTGATGAGTCCTGAGGCTGTGCAAGTATGGATTCAACGACTCAAGGCAGAGACTTAGAAACCGATGATAATTGGGACTGGGAAAACCGGAACCTTTAGATTTATTTGCGTATACTGAATTTTTCATCATAATGATTGCAAAGGATCCGATATATGAAATATCTGCCTTCCCAACTGCTCTACCTTTTCCAGAATAAGGCAATGAGAAAGGATATAGGGAAACTTTGCAAGTTCCTATCTGTTATTGCTGTAACCATCGCGATCTACAGCATCATATTTCATTATATTATGGAATATGAGGGGAGATATTTTTCGTGGACAACAGGCTTTTACTGGACGTTAACTGTCATGTCAACGCTCGGTTTTGGTGATATCACATTTGCAAGTGATTTGGGTCGTGCCTTTTCGATGATTGTTCTTTTATCAGGTATTTTTTTCTTGCTGATCATGCTCCCCTTTACCTTTATACGCTTTTTTTATGCACCCTGGCTGGAGTCACAAACTCAGTCACGAACACCGCGTGAGCTGCCTGAAGATACAAAGAACCATGTAATCATGACCGAATATGAACCTATCGCTATGAGCCTTATAAAGAAACTGAACCAATATGGGCTTAATTATACTATTGTCGTGCAGGACGCGCAGGCTGCAACAGAACTTCTGGATATGAATGTAAAGGTTGTGATCGGAGAACTTGATAATCCTGAAACATATCGAAAGCTAAGGGTAGAAAAGGCCGCCCTCGTTTTTGTGAATAATGATGACATGCTTAATTCAAACATTATTGCCACGATACGGCAAGTCTCGGAATCTGTTCCCATTGTTACCTTTGCAGGTGCATACGATTCGATATTAATCCTTGAACTTGCCGGAGCAACGCACGTCTTTCAATTTACCAAGATGCTGGGCGCTACGATGGCGCAGCATACTCTCGGAGTATCTATACAGTCCAATGTAATCGGCGTCCTCGGGGGTGTCCTTATCGCTGAAGCCTATGCGGCCCATACACCATATGAAGGAAAGGAACTCATAAAGAGCGGACTTCGTGAGAAAACAGGTGTTATTGTGGTCGGAATTTGGCAGAGAGGGAAATTTGAGATCCCGAGACCACAAACCATTATTCATCCCAATTCTATCCTTCTGCTTGCAGGATCCGTAGAACATTTCGAAAAGTACGATGACTTTGTCGACAGTCCCCGATCTTTTGCAGCTCCTGTAGTTATATTGGGAGGGGGCCGGGTCGGGCAGGCCGCTGCTGAAACCTTAGAAGAACTTGGAATTGATTACCGTGTGGTGGAAAAGGACAAGAATTTAATTATAGACAATAATAATTATATCCTGGGAGATGCAGCCGATCTTCATATATTGGAACGGGCCGGCATTTCTGCAGAATCACCCTCCGTGCTTATCACTACCCGCGATGATGACATCAATATTTACCTAACTATTTACTGCAGAAAATTAAGACCCAATATACAAATTAACAGCAGGGCCAACATGGAACGCAATATCAGTAAACTTTATTCTGTCGGGGCTGACATTGTCATGTCATATGCCTCCATGGGGGCAAGCAAAATTCTAAACATTCTCAGGCCGGGTGAAGGTCTAATGCTGGTTGAAGGATTGAATGTATTCAAGGCACGCGTTCCTGATATTTTAATTGAGAAAACACTTGCTGAAAAACAGATAAGAAGAAATACGGGGTGTAATGTAATTGCAATCTGTTCCAACGATTCTTTCAACATAAATCCTGATCCAAATGTTAAATTTAAGAAAAACGAGGAATTGATTCTTATCGGCACTGCTGAGGCGGAAAAAGAATTCAAGAAGGTCTTTTCTTAAGAAGAGACAACATGAACAAAGATTAAGATTACGGGGCTGTTCCCTCGCAAAAATCAGTTTGCACTGAAATTATAAGCTTTTTCGGATAATCCTGAAAAGTTTTCATCCATGCCATACGGAACCCTATAGCCGGCGCTGTAACACTTATTTACGATGAGATCCAGCGTTCCCGTGACCCTTACTTTTTCGGTCTCCAGTTATATAAACTTTGGTCGTACAATACGTATTTCTCTCAACTGCTGCACTGGGATGACCGGCATTGCTATGGAGTGATCAATCGAATATCGCAAGAGCGCGGCGTGTCGGAAGCAGGATTCCCTGCTATTTGGAAAGCTGCTTTCAACTCGATCATATTGAATTTTGAATGGGTCTGCCGACGGGAAAAAACTGTCGAATTTCCAGAATTCCCTGAAATTGAATATGAGCTTGGTTGGCGCAACACAGTTATCATGAATGTACAGCAGTCGATTATTTCAGAGGTGAGACGCATATCATTCAACATCGACCCAAAAATCTGGCTTGGCATCAAGCTGCTGCCCACGTACATCAAGATCCGTCCCGGCGAAATGCGAAACGTGTGGGAGCGAGATATTTACCTTGAGTCGGGATTTATCCATATCCCTCTTCCCAAAGAAGGTTCAAATAAGAGAGCAAATTTGCTTATCTGGACGCCGAGGACATCGATCTGATTAAAAGCTTTCCGCGTTCATTGGGTCCGGATTTGTAATTTTTCCGCCACATGGCCAACAGGTCGGGCGTTCAGAATGGCGCACAGTTCGGACCTAAATATTTTAAAAAATGGTGGGACAAGGCGTGCAAGAACCTTGGTGCCAAAGGTGTGGATCTTTATGGTGGGAAAAACACTAGACGGCCAAGGCATTGGGGGATTTCTTAACTCCGGAACAAATCAAACGGGGAGGGACAGGTTCGGCAATAAATAAGGCATTCGAAAGGTATTATCAACCTGGTCGAACAGAGTCCACTAAAGTTGTGTCCACATATAAAAATTTGCAGAAAAAGAAGGCAGGTAAAATTGTCAAAATACCCAATAAAAAAATGTTGTCAGACTGATCAACATCTGGTGATGTGAAAAAATTTTAAAGTAATTGAATTATATTAAAATATTGGTGGTGGAGGCGGCGGGAGTCGAACCTGCGTCTTACCTTAATTTTTTTTGCAATATCTGATAGTTACATTTTTATATGGGATACCACCGGGATACATTGACTGTAGAGATGGAGAGATTTGGAGCATGCCTAATGATAGGCCAGACTGCACAGTCAGGTATCATCATCTTCTAGATCGAACAGCAAATGCTCGGAAAAAGATATGGGAGTCGTTAATGGAATAAAAGAAACTTTTGCCTCGGTCAAAGTTAAAGAACCAAACGTTAGAAGAATTCTGATGCCAGGTTTCGCCCGTCCACACCCACGATCCTAATGTCCTCATTAATGGAGTCATGTTGCGTGTGCCAGATCCTTTTTTATAAAGTTTTTCGAGTTCCCCCCTTGATGGCATGCGCCAACCACCGCCTGCGACAGTGAGACTCCATACCCATTTTTTAGCTTCTTGCCAGTTTGTTTCTTCGTCAGGCCCTACAAACCATTCAAGGCCCGTGTTTTCATTATATACTATACCGTTTTTATATCTGATGTAGTTGCCATCGCGTTCAACCTCATTAGTGTCCGTACTAAGAGCCTTGGTTTTTACCGTCCCAATTAGAATGAATAGATATGTTCCATCCTGTTGATATCCGATATCGATAATATCATATCCCGGTAACAACACGGCCTCAGCCTCTGATTCAATATAATCTGATTGAATGACAAAGTCCTTTGCTGTTGTTAATGACTTAACCTTAACGCCAGCTCGTTCAATAGCTTCACGTTTGGCAAACAACACGGCTTCCTTATAATCGCGTTGCTTTGTTGTTTTAATCCCGTCATCAACACCTTTAATTTTAACATCGATTGTTTCAGCATACGAAAGTACGGGGATCAGAATCATAATGAGCAAAGGAAACAATTTTCTTTTCATTCTACATATCCCCCTACTTATCATATTCTTGTCAGGACGCTAGTCTATCATTCTTAACAAGATATGATGATATTATCAAATTTTCACAGCTTCAATTTACGAAATCAAGATATAGAAATCGAATGTAGAATTGAACAACCAATGGTATCCCGGATAGGAGTGTCGAAAACGTCTTAATATATTGATTTTTTTATATTTTATATGGTGGAGGCGGCGGGAGTCGAACCCGACTCCCGCAATATATTTATAAATATATCAATATGTTAATTACTAAACCTACAACATACCTACAACAATAAGCCGATATACGCCAATTTTGAAGCTGGATTATATCGGCTATTGGTCATTCTCAATTGAGCAACTGCTTGTTGCCCAAGTAACTAAGCTCCTTGCATCAACGCTATTCATTCTGGAAATTGATGCCATTGATATAGCCTGTGAACAAGCTATTACAAACCTATCGCCACAACTAAGGTTCCTACCCACACCCTCAAATCTGTTTACATAACTATTAAATCGCATCAGTAACTCTTTTTTAATATCCTTTACCACTGGTGGGTGAGCTTCTTTTTTGCAGACCAAGATAGCATCAATATTGATAGGGGATTTTGTTGCACTTTTCGGGCTTGCTACTGACATTTCAGCCTTTACTGGATGTGCTGCAACAATATCAAATCCGGATGATTTAACAGAATTATATATTGCCATCCAACCATCAATGGCAGAATGGTGATAACTGAAGCACATTAGTCCTTCATTCTTTAACACACGATGGCATTCTGTAAAAATTTTTCCGATTTTAGTTGAAAATTTATCGTGGTCTTTGTCTTGAACCTCATTTTCATGAGATGAATCCGAATGAGAAAGGTATTTATAATCCTTCCCAATTGCTTGGGTTAGCCAAGCATAGAAGAAGTCACTTAACTCACTGTAATGAACAAAATCAAAATATGGTGGATCAGTGATTACAACATCAATGGAATTATCTGGAAGTGGCAAATGTGAACTATCACCGTTGAGCACCAATGCCCCATTGTTTGAACCTTTAAAATCATCCCAATTTTTTGCAAGATTTAGATTTATTGGATCACTGCATACTATCTTTTTGGAACTACGTTTAGAACCTTTTCTGTCAATTTTTATTTCAAAAGGCTCATCAAGGTATTGTTTCGCTTTAATAAGTCTACTTTTAAACAAAGTACTAAATGTGCCACTGCTTTTATTTGGAATGCCCCATACGCTATTTTCAAGTGGTGTTCGTTCAGGTTTCAAAATATGATTAGAGAACATATGACGAACTGCACCTGTACCCTCACCTTTGAAGCTACAAAATAGATTATTAAATTCTAATGTTCCACTAAATAAACAAACAAATTGGTCTCTTATGTGGGTATCTTTGATTTTAAGTATACGATCTAACAATATCCCTAAAGATAGCAACTGGCGATTATTAAAGAAATCACGCCATTTATTGTAATTGTATCCTTTAGCCTGATTCGTATTATGACCTGAACGAACCCCCATCGTTGGCAATGGTAATAGATGCTCAATTTCGTTTAATCTCTTAGTGGCTCTATCTATCTGTGAATGATCAAATTGTGTTGGCTTGATATATACTTTCTCACCCTTTTCATTTAGTGCCAAAATAGCATATAATTTATGGTAGGGGGGGGATTGACTCTTTGCCACCAAATCTTTAATTTTGAACGCTATTCCATTACTATCAAATACTTTTGAACCCCTTACCGGTCCATCCTGTGGGTTGAATGTCTTTGAACAATGTGGGCAACATTCCTCTAAACTATTATACATTCCAGTGAAGATGCTTTCACAATTGGGGCACCATATTTGTGATTCAGGTTTTTTACGGGGGTAAGCATGTTTACTAAACACATATCTTGAGAACAAAGGAATATCTTCACCATCAGGGGTTTTAACCATCTTTACCCAAAAATAATACAGAGCAGGTGTTGGTTTTTCAGAAGCTATAACCTTGGTCGTGTAAAAGGATAGGATTTGATCCTTAACATCACGTTCAATGGATAGATATTCTTTGTATAAATCTGTTAGCTTGACCCGTGTCAACGCCTGTCGCACCAAAAAGGTGCTAACTGGATTCACATCGCAACCAATTACGCTTGCACCAAGTTTAGCTGCTTCACCTAAAGTCGTGCCCGATCCCATAAATGGATCAAGTACGATTTTTCCTTTGTAACTCTGCCGTTCATGGAAGCCACTCCACCCATTCTTAGATAATGAACCAGAAACAATTAAGCGAAACACACTGCCTAACCTCTTAGCCCACCATTTATGAATGTGATATATGGGGCGATTGATTTCTTTCCGATAGCTCTCAATTTCAGCAATTTCATCAATTTGCTCAAAAGGGAAATCTGTCTCTATTGAATGGTTCACTTTATATTTCTTTCAGCATTGGCATTGATGATGAAGTTCTCACTCTTGCTTTTCGTGCCTTACAAGCAGCAAATATATCTTCTATTTGGATTGGGGGTTGGTTATCATTTTTTCTATTATCAATAATAGAGTATAAGAAATTGTTTTCATATTTATCACGTCTTGAGACTATATGCGTTACAAGATGGGATAAACTCAAATTTTCAACATCTAACTTTTTTGCTACAAGTACAACTCTTTGAAAGAAGCATTCCAGTTTATAATGCAATGGGTTTGGGTAGGTATACATTGCCCGATGCCTAACTGATCCTTCACCATATGGCCCATGATTGTATTCACTTTGGTTAGCTACTTTAGCCTGTTTGTGAAGATTAAAATCATAGTTTATAAAGTCTCCGTGCATTAGTAACAATGTGACAATGTTTTTGCTATCGTTACTTAACAAACAAAACAAGTAATAACATGGAATATCAACGGTTGCGTTACCAACCCTTATCAATGCAGTTCCGCATGGCAAGCAACTGTTGTAATCCAACGTGAGACCTCTTGGATCATTACCATTAGGTTTCTGTATTAATTTTTTGACTTCAATCCCAACTATCACTCCGGTTGATTTATCACGAACAATAATGTCGGGTGTAGTCAGTTTTCCAGAGCTTACAATTTCAAGGTCTGGAAATGCAGAAGTCAATTCTTGTTCAACTAAACAATCAAATGGATCATCTTGGACCGTACCAACAAGAGTGGGTGCACGAAGATCAATGGGGATCACGTTATCCTCAATCTTATTGCAAAAATGATCATACACCTTGCTTATTATTTGATGTTCGTTTTGATACATTTTTTAGCCAGCTCCATTATGTCTAGTGGTTTATTGTATAATACAACATGTGAAACCTAATATTCCGAATTTACCTCACAGTGGGCATCAAGTGTTTAACTTTCTTTAATAACTATAGATTTTATCAAATCTTTATGACTAAATGTATCCAGATTTACTTCTCTAAAAATGGTTCAGATGGATTAAGACAACTTCTCAGTAATTCTCTACACTGAAAGAGTGTGTGCCCGTTGATTAATTTGCTCAATCCTGTATTTGGGTTCCCATATTCTATGGCTTTTCAGAGAAAAATCCGCAACCAACAGCCTCAACATATTTCATTCATCAGAATACTATGAACCTCTTTATCCTGTATTCCAAGATACCGCATAGTAACCGTAGGACTTGAATGGTTATACCGCTTACAAAGAATCTCAAAGCCAACACCATATTTTGTCCTTTGGATGTATCCAAACGCCTTCCTCATGCTGTGGCAGCCGTAGTTCCCTTTGAGATTAATAGCTTTAGCCCATTTTTTAATCAATTTTGAAACAGCTTGGCTTTGAATATGGCTATTTCCCTTCCTGCTTGGGAATAGATATTCCTTATCGTCAGGCTGTACTTTATCAAAATACGTTTTTAAAGCCTTATAGACTGTTCTATTTACAAGAAGAATGTTTTCTTTGCCAGTTTTTGACTCTTTTATTGCAAGAGTATCACCAACCTTCAAACCCCTCACATCCATAACCTTAATCCGAATTAAATCACAGACACGCAAACCATTGTTTACACCCATAACAAAAAGCAGGTGATCCCTTGGGTTTGATTCTGTTAGTTTTGATATTGCCCGAATATCCTCTATTCTACGAATTGGATCAACAACTATCCTGCTTCCTTCCTTGGGATGATTTCCATTGCCTGATAATTTCATAGATTGAATCCTATAAATATTGAGTTATATTTTATATTTTCTATATTACTCAACATTAGAATGCAACTGAATTATGCCTATCCTGCACAAAACAGCCTAACACTCTGTTATTAGTATATTAAATGCTATGGGCTGAATCTTGAGTTTTCATAAAAACTAAACATTCGTGAATTATTCCCCATTAGTTCATTTTTGAGTGATTCTGGCACCGGAAAAGGGAAATTTGTCTGAAGTGTGTGAACACGGATATATTAAAACTGTTTTTTAAAAATTTCGTAATATACAGAATGTATATACGCATTAATGATTCTCTTTTAGCTATAATGATTTTTTCTTTACATTGTGTAATGAATAAACGTCTATAATATTGGCTTATCCCCCCCCTATTCAAGTAGCAGTCTCAATCTGCATCCTATCGTAAGATGGTCTGAATTATATAAGTATATACTAAGGAATTTACTATAATTTGGAGTCTATAATTAAATAAACCACATAAGAGTATTTGAGATGAAAAAGATTTGTACAGGATGTAGAAGAAATAGAAGGATCGGCAAATTCGCCAGAGATAATAGCAGGAAGGACGGTAAACGTATATACTGTCGTGATTGCATCAAGGTTTTAAACAGGAATTACAGATTATCACCCTTAGGCAGAATAAACCATAGAAAGAGCGTTGTGAAATGGAAAAGGAACAACAAAGACGCTATCAGAAAATACAATAAAGCATATTACAAAAGGAAGAAGCATATAATCCTGTACAATAAGAAATGTAGAGAGGAAACTGAAAGCGTTCTGATTTTTGATGATATTGAGAACGAATCTAATTTGACACCAAGTAAGGACAAAATAACGGATATTGTAATCAATCCAAGGCGAAAATCTGTACACAATCTAAATTAGTCAACAGCCACCAATCGTGCTATTCGTAGCTTCTTGGTTTCAAAATCTACCATTTTTATTTCGGCACTAAGCATACAATCATCCAGTTCTTCAGTTTCAGCATCATCCATTCTCCTGATTAGCTCTTGCCGATCAATTTTACCATTCAGGAAATTATTAAAAATGTGCGCATACCTGCATTTTCTTAACTTATATTGGTCAAAGTCAACTGGATCATTTAGGGGGTGATGGACAGTACCTAATTGCTTTTCCCTAATCTTTAGATCAGTTGAAACATAATTTTCATCAACTTGATATAAATCCTCATTAATCAAATAATCAGAAAGAGTGATTCCAGTAACTGTACTTTCGACCTCATGATGATTATCTGCCTGAATTAGTACCTTTCCGATAAATTCATAGAAATATTGCTTAATCATATTAACCCTCCACTACCAATTGGAATTTAAATGTAACATTCATTCCTATTTATAATATTTTTGGTGTTTTCCGAAAAGGGCAGACAATGAATCAACAGCACAATGAAGGTTTTGTGTAATATGAACCTAATGTCCTGAGTAATTCCCTATATACGGTGTGATTGGTTCAGCTTATGGTTATAGAATTAAAACTGAATTTCTAAAAATATGTATAAATTTTAGTTCTCACCAGTAAGGATTGGTAATTAACTGGTTTTGCTGTAATTCTTCACAAGAGTGAGAAATGGTTCTTGATTGCACACAGTTTTATATGCATAACTGATTTGTTTGTCATTTGATTCTTCTAAATATTTTTTGAGAATATCAGAAATCATATAAATACAATCCTCTATTTCTATTTGAACCTTATAGATATGTTCCTTCCAGTTTTTATTCAACTCATCAAAATTAATAAGCACGTCTTTCTTTATATACTTAATAATTTTGAGAGATAGCAGCCTTGGTGGTATATCAATAAGGCATTGTTTAAAGTGTTCATTGATTGGGGTTTTATCGTCCCATCCATTTTCTGTCTGCTCCAATTTGTCTCCAATCAGCTGCTTCCATGATTCATAATTCTCAACAATTGTATCGCTACTAGTCAATTTAATATAGTTATCTAAAATGTCAGTGTAGAGATATGCCTCATTATCAAGTTGTTTGCTTTTAATAAATAAAAAGCCCATGATGGAAGAAACAGCCCACGACCAATTAAATATTTCGGTTTTAAATGTATTGTGTAGTTTTTTTCGCTTAAACCACGATAGATTATAGATACTATTAGCTGTAGAGATTATAGAGTTGGATTGATCAACAATATTAATGCCCAAGGCTGTTAACAATACAACAAACCGTTTCACATCATCTGAAGGTTTTTCCATTATTATATTCCCTATATATAAAACCTATGAAAAATATCCATTTAAATTCTAAGTTGAGTTAGGGTATGTTGATAGTCATATTTCATCAAAATATGTCTTGATTATTCCACCTTTGCCATCACAACTCCATGTTTGCTAAACTCTGATACAAATTCATTCCTATTATCGCCAAGATATACAATGCAGCTTCCCTGTGGATCGTTAGCAAAACAGATATATCCATCAAACAGAGGTTGGAACCATTCCCTGTATGTGTATTTGTTGTTTACATGGATAATAGCTTCATCCGTTTCACCGTCTTCAATGTCCTGCATCAATCTTTTAATCTGTTCCGGTGCCTTCCTGCCATTGTAAGCATCAATGAGCTTCTTCTGACTCCTGCCAACGACCTTTCTGGCTGATCTAAATAATACATCAAGTGATGAATCGGGTTCGCTTTGCAGGAGATGCCCATAAAAGGCTTGTTTTAACCATCTATTTACAACCTGCCGGGAACTGCCAATGTCTTCACAGTATTGAGTCCATGTCATCCACGGAACTAAAGTTCCATGCATGATTTTGGCTGCTTCAGATTTGGACTTTGAGAGAATCTCCCTTGCTATCCATAACTCTGTGAAAATTTCCTTTGTCAGATTTTTCCACTTGTAAATATCAGTCTTAACTTTTTCAATTGATTCGTTGTAGTTCCATGTTTCGGGCAACTCAGGCTTGTTCTCAAATTGTCCCTTGCGAATATTTATCAATTCGCCTTCATTATTTACACGTTTGGAAAACAGAATATATCTTTCTGTTTCGTCATTAGATATAATTGATGCGTATCCTGACTTTTTGGAATCATCGTAGACAAAAAAGATTTTGTACTCTTTATCCCTATCTGACTTTATGAGATTGAATGCATCCTTCATATCCACACGACTGAATGGCATTATGAAGTCTATATTTGTATCGCCTGTAACTAAACCAGAAACACCAATGCTTGATAGTGCCGTATCTTCCTTTGTGATACCTATACTTGGTCCGTTGTTGCTAACAACGAAATTGATTTCTATTTCCTTGGATTCTTGTGCTGCTTTGCAGAGTTTTAACACTGTAGCGATAAATTCTTCATCTATATTAATTTTGGTTTCTGACGTGATATTAAACTCTGGCAGGTTATCCGTTAAGGTAATGCTATTTAAGTCTGAAGTTAAGTCAAAGCTAGCTTCAAAATTTCCATCGCTAATTACAAAATATTGATTGGTCAAAGAAGCTCCACATTCATCTGAATCAAATTGATTGAATACCTTTCGTGAAAATGGCTGGTTTCTTAGATCAAGATTTAGCTCCACACCATTTTTTCGCCTTATCCCTGACATTACGTCATTGGGTGCATCAATAAGGACCGCATAGGAATTATTGGGAGATACCATGTTGCAAGTGATTTTATCATTTGCGAACAGGATTCTTGCCCCGGCAAGTCTGTAATTGAAACTTGATTTCTGGATGATTTTTTTTAGCTTTAACGGATTTATCTTCATCTAAGCCCTCCTATCAAAGAAATTCACAAGAGATTAATGAACATTTTGGTGCAGGGTCTGATCTGGATATAAATAGTTTTGGTTATAATACAACTTTTTTTATCAATTTTCAGAAAATACGCATTAAAGCGACATTAAATTTATAAATATAGATGTGGAATCAAAATTGATTCCAAAATTATATCATAGGAGGAATAGTTATGAGAAATGAAAAATTCAATTTTACAGATGTAAGGCTAGGTTTTTCATGTCCATACGACATGGAAAAACAGATCATCAATGAGAGTAAAAGGCTGTGTGACACTAAAAGCGGTGTGATCAGGCGTGCATTGCTGTTCTATTTTGACAGAACGCAAAATTTACAAGGGGGTGGCAAATGCTATGGAGATTAAAGACGAATTTTTAGATCAATGGGTAACATATGAGAGTGAACATGAAGAAATATGGGGTGCTGAGGAAATCTCTCTGCCGGTTGAACAACGGGCTAAAGATAGTTCAGTGAACCATAAGCAGCTATGCAGTACTGTAGGCGAAATGAAAGCTAACCTGCTTAACCTACCACCTGACATACAAGAGGATAAAAACTTTGTGACATGGATAGAGCTAAAGAAGGCAAATGGAAAGATCGGCAAGATACCAGCATCAGTTGAAACCGGTGAGGCTTTTCCATCGGGAACATATGCTCACAAGAATCCAAAGCTATGGGTTGATTTGGCTACATTGCTAAACAAGGGCTACCATCGTGCATTGTATTTTACATCCACGGACAACGACAGGATCATGATTGATATTGATGATTGTGCTTCATTGGTAAATGGAAGGCTGGAAATCATACCTGAAGCAATAAAGGTCTTGGAAAGATTTGATAGCTATGCGGAGCTATCGCCCTCCAATAAGGGTATTCGTATTGTTGTCAATGGGAAGACCCCTCTGGACAAAGGTTACAGAGGGGTTAAGGTTCCCATCGGTGATAGTGAGGTAGGCTTTGAAATTATCGCCTATGAGCGGGGGGCCACCCTAACAGGCAATATAATAGCTGGCTATGAAAAACCTGTTGCAAACAACCAAGATGCCATTGATTGGTACTGTAATCAATATTTATCAAAATATGTGCGGATAAATGAACATTCAGCAGAGAACACACAGCAAGTGCCAATTGCCATTCAAAATGGAAGGAAGATAGCTAAAGGTGGAAAGCTGTTTGAAGACATAAATTCCAGCTTGAATTTTAGAAATTTTATCGCTCAACATAGGGGTATTGCTGTCAGAAATTCCGGGGATAGAATTACCCAATTGACCTGCCTAACCTGTAACAACCAATCAACCAGTAAGAGAAAGCAGGATTCAGCTTTAGTTGTCTATGAGGATAATCTTTTTTGTTTCCGATGTAAAAAATCATGGAATGCATGGTCATACCTGCAAGAGTTTGACGGGGTCACCGGGAGAGAAAGAGTTGAAACCTTATGTAAGTATGCTGGTTTAGACCTCAGCCAATATAACAATACGGATTTAAAACAAGCTGAAGCATCAGCCGATGGGATTCCATATTATCGCCTGTTAGCCAAGGAGTTCTATGAATACCAACCATACTATTTTGATGGGGCTAAAATCTTCTGGCTTTGGAACAAAGACAAATTAGTTTGGCAAATAAAGGATGAGACAGACTTGATAAACGCATTTGAAGATTTGAATCCTGAAATGGATACATCCATCGCCAGTGTGAAGAACAGGCTGTTTGAGGAAATTAGGAAAATCGGCAGAAAGAAACAGCCCATGGAGCCAGATAAGAATTGGTTGCAATTTAACAACACGATCATTGATTACAATGATCGTGGGACAAAGATGGAGCCGAATCACCGATATTTTATGAAAAATGTTATTCCTTGGGATGTTAGCTTGGATAGCAACGTAGATTATCTAAATTTGGAAGATTCGGATGCCATACTTGGACAAAGCGATACACCAGTTACGGACAAGCTCTTAATTGATTGGGCCGGTGTGGGCTACTTAAAGACCATGTATGAGATAATAGGCTTTGTATTAATCCGTGATTATCCGCTCAACAGAATCATCTGCTTATTGGGGCCGGGTTCAAATGGAAAAAGCTGTTTTATTAGGTTGAAAGAGAAGATCATTGGTACAGGTAATTACACATCAAGTGACATTCACCGCTTGGCAAATACAAGTTTTGAAAGTGCAAAACTCTACAACAAGCTCATGTGTACCATCAATGAGATTGATCAGTCCGTGTTCAGGCAAACAGCCTTGCTCAAGAGATTAACCGGTGGGGATTTGGTCAACATGGAGATGAAATTTAAAAATCCATTTGATGCCAGCAACTATGCCAAGCTAATTATCGCCAGCAATACCCTACCTCAAACTAATGATAAATCGCATGGATTTTTCAGGCGTTGGCTGATCATTGATTTTCCTAATCAATTTGAGGAAGGCAGAGACCCTGTATTGGACATTCCTGCCGGGGAAATACCTAAGGTGTGCGGTAAGGCTGTTAAGCTCATTCCTGACCTTCTGGAGCGGGGGACATTTACCAATGAGGGTGATCTGGAACAACGGAAAGCCAAGTACCAAATCAGGTCAAGCTCTGTTGTTGAGTTCATCAATGAGTATTGCAATCAGATTGACGGTGAATACATCACTTGCACCCGGTTTATTGAAATATACAGGGGGTATTGCAGAGACCACGGCTATCCAGAAAGAAGCAGCAAGGGTATAGGCAAGGAAATGTCAGATGTTGGGTTTCCATCAATCCAGAAACGGGTTGGTGGTTACAACCAAAGGGTATACGCCAATTTATGCTGGAAGAATGGAATAGTGGATTGAGTTTAGACCTGCCTTAAATTTCGGGCAATTGTGAAAACTAAACTGTGTTTTGTAACAGATAGTATACAGGTAACCGATTACATTAATTTAATTTTTTATCGGCTCAGTAGGGTTTTTTCCAAAACAATCACTAAGGTAAGAAATAAATAATAGAGACGATCAGTTACCGGTTACATTGGTTACAGGTGCCAAAGTGGTATATGGCGATCTATACAAACCTTTGAAAAGAAAGGAATTATCATGAGGAAATAATTGAGTTATGAAATATGGGAACAATAAATTTGTAAAAAATCAAAAACTAATGTTAAATTCCCCCGAAAGGAACGGTACAGAAAGGGGGTTATGTATGAAAGGCAGCATATATCCAAACAAAGGGGGATATGTAGTTAGGTTTGGCAGGGGGCTTTCAAAATGGTTCAAGCATGAAATTGAAGCAGAAAGGTTCCTAATTGGTCTGAGGTACGAAACTGATAAGGGAACTTTTGACCCAAGGGATTACCATAGTAGTAAACCACTCTCATTCAGCAACCTTGCTGACAAATGGCTTGAAAAAAAGAAAAAGAAGATAAAACGAAAATCCTACAACAATCTTACTAATTACATGAACAGAGCAAAGAGACAGTGGATAGATTCAAATATAAAAGTTTTAGGATTTGCTGAAATTGAGGATTTGCTAGATGCCCAAGATGACCTGTCTGATAAAACCAAGGCAAATATGAAGTCATGTCTTCATGACTTTTGGCACTGGCTAGTGAAAAGACGGGTGATTACAAAAGACCAACTTCCTGAATTTCCTGAAACACCGTTTGAGTTGGGATGGAGAAACATTACAGACATAACAACTCAACAGCAACTTATTGATACGGTTAAGGAAATATCATACCACATCAATCCAAAAATATGGTTAGGAATAAAGTGGCTATCAGTATATGGCATCAGAATGAGGCCGGGTGAAATGCTCAAACTAAAAGAGCATGAGATCAATTTGAATATGGGTGATTCAGGCGCATTTGTAATTCCGCATCCTAAAGAAAAGAAACCTAAGATCATTTATTTGATAGAGGAAGATTATAAAATTCTAAATGAAATGCCAAGAGGTTTGCCTGATCTGTATTTCTTTAGACACCCAAAAGGTATAAAAGGGTGTAAGCCCGGACAGAAATTTGGAGAAAAATATCTCTATAAATGGTGGAAAAAAGCTTGTAAAAAATTGAATATTGAGAATCTAGACCTATATGGGGGGACTAAACACACGACAGTGACAGCCGCAAGTGAAAGGTTGACCCCCGAACAGATCAAAAAAGGGACAGGTCACTCTACGAATAAGGCATTTGAAAGGTATTTCCAAAGAGAGGCAAGGGATGCTGTTCAGGTTTATCAAACAATCAATGACCTACAACATACCTACAACAATGAATCTCATCAAAAAACTTCCAACTAGCTGAAATCATTTGTTATAATGGTGGAGGCGGCGGGAGTCGAACCCGCGTCCGAAAATCATCCGCACAGGCGTCTACATACTTATTCCGAATTTTGGTTTTCGTCCTTCAGGTCCCCTCCGGACCGGGTCCCTGAAAGCTTATCCTGATGAGAGTTTCGCCGGCGCAGCATCAGGCAATCCGCGCCAGCCATCCCGCTAGTCGACGCCCTTCCCGGGGCCGCGAGAGAAAACCCGGGAGGACGGTAGCTATGCAGCTACAGCGTAGTTATAATCGTCTGCGATTATATTTAAATTCCCATTGGATTTACGAGCGAACAGGAAAACGCTCGGTATGCAGCCGGAGCTTCAGTATCCCCGTCGAAGCCGTTTCGCCCCCATGAATGGTGAGTTCATAGGATGGGATAAGAGATCCTATGTAAAAGAGCAGATGTGACGCCCTTAACAATGGCGCCTCTACAACCGAAAAATAAGGAATATACAAGCAGTTGTCAACCCATTCCATGGACTGATTCTAAATGGTCTGTAGCACCAATTTCTATGTTGGAAACAAGTTTGAAGTCCTCAAAATACTATAGTATTCCTGCGGCTTAAAACTTGGGCCCGCCTTGAGCTTGAACCTATATCCTTATTTAGAAACAGCCCATCGCCCCTAAATGAGATACACAACATTAAGGTGCCTTAGGGGGTCAGCGTCAACTCATGCACAGCGCTCTTTTCCACCAGATCCCGACGTATATAATCGGGGTGGTATTCGTTGGCCAGATACATTTCGGTCTGGTCGCAATAGTATTTGCTGGCCGGCACCCCGCAGTTGCCCGTCGGAATGACGGACAGGGACTCGTTCCAGTCCGCCAGGGAATAGATAAATCGTTGGGAGGCCCCGTGGTATGGGTGAAACGGTTTTTTATACCTGTACTGGTAGGGACTGACCGTGTGTGAACTGCCGCCGATCTCATAAGGTCCGCGGTTGAGTCCGAACACCTTGTCGAGAATTTTGACACCCCCCAGCGGATGTTTCAGGGTCAACTGGTGGATCTTGCCCCACTGCCAACTCTCCGGCTGGCCGCCCAGGTCCTGTTGCAGGTTCGCAACGGCGGCCTGGAAACTTTTCAATACGATGTCATTGAAACGCTCCTGCCGGTCGGTACTGTTCACATCGTCGTACCAGACAGACGCCTGGTCGGCCCATATGCGTTCGACGGCGAAATTGGTCACGTCACCGGCGTTAAGAAACTCTTTGAGAAGCTCTTCACCCAGTTCGTCGCGGAAGACATTGTGCAGGAAGGCGACATAGAAGTGTTCGAAGACCGCGGCGGCGGTGCTTTCGGTGCGCATGCTGCCGTCCCATTTGGAAAGCAAAGCTGCAGCCTGTTTTTCGACCGCGGTAAGCTCCGCGCCCTCTAAGGCCTGCATGATATCCGGGTGCATGTCCTCCACCAGTTTCGATTTCCAATCGGCATGCATCTGCATGAAATCTTCAATGGAAAGCTTCTCCTTGGCGGTCAACATTTCATGGATGCGTCGATAACGATAACTCGGGCAAAACCAGCTACTGATGTAATGGGGGTATTCATCAGGCACTGTTTTGTTGTTGGCGGAACTAAGAAAGCCGCTTTCCGGGTTGTAGCTGTGCGGCAGCTCTTCGAAGGGGACCAGCCCCTGCCAGTCGTATTCAGCGGTCCAGCCGGGCATGACCGCCAGACCCGCGCCTTTTTTGCGCATCGGGACGCCTGCCGAACAATAGAGGCCGATATTCCCGTTGACATCGGCATATATAATGTTCTGGCTAACCGCTCTGAACGTGCTGACGGCACGCTTGAAATCGTCCCAGTTGCGTGCCCGGGCCAGCAGATACAGGGTCCGGGATTCGTTGCTGTACTCGTTGCCGGTCCAGCGCATGGACAGGGCTTCTTTTTTGACTTTTTTAAACTCGGAAATGATGGGGCCGCGGTGGGTGAAACGGATCTTCTTCTCGACGATCTCGCCGCCTTTGACCTTGATTTTTTCGGTTTTAACCGTCATCTTCCGCCACTGGCCGTTGAACTCGTATTCGTCCGGGTTGTCCGGGTTAATTTTCTCCAGGTAAAAATCCATGTCGTCGACCATGACATTGGTAAATCCCCAGGCGATATGGGGCGTATGGCCGGCGGTAACAAAGGGCTGGCCCGGCACCACCACTCCGGTGACATTCAACCCGGTATCGGTGGCCACCTGGTGCATCTGGTACCAGATACCCGGTGCATTGAGTCCGAGGTGCATATCATTGGCCAGGATGGGTTTTCCGGTAACACTCTTTTTCCCGGATACGGCCCAGTTGTTGCTGCCGCTGAACATGGTCAACCCGAGTTGCTCCAGCAGTTGACCCGCGGCAAGCAGGGCCTCCTCAGTCTCCATGGACGCTGACTGCTGACCAAAGTCGGGATACACGACCTCTCTATAGGCCGGCATATCCGGGAGGATGGCTTCCAGCCGCTCGCGGCCGACCTTGGCCAGTACCTTGTAAAACATGACCTCGATTTTCCACCCGGTCGACAGATCGAAGGCCATGTAGCTGGCAACATTGAATACATGCACGGGTTCCCATTTTTCCGGGGTGTAGCCGAGAATGGCGAATTCCACGGGGAGGCGGTCCTTGTGCAGGGCCACGAACTGGTTGATACCCTGACAAAAAGCCTCTGCCTGGCTCAAGATGGCCGGGTCTGTTTTCGAAATTATCAGACGCGATTTTTCCGCTATCCGCAAGGCCCGCATGAGGTGGTCGATCTTCACGGCTTCTTCACCGACCACCTCGGCCAGACGGCCCATGGTCACCCGGCGAATGAGGTCCATTTGAAACAACCGATCCTGGGCCATGCAATAACCCACCGCCCTATACAGGTCCCGTTCGTTCTGCGCATAGATGTGCGGCACGGCATATTGATCCCGGTAGACCGTTACCTCCGCGGAAAGGCCGCTGAGCTGCAATTTACCGTCGTATTCCGGAATCCCCCGGGTGGCAAGATGACGAACATAGGCAAACCCACCGACCAACACAATGACTATCAATACAAGTATGCGGTTCTCTAAAAAACTCCAGTAGTGCCGATCTGTGACCGTATCTGTCACAGACGGCGGTTATAATGGCCTCATAACCTTAAAAAGGAGGCCGCTATGACAACATTTACGATCACA
>Ga0126325_10000077_pt1 | contig 32159 bp, 26 predicted proteins | sample InaspJWI14metaG_FD_94487 | JGI IMG/M metagenome (GOLD analysis project Ga0126325, IMG submission 94487) | Marine gutless worms symbiont microbial communities from Oahu, Hawaii - Inanidrilus sp. 1 OAHU.JWI-14 metaG | ecosystem: Host-associated > Annelida > Digestive system > Unclassified...
CTGTGATCGTAAATGTTGTCATAGCGGCCTCCTTTTTAAGGTTATGAGGCCATTATAACCGCCGTCTGTGACAGATACGGTCACAGATCGGCACTACTGGAGTTTTTTAGAGAACCGCATAGGTATAAATTCCGATAATAATCAGTGGTATAAAAAGCCAGAGGGAATGCGTAATAAATATTAAACCAAGTAGGATTCCTTCAAGGATAATAGCTATTTCAACAATTCCTACTTTGAATTTCTTGTTATTTACCTCTACGTTATTTTCCATCGCTTAATTGGATTAATTACGCATAACGTTCGAGCTGAGACGCGCGCGGGTTTTTGCGCGTCGGGTTCTCCAGCGATTTGTTATGCCAAGACTTAGGATTGTAATTCCTTGATTCTATTTTCTATTCTCAAGGCAATTTTTTCTGTTGTTACATGATCGTTCTTTTCTGAATAAAACTGAACTCCCGTCATGTCACTTAGTACAAATACGATATCTGAGCCCTCAACAGTACCTCGCTGAACTAAGGTTCCAGGGCCTTCATCAAGTTCGCTAAAATGGCAAGTGAATTCTTGATTGATAAATTTAATTATATCGAGAAAGCCTTCCTTCGTTTCGATAGGCAATATGAAATATCGCGTGTTATTAAATTTATCTTTTTGTTTCGCAATAATTTGAGCTTGCATGATAGGTAAATTAAAAAGGCATAACTAGTTAATATACGCCTAGCATGTTTTTTGTAGTTTTTAGTTATCCAGTTAAAATCTCTGATTTGGTAGGTTAGATTAAGTATACACTGAACCAACTTAAATTCAACAGGTTAAGCCAAATCAACAATATATGCAGGCCACAACCAAGCCGCTTTTGCTGGTTATTATCCAGGTTATGTTGCAAGCCTGTTTTTTTGCACTTTTAGTTATTTTTTTCTTTTTTATCTAAGGGACTGACGATTCCAAGTCGATTTGTCTGCGCTACGTGCGTATAGACCATTGTCGTTTCTAAGTGTCTGTGACCCAGGAGATCTTGAATAGTTCGAATGTCACAACCTTGTTCAACTAGGTGGGTTGCAAAACAATGTCTTAGCGTATGTACCGTAACTCGCTTATATATTTTCGCTTTTATTGCCGCCTTCCTTATATTTCTCTGCAGGACACCTGGGTAGATGTGATGCCTCCGTATTAGACCGGTATCTGGTTCGGAAGACAGTTTGTATGATGGAAATACCCAGAACCACGGCCATTCTTTGCCGGCGTTGGGCAGCTTCTTTTCCAGGGCCCCCGGTAAAGACACTCCGGGCTGATTGCTGTTCCGGTCTTTGTCATAAAGAGCTTTAATGTTCTCAAGGTGCTTTTTCAGATCGGATTTGATTGAACCTGGCAGTACAGTTTCGCGGTCTTTGTCGCCTTTACCACTCCTGACAATTACTGTTTTGCGCTCCAGATCGACATCCTTGACCCTTAACTGCAAACATTCCTTGAGCCTGAGTCCACCGCCATATATTATTTGTGCCATGAGAAGATTTACACCGGATAATTCGGATAGCAAGTGAGCCACTTCGTTTTGGGTCAATACAACCGGTAGCCGCTTACGACGCTTGGCCCGTATCGATTCGCCAATATTCTCCAAAGGCTTATCAAGAATATGGCGATACAGAAATAACAACGCACTGAAAGCCTGGTTCTGGGTTGTTGCCGAGACTTTCCTTTCTACCGCCAAATGGGTCAAAAAATCCTTAACGTTCTCGTCATTCAGGCTGTTGGGCGGCTTCCCATTTACAAATCGATAGAATCGACGTACCCAACCAAGATAGGCTTGCTCCGTTTTCTTGGCCAGGTGCCGTAAACGTATCATGCTGGCCATATCATCGCCCACGGTTTTCCACTGCATGCGCGTGTCCATCCGAATCACGTCGCTTTTGCCGTTTTGCCGGCTTTTCCAGAACCGGTAAACTTCGATAGCCTCCCGTGCTTGGTCCAGTTGCCAAGTCTCCAAACTACGGGCCTTTTGCTTTAAATAGGCAGCCTGCTCCTCAAAGGTGAAGTCCTCCTGTGGGTGCTTGCGACAGTGGTTGAAAAACTGGGTGACCCAATGGAGGTAAAAGGTAACGGTTTTGGTATTGGCCACTCGGCTTTTTAGCAAGTAATTGCGAAAATCTTCCATCTGTTCTCAATATCATCCTGCTTTTGTATTCTGGTGGGAAACCGTACAGCCCTTGATCGAATATGTAGCGGTTTATGTGCTGATACCAATTATCGTGCCAGGTGGCGTCGAAGGCCCGAGATTATCACATGGGATATATTTTCATTATTATCAGTTACTTAAAGGCGATAATGACCACTTGGACGAACTTGTATGGTAGGCTGGAATTTACACCGGCACTGTACACTGTGCATGGCTGCACAGTGTACAGTGCAAACCACCAACTATTTGCAATTGTTGGCCAACTTGTTAAATATAGAAAGCTAATGGTTGATGTGTTATAATTTTAAGATTAAGTGCACTGCTTTTTATACCGATTTAACTCAGGAAATCCAAACGGAAACGATAGGAACCGAACTATGAGCAAAGGTGAAAGTGCCAATAAGCCCAATGAAGACGCCACTGCCGGTGATTTCATTCGCACGATGATCGAGGAAGATCTGGAAAACAATAAGCACGGCGGCCGGGTAGCCACCCGCTTCCCGCCGGAACCCAACGGGTACCTGCACATCGGACACGCCAAATCGATCTGCCTCAATTTCGGGGTCGCCAACCAGTACAACGGCACCTGCAACCTGCGCTTTGACGACACCAACCCCACCAAGGAAAGTGTGGAGTATGTCAATTCCATCAAGGAGGACGTGCGCTGGCTGGGATTTGACTGGGAAGAGCGCGAATACTACGCCTCCAACTATTTCGACCGGCTTTACGAGTTTGCAGTCGAATTGATTAAAAATGGATTGGCATATGTAGACAGCCTGACAGCCGACGAAATTCGCGCACACCGGGGCACCCTGACCGAGCCCGGCAAAGAGAGCCCCTACCGCGACCGGCCCATGGAGGAAAACCTGGACCTGTTCGCACGCATGAAAGCCGGCGAGTTTGCCGACGGCACCCATGTCGTGCGGGCCAAGATCGATATGGCCCATCCCAACCTGTTGATGCGCGATCCGACGCTCTACCGCATCCGCAAGGCGCACCACCACCGGACCGGTGACAAATGGTGCATCTACCCCATGTATGATTTCACCCACTGCCTGTCGGACAGCATCGAGCACATCACCCATTCGTTGTGCACGCTGGAATTCGAAAACAACCGGGCCCTGTACGACTGGGTGTTGGATCACCTGGACGTTCCCAGCCGGCCCGAACAGACCGAGTTCGCCCGCCTCAACCTCGGCTACACGGTGTTGAGCAAGCGCAAACTGATCGAACTGGTAGACAACGGGCATGTCAGCGGCTGGGATGATCCGCGCATGCCCACCATCAGCGGTCTGCGCCGGCGCGGCTACCCGCCCGAGGCCATCCGCAATTTCTGCGACCGGATCGGGATCGCCAAGCGCGACAGCATCGTCGACATGGCCCTGTTGGAATACAGCGTGCGCGAACACCTCAATGTGGTGGCGCCGCGCTACATGGGCGTGCTGCGGCCCTTGAAACTGGTCATCGAAAATTACCCGGACGACCAGGTAGAAGAGCTCGACTTCATCAACAACCCGGAACGTCCCGAGGACGGTACCCGCAAGGTGCCTTTTTCCAAGGTGCTGTACATCGAGCAGGATGATTTCCGGGAAGTGCCTTTTCGCAAGTACTTTCGCCTGGCCCCGGGCCGCGAGGTTCGCCTGCGCTACGCCTACCTGGTCACCTGCACCGATTTTGTCAAAGACGAGGCCACCGGTGAGATATTGGAAGTCCGCTGCACCTACGATCCGGAGACCCGGGGCGGCAATGCGCCGGACGGGCGCAAGGTCAAGGGCACGATCCACTGGGTGAGCGCCGCCCATGCCCTGGAGTCTGATGTGCGGCTCTACGATTATCTCTTCAAAGAACACAATCCGGCGAATGTTGACGCGGGAGGCCATTTCAGTGACCACCTCAACCCGGAATCGCTGGAAGTGCTGACCGATTGTAAACTGGAGCCCAGCCTGGCCGACATCGAGCCCGGTAGCCGGTTTCAGTTTGAACGCCTGGGTTATTTCTGCGCCGATGAAAAAGACAGCACACCGGGCAAACCGGTCTTCAACCGCACCGTGACCCTGCGGGACACCTGGGCCAAGATAGAGAAAGCAAGAAAGGCGGCGGAGCAGAGCAAAAAGAAATAGTATAGGTATTTAGTCCGAAGACTGAAGGTTGAAGTAAAAGCAGTTTCTCCAAGGCTTAAGTGCTTTTGATCGGTCTTTCCTTCTGTCTTCAGCTTTCAGCCTGATCAACCTGGCAAACACGAGGACTAACATGAAACGCTATTTGATTACACTTGTCACGATCGCTGCAGTCTGCGGGATTGGCCTGTTTCCCGGTTTGTCCATTGCCAAAGACTACCCGGTGACCTTTCTGAAAGAGACCTACAAGACCCAGGCATCGGGCGCCGGGGCCGGGAAAGTCTACCACACCTGGGCCGTGGAAAGTGAAAAGGGCAACCGCCTGCTGATTCTCACCGGGGAGGATGCTGTCAAACGCCAGTGGCTGCGGGATTTCGTCAAAACAGGCACCACCTTCATCATCAGGGTTCCATCCAAAGAAACCGGCCAGTTTGAATCGGAGACGATTTTCAAGATCGACGTGACCAACATCCACCCCGTGGACGAAAGCTTCATCGGCGGCGGGAAGAAGAAGAAAAAGAAAAAGCGGAGGTAGAAGCGCAGAGCGCTTCGCATAGGGCAAAAAACCGGCTTACCTATGAAAGTCAAAGGTAAACTGGTTTCTTTTTTGCCAGGTCCAGTGTATGGATCTTAACACTATGCTCTCTGCTCCCTGCGGGGCTTAGCCCCGTACGCTCTGTACTCTGCTCTATGTCATATGCGGTTTCAGGTTTTGCCTTTACCCCCATGCGCTCTGCTCCATGCCCTATGCGGTGTTTTAGTGCTCGCACTAAAACACCATCCCTACATAGCCTACAAAACTACTCCCCGGACTTTTATCCGCACTGGTCGCATAGGTCAGGCATTCACCTTTCTGGGCCCCGGCCTTGACTCCGGCGGCAATGGCGGCCGCCGCCGCACCGCTGCAGCAGGCATTGCGGTTGCCAAGTCCCTGTTTGATTACTTCCTCGGCTTGCATGGCGGCCATGGCATCGATCACGGCCTGGTCGTTCTCCTCCCGCACCCAATCCAGGGCGGCAGCGCCGGTCCCCTTGTCCATGAAGCCGTAGTTGGGCCCGTAGTGGGTCAGATCGGTGGACCCGAGCACCATCAGTTTCAAACCCAACTTATCGGCGATCTCCACCGCGGCCTCACCGACCTGCAGGGCAAAGGGCGTGGGCGGCACCCCGATCGGGATGAAGGCGGCCGAATCGAAGAAATACTTGACGAACGGGCACTGCAGTTCGATGGTGTTGTCCCGGAAAAAATCCGCATCCCGGTTGACACTGAAGGAAAACTGCTCGGCCAATTTACCGGCCAGATCGGAAGCGATCGGCAGTTCACCGAAAGGGGTCTGCCAACTGCCGGCCGTGTAGATGCAGGGAGTCGATCCCGGGTGCATGTGCATCCCGAATACCACCACCACGTCCGGCTGACCGGTCCGGCTCAGGGCGTGAATGACGTTGCAGGCGATGCCCCCGGAAAAAAACCACCCGGCGTGGGGCACGATGCCGCCCACCAGGCCGGTCTTCTCGCCGACCTCGGGACCTTCGCCCAGGAACGCTTTGATCTGCTGCTCACATTCGCCGGCACTCTGGGGATACCAGCTGCCGGAAAAGACTGATTCTCTAATATTGGACATTTGCCCCCCTTTCGCCAATTGGCGGGCCTCTCATTATTTAGAATGATTATAGATTAAGCGATGATCTTTGCGAAATAAGACTCTGACTGCGACCGGATCTCGCGATCGTCATGCCGGACTTGATCCGGTATCCAGAGAGAATTCTGGGAAGGATGGCTGGATGCCGGATCAAGTCCGGCATGACGGTGGATAAGCGAAACGCTTTTTAAAAATTTGTTCCTATTTTTAAAACCGTTTAGGCTTCTGAGTACACCGGGCTTACATAAATGAAATTCATCTTAGGGCATTACGATGTTCGCAATATTTAAATTTACACCGATTTCAACAAAACTGCAAAAAAAATCCCCCTGCGCCGCAAAGAGGGGGTTTAATGCATCGAAATCAGTTCAATCGATTATGTGGTCGTTGAAAAACAGCGTTTGTAGTCGCAAGCCTAACAGTCTTCAGCCTTCAGTCTGACCAACCTGCTTAGAAGCGACCTTATCCTTCACCCACTGAATCCAGGCCTCGAATCCTTCCTGGGTTTTGGCTGAGATCTCAAACACCGGGATATCCGGGTGCACCTGGTGGATATTGTCCACGGCGGCCTGGGCGTCGCAGTCGAGATAGGGCAGCAGGTCGATCTTGTTGAGCAGGGCGGCGTTGCATTCGCGGAACATCAGGGGGTACTTGAGCGGCTTGTCCTCACCCTCGGTGACGGACAGCATCACCACCCGTTCATCCTCGCCGATGTCGAACTCGGCCGGGCAGACCAGGTTGCCGATATTCTCCACGATGAGCAGATCGATAGCATCCAGGTCGATCCCGCCCACCGCGGCCTCGATCACGTGGGCGGCCAGGTGGCAATCGCCCCCGAATTCGTCGGTGTTGATCTGCACCACCGGTGCCCCGCTGGCTGCCAGCCGGTCGGCATCGTTGGTCGTGCAGATATCACCCACAACCACCGCGCACCTGATGTCGGGCATCAGCAGGGCCAGGGATTTGACCAGGGTTTCGGTTTTACCCGAGCCCGGACTACTCATCACATTCAGGACGAACACGTTCTTTTCCGCAAAAAGCTTGCGGTTCTGGTCGGCCATGATGTTGTTGGCATCCAGCACGCTGCGCACCACCTTGATTTCGCGGGTCCCGGAACGCTTGCTGCCCACGACGGTCCCGTGGTGGTAATCATGCCCGTGGTGGGTGTGCTTGGTATGGTCGTGGTGATAATATTTCCTGGTGGTAAAAAACTCGATACTCATGCGGATTGGTCCTCATCCCTAATTTCGATTGACACGATGTCGAGCTCCTTGCCGGAGATCAACTCGATGGAGCCGCTATCGCACTTGGGGCAGGCGAAAGCGGGATCGTCGATGGTCCAGTGATTATCGCAATCTTTGCACGTGGCCACCACCGGAACCTGCTCGATGTTCAGCTGGGCACCCTCCAGCCGGGTCTCCTTTATGGCCACCGAAAAACAGAACGTCAGACTTTCCGGGACGATAGCCGAAAGTTTGCCGATCCTCAGATTGACACTTTCGACCTGCGCGTCTTGCATCTCGGCCGGAATGGAGGCTTCGGCAATGTCGATTATCTCCAGGGCGATGCCCATTTCATGCATAATTTAAACACCTTAACAACTTCAATGGATTCCGTCGCCGTATCCGACATCCTGTGCGAAAACGATACAGCCCTCCACCTAAACCACAAAAACCGCCTGTGAGCAAGTGTTTCTCACAGACGGTCAAATCGGAGATTGACGTATCCTGGAATCCTTGATTTCGCTTACTACAAACTTAAGCTGTAAATCTAGTTAATATTGGATAGCGGAAGTGATCTCAAAATCAGGATTTTGATTCAAGGTCAAGGCGGACGCGAGGTTCAAACCGGAGTAATACATCAAGTATTTCGGGGATTTGAACCTTGCGTCCAACGCAGAGATTGGATCAAAAGACTATTTTGAGTTCACTTCTAAAAAACTTGGGCGCAGATGTCGCCTAGCTGCCCCAGATTTTCACACACATGAATCCCGCCGGCTTTCATGGCCTCGATTTTACCCTGGGCGGTGCCGCTGCCCCCGCTCACGATGGCCCCGGCATGTCCCATGCGGCGACCGGGAGGCGCGGTCAGCCCGGCGATAAAACCGACCACGGACTTGTTCACGTTGGCGGAGATAAACTCGGCCGCCTCTTCCTCGGCCGTGCCGCCGATTTCACCGACCATGACGATGCCCTTCGTCTCCGGATCATCCTGGAAAGCGCTGAGGCAATCGATAAAATTGGTCCCGTTGACCGGATCGCCGCCGATACCGATGCAGGTGGTCTGGCCGATGCCCTTGTTGGTCAGCTGATGCACAACCTCATATGTCAGGGTGCCGGAGCGCGACACCACCCCGATGGGACCGCCCGGCTGGTGAATGGGGCCCGGCATGATGCCGATCTTGCACTCTCCCGGCGTAATGATGCCCGGGCAGTTGGGGCCGATAAGGCGGCTGGTTTTGCCGGCCATGAAATTTTTTACCTTCATCATGTCCATCACGGGGATGCCCTCGGTAATCGCCACGATCAGATCGATCTGGGCATCTACGGCTTCCATAATCGCATCGGCTGCAAAGGGCGGCGGCACGAAAATCATGCTGCAGTTGGCGCCGGTGGCACTGACCGCGTCTTTGACCGTGTTGAACACCGGCACGTCATCCATTTTCTGCCCGGCCTTGCCCGGTGTGACGCCGGCCACAACCTGGGTGCCGTATTCGACGCACTGGCGGGTATGGAACTGTCCTTCCCGGCCGGTGATCCCCTGGACCAGAAGCTTGGTTTCCTTGTTTACGAATATGCTCACTGTTTTTACCTCTCTATTATCTATCGCTCAATTTAGCTTATGATGTCACCGCATCCGCGGAAATTCTGTCTGTCTGCCGTCACCCTCACATCAGGCGACGATCTCGGCCACTTTCTCCGCGGCATCCTTGAGATCCACGGCCGTGATGAGGTTCAGTCCGGATTCTGCCAGGATCCGGCGGCCCTCCTCGACATTGGTGCCTTCCATGCGGACCACCACGGGAACCGCAATATTGGTCTTCTTGGCCGCCTCGACCACCCCGGTAGCCAGCACGTCGCAACGCAGGATACCACCGAAGATGTTGATCAGGATGCCCTTTACGTTCGGGTCGCTGAGGATGATGCGAAAACCGTTTTCAACCATTTCGGCGCTGGCTCCGCCGCCGACATCCAGAAAGTTGGCCGGATCGGCTCCGGCCATCTTGATGATGTCCATGGTGGCCATGGCCAGCCCGGCGCCGTTGACCATGTTGCCGACATTGCCGTCGAGGTTGATGTAGTTCAGGTTGTACTGGGACGCCTCGACCTCAAGCGGGTCCTCTTCGTCCAGATCACGGTATTCAAGGATATCCTTGTGGCGGAACAGGGCATTGCTGTCCACGTCGACCTTGGCGTCCAGGGCGATCACGTCGTTTTCGGCCGTCAAGACCAGCGGGTTGATCTCCACCAGGGAGCAGTCGTAGTCGCAGAACATGCGGTACAGGCTGGTCAGCAGTTTGAAAAACGGCTTCATGGCTTCAGCCGGCAGGTTCAACCCGAAGGCCACTTCGCGGCAGTGATAGGCCTGAAGGCCGGTCAGCGGGTCCACCAACACCTTGATGATTTTCTCCGGTGTCTCGGCGGCCACTGCTTCGATGTCCATGCCGCCGGCCTCACTGGCCATGATGATGTTCTTGGCCGTGGCCCGGTCCGGCAAAATGCTCAGGTAAAGTTCGCTGGCTATGTTCAGCCCCTGCTCTACAAGCACTTTCTTGACCAGCCTTCCTTCGGGGCCGGTCTGGTGGGTCACCAGGGTCATGCCCAGGATGTCGTCGGCATTGGTTTTGACTTCAGCGGCACTGCCGGCCAGCTTGACGCCGCCGCCCTTGCCACGGCCGCCGGCGTGGATTTGCGCTTTGACGACCACCGGATAGCCGCCCAGGGTATCCGCCACGGAGCAGGCTTCATCATTGGAAAAGGCGACCCCGCCGTTGGGAATCGGCACGCCGTATTTTTTAAACAGTTCTTTTGCCTGGTACTCATGAATCTTCATGATCCCAAATCTCCTTCATGGTTATATGGTGTCCGGCCCCAAATGTTAGGGCCGGGCACTATCTAAAAAACCGGGGCATCGCGCAGGGGATGTCAACCAAGTCCATAGCACCGATACCCCGTAAGCTGATAGATTTTTTATTAAACGTAAAAGCCTCAGGGTCGTCCACAAGTCGTAAATTCCGGTTCAGGGCGACGCGAAGCTAGTGCCTTGCGTGGTGCAAGGCTTGAACACTTCTGAGACCGCAGGCATAGCAGACGCTATGTCGAGGATCTCACCAGAGTGAAAACGCCGCCCTGGGCCGGAAGATGCCGTTTGTGAGCGAGCCTAGCCGATCACGGCCAGCACGTCGCCCTTGGCAACCGAGTCACCCGAGGCGAAGTTGATAGCCTTGATGGTCCCACTGCACGGGGCCGCCAGGGCGTTCTCCATCTTCATGGCTTCGAGAATCAGCACGGTGTCGCCCTCGGCCACTTCGTCGCCCACGTTTTTCTCGTAGCTGACGATCATGCCGGGCATGGGCGCATTCATCGGGGTACCATCGGCAGCTGCCGCAGGGGCCGGAGCCGCTTCTTCCTTCGCGGCCGGGGCCGGGGCTGCCGGAGCAGCCGGCGCGGCCGGAGCCGGGGCCGGGGCTGCCGGAACTGCACCGGGCTGCACGTAGCTGATCACCGGGCCGCCGCCCACTTCGTCCACGCCCACCTCGAAGTAGTCCTTGTCGACATACACATTGAAGGTCCGCAGGTTCTCGCTCTTGTCCGGGGCCTCCGGCTTCTCGTACAGTTGTCCGGCCTTGGCCTTCTTGATCAGGTCCAGCTCGGCCTGCGCCTCTTCCAGGCTGCGCGGCAGCACTTCAGCCGGCGGCTCTTCCTTGCCGTACTTCCATTTTAGAAACTTCTTGCCCGTGACCGGGTAGATGGCGTAGAGCACCTCGTCGTCCAGGTCCACGGCCAGGTCCTTGATCTCTTCCTGAGCCTTGGCCAGTTCCGGCTCCAGCACTTCCGCCGGACGGCAGGTAATCGGCTCCTCGCCGCGTTCGTAGCCCTTGAGGGCCTTTTTCTGCACCTCCGGGTCGATCGGCACGGCGGTCTTGCCGTACAGGCCGTAGCACAGGTCTTTCACCTGCCCGGTGATCATCTTGTAACGCTCGTTCTCGTCGTCGAACAGCACGTTGTTCACTGTCTGGATACCCACGATCTGGCTGGTGGGCGTCACCAGCGGGATCTGGCCCAGGTCTTTTCTGACCTTCGGCAGCTCCTTGTACACCTCGTCAATCTTGTCCAACGCGTCCATCTCGCGCAGCTGGTTGACCAGGTTGGAGAGCATCCCACCCGGAGTCTGGTGCAGCAGCACGTTGATGTCGATGATCGACAGCTTGGTGTCGTCCAGAAGGTGCCGGTACTTGGGCATGATCTCTTTTTCCAGCACTTCGTTGATGGCCGCCAGGTCGCGGATGTCAAACCCCGTGTCGCGGTCCGTGCCCAAAAGGGTCATCACCAAAGGCTCCAGGGCCGCGTGCGAAGTGCGGTAGGCGTACGGCGACATACAGGTGTCGATGATGTCCACACCTGCCTCGATGGCCTTGAGATGGCTCATGGGCGACATGCCCGAGGTGAAATGGCTGTGCAGGTGGATCGGCAGTTTAACCGCCGCCTTAAGGGCCTTGACGATGGCGTAGGCGTCATACGGCGCGATCAGCCCGGCCATATCCTTGATGCAGATGCTGTCCGCCCCCATCTCTTCCAGATCCTTGCCCTTGTTCACGTAGTAGTCCAGGTTGTACACCTCACCGCCCAGGCGCGGCTCTGTCATCGTGTAGCAGATGCAGCCCTGGAAGTGCTTGCCGTACTCTTTGATCTTGGGCACCACCGTCTGGAAGTTGCGGTAGTCGTTGAGGGCGTCGAAGGTCCGGAAGATGTCCATCCCGTTCTCGCAGGCCCGGTCCATGAACGCCACGGCCACGTCGTCGGCGTAGTTGCGGTAGCCCACCAGGTTCTGGGCCCGCAGGAGCATGGAAAATGGCGTCTTCTTGAAGTAGCGCTTCAAGGTCCGGATTCGTTCCCACGGATCTTCGTTGAGAAAGCGGTGCATGGTGTCGAAGGTGGCCCCGCCCCAGGTCTCCGTGGCCCAGAAGCCCACTTCGTCCATCATCTCCGCCACCGGAATCATGTCCTCGGTGCGTCCCCGGGTGGCAAACAGTGACTGGTGTCCGTCGCGCAGGGTCAAATCCATGACCTTGACCGGGTTGGCCGCCGCCGGACGGTCTTTGTCGTAATTCATTTCGGTGATGTTAAGCTGACTATGATCGCTCATTACCCCTGTCTCCTCTTTATATAAGTTTACTTTGCAGTTTTACGTTCGATTTATTTAATGCCGTGAAAGGCTTTGAGCTGCATCATGTTGCGTATCTGCATCATGTCCTGACGCCCGCTGATGCCCCACAGTCCCGCCGGTGGCGCAGCCGGCGCGGCGACCGGCTCGGCCGGCACTTGTGCGGCCTGCATCATGATGGCCTCTTCCTCGGTCTTGATGAAATTGATCACAGCTGCCATGGCCGCTGCTTTTTTCTTTTCATTCATAGGTCTCTCCCTGGCTGGATGTCAAAAGCGTGCGAACCTTACATGGGAATATTGCCGTGCTTCTTCGGCGGCCGCAGCTCGCGCTTGTTGCACATCACCTCCAGCGCGTCGATCAGGCGCGGCCGGGTTTCACTGGGCGTTATGACCGCATCGATATAGCCGCGGGTAGCCGCGCAGTAGGGGTTGGAGAAAAGGTCCTGGTACTCGGCGATCTTCTCCTTGCGCTTGGCAACCGGGTCGTCGGCACCTTTGATTTCCTTGCGGTGGATGATATTGGCGGCCCCTTCGGCGCCCATCACCGCAATCTCGGCCGTCGGCCAGGCAAAAGCCATGTCGGCCCCCAGGTCCTTGGAGCACATGGCCAGGTAGGAGCCGCCGTAGTCCTTACGGGTCACCAGCAGCAGCTTGGGCACGGTTGCTTCGGAGTAGCACCACAGCAACTTGGCCCCGTGGCGGATGATGCCGCCCCATTCTTGCTGTGAGCCGGGCAGGTACCCGGGCACATCGGCAATGGTCAGCATGGGAATGTTGAAGGCATCGCAAAAACGGATGAACCGGGTGGCCTTGTCGGACGCGTTGATGTCCAGGCAGCCGGCCATCACTTTCGGCTGGTTGGCGATAATCCCGATGGACCGGCCGTTGAGGCGGGCAAAACCAATGATGATATTCTGGGCAAAGTACATATGGGGTTCGAAAAACTCACCGTTGTCCACTATGGACTTGATCACGTCTTTCATGTCGTAGGAAGCCGCCGGGCTGTCCGGTACGATGCTGTCCAGGGCCGGGTCGGTTCGCCGGGGATCATCACCGGTGGCCACCAGGGGTGGATCTTCCATGTTATTGGACGGTACAAACGACAGGAGCTTCTTGATCTGGGCAATGGCATCCTGATCGTTTTCGCAGGCAAACTGGGCCACACCGCTCTTCTCGTTGTGTGCCATTGCTCCGCCGAGGTCCTCGAACGTGATCTCTTCACCGGTGACGGACTTGATAACCTCCGGCCCGGTAATGAACATGTAGCTGGTATCCTTGACCATGAAAATCCAGTCGGTCATGGCCGGCGAGTAGACGGCCCCGCCGGCGGTGGGTCCCATGATGGCGGATATCTGCGGGATAACACCGGACGCCACGGAGTTGCGGTAGAAGATTTGGCCGTATCCGGACAGCGCGTCGACCCCTTCCTGGATCCGGGCCCCGCCGGAATCATTGAAACCGACAAACGGGGTCCCGGCCTTGACAGCCAGGTCCATGACCTTGCAGATCTTTTTGGAATGCATCTCTCCCAGGCTGCCGGCCCGGGAGGTGAAATCCTGCGCGTAGGCAAACACCGGACGGCCGTCGACCAGACCGTGGCCGGTGACGACACCGTCGGAGGTAACCTCCACCGCTTCCATGCCGAAGTTCACGCAGCGGTGGGACACAAACGCGTCGATCTCCCGGAAGGTTCCGGCATCGAACAGTTCGTCCAGCCGCTCACGGGCAGTCAACTTGCCTTTTTCCTTGTGCTTGGCAACCGCTTTTTCGCCGCCCATCTGCTGTACCTTGGCTTCGCGGTCTTTCAGTTCCTTGATTTTGTCTTCCACTATACCCATTGTGGCCTTCCTTTCTTTGGAACCCTTATCTAGATAATTGGTTTATATTGAACGCTCCCATAGGCAAGCTGCGGGGAAGACGCTCGCTGTTCGGGTCAAGGGTGATTCTCAATTCCCGTCCTGAAACGACAATCATGGGTGGAACTTTTGACAAACTAGACCGGCCCCCGCTTGTCAAGAAAAAAAAGCAGTTCGTCGGCGGCCGCGGCTGGTGCAACCGAGCCGTTGACGATGGCCCGTTTCAAATCCGGCAGGGCCGCCACAATTTCCGGGTTTTTATGGAACCGATCCTTCAAGCCTTCCTCGATCAGGGCCCACATCCAGTCCAGGGCCTGCTTCTGCCGTTTTTCCACAAATTCGCCGGAAGTTTCAAAGGCCTGCTTATGGGCCAGCACCGTCTGCCAGATGGCATCGATCCCCAGTTTTTCTTTGGCGCTGCAGGTCAACACCGGTGGTGACCAGGAGGGTGACGCCGGGTTCAGCAGGTGCAAGGCAGTCTCATAGGCTTTCTTGGCCTGCGCGGCCTTTTCGACATTGTCGCCGTCGGCCTTGTTCACTGCCAGGGCGTCGGCAATCTCCAGCACCCCCTTTTTAATCCCCTGCAGCTCATCGCCGGCCCCGGCCAGCATGAGCACCAGGAAAAAATCCACCATGGAGGCCACCGCGGTTTCGGACTGACCCACACCCACGGTTTCCACGATGATGACATCGAACCCGGCCGCCTCGCACAGCAACATGGTCTCGCGGGTCTTGCGCGCAACGCCGCCCAGGCTGCCCCCGGAGGGCGAGGGTCGGATAAACGCCATGGGCTCGACGCATAACTGCTCCATGCGGGTTTTGTCGGCCATGATGCTTCCCCGGCTGCGGGTGCTGCTGGGATCCACGGCCAGGACCGCCAGGCGATGGCCCTTCCCGGTCAGGCACATCCCAAAGGTCTCGATAAACGTGCTCTTGCCCACGCCGGGGACACCGGTAATACCAAGGCGAACCGCTTTGCCCGTGTGGGGCAGCAGGCCGTCGATAATCTCGGCCGCCATCTGCCGGTGCTCCGGCAGGCTGCTCTCGACCAGGGTGATCGTCCGGGCCAACACCAGGCGGTCACCGGCGAGAACGCCGTCTATGTGGGCTTGAGGATTCATCATAAAAAGTATTAAGTGCCTGAAGTGCACCACGTTAGGCATTAGCTTCGCGTCATCTAAAGTGCCCAAAGTTAAGGCGTCGCTCCGCTCCGTTGTTTTTGTATAATTGGCAGAATACCTTAACTTTAGATCACTTTTAACTGCCGTTATGCTTCCATTGCACTAAGCACCTTGGCCGCGGACTCGGTAATCGGGGTACCGGGACCGAATACGCCGCTGACACCGGAGTCGTACAGGAACTGGTAATCGCCGGGCGGAATTACGCCGCCGGCCACAACCAGGATTTCGCTGCCGCCCAATTTCTTGAGCTCCTCAATGAGCTGGGGCACCAGGGTTTTGTGACCCGCGGCCAGGGAGGACGCTCCCACCACGTGGACATCATTTTCGACGGCCATCTTGGCGGCCTCTTCGGGTGTCTGAAACATGGGGCTGATATCGACGTCAAAACCCAGGTCGGCAAATGCCGTGGCCACGACCTTGACGCCCCGGTCATGTCCGTCCTGGCCCATCTTGGTCAGCAGGATCCGGGGCCGCCGGCCCTGCTTGGCTTCGAATTCGTCCGCCCGCTTGCGCAGGGAATCGATGGCCTCGGTGCCCGTATATTCGGAGGCATAAATACCGGAGATGCACTGGGTGGTGGCCACGAACCGGCCGAAAACCTTTTCCATGGCGTCGGAAATTTCACCCACCGTGGCCCGGGCACGGACAGCCGGGATACAGGCTTCCAGCAAGTTGGCGCCGGATTCGGCTGCGGCGGACAGATCGGCCAGGGCTTTTTCCGCGGCAGCATTGTCACGGGCTTTCTTGAGTTCTTTCAAGCGCTGGATCTGCTCGTCGCGCACAGCTTCGGACACTTCCAGCACATCTTCCAACGGCGCTTCCTCGATCTGGTATTTGTTGACGCCCACGATGACATCCAGCCCCTGGTCGATCCGGGCCTGTTTGCGAGCGGCCGATTCCTCGATGCGCATCTTGGGCATGCCGGTCTCGATGGCCTTGGCCATGCCGCCGAGCTCCTCCACCTCCTGAATGATCTTGCGCGCTTCGGTGATAATGCCGTTGGTCAGGGCCTCTATATAATAGGAGCCGCCCAAGGGATCGACCACCTTGCACACCTGTGACTCTTCCTGGATAACAATCTGGGTGTTGCGGGCGATCCGCGCGGAAAAGTCGGTGGGCAGCCCAACGGCTTCATCAAATGAGTTGGTGTGCAGGGACTGGGTGCCGCCCAGGGCCGCGGCCAGGGCTTCGAGGGTCGTCCGGATAATGTTGTTGTAGGGATCCTGTTCGGTCAGGCTCCAGCCGGACGTCTGCACATGCGTCCGCAGCATCGTGGACTTGGGATTCTGGGGATTGAACGGGCTAATCAGCTCATGCCACAGAAAACGCGCCGCCCGCAGCATGGCGATCTCCATGAAAAAGTTCATACCCACGCCGAAGAAGAAGGAGAGCCGTGGTGCGAAACCGTCGATATCCAGCCCGGCATCAAGGGCCGCCCGTACGTACTGCAGGCCGTCGGCCAGGGTAAAGGCCGTTTGGAGCACGGAATTGGCGCCGGCTTCCATCATGTGGTAACCGCTGATGCTGACCGTGTTGTAGCGCGGCATGTTGTTGGAACAAAAACCGATGATGTCCGATACGATGCGCATGGACGGTTCCGGCGGATAAATGTAGGTATTGCGCGTGAGGTACTCCTTGAGAATATCGTTCTGGATAGTACCGGAGAGCTGCTCGGTCTTAACGCCCTGCTCTTCGGCGGCAACGATATAACCGGCCAGGATCGGCAGGACCGCTCCATTCATGGTCATGGAGACACTCATCTGGTCCAGGGGAATCTGGTCAAACAGGACCTTCATATCCTCCACCGAGTCGATGGCCACGCCGGCCTTGCCGATATCACCCACTACCCGGCTGTGATCGGAGTCGTAGCCGCGGTGCGTGGCGAGGTCGAAAGCCACCGAAAGCCCCTTCTGGCCCGCGGCCAGGTTGCGTCGGTAAAACGCATTGGATTCCTTGGCGGTCGAAAAACCCGCGTACTGGCGAATGGTCCAGGGACGGCCGGCGTACATGGTGGCCATGGGGCCGCGCGTGTACGGCGCAAAACCGGGCAGGGTGTCGATGTGCTCCAGTCCTTCCAGATCCTCGGCGGTGTAGAGCGGTTTTACCTTGATGCCCTCAGGTGTGTCCCAGTCCAGGGCCTCTAATGGTTTGCCTCTGAGCTGTTTTTCCGCCAGCGCTTTCCAGTCGTCTACTTTTTGCTTCTCAGACATGTTGTCTCCTTTTACACGTTGAAAAAGTATTTATGATCGCGTTGGTATTGTTTATCTCCTCCTGCTTGAAACCGGATCGCGGTGCCCGGGCATTTTACCGGTACCCGGGCGGGGATTAGACTTCAGCGGCGGGATTGGCAATGGCCCGCCAGATCATATCAAAAAGAAAGCTGGTTTGATCAGCCAGGCTCCCCTGCTGTCCCCGAGACACCCACATGAAAAATGCCCGCTGCACCGTACCCAGCATGAAATCCAGCAAGACACCGGCCCGGACATCCGGGTTGAGCTGCCCCCGCGTTTGGCCTTCTTTGAGAACATCGAGATACAGGTTGATCATTTTTCGCTGCCGGAAAGATTCATCCGCCATCCAGGTTTTCATAGGGACCGTCATGAACAGGATGCGCCCCAGTTCCGGATAGCGCTCATAGTAGTCCAATTGCAACCAGAGCACCTTGCGCATCTTTTCCTTGAGATCCTGCATTCCTTTGAGATGATCAAATATACGTTCGGTCAGTGTTTCGAGCCCCTTGTCCACGAAGGCAAACAGGAGCCGTTCCTTGGATCCGAAATGATTGTAGATGGTGCTGAAGCTGATGCCGGCTCGCTTGGCCACATCCCGCATGTTGGCCTTGTGGAAGTCGGAACTGCTGAAAATGTCCATCACCGCGGTTTCGAGACGCTGGAGAACTTCCGGATTGATGCCGTTTAGTGTCGTCATGAGCTATTTTTAATAACGATGTTACCTTTGATATCAAAGGGTTTTACGGGTTTTTGGGGTTATATTGGTGTCACGGACAGTAACATTGTTACAGAATCATTAGATAATTATAATCGGCCTGTCAACAAAAGTTTTTAAATCTCTGTTGAAAAATAGACCGGCTTCAGGAGAGTTCCGGCAGAAGATCGCACGATGGGTAGATCAAGCTCTGTATCAGTAGCGGTTGCATCCGGCTCGGGCTTTCGCCGCCACCTCGACGGACGGCAACGAAAGCCCAATAAAGGATATGGCTAAGCAATCAATCTCTTTCACACAATTCGACCAGCACGCCGTTGGTCGCTTTGGGGTGCAGGAAGGCAATCTTGGCCCCACCGGCGCCGATGCGCGGTTTCTGGTCAATCAACTGGATCCCTTTGGCTTTGAGCTCTTCCAGGGCCTCCTCGACATTTTCAACGCGGAAGGCGACGTGCTGAATCCCCTGGCCCCGTTTTTCGATATATTTGGCCACCGGCCCGTCCGGGGACGTCGATTCCAGCAACTCCACCTCACTCTCGCCCACCGGAAAAAAAGCCGTCGTGACTTTTTGCTCCGCCACGGTTTCATCGCCTTCGAAAGGAAGCCCCAAAGCGTCCGTCCAGAAACTTTTGCCCTCTTCAATACTGTTGACTGCAATACCGAGATGATCGATCTTCAAGATTTTCATGTTGACCCCTTCTGCTCCTAATGTTCGTTTATTTGTTACCAACAACATGCGGGGCGGCCTGACGCCCGCTGCCACAGTTCGCGCGGCACTGTTGTCCCCTCAAAACGGGATAGATCCGCCCCTCATAGATTGCCTGCGTAAAAAGTTGGAATCGGGCATATAAAGCCAATAGAATAACGATGTTACCTTTAATGTATTCAATGTCTCCCGAGGTTTTGGGAGCACTCAAAGTCACGAATAGTAACATTGTTACAGAACCATTAAATGATTAACCGGGGTGTGTCAATAGAAGTTTTTTATTCCGGATTGAAAAATGAATCCGGTTCGGCAAGTGAAAGCAGCTGTTTGGGTTGATTCTCGGCTACTGCGGGAGCATTGATTTGAGATAGCTTCTACTTGAATTTTTCGATCGCCCGCTTAAAGCCGGGCATCGCATTGACAATCGTATTGTCATCACAGCAAAATGCGATTCTGAAATGTCCCGGACCCGCAAAACCACTGCCCGGAACCACCAGGATCAATTCCTCCTGTAGAGCTTTTACAAACTTGACGTCATCTTCAATCGGTGTGCGGGGAAAAAGGTAAAACGCACCCGTAGGTTTGGTAAACTCATATCCGCATTCGGCCAGGCCATCGCACAGCATATCACGTTTGCGCTTATACTCCCCGATATCGACGCTCAATCCCTGCATGCACGCAACCACTCTCTGCATCAGGGCCGGCGCATTGACATACCCGAGGATGCGGTTGGTCAGCGTCATGCCGGCCATCAGAATGTCTTTGTGGGTGGCCGCCGGATTAACGGCCGCAAATCCGATACGTTCACCCGGAATCGATATGTCTTTTGAATACGAGGTCCCGATCACGCTATCCGCATAACACTTGAAAATACTGGGAACCTTCGCCCCATCGTATATAATTTTGCGGTAAGGTTCATCGGATAACAGGTAGATGGTCTGCCCAAACTCCCGGCCTTTGCTTGTCAGTAAATCCCCCAGCGCTTTCAGGCTTTCCTCGGAATAGATCTGACCGGTGGGATTGTTGGGCGAATTGATAATCAACGCCTTGGTTTTGGGCGTGATGGCAGTTTCAAGCGCTGCCAGGTCCAGCGTAAAGTCCGCATGGGTAGGCACCATTTTCAAAACACCACCATGATTGTCGACGTAAAACATATACTCAACAAAGCAGGGGGTCGGCGTAATCACCTCGTCACCCGGATCCAATAGCGCTTTGAGCATGACATTCAAGGCCCCCGCGGCGCCGCACGTCATGATAACGTCCTTGTTTGAAACCGCCACTTCCTGCTCCTGGGTCAGGTATTCGGCCACACTGTGGCATACCTGCGGGTAGCCGGTCTGGGGCATGTAGCAGTGATCCCCCAGGCCGCAGGAATCGACCGTGTCGCGAAGCACTTCATTGAATTTGTCCGGCGGCGGCAGATTGGGGTTGCCCAGGCTGAAATCAAATACATTTTCCGCACCATGTTCCGCCTTCAGACGCGCTCCCTCTTCAAACATTTTCCTTATCCAGGACGACTTGTTCATGAACGCTTCGATTTTTTTCGCAACTGTCATACGGTCCGCTCCTTCATTCGATGTAGTTCACACTGAGACCTGGGGACGCAGTCCTGCCAGGCAAGGATATACGGTGCGGCGACGTGGTCATGCGCCGCATTGGAAAGAATATGGTGATCGGCTCACCGCAACGAGCCTCCGGAAATGGTTTCCGGGGGATTATCCGTCGGCCGGTTCGACCGCTTTTATTTCAGGAATGGCCTGCTTCAGGGTGCGTTCAATCCCGTTGCGCAGGGTCATCTGGGACATGGGGCATCCGGCGCAGGCACCCTGGAGCCGGACTTTGACAATACCGTCTTGTACATCCACCAACTCCACGTCTCCGCCGTCAGCCTGCAACATAGGCCGGACTTTATCTAAAACCGCCTGTACTTTTTCTTTCATTTTGTTCTCCCGGGTTCGATGGAATGATTAGAAGCCATCTCAAAAAAGTCTTTTAGCCCTAACTCGGCGTTGGGCGCTCGGCTCAAGTCCTCGAAATACTCGAGTATTCCTCCGGGTTGAACCTCGCGGCCGCCTTGATTTTGAACTAAAGTCCGTTTTTTGAGATAGCTTCTAGAATAGGAAAATAAGGGTTAAATTCAAAAAAGTCAAAAGGAACTCGATGCAGAACCACTGTTATCAACGGAAATATTTCGCTTGCGATAAAACGCGCGGCAAAATTCCGCAAACGCATCCCTGCTGATGGCGGCCCGCATATCCGCCATCAGATTCAGGTAATAATGGATATTGTGCAGGGTGTTCAGCCGGTAGGCGAGCAGTTCCCGGGTCTTGTACAAATGCCGCAGGTAGGCCCGCGAATAGTGCCGGCAGGTATAGCAGCTGCACCCCGCTTCGATCGGGTCGGTATCCGTGCGAAACCTGGCGTTGGCAATGTTCAGCGTCCCGCCGTCGGTAAACAACTGGCCGTTACGCGCGTTGCGGGTGGGCATGACGCAATCAAACATGTCGGCCCCCAGCGCCACCAGTTCCACCAGGTCTTCCGGCGTACCCACGCCCATGATGTATTTGGGTTTCTCGGCGGGCAGCAGGGGCAAGGTAAAATCCGCCATCTCCCGCATCAGGTCGATGGGCTCGCCCACACTCAAACCACCGATGGCAAATCCCGGAAAATCGAAGGGGGTCAACTGGGCGGCGGAACGCTCGCGCAGATCAGTAAACATGCCGCCCTGCACGATGCCGAAAAGGTTGTTTTGGGGACGCCGATTCGATTCCCAGTAATCAAAACAGCGCGCGGCCCACCGGGAGGTCAGTTCCAGGGCTGCCTCAGCCTCTTCGCGGGCGGCCGGATACTGGATACACTGGTCCAGGCACATCATGATGTCGGAGTCGAGGCTCAATTGAACCTCAATCGATTTCTCAGGTGTCAGGGTATGCCTGGAACCATCCACATGGGATTGGAATGTATAGCCCTCTTCCGTTATTTGGGATAGTTTGGCCAGCGAAAAGACCTGAAAACCGCCGCTGTCCGTCAGGATGGGGCCGTCCCAATGCATGAATCGATGCAGCCCCCCGAAAAGATCCACCACCTCACAGCCCGGGCGCAGGTATAAATGGTAGGTGTTGCCCAGGATGATCTGGGCCCCGCATTCAGTCAGTTCTTCCGGCGAAAGGGACTTGACCGTCCCCAGGGTGCCCACCGGCATGAAAATCGGGGTTTCGACAACGCCGCGGACCGTCTCCAATCTACCGGTCCTGGCGCGGCTGTCGGAGGAGCGTGCTTTTATTTCAAATTTCAACATGAAGTCGTGTTAGGTTTTAAGTGTTAAGTTTCCGCTTCAAAGATTTAATTAGCCCAGGGAGCATGCTGGAGAGATTTTTCAAACCCATTATAAGCTGGGCTGAGCGAGACTCATCAACAAACCCTAATTTTTTAGCTATATACGCCTGAGTTCTTAATTCTGCGGCAGACCCTTTTGAAATATTAAGAAATCTAATAAATTCAGCGTCCGACCCTCTTTCAGCCCCTGAGCGATATTTGAGGCAATGGAAACGGCTGCCCTTGTCATCTGATTTTTTAAGCCAAAGTCATTCCAACTTTCAGTTTCCTTGTATATCGCAACAGCCATCCGGCATGACTGCTGCCAAACGTCAAGTTTTTCAAAAGAGAAGTATGCCATAGACAAGGCCTTTCGGTTTTGGTTTTCACTTAACACTTAAGACTTACACTAAACGATCATCATCGCATCGCCGTATGAGAAAAACCGGTATTTCTGTCTCACCGCCTCATGGTAGGCGTTCAAGATCCTCTCCCGTCCGGCAAAAGCCGATACCAGCATGAGCAACGTAGATTCCGGCAGGTGGAAATTGGTAATCATGGCATCGATAATTCTAAATTGGAAACCGGGATATATAAAAAGGTCGCAGGCGCCGCTACCGGCCTGGACGGTACCGTTTTCTCTAGACACATACTCAAGCGTGCGCACACTGGTGGTTCCCACTGCAATCACCCGGCGGCCTTCACCCCGGGCCAGGTTGATTTTCACGGCGGCTTTAGCGGAGATATGATATATTTCTGTGTGCATACGGTGCTCACGAATATCTGCAACCCGTACCGGCAGAAACGTACCGTAGCCAACATGTAGCGTGATTTCAACAAGTTCAACGCCTTTATTGGACAAGTCGTCGAGCAGTTCAGGGGTAAAATGGAGCCCGGCTGTAGGCGCTGCAACGGCACCTTTTTCCGAGGCGTAAACCGTCTGGTACGCTTTCCGATCATCACAAGGCGGCTGTATTTCGGGCACCCGCTTAATATAGGGCGGCAACGGCATGAAGCCGGTTTGGTCCAAAGCCGCCTCCAATCCATCACGACTGGTAAATGCTGCCGTGTATATTCCATCTGAAAAAGAGTGCACCTCGGCAAACAATCCATTGTTAAAGTTGAGGATAGTCCCTGGACGGCATTGTTTTGAGGCTTTTATCAGACATTTTGCCGACTGGGCAACAGGATTGCCGCCGATAGAGGCAAGATCATCATATTCCAAAACAAGCAGTTCCACCTTGCCACCGGTTGCTTTTTTCCCGAACAGCCTGACAGGAACCACCTTAGTATTGTTGACAACCAGCAAATCGCCGGCCCGTAACTCATGATAGACCTCGTGAAACTTATAGTGGCGCCAGGCTTCGGCTTTTCGATCCACTACCATCAGGCGAGAACTGTCTCTTACTTGTATTGGAGCCTGTGCTATCAGCTCTTCGGGCAAATCAAAATTGTAATCATTCAGTGAATACATTGAAAATACTTATAAATTTTAACCAAATCCCTATATAACCTTATCGTGTTCGAATTGGGAATCCCCTATCGTCTGCCCACATATATGAGAAACAAACCAGTCAGCATCATGGCAAAGCCGAAGCCGCGTAGGGACCTATCGGGCATCTCAAACAATTTTTGCACCATTATACGCATCTTGTCGGGTATGGCGAAATAGGGCAAGCCCTCGAATATCAACACCATTCCAATGACACACAGAAAAAAGTCCATTTTCACACTCCCGGCTGTTTTCGACGACAAATGCACTGACAACCTATCAGGTGGGAGGTATACCCGCAGGCACTGCCAATGTCAAAATAAACGTTGACTAATAGGCTAATATTGTACAGATATATAGGTCTAAAATCGATGGATTCGATCGTATTCGAGTTCATCGATTTTAGGTTTTGGGTCGTATGTGCTATGTGTTAGGACATCTCAGAAACAGTGGCCCTAATCAGGATGGATATCGTAACCTCAAACCGACGGTCAATTGAAGCTAAGCTTAAAATTTAACACTTAAAATTTAACACCTTAATTTATGCAATTCGAACCTGTCATCGGGCTGGAGGTTCACGCCCAGCTGAAAACCCGCACCAAGATTTTCTGCGGCTGCTCCACCGCGTTCGGCGCGCCGCCCAACACCCATGTCTGCCCCGTGTGCCTCGGCATGCCCGGGGTGCTCCCTGTATTGAATAAAAAGGTGGTTGAATATGCCATGCTCATGGCGCTGGCCACCGACTGCTCCATTGAGGCGACCAGCCGTTTCGCCCGCAAGAACTATTTTTACCCGGACCTGCCCAAGGGCTACCAGATCTCACAGTATGAACTGCCCATCGCCCTTGATGGCCATATCGATATCGATATCGACGGCCATGCCCGGCGCATCGGCATCACCCGCATCCACATGGAAGAGGACGCCGGCAAGTTGAACCACGACCCCAACCGGCCGATCAGCCATGTCGACCTCAACCGTACCGGGGTCCCCCTGATCGAAATCGTGAGTGAACCCGATATCCGCAGCCCCGAGGAGGCTGGTGCTTACCTGCGCCAGTTGCGCTCCATTATTAGGTATGTGGATATCTGTGACGGCAACATGGAGGAAGGCAGTTTCCGCTGCGATGCCAATATCTCTTTGCGCCCCAGCGGAACGGAAGCCTTCGGCACCCGCACGGAACTTAAAAACCTCAACTCTTTCAAACACGTCGAAAAAGCCCTGCAGTACGAGATCCTGCGCCAGCAGGATATCCTGCTGGACGGCGAAACGGTCGTGCAGGAAACCCGGCTGTGGGACCCGGACCGCAGCTCATCCAATTCCATGCGGGGCAAGGAAGAGGCGCATGATTACCGCTATTTCCCTGACCCGGACCTTTTGCCGCTGGTCATCAATGACGAATGGATCACACGGATGAAAGCCGCCCTGCCGGAATTGCCGGCGGCCAAGAAAGCGCGGTTTGTGGACCAATATGATTTGCCCGGGTACGATGCCGGGGTGCTGACAACCAGTCGCAACCTGGCGGACTATTTCGAGGCCTGTGTCGGCCATCATTCCAGTCCCAAGCAGTTGAGCAACTGGATCATGGGCTCCCTGCTGGGACTGCTCAACACCGGGGGAAAGAGTATCACTGAATCACCTATTTCCGCCGAGCACCTGGCCGCCCTGGTCCGTTTGATTGACGACGACACGATCAGCGGCAAGATAGCCAAGCAGGTGTTCGACGAGATGGCGGCCACCGGGAAAGCGCCGGACAGCATTGTCGAAGAAAAGGGCCTGGTCCAGATGTCCGACACCGGCGAACTGGAACAGATTGTAGATACAGTCCTGGCGGAAAACAGGGCCCAGGTGGGACAGTACCGCGGCGGCAAGACCAAAGTTTTTGGTTTTTTTGTCGGCCAGGTCATGAAAGCCACCCGGGGACAGGCCAACCCCAAAATTGTCAACGACCTATTAAAACATAAATTGGATGAATAGGAATCATATGTCTTTAAGATCTATTTTCAAATATGCCGTCCTTGCAATATTCCTGGCCGCGACCATTTCCAGTCCCGCGCTTCAGGCCGAAGAAACCCGGCCCTATCGAGTTGCCATCGTCCCCTTTGCGATCAATGCGGAAAAAGATTTAACGTATCTGCGCAACGGTATTGCCGACATGCTGACCTCCCGCCTGGCCTGGGAAAACAAAGTTCAGGTCCTGGGCCGCGAGCAGACTGTGGCCGCCGCCAAACAGGCTACCGGCCCGCTCAATGAGATCCAGGCCCAGATTCTAGGCGCCAAACTCCAGGCGGATTATGTATTGTTCGGCAGCCTGACCATCTTTGGGAACAGTATCAGCATGGATGCTAAAATGGTTGATGTATCCGGAGAGCGAGAGACCCTCTCTTTTTTCAACCAGGCCGAAGGGATGGGCAAGGTCATTCCCCAGATCAACCGATTTGCAACCGATATCAACGCCACGGTGTTCGGCCGCCAGATGGCCGCACCGGTCGCTCTTGGGCCTGCAACTACTGCAACAACCACACCGGGTTTTTCGGACCGTCAACCGGCACCCCGACATGATGTTCACGCTCATCCCGAAAAACTCCTCGATGGCGACTTTTCCCCGGAAAAGACACCGAATACGCCTGCAGGCAGCGCCCCCTTTGCGGCCGCCCAGCTACAGAACAGTCAGCAAACCAGCAAGTTGAATCCTGCTTTCATGGCTCAGGCCGGCGCGAACAAGGCCGCTCTGCAATTCTGGAAGGGTCCTACTTTCAAACACGTGCTCGGTGGGATCGAAATCGGCGACGTAAATAAGGACGGCTTGAACGAACTGGTGACCGTCACGCCAAGATGGCTCTTTATCCACCAAGTAAGCCAGGGCCGGGTTCGCAAGCTGTTTGAGTACGAGAGGGGCACGTTTACTTTGAACCTGAGTGTGGACCTGGCGGATATTAACGGGAACGACATCCCGGAGATCTACATTACCGGGCTTGGTCAACAGCGGAATACTGTTAATTCCACCGTCCTTGAATTCAATGGTCAAACGTTTGCGATCGTGGCCGATAAGCTACCTTACTTTTTCAGGGCCGTCACACACCCTGTGAGGGGCAGCATCCTCATGGGGCAGAGACTGATCATGGAAAGCGAGACGCCTTTTGATTCTGAAATTTCCGAGCTTGGTTGGGTCGGGGGGCAACTTGATGACCTCTCTCGGATAGTAAAACCTCGACTGGCAAACGCGCTCGGGACCGGGTGGGGAGACATCCAGAATAACGGTGGGGAAACCATCCTCGCTTATGATAAATTTAATAATCTGCAATTGTTGCGCGTGAACGGTGATTCTCTATGGCGGGGGCAGGTGGGGTACGGCGGCAACTTGCAACACGTCCTGGGAGAGAAAAATGACCAGGATGTCCATCCTTTACCCCTTTATCTGCCTACTCGTCTGCGGATAGCCGACCTCGACCGGAACGGGCAATACGAGGTCATCTTGTTTAAAAACAAAGAGGTCGCGGGCGGCAGGCTGGAGCGCTTTCGGAGCTACTCCACCGGCCATATGGAAGCCCTGATGTGGGACGGATTGGGTCTGGCTAGCATCTGGAAAACCCGCAGTATAACGGGCCGAATCCAGGATTTCGCCATTGGTGACCTACAAAACGACGGCAAACTGGAGCTGGTGGTCGGCATCGTCGTGAAAGAAGGCCGCGTGGTGGCCACGAAGCCGCAAAGTACGATCATTGCCTACGAGTTGAGCCGGGCCAAGTAAAAGCCTGGGCTAATGAACAAGGCCTTCAAGGTTGCACCAAGCTGCCGACCATAACCCTTTCAGTAAACCGCTGAAACCTTCAACCAAGATAGTTTAACGGTCTATCAGGCGCTACCTGTTCAACCCACCAAATAAAGTCTGAGTTTCTATTCGAACAATGCCTTCATCCCCGTGTACTGGGTTTTGAAGCATACGCCGCGTGATCGGCCTAAAGGGCGACACCCTCTACAAAAACCGCCCCTCGATGATGTGAGCTGAATCATACCAATTTTCGATATCGCCTATTATCTGGGCAAACAAATCAAAGCCCTTTCAGCGTTAGACTGACTGTGGAGGGCAATCGTAACTGTCAGGCAAACCGGTGCGGGTAGGATCCGATCCCAACCATGATCCCATCCCCAGGGCTGACAGATACAGAACCAACCTAAATGCAGGGGAATTAACCGGTTGCTGTATTTTCTATCCTTAGTCCCCTGCGAGCGGGAGATGACTCCAAAAAATGCCCGCTACGCACAACCCTAATAGTCCCGGATTGTTTGCGACGGCCAGTCTTTTACATATCAGATTCTGTAATCCCGCATAGCCAGGGGAAACCATCCTTCGCAGGGCTCCAGAATAAATACCGACAGGCTGACTGGATACCGGCATTCGCCAATTTGAGGGGCCTGAATGTAATCCTCTCCGAGTGCCAATTAGCTTACAGGGTCGGATTTATGTTAACCCTTCCTGCCCCGCCTGCGATCAGGTTTTACCTTAACAACAATGCCCGCAAGAAGGCCGGAACAGATCTCCTGTATAAGAAAATGAGGGGAAGTCCCCAAAAATCTTTCGCCATCAACCTTCAGCCGAAGAAACATGATAAAAAAAGCCCGGGGCGGCACCCCGGGCTTTTAATTTAGCAATTGGACTTCTGAGTCAGAGACTTAGAAGTTGATCTGCCATTTGGCACCAATGTAGGTCGCAGCACCAAGGTCGGTCGTAACGCCACCGGTCTTGGACTCGCCTTCGTCAATCTTGGAGTACTCCGGAATCAGGTGTACGCCAGGAGCCAGGGAGATGTCGACCTGGATGTAGTAGGCATTATTTTCTATTTCAGTTTTGGTAGCGAGATCATCTTCAGTCTTCTGGGCACCATAGCCAGCTTCGATGGTATACATGTCACTGATTTTGAAACCAGCATTAATCATGTACTCCAGGTAGTTGATGTCTTTGTACTCGGTTCCTACCAGAGTTACTGCCTGACCGGTACCGGACAGCCCGTATTCCGTGGGGTTGGTACCTCCGGACACGCCTAAACCAACAAATGCCAGACCAAAGTTGACTTTACCTTTGAAACCGTAAATGATGGAGGTTACATCAGAGGTCGCGTTGGAGGCAGCGCTGTACTGGCGTTCAAAGGTCTGGTAGCCGAGGAAAGGCTCAACCCAGAACATATCAGTGGCGAAACGATAAGCAATTTCGATTTTCGGCAGCGTTGTGTCAATATCAGGACCAGCGCCAGCGGAAGTAATCGGACCCAGGAAACCGAGCTTCAGGCCGCCGAAGGTCAGACGGATCTGATCGGAACGATCCTGGTAAATGCTACCGTAACCCAGCAGGCCCTGGCCGGAATTGGCGGCCTGGTTGGACAGCAGGTTGGTAAGGATGGACCAAGTGTGGCCCACGAGCAGGGAGCCGGCTCCGAAGTTCCAGGTACCGGTGAGGTGACGGGTGGTCACGGCTTGTCCACTGGTCTTACCCTTAACGGCTAACTCAATGTGACCTGCGATATCGCCCGCAGCAACCTTACCGCCAAAACGGGAGTTGGCCTGCATCAACCAGACGGTGTCGGTATCGGATTCTGTGGTGTCGGTTAGTTCTTTATCTCTGTCTTGGCTAAAAGTCTGGAAACGGGTGTTTCCGTAGAAGTTCCAGTCAGCAGCCATCAGCGGTGCAGTAAACGCGAAAACCATGGCTACTGCTAGAAAACATACAAATAATTTCTTCATCTTTTAATTCCTCCTTAATGGATTAACTGTCGTCATGACGATAGAACTATTGTAACCTGATAATACATGTACCGGCCGGTTGCTGCCGGCCCCGAATCACCTCCTTTCCTGGCGAATGGGCTTCGTTCCTAAGAAGCCCAGGCAGCCAAAGTCCTACAATTATGCATAATGACGAAACTCTTTTACCAACCCGACTTTCAAAAGTCAAGGTTTTTCTATGATTTATGCATTCTGTGACTCCCTGATAATTCTGGTAATTTTGAAGCGTCGCCCAAGAATGAACACCAAGGCATAAAATCATGATTGGTCGCATAGAACAAGGATAAAAAGAGTACATCGAACTTGCCTAAATCAGGCTGTTACCCTAACGTCCCGCGGGCTTCAAATAATGTTGTTAGGCTCCCAATCCCAGGTGCGCCCAGGCACGGATATCCATTTTTCTGTGAGTTGATGGGGGCTCGCGAAGAATTATGAAAATAGGTTTGGTCTAATTGAGTTTCCTGCTGGTTCCACAGTCCCTTTTTTTGATGTTGGCTGCAAAAGCGCACGCCGGCTCGACGCGCCTCCGGATCATCCCGTCCGAAATCCCCGTAAAACCGGCTTTTCAGATTTACCTAAACGTTAAGATTGCTCTTTAAAAAATATGGTATCCATGCTATGGTTACGCGATAATTCAGACGCTGAATATCAATTATTTATTAAATCTATATAAAATCGGGAACGACGAATCCAGATGCGCTTTAAGTTCAACCGACTGCTACTCTGCTCTTTATCAGCAATCCTATATATGTCTTTAGCCCCACCCGCAACGGCAACCGACTTGAAACAGGTCCTGATTCTGCCGTTTACCATAAATGCCGAAAAAGACCTCACCTACCTGAACCGGGGCATGGTTTCCATGCTTTCTTCACGGCTGTACCAACAGGACCGGATAGAAATTCTCACCGGCAAAAAAAGTGCTCCCGACCAGGCGGCCGCCTTGAGGGTGGCCGCCGACAGCAATTCGGATTATGTTATCTTCGGCAGCATCACGGTGTTCGGCAAGAGCGTCAGTACCGACCTGAAGCTGCTTGACGTGGAAAATGAAGCCACAGCCATTGCGTTCAGCCGGGCCGGAACCAAGAAGGGCGCGGTCATTTCCCATATCGACCAGTTCGCCGCTCAGGCCAAGCCGCTTTTATTGGGCAGCGGGATGCCGCCTGTGGCCGCTGCTCCTTCGGCGCCAGCCCCGGTGCCCGTCGTGGTTCCGGTCGCGCCCAAGGCTGCGGCACCTACTCCACCGGTAGTCGCCGCCGCACCCACTGCGGCCAAGCCGGCACGTCCTCCCGAATGGAAAAGCGAACGCTTTAAGAAGGGCGTAGTTTCGCTGGCCGCCGGAGATATCGACCAGGACGGCAAAATCGAGGTGGTGATGGCCACCAAACGGGATGTCCTGGTTCGCCGCTACGCGAAAGACCGTCTCGTTACGGTGGCCGAATCCAGGGGCTCCCGGCACCTGACTTTGCTGGGCGTCGATGTGCTTGATCTAAACAAAAACGGACGCCCTGAAATTTACGTCACCTGCCGTCTGAACGACGGCGAACTACGTTCCTATGTTCTGGAGTGGGCCAACGGAAGCCTGGTGAAGATCGCCGATAACCTCAACTGGTATTTCCGAGCCGTCCGCATTCCCGGACAGGGCGATCTCCTGCTGGGCCAGAAACGCGGCACCATTACGCGAGGCAGTAATTTTGCCTCGTTGAATGAGCCAACCGAGCTGTTTCTGGCAGGTATCCACACACTTGCCTGGCAGGGCAACAAGCTGGCACCAGTTCAGCGCGAGGAGTTGCCACGAGGAATGAAAGTGTACGGCTTTTCCTGGGGGGACATCCGCGGCAAAGGTCAGGACCAGGTGGTCATGCTCATGGATAACTACCGCCTAAGGGTTTTGGACCGCAGCGGCCGCAAGGAATGGACCAGTTCGGAAAAATTTGGCGGCAACGCCATGTTTATCGAATTCAAGACCGGAGCGGAAATCTCAGAAGTGGGCCGCTATTACCTGCCCCAGCGGGTGCATCTTGAAGACCTGGATGGAGACGGGAAGCTGGAAACCATCGTGGTCAAAAACAGAGATTCGGCCCGCAATCTGGTCGCCCGCATCAAAGTATATAAAAGTGGAACAGTGGCCTGTCTCAACTGGGATGTGGTCGCCCTGAAAGAAAAATGGACGGCTGAAATGGCGGCAGGCTATGTCAGCGACGTCGCCGTGGCGGATATGGACGGTGACGGAGCCCGGGACGTGGTGTTTGCCGTAGTTGGATCCGGTGACCTGCTGGACTTCGATAAAGCATCGTCATACCTGACGATCAAGTGGAACGAATCAGAGGGAGGAGGCCAAGACCAATAAGCCAGCCAACGAGTGATGAAAGATGTTGAATTTGTGCTTCCGGCTGTATTATAGTCAGCCAAAGCACACCTTAGCGATTAGATCACAGGGCACCAACCGCAGAATATACGATTTCGGTTCTCTAAAAAGCTCCAGCAGGCATAAAGTACTCGGATATGGGGTCCATATCCCAGGTAACGTCTTTCCAAGTGATCTTTGAAGTTTTTACAGCCTGCTGGACGATACGCATAAA
>Ga0126325_10000080_pt1 | contig 31644 bp, 22 predicted proteins | sample InaspJWI14metaG_FD_94487 | JGI IMG/M metagenome (GOLD analysis project Ga0126325, IMG submission 94487) | Marine gutless worms symbiont microbial communities from Oahu, Hawaii - Inanidrilus sp. 1 OAHU.JWI-14 metaG | ecosystem: Host-associated > Annelida > Digestive system > Unclassified...
CTTTGACGACCTGGCGGTGGGTGCCACCCGCGCCGTGACCTTCACCTACACGGCCACTGACAACGACGGCGGCGTGAGTGCACCGGCCACGGTGACCATCACCGTCACCGGCACCAATGATCTCGTGGCCGCCACCGATCCGCCGCCGCCGCCACCGATAGATGACACAGACCCTGACCCCATAACCCCGCCCGAGCCGGAGCCGGAACCCGAACCGGGGCCGGAGGAACCCCCGCCGACAGAAGAGGAAGAAGACGCTTCCCCGGATGCCGATGACTTGATCGAAGAGGAATCGGATGATAACGTAACGGAGATACCGGCGACAGCCGCCGGAACCGTGTCGACGCAACAAAGGCTCGTTTCGAACTCGCTGCGGGAGTTTGTGCAGCGGACCCTCCAAAGCGTGAGCCTTGCACTGGACACCGATGTCGAATTGGGGGGTGTGGGGACAGCGTCGCCCGAAACACAACCGGCCTGGTCGGTTGTACCGCCCCGGGCGGCATCCATGGCCTTGGGAACCGGGCTGACCGAATTGGGCATTCAGACGATCCGTGCCCTTGATTTCCTTGAAGATTCGCTGGACGGGCTGAAACAGGAAGCAGAGAACGAGATGGCATTCAACCAGATGGCGGCGAGCTCTGCGATTGCCGTAACGACCGGTCTGTCAATCGGATATGTAGCCTGGCTGCTTAGAAGCGGTGTACTGCTAAGCTCCCTGCTCTCTTCCATGCCGGCCTGGCGGTTTCTGGATCCGCTGCCGGTACTGGCCGGCAAATTTGAGGACGACGAGGAGACCGACGAAGAATCCCTGGAGACCATCATCGAGCAGCCGGGGCCTACGTCCGCCGATGACGCCCCGGAAGACGCAGTTGATGCTATAGATGCAAAGGAAACGTAATTAATGGGAAGTTTGAGCGTCAAGTTCCGCGTGGTTGCCGGAATGGTCGGCCTGTTGATCAGCTTCATCTTTATGGCCCTCTATCTCGGTATCATTCCGGACCGAATCGGGGCGGTGCGGGAGGGACGCCGGTCTCTGGCCGAAGCAGTTGCCGTGCACAGTGCGGCTCTGGTCATGAAGACCGACTTTCGGCGCCTGGAAGCCGATCTGGAATTGATTGCCGGTAGAAACCCCGACCTGCTTTCCCTTGCCTTGCGCCGGGGGGATGGCCGCAGCCTGATTGCGATCGGCGCTCACGAAGGGCACTGGCAACCCATGGAAGAAGGCTTTACCAAAGCCAACCAGATTCGGGTTCCCATATCCGACGGCAATCAAAACTGGGGTCAGCTGGAGTTGCGCTTCAAGCCCCTGCATGAAGAAGGACTCAAAGGGATCCTTCAAAGACCATGGGTCCAGATCGGGCTGTTCCTCGGGTTGGGTTGTTTCGTGGCCTTCTATCTGTATCTCGGCCGGGTGCTGCGCCAGCTGGACCCCTCCCAGGCGATCCCCGGAAGGGTGCGGGCCGCCCTTGACACCATGGCGGAGGGGTTGCTGGTCGTTGACCCGAAGGAACAGATCGTCCTTGCCAACAAGTCGTTTGCCGACCTCCTGCAAAGATCGCCGGAGTCATTGCTCGGCCTCAAGGCCGGCGAACTGCCCTGGATCGACAAGGAGGGCAACAAGATAGCCAGGGAAGAGCGTCCCTGGATTGGAGCGCTGGAACAGGGGGAACTGCAGACCAACCGCATGTTGCGGATGCATGTATCGGATGAGGAGTGGCGGACCTTTAACGTGAATTGCGCGCCGGTGATCGGTGCCGCTGAAAAATCCGCGGGCGTGCTCATCTCCTTCGACGATGTGACCCAGCTCGAGAAAAAAGAGATCGAACTGCGTAAATCCAAGGAAGAAGCCGAAACCGCCAACCAGGCCAAGAGCGTGTTTCTGGCCAGCATGAGCCACGAAATCCGGACCCCCATGAATTCCATACTCGGATTCACGGAAATCCTCAAACGCGGCTATGCCCACACCAAGGAAGAGACCCGGCGGCACCTCAACACGATTCATTCCAGTGGCAAAAACCTGCTGTCCTTGATCAATGACATTCTGGACCTGTCCAAAGTGGAATCCGGTCGCATCGAGGTAGAAAAGACCTGGGACGAACCCCATCGGATTGTTCAGGAGGTCCTGCAGACCCTGAAAGTCCAGTCGGAGGCCAAAGGACTTTATCTGCGCTTCAATGCCGAAAGTGCCCTACCTGAAAAAATCGAGACCGATCCGGCCCGCCTGCGCCAAATTGTTTTCAACCTGGTGGGCAATGCCATCAAGTTCACTGATACGGGCGGTGTGACGGTTGGCCTGCGCTGCGAAGAAAACCGCGCCGGACCCCGCCTGATAGTAGACATTACCGACACCGGCATCGGGATTCCGATGGACAAGATCGAGAGCATATTCGACCCCTTTACCCAGGCGGATTCCTCGATAACCCGGCAATTCGGCGGAACGGGCCTCGGCCTCTCCATCAGCCGTAAATTTGCCCGGCTCCTGGGCGGCGATATCCGGGTGTCCAGTCAACCGGGAAAAGGCAGCCTGTTCAGGGTGATTCTGGATGCGGGCGACCTGACATCGATTTCTTTTCTCCAACCCGACCAGATGGCCTTGACCCTGGATGCTAGCGGAGAAGAAAAGCCGGACCAGTGGCGGCTGAACAAGGCGCGCGTCCTGGTGGTTGAAGACGGCGCCGAAACCCGGGAACTCATCCGGCTGTTGCTCGGCCGGGCGGGCATCGACATAGTCGAGGCGGAAAACGGGCTGGAGGGTGTCAAAAAAGCCTCCGCCGAACCCTACGACGTCATTCTGATGGATGTAAACATGCCGATCATGGACGGTTTTACCGCGGCCGGGAAAATGCGGCAAAACGGGGTGCAGTCGTCGATCATCGCCATGACCGCCAACGCCATGAAGGGCTTCGAGCAAGACTGCCTGGATGCGGGCTACTCGGGGTACCTCCCCAAGCCCCTCGATATCGATCAGTTCATGCGGCTGATGGTGGATCTCGTGGGCGGCGAGCAGATCCCGGAGACGGAAGATGTCTCCCCCGCGAATGCCACGCCACGGGAAATCGCTTCCGGGCCGGAAAAGGCAGACGCACTGACGCCACTTGTATCCAAACTGCCGAGTGACAACGCGGCCTTTCAAAAAATCATCTTGAAATTCATGTCCCAGCTGCGCCTCAAACTGAAAACCGCACTGCAGGCCAGGCACCAGAACGACCTTACAGAAGTGGCCGCCTTCGCCCACTGGCTCAAAGGCGCGGGCGGTACCGTGGGATTCGCTGAATTTACCGAGCCGGCCAAACAGCTCGAAGAATCGGCAAAGTCAGGCGGTGACGAATCCGAAATGGCGGCAGCCTGGAAAGCGATTCGCCGGCTGATCGACCGTCTCAACCTAACCGAAAAAACGCTAAAGGCAGCTGCCGTCGATGCTGACAGCCCCGGCTCGGCACCGGCATCGATTGATGCCCCGCCACCGGACGAGACCGCGGGTGACGCAGCAAAACCGCTGATATCGCGCTATGCCAAGCTCCCGGAATATCAGTCAACGATTCACCTTTTCATCACAACGCTTGATGAATACATGCCAAAAATGGAGCAGGCTTATGCGCAGGGAGATTGGGAGCAGTTGGTAACCTTGTCACACTGGCTGAAAGGGGCCGGCGGCACGGTGGGTTTTGATGCGTTTACGAAACCGGCCGCGGACCTTGAAAAATTTGCCAAGGCAAAGCAGCCGGACCTTGCCGGCAGAGCGATCGCTGAGGTCCGGAAGCTGAAGAACTCAGCCCGGTCACCGGATGCCATCAGGGATAATACGGAGACGGCACCGAGCGTATAGTCCTGCATCTATTCAATTCCATTTAAGGGAGATATGCACTTTTATACGGGTATTGTTAGACAAATGACCTAAAATATTATAAAAGTCGACTCATGCTCGCCAAATTCAAATCAAGCCTGTTCCTCATCGTGGTCAGTGGATGGATGGCTATCAGCCCCACCGTCTCCCACGCACTGGAAGTTCAGGCCGTCACCATGCCCAGCGCGGAGGTCACCCTCTCCTTTGTTGTTTCCGGGAAAATCGCCGACATTCTCGTCAAAGAAGGCGACACCGTGGAAAAGGGGGCCCTGCTGGCGGCGTTGCTGGCGGCGTTGCATGATAATCCCGAAAGAATTCAAACCGAGCAACTGAAGGTTCAGGCCACTGACAAGACCCGCATCTTATCGGCCCAAGCGGAACTTGCCCAGAAAATGGTGGACCTGGAAAAGTTCGAGGCAGCCAGCCAAAAAGGGGCGGTTAGCGAATGGGAAGTCGCCCAGATGAAACTGAGTGTCCAAATGGCGAAGCTTGCCCTCCGGGCGGCGAAGATCGAACATGAGCAGTTCCAGCGCCAGTATTCACAGGCCGTCCAGCAGCTCAAACGCATGCGCATCGTAGCCCCTATTCCGGGGCGCGTGGAAAAGCTCTTCGTAGAGGCCGGCGAAGGCGTTGAAAAACTTGGACCGGTGGTTGTCCTGGTCAGGACCGATCCGCTTTGGCTCGATGTCCCGGTCCCCTTGCCCCAGGCAAAACGAATGGCCGTGGGACAGCGAGCGGCGGTCCTGTTTCCAGGGAATCCAACCGCTACATCAGGAGATGGACGGATTGTCTACATCTCGTCCGTTGCCGATGCGGCCAGCGATACCCTGCGGGTGCGCGTCGAAGTGGGCAATTCTTCCGATCGGCCGGCCGGCGAGCGAGTGACCGTCGACTTTCCGCAAATTGGTACCAATAAGGTTGCGGACTCTACCCCAAATTGAAAGCGATGAACGAACTCCAGCGAACCGACGGGGTATTCAACAGGGTGCTCATGCAGGTCCTCGCGGCCCAATGCCGACAGGTGCAGGCGGTTGGCGGCGCAATGTTGCGACTCGCCGCAAACAATAGCCCGGCCGTTCTGGCCGCTTTTCCACCTTCCGATTCCGATGACACCAGACCCAAATGGATCTCCCCTGCCCTGGAAACCTGCCGGGAGGTCTTTTCCAGTGGAAAAAAAGCCATTGTGGCGGGAACGGCTCAGCCGGGGTCTGACGCTCCCATCCGGAACCACATTATTTTCATACCGGTTAAAAAAGAGAACAATATCCGGGCGGTGGCTGCCTTCCTCGTCCCCGAGGAAAACCCTCAAAAACTTGAGGCGCTGGCCATGCAGTTGGAAAGCACGGCCCTTTTGCTGGACCACAGCGAACTTGAACTAACGCTGGAAAACCATCGGCAGGCACTTATGCGCTTCGACCTGGCGCTGGGTGTCATAGCGGTGTGCAACCGATCCCGTCACTTCACGAGCATGTCCATGGCACTGTGCAACGCCCTTGCCGAAAAGATACGCTGCAACCGTGTCAGCCTGGGCGTTTTGAAGGGGCGCTACGTGCGCGTCCACGCCATGAGTCGCATCGATACATTTCGCCGGGAGATGAAGTTGATCCAGGACATCGAGGCGGCCATGGAGGAATGTCTGGACCAGGATGCAGACATCATATTCCCGGCGGCAACGGAAACCACACTTGTCCAACGAGCCGCCCGGCAGCTGTCAGAGCAGCACGGTCCCGCCGCCATTCTCGCTCTTCCCATGCGCCGGGACGGCGAACCGGTCGCCGTCATATTGCTTGAGCGCCCAAGCGACCATCCGTTCACCGATCAAAATGAGATCGAAGCGGTCCGTTTGGCCTGTGATCTGTGTGGGCCGCGTTTTTTTGAGTTGCGGGACCACGACCGTTGGTTTGGGGCTCGCTGGGCTGCAGCCATTCGCAAACGGGTCGGATCGATTCTCGGGCCCCGCCAAATCGGCCTCAAGCTGGGAGCCGGCTGCGTTCTTCTCGCCGCCCTATTTCTGGTGTTTGCCAAGGGAGACTACCGTATCGATGCGCCGTTTGTTTTTGAGCCATCCATCAAGCAATCCGTGGTGGCGCCGTTCGATTCTTTCATCAAGCGGGTTGCGGTTGATCCCGGCCAGGTGGTCGAAGCCGGCCTAACCACCCTGGGTGAACTGGAATCGTCAGACCAGCGGTTGAAGCTGGCCGCTCTGAAAGCCGAGCAGCTGGGGTATCGGAAGCAGCGCGCCGCATCGATGCGCGACGGCAAAGCATCCGAAACCCAAATGGCTGAAGCCCAGATCGAAAAATTGGCGGCGGAAATCCGCCTGGTCGAGCGCCATATCGAACAGGCCACCCTGGTTGCCCCGATCACCGGACGGATCGTCTCGGTGGATCTCAAACACCGGCTCGGTGCGCCTGTCGAAACAGGCGCTATTTTATTTGAAATCGTCCAGCTGGAACAGCTGCGTGCGGAACTATTCGTTCCGGAGGAGTCGATCCTGCAGGTCAAGGAGGGCCAGCCTGGGGAGCTGGCCGCGGTCGGCCATCCCAATCAGAAAATCCGGTTCGTGGTCGAACGCATCAACCCCATAGCCGAAGTGGTCGAACAGCAAAATTCTTTCCGAGTGCGGGCCCGCCTGAGCGAACGGCCGGACTGGATGCGACCGGGGATGGAAGGACAGGCCCGCATCGAGGTGGGGAAAAAGCACTACGCCTGGATCTGGACCCACCGGGTGACGGATTGGCTGAGGATGAAGCTCTGGCTATAACTTCTGTTTTCATAAGCCGAAAGGAAAAACCCTGCATCGCGCAGAGACGCAGAGCCGCAGAGCAAAAAGCAAAACCAGGATTTTGGCGCACTGTCGTGCGAAAGACCTTATAGAACTGCAGGGTACAAAAGCGTTTTGGTTTTAATCCCGCGTAGCGGAAAACTATTCATGGGTTTCCTCTGCGCCTCTGCGTCTCTGCGCGAGAATATTGCTTTATACAGGTAACCGTGACCGAAGAAACCCCCACAATCAACGAACCCTGGGACCGGGTCGCCAACTTAACCCCGCGGCTGCTCCCGGCGGTAAATGTGCACCGTCAACACTTTAGGGGCGCCCTTTGGTATGTCCTGCAAAATCCGGCCAACAACGATTACTTCCGGCTCAGCGACGGGGCCTACCATTTTGTGGCCATGCTCGACGGCCGTCGGTCCGTGAGTCAGGTATGGCAGTTGTGCAGAGACTCCTTCGGAGACGCCGCCCCGACCCAGGGTGAAATTTTCGAGCTGCTGTCCCGGCTTTTTGCCACCAACCTGCTCCAGGGCGATGTGGCCCCGGATGCGGAAGCGTTGTTTCGACGACGCCGGAGTCACCAGTGGCGCGAAGTAAAGGGATTTGTACGCAGCTTTCTTTTTATCCGGATTCCCCTGTGGGATCCGGATCGGTTCCTCGACCGGTGGGTTCCGGTTTTCGGAAAACTCTTCACAGGGTATGGATTTGCCCTTTGGGGCGTCGTTATATTGGCTGGATTGTGGGCGGTCGGCGGACACACCAAAGATCTGACCCGGCAAGCAGCCGGCGTCCTGGACCCGCAGAACATACCGTTGTTGTACCTGGCGCTCGTCCTGCTCAAAATTTTTCATGAAATGGGACATGCCGTTGCCTGTAAACGGTTTGGAAAACTGGCCGGTGCCGGTGGGGAAATCCACCAGATGGGGGTGACCTTACTTGTCTTTACCCCGCTGCCCTATGTCGAGGCGTCCAGTGCCTGGGCGATACGCAGTAAATGGCATCGAATTATCGTCGGGGCCAGCGGAATGCTGGTAGAGTTGGCCATTGCGGCGGTGGCCGCCATCGTCTGGACTTCTACAGCCGAAGGGACCACCCTGCATGCCCTTGCCTACAATGTGATGTTCATCGCCAGCGTCTCCACGCTACTCTTCAACGGAAACCCGTTTCTGCGCTACGATGCCTATTACATTCTGCTGGACCTTATCGAAATCCCAAACCTGGATTCCCGGTCGAAAGCCTACCTGGCTTATCTCTTCAAGCGCCATCTGTGGGGTGTGCCGCGAGCCAATGACCCGAGCCATGCTTCAGGAGAAAAGACCTGGCTTGTGATTTACGCCGCGGTGGCCATGGTCGTGCGGATAGCCGTGTCTGCGGGGATCGTGATCTTCCTGGGCAGCCGGTTCTTTCTGCTCGGCATTGGCGTAGGACTTTTTATGATATACAATTGGGCGTTGCGTCCCCTCGGGAATCTGCTGCGGTACCTGGCGACCGCTTCCGAACTGGCGCGGGTGAGAACGCGGGCGGTAGCGACCACCGTCGCCATCGGGATGCTGCTGGCGACAATCCTGGGTCTCTGGCCGGCCCCGGATCGCCTGCGCATAGAGGGAGTGGTGGAACCGGTCAGCTACGCGGTCATCCATATGAAAACCGATGGGTTTGTCGAAGATTTTTTACCTTCCGGCCGGCAAACCGGTCCCCAGGGTCCCACCCTTATTACGGCTGCTTCACCGGTATTGGAGAGCCGGCGGGCCCAACTCGCGGCTGAACTGAGCCGACTGCAAACTCGGCGCAAGCATGCCCAGTCCCGGGAACCGGCCGCAGTCCAAATCACGGAAGAAAAGTTGGTCGCGTTGGGAGAACAAATTGAACGCAACCGGCAAGAGATAGCGAATCTCAAGCTGCCCGCCCCTGTCGGGGGTACCTGGGTGGCACCGGATATCGATCGCGTAAAAGGGCTGTACCTGAAACAGGGCGGGCGCGTCGGAACTGTTGCGGATCTGGACCGAATGCGCATCCGGGCGGTGGCCGGCCAGACGGTCGCTGCCCAGCTGATCCGCGAAGCCCGCCCGATCGTCCAGATCAAGGTGAAAGGACAACCGGAAAGGTCACTACGCGGACGTATCGAGACCATCATTCCAGCCGGTCAAGAAAGGCTCCCTTCGGTGGCACTTGGTTTTGCCGGCGGTGGATCGATCCGGACTGCCCTGGATGACCCGGAGGGACGCCAAACAGCCGAACCGTTTTTCGAAATTCTCGTTGCTCCGGAGGCACCGATAAACATGCGCTTGGTGCCGGGCCAGAGCATCGTGCTGCGGTTGGAAACGGCACCGAAGCCTTTGATTGTGCAGGCCTACAAATCATTTCAACAGCTATTTCAAAGGAGGTTTCAGGCCTGAAAACGGACACCTGGGTTTTGTGTTCAGAGAAATATAGAGACACATATAAGTGGTTAAAAAACCTTTTAGGACCCCATTGAAAGGTCAAAGATGATGCTAAAACGCTATGGTTCCCAGATTGCCGCTGTTCTTTTTCTTTTCATCACTGTCTCCATTGCCGGAAGTGAGACCTACCAACCGGTCCTGGATAACCTGAAAGGCCTGGAGTGGAAATACCGCGACACCAAGGGGAAGATCCATCTGGGCAAGGTCGCAACCCTGATCTATCCCGCCTATACCGTTAAAGCCGGCGACCGTTACCGGCTGCTCCTCGAGCAGTTGTGCGCGGCCTTGAAAATGCCGACCAGAAAAGATTATGAGATCGTTTTAAGGGGGTTTACGGACACCAGCGGCTCACCGGCGGACAACCAGCGCATCTCCCTGAAACGGGCGCAGGCCCTGAAAGAACTGCTGATAGAGGACCCCCTGATGGCTCTTGATGCCGGACGAATTGCTGTTGAGGGCCTCGGCGAGGCCGACCCGGTGGCCTCCAACCAGACCGCCGCGGGGCGGAAACGCAATCGCCGGGTTGAAATCCATGTATACGGCGATGTGGGCAAGGCTGTCCGGACGGTCGCTACGGACCCAACCGCCGTAGCCCCGGGAACCGTCCCAATGGAAAGCCCGGGTACGGTCGAAGACTCATCTAAAAGGCACTCGCTGTCTCCGACCACGTCAGAAGCAACGGCATCGCCGGGACCGGCAACCGTTCAACTGTCTCTTTTCGATGCCATTCGCCATGGTTTAGAGAAAAACCAGGAAATTCGGGTTGTTGCCTTTACCCCGCAACAGGTGCAAGAAGGCCTGGCAGATGCGCAATCGGTTTTCGATCCCGAATTTTTTACCGAGGGGACGTTCCGACGCGACCCTAATCTGCAATCAAGCGTGACCCGGGTGGTCATGGAAGATGACAGTCTCGTTCAGTCGGGAATTCGAAAGCCCCTCGGGACCGGCGGCAGCGTCTCCGGCGCCCTGGCTGTGAATTACGGGGATCTGCGCAACGCTGAACTTGAGCGCACATACCGGTACACTTTTGCCCCGACCTTTGAAATCAGGCAGCCTTTGCTGAAAAATGTGGGTGGCCGGGAAGAAAAGGCCGGCATCAAGATTGCCAATTATCAGGTGGGCATTTCCAAAGAGGCGTTTCGTCGGAAAGTGATCGACATTGCCACCCGGATCTCCAAGTCCTACTGGCAGCTCTACCTGCTCCGCGATTATGTGGTCATCGACCGGCAGAATTTTGAAATGGCCGATGAGGTATTTCGGCGCGAAACCGTCCGGGTCACGCAAGGGATCTCGCAGCAGCTCGATGTCGAACGGGCCCGCAGCCGGGCCGAAAGCCGGCGGGGGAACCTGATAAAATCGAAAGAGCGCCTGCGGGTGGGTATGGATCAACTGAAACTCTTGATCAACTGGTCGAACGTAACCATCGACTCGGATGTCACGATTGCAACTACCGACGAACCGCAAACCGAACCCGTGGAGGTGAACACAAAAGAAATCGCAGAAAAGGCGTTCCAGCATCGCCCGGACCTGTTGCAGGCGAAACAGCGGGTGGGTATCCGCAAGGTCGAGGAAGACCTTACCGAGCACCTGAAATTGCCGACCCTGGATGTATTCGGCCGGTATGCCGTCAGCGGTTACGGCCGGGAGTTTTCGACTGCGGTGGACAATACGGCCCTTAACGACGAGGATGCCTGGGCCGCCGGTTTGAACTTTGAATACCCGATCGGAAATCGCTCGAACGCGGCCAAGGCCCGCCGCAAAAAACTCGAGCGGCGTCAGTCGGAAGAACAGGTCGCCCGCCTGAGAAACCAGATCAAGCAGGAAATCAAGGAAGTACTTACTGCGATCGAGCATGCCAAAGAAAATATCAAGTCCACCCAAATAGCGCGAGAATCCGCACGGACTGTGGTCGAAGGAGAATTCACCCGGTTCGATATCGGCCAGACGACCAACGTGGAGCTTCTGCGGGCGCAGGATCTGCTGGCCGCCACCAGCCGCAGTTTCATCCGGGCGATTGTGGATTACAATATTGCCCTGGCAGAGCTGAAAAGGGTCCAGGGCGAACTGCCCCAGGGGTTTTCGATCGGGGAACTTGAAGGGCAAACGGGAGACTGACCCCGCTGTCCCCTTCACTCTTTCCAACTACTGGTGAATATTGACAAACTAGCTCTGCTCATCTATAGCTAGAACCCATCACAAAAAAGTCTTTTGGCTCAAACTCGGCGTTGGGCGCTCGGTTCAAGTCCTCAAAATACTGGAGTATTCCTCCGGGTTGCGACCCACCTTTGAGGAATGGATTAAGAGGGAAGTCCCGCAACGCGGGGGAACCTCGCGGCCGCCTTGCACCACGTTAGGCATTAGCTTCGCGTCATTTTGAACCAAAATCCGTTTTTCGAGATACGTTCGAGTACATTTCCACGATCCGTTTCGTAATGGTGGGCCGGTGCTCAAAATAGAACCTTGTGGGTGCTGGTACCCATCTGGACGACCGGATACCCGGAGTTGCCATGGACAGAGAAAACAGAAAAAGCATGCAACTGGTCGGTGTATTTTTCCTGGGATGCGTGCTGTTCAACTATCCGATCATTACGCTTTTCAATATTGATAAATTCGTGATGGGGATTCCCTTGCTGTACATCTGTCTTTTCGGCAGTTGGGCGGCACTCATTCTCTTTATCCTGCTGATCATGGAAACCGGCCGGAAGCAGGATAAATCCAATTCCAGATGACCCTTACCGGCATGACAATCAACCCAGTCCGCGAGATATTCTATGCTTGAAACCGGCGTCATATTGCTGCTTTCCCTGATGTACCTGACCCTGCTTTTCGCCATAGCAACCTGGGGCGATCAGGGGGCGGACGAAGGGCGCAGCATGATCAGCAATCCTTACATCTACGCCCTTTCACTGGCGGTGTATTGTACGGCCTGGACCTTTTACGGCAGTGTCGGGATGGCGGCCAGTTCAGGGCCGTTGTTTTTGACCACCTATCTTGGACCAACCCTTATGGCGACCCTGGGTTTTCTGGTAATCAAGAAAATCCTGCGCATCAGTCGAATCCACCGAATCACTTCCATCGCCGACTTTATTTCTTCCCGGTACGGTAAAAGTCAGGTTCTGGGTGGACTGGTCACCATCATCGCGGTGTTGGGGATTATCCCTTACATCTCCCTGCAGCTGAAGGCGGTCTCGACCGGGTACCTGTTGCTCCAGCAATACCCGATCATCTACGGCCCCACCCATTTTTCGGATATTCCCGTTCTGCAGGACACGGCCTTTTACATCGCCCTCATCCTGGCCGTATTTGCCATCCTGTTCGGCACCCGCCACCTGGAAACGACCGAACGTCACGAAGGCATGGTGGCGGCCATCGCCTTCGAATCCATCGTGAAACTGGTGGCCTTTTTATCCGTGGGGATTTTCGTGGTGTATGGTTTGAACGACGGGTTTGCCGACATCTTCACCCGGGCGCGTAACATGCCAGAACTACAGAATATATTTTCGTTTGACAACTACAACATGAATTATGGCGACTGGTTTCTATTTACCTTTCTGTCCATGATGGCGGTTATCTTTCTGCCGCGACAGTTCCAGGTGACCGTCGTGGAAAACGTCAATGAGGATCATCTCAACAAAGCCATCTGGTTGTTTCCCCTCTACCTGCTGGTGATCAACCTGTTCGTGATACCGATTGCCCTGGCCGGGGTGCTCCAGTTTCCGGGGGGCAACTACGATGCGGACAACTTTGTGCTTTCATTGCCCATGGCCGGCAATCAGCAGGTCCTGGCGCTGTTTGTTTTCATTGGCGGTATGTCTGCCGCAACCGGAATGGTCATCGTGGAAACGGTGGCCCTTTCCACCATGATCTGCAATGACCTGGTCATGCCGATTGTACTACGGGTTTCGTTTATCGGTATCGATCATCGGCGCGATCTCTCCCGGTTGCTGCTCTCTATCCGGCGCGGCAGCATCATTGTCGTACTGCTGCTGGGGTATGCCTACTTCCGGTTCGTCGGTGAGTTCTATGCCCTGGTTTCCATCGGCATGGTCTCCTTCGCCGCCGTGGCGCAATTTGCACCGGCCATGCTCGGCGGTATTTTTTGGAAGGGAGCGAACCGTACCGGTGCCTTCTATGGTCTCCTGGCCGGTTTTTCGGTCTGGGCTTACACCCTGGTCCTGCCCACCCTGGTTCAGGCCGGCATTCTGGACAAGACCCTGGTCACCGAGGGACCTTTCGGGATTGCTTTTCTGAAACCATTTGAACTTTTCGGATTGCAGGGCTTCGGTCATGTGCCCCACGCCGTCTTCTGGAGCATGCTGGCGAACATCTCGTTTTACGTCGGCGGGTCGCTGTTCAGCCGCGCTTCGACCATCGAGCAGACCCAGGCGGCCTTGTTCGTAGACGTCTTTAAATTCTCGGAGCTTTCCGCCGGGTCCGTCATCCCCCGGGGTACCGCTTCATCCCAGGAGTTGAAATCGATGCTGGCGCGCTTTCTCGGCCAGGAACGGGCTAACAAGGCGATCGAGGAGTACCGTCAGTTGAAAGGTGTTAAATGGGATAAATCACCCATCGCCAGCGTCGATATGGTGAGTCACGCCGAGTCCCTGCTTGCCCGGGCCATCGGGACCTCGTCGGCTCACGTAGTCATCGGGACCATCATCACGGAGGAGCCGGTCCGCATCGATAAAGTGATGGAGATGATGGACGAAACCCGCAAGGTCATCACCTATAGTCGTGAACTTGAACAGGCCACTGCCGATCTGAAGGCGGCCAACGAGCGCCTCGAGGAACTCGACCGGCTCAAGGATGATTTCATTTCCACGGTTACCCACGAACTGCGTACGCCCCTGACTTCGGTGCGTTCGCTGGCAGAAATTTTACACGCCAACCCATCCTTAAGCGATCAAAAACACAGGCAATTCACCGCCATTATCATCAAGGAGAGTGAACGCCTGACCCGACTGGTCGGTCAGGTGCTGGACGCCGAGAAGATCGTGTCCGGAAAGATGCAATGGCACTTGGCGCCGGTGAACATCATGCATGTTATTCTGGAAGCGGTCGAATCCACCCGGCGCCTGATCGAGGAGAAAAAAATCGAACTGACCCTGGACCTGGACGAAAGACTGCCGTCCATTTACGGTGACCACGACCGCCTCATCCAAGTAATGGTGAATCTCATCTCGAACGCGGTGAAGTTCTGCCCCCCTTCAGATGGTCTCATGACCATCGCCCTGCGCTCGGATAAAAGCAATATCCGTGTGGATGTCAGAGATAACGGCATCGGTATCAACAAAAAGGACAAGGCTGTTATATTCGATAAATTTCAGCAGGTTAAGAGCTTGGATACCGGTCGGCCGGCTGGGTCCGGATTGGGGCTCAATATTACCAAGCATATCATTGAGTTCCACAAGGGGCGCATCTGGGTGAAGAGCAAACCGGGTAAAGGTTCGACATTTTCGTTTACCATGCCTAAAAAGGAATCGCTGGAATTAGTCCAGACACCCTATGGGGTCTAATTAGAGAAGGGGCCAAGGAGCCAAGGGCTCAAGGGTTCGAGGGGAAACCCAGGGATCAGGAGTCTGGGGTCTGGAGTCGAAATCGAAATCGTTTTGTGCCAGACGTATCTGCAATCGATTTCGATCCCGATACCGATTTCGATTTGGGCGTAAACCCGGCAAACGATTAAACCGGTGCCTCCGGTCTTCAGTCTTCTACCTTACTACCTTATACCCTAAACCTTCTACCTTCAATCTTCAGCCTTCAGTCTTCTACCTTCAACCTGCGTAGCCAATAACCATAACAATGACCGCGCCGGCGAGCATGAGGAGGGTGCCGGCGGCGCGGATGGGAATGTTTTCTTCTTTAAAAAACAAACCGCCGAAGAAAACGCCGATGAGGATGCTCAGGCGCTTGACTGAAATCATGTACACGACCTTCGTCAGGGAGACCGCCCAACCATGCAGCACTGCGTGGAGATACAGCAAAATGCCCGCCATGAGGCCCTTGAGAGGCTTTCCGGTAAAGGTCCGCAACTTCACTTTTCCCAGCAACCACAGGACCAGGACCATGGATAGATTCAAGGCGGCAAAAAAGAGCATGGTAAAAAACATGACCGAAGAGTGGACAATGGCCACCTTGCCGATCACGACCGCAAATCCGAAAAGAAAGGCGACGATCAGCATAAGCATAGAGCCGGGTTCACGGGTAAATTGCGCCGACCCCAGGCCGACCATGGCTTTCCGGTTATCCAGGTTGAGGACGAAACTGCCCAGCACCGTCAGCAAAATACCCGCCCCACCCCACAGATTGGGCAGTTCCCCAAGAAACATATAGCCTGGAATAATGGCAAAGATCGGCGTAAAGGCCAGGTAAGGCAGGGTCAGGCTGAGGGGCGAAATCTGAATAGCCCGCATGTAGAGGGTAAAACAGACGGCGTTTAAAGGGAGGCTGACCAGAAAACAGATTAGAAAGGTATTGTCCAGTTGTGGTAATTCCACCAGGCAAAGCGTGGCCACGAACAGCGGCAGGCTAAAAAACATGGGAATAACCGCCATCTCATAGGATGAGAGCTGCGAGAAGTGTTTCTTAACCCAGGCATCCTGGGTGGCCACGACAAAAGCCGTTAAAATGGCAAGCAGTATCCAGAGCATTTTTTAGCTGTTTAGGCTGAAGACTGAAGGCTGAAGTATACTATTTCCAGGCTAAAAACCTACTTCAGTCTAAACGCCTTCAACCTTCAGACTTATAATCATACATTCAAAAGCTTGTCCGTGGTGACCGTGACGATGCCCCAGATGGCATCGGCCGGCAGATGGGCATCAATGCTGCGGTCGAACAGGATCGACACTTTGGCCGGAAATTCAACATCGGCCTGCCACAGGAGGTAGTAGACCGGTATTTTGGGAAAGGGCCGTACACAGATGGCGGCATCGGCCAACTGCAACCGGGCGCCCCCCAGTTGATCACCGGCTTTGACCAACAACTCGGGACGGCGCCCGAACTTCGCGACCAGTTTGTCGGTCTTTAATTCATGCGGCCCCTGGAAAAACTGGGCATCTTTCAGATCCAGGGGGCCGACCATTTCGTTCCTGAAAGGATGATCGGCAGCGTTGAGCAAATATACCAGCAGCATCAATTCCAAAAACGGGTCCACCGCCCGACGCCAGCGACCGGGGCCGCCTTTCTGGATAGTCCGGGACTTTAAGTCCACCCGGATCTCCTCATTGAAGGCCGGGACCAGCAGCCCGCCATCTCCATCCAGCTTCACTGCCGCGCGGGGGCAGAGCTCGTGCGGGTTCAAATCACCCAGCTGCTGCCAGTATTCCGGCGGAACCACGACCTTGTCCCCGTAAGGCGCCCGGGTGATCTTTTTTTCGTTACGACGTCGGGTCTGCATTTGTAGATATCCGCGACTATAGGGATACTTTCCGTCTCGAAAATTTTCACAGGGAAACATATCACAGTCGTGCAGGCAATAGGCGACGTGATTCAGCACGGCACAGGCCAGGATGGCACAGGGCGCCCCCAGCAGTTTTTCTTGGGCAGCGAGTTTGCGTTGCCCGGCCGGGCTGGTGCCGCTGCCGCAGCTCGAGCAAATACCGTCCGTGTTCAAACGGCAGACATCGCAATTGATACCGCAGGCCCCGGTGGGCATTGGGTTACCTCCTGACCCGATCGAGCTGCGCGACGGCTTCGATGTGAAAGGTATGGGGAAACATGTCGACCGGCTGGACCGCTTCCACCTGGTAATCCTCCTTGAGCAGCGCTATATCACGCGCCAAGGTGGCCGGGTTGCACGAGACATAGACGATTCGCGGGGACCCGATGTCGAGCACTTTTTTCACAACATCCTTGTGCATGCCCGATCGCGGGGGGTCGATGACCATCACATCCGGCCGGTCGGCCTGCGCGGACAACAGCTGCCGGATGTCTCCCTGCAGAAATTGGCAGTTGTTGATGCCGTTGCGCTCACAATTCTTTCTGGCATCGGCAATGGCACTCGCCACGATCTCCATGCCGACCACGGACCGGGCACTGTCGGCCAGGCAGATGGCGATGGTTCCGGTGCCGCAGTAAAGATCGAGGATTGTTTCCGAGCCGGTGAGACCGGCATATTGTCGCGCGGTTTCGTAGAGTGTTTGGGCACCACGGGTATTGGTCTGAAAAAAGCTATTGGCGGAGATTTCGAACTCGAATTTCCCGATGCGGTCTATCAGAGTCCGGTCGCCGGCCAAGTGGACTTCGTATTCCCCGGTGGCCACACCTGCTTTGCGCGCAGTGACGTTGTTGACCACCGAGCTAATGCTGGGAAACGACTCCTGGATCATGGCCGCCAGGGGATCCAGCACCTGCCGGTTCTCGGCTGACGTGACCACGTTGACCATCCAGGTGTTATGGGCGACCGAGTGCCGCAGCATCAAAAACCGCCAGAACCCCTTGTGGCTGCGCAGTCCATAAGCAGGTTGTCCGGAATGGCGCATGTAATCCCTGACTGTATTCCGGATGGCGTTGCCCTCTTCCGGGTGAAGATGGCAGGTGTCGATATCCAGCACCTTATTGAACGTCCCGGGCACATGCAGGCCCAGTGCAAAGTCCATTTTGATGTCCGGATTGCCCAATTCTTCCGGCATGAGCCAGCGCCGGTCGGTGCAGGAAAATTCCATTTTATTGCGATATCCGAATACCTTTTCCGAAGGCAGGGTCGGATGGACCGGGACATCCCTGAGCAAAGCCAGGTGCTCGAGCGATTCAACGACGTGCTGACGCTTGAATTCAAGCTGGCGCCGGTAGTCCAGAAACTGCCATTTGCAGCCGCCGCAATAGCCGCTGTAGCGGCAGCGCGGTTGGACCCTTAATGGGGAAGGCTCCAGCAGTTCGATGACTCGCGCCTCGGCAAAGGTCTTCTTCTTTTTGATGATCCGAATAACGGCCCGATCACCCGGAACCGCCTGGTCCACGAAAACCGCCAGACCATCAATCTTGACGAGCCCCTTGCCGCCAAAAGCTATATCCGCAACGGAAACTTCAAGTTCCCGTCCTTTTTTAACCGTCATAAATCCCTCGGGCAATGAAAGAAACAGTTGGAAATAATTGTCAAAATTTGTTAGATTAGAAGCCGTTTCCAAATGACAAAACGGTTCCCGGCCGAGACGCCAGCCAACATCAATCCGTGCGGCCGGTGTAACACCGATACGCCCTTTCAAGCAAGCAAAGAGTCAACCGGTTAAGGAATTTACAATTTCGCCTGATACCGCCGTTACATTTCGGTCCGGGGGTTATCTTCTCAGCGGCACCCTGCACCTGCCGGACGGGCCCCGCCCCCCCGTCGTGATCGGATCACACGGGTTGTTCGGAACGGCTGCGTCCGCTAAACAGACTGCCCTGGCCGCAGCCTGTGTGGCCGCCGGGATGGGCTACCTCCGTTTCGATCACCGGGGCTGTGGACACAGCGAAGGTGATTTCGAAAAAGTGACCACACTGGACGGCCGGGTACAGGACCTGGTGGCTGCCGCTGCCATGATCTGCAACCGGCCGGATACGGGCGGCCAGGTAGGTTATTTCGGCAGCAGCTTGGGCGGCGCCGTTTGCATACGGGCATTTGGGCTGAAACCGCCGGAAGCAATGGTTTTGTGCGCTGCTCCGGTACGCAGTAGTGATATGGATCCGGCCCGTGCAGCGGTAATGAACGGTTCCCCGGGGGCGGCCTTGCGCCCGACAGGTCTGACGTTCGATGTGGCCCTGGAGGCGGCCGCCCTGCGGGAGGTCCTTGTTTTCCACGGGGATGCGGATGAGGTGGTTCCCTACCGGCATGCCGGCGAGATTTACACCGCTGCGGCCGGTCCTAAAAAATTGATTACCCTGCCCGGGGGTGATCATCGCATGGCGGATGTCGACCACCAGAAACTGTTCGTGGCCCAAACGCTTAGCTGGTTCAAAGACCGTCTTGCAACCCCTGGCAGTTCTTGACTATTGCTTTAACGGTATCAGATTCTAAGAAGATGTTGAACGCATTATGACCAATAAGGAGTTCCCATGGCTGAAAAACCCCAGTTGACCGTTCTACGCAGGTCCTTCATCCTATCGGTTGTCAGGCGCCTGGTCGCCCTGACCGTTGTCGCCGGGCTGATATATGGCCTGGTTGCAGGGGTCTACGCCACCCGCACGATATTCAAAGTAAAGATGAACTATGCCGTGGTGTTGGAAAAATTCGGTGGTATCCGGGAAGCCGTAACGGACGTCGGCTGGCATGCGCGCTGGCCCTTTTTCACCAAGATCGAACAGGAAGTGACCCTGATGAATCAGCGGCTTTTTCTGGGCGGCCAACTCGAGCCCATGCGGATCATATCCCAGGAAAATGTGGCCCTGTGGACATCGGCCGTGTTGACTTACCGCATCCGGGACCTCCGTACCTGGGCCATTGAGAACCTGGACCCGCTGAGCATTCTCCAGGGTGACTATGACGGCATCGTCAAAGATATTCTCCAGGCCCAGGAGGTCGATCGGCTGGTCAGCGACCGGGAATCCATCAAGGAAGAGATTTTCAGTGCGCTGAAATCCCGTCCGATCAATGAAGGCGGGCCGACTCTGGAAACCAAATATGGGATCGAGGTGGTCAGTTTCGTACTCAAGGAGACCCGCTTCGGAGATAAACTGGTTGAGGCCACCGAGGAGAAAAAACGCCGCGAACTGATTGCCGAAGCAGAGAATTATGCCGCCGACCAGGAAGCCAGCCGTATCCGCAAGCTCTATGCAGCCTATATGGAAAGTATTAATCAGCTTCAAAAAGCCCTCGGCCAACCGGACGGGTCGACCGACAGACAGCTTTTGGAGTTTTTAGTGCAGCAAAAATGGGCCAGTGCCTACGAAAAGAACCAGGCCGGCCAGAATACGGTCGTCCTCCAAAACACCGGGGCTGCGCCTAACCTAACCCTGCCCGCACCCACAGACATGGTACCTGCTCCGGGGAGGAAATAATGACCCAGCGACTCACCAAAGAGATCAAGTACATTCGTCTTCCCGAGCAACGGATCAGGGAGATCGAGGAGCTGGTGAGATCGTGGCCTTATGAAACCAAGGCTTTTATGCGGGCCCGCCTGAACCAGTATCGTCCCCGCTTCACCTCCCTGAACAACTTGCTCGACGCACTGCGTTCACTTTTCATGCAGCCCAAAGAACGCAAGTTCGTTATCCTCAAGGACCCGAGTATTCTCACGGATTGGCAAAAGCGTTTCGAACTTTCCGGGCAGACCAATCCACAGGAAGCCTGGCACAAGATTCTGGAAAAAGAGGTGAGCGCCGGCGACTACGAATATCTATTATATCTGCTGGAAAAAGAACTCGCCGATATCCATGTGCCCGATGAGCTGAAAAAACTCTTCAATAAAATCTACCGGGCCCATATCCGCAAAGAATATATCAGCGACCCCGAGGTGCCGAAAGCGCCCTTGCTGCTCTTCGTCGGCCCCAGCGGCGCCGGCAAGACAGCCACGGTTACCGAGACCGTTGAAAAGGTGATCTTCATCAACGAAGTCCAGCCGGAGGTGGATCTGCAGAAGAAGAAGGAAGCCCTGCTGTCGGGAGAACCGATCTGGAAAACCCTCGAGATGGTCGATCCGGACCTTGTTACGGAGATCAACCGGCAAAAAAAATTACGGTTTTATAAACGCCTTTCCAAAATCCCCCTGATTAATTCCATTTTTAAAAAGGTCATCAGCACAAATCTGTCCGATTTGGAAGAACAGAGCCTGCCGGTGGACTACGCCATGGTGACGCCCAATGACTATCAGACCGCGCTGGCCGGCGAGCCCGGCAACTATTTTAAAAAGGCGCTGGGTGACCCCCGGAAGTCGGCGATCCGCCATGTTGAAGAGGCGCACAGTGCTTTCGGGAAGGCCTCGGGCCGGGAATCCGGCGTTGAACGGCAGCAACGGACCCTGATCGACACCTCCAACATCGTGATCGATGAGATCATTAATGGTCGTCGCGATTGCCTGCTGATCGCAACCAGCGATCAGCCCGAACGCTTCGATTCCGCTATTTACCGGCGTTTCGTGGAAAAAGGCAAAATCATCGATATCTCCGATTTCTGGATGACTGCCGATAATCTCCAAGAAGTCGTCCGGATGGAACTGCTGCGCAGCAACATCCATGTCGGCACGGAAGATGATCCCTACTGCGGCATCGATGGGATCTGCCTTGATCCGAACGAGACCCACGTGGCCGTTGAAAAACTCTACACGATTTTCAAGGAACGCAGCCTGAAGGTCATCCCCTCTTATGTGCGCAAACTGATAAACTCCATCATCCAGATCCGCGGGGATTTCAAACCGGAATACCTGGATGATGCTTTCCTGGTGCGCCAAGCCTTTGAGCTGGTGGCCAAAAATTCGTATGGCGATCTGTATAAAAAAGTGGTCGACAAAATGGACCGGGACGTCCATTGGCAGGACTACGTGGGCAGCGTCAAGGACGTCTTTTCCGAGATGAGCAACAACTGCCTGTATTACGGTGTCAGCGAAGAGAAAGGGGTGGTGCTCAACGGCCCCCCAGGCGGCGGCAAAACCTTTCTGGTCCGGGCCTGGCTCAGTGAAAACAGCGACATCCATGATATCTCCACCAGTCCCAGCGCTCTGCAGGACCCGGTCAATCCGGTCGAAGGCGCCGTCGACAATTTGGAAAAAGTATATGACATCGCCAAAATGATCGCCCCTACGGTCATCTTTTTTGACGAAGGTGACTCCCTGGCGCCCAAGCGCAGCCAGACCGGCGGCTCGCCCACCGATCGATTGACCAACAAGTTTCTAAACCTCATCGACGGCGAGATTCCGCTCAACCAGGTCTTTACCGTACTGACCACCAACCGGCTGGATATCCTCGACCCGGCGTTGATACGTTCCAAGAGACTGAAAGTTATGGAGATTTCAGGGCACATGGGACGCGATGACATTAAGGATATTGTTCGGCAGGCCGTTGCCGACGTTCCTCTGGCATCCGATGTGGACGTGGACACTATTGTTGAATCGGCCAAGGAGATCTGTAATACCCCGGCCGACTATACCGCTTTTGTGGAGAAAGCAATGAGTTTGCGCAACACGGAATACGAGGTGCTCACCCGTTTCCGTTCTCAGGGCGGCGAGCAGCTGGAAGTCAGGGAAAACTTTTTCAAGTTCAATTTCAAAACCCTGATCGGGATCCTCGAGGCCATCCAGGCTCCCAAGGCCCTGATCACTGGTATCAGGAAAAATCCGGCCAGCGTGACCGACCGGTATGACGAAATTCTGGACCAGACCGCCCGGGTCGACTCTATCGAGAACTACCCGGTGGTTGTCTCGCACCTGAAATCGGCGGTTCGGGAGATTTCCGGCAGCCCGGTCCGCAAAGGCAAGGTTCAGCTGGATAAGTTCCTGGAAGCCGAACTCAGCCAGGAACCCCAGGTGGGTTTCATTATCGGGGTGGGCGCCAACGACATGGCGGGGGTGCTGCTGCCCATCGCCACCAGCTTGACCTACAAGCTGGGAGATGACCGTGTTCTCGTGACGGGGGCGGTGTCCAGTTCCGGTTCCGCCACGGCCCAGATGGATATGGCGGTCAAGATGACCCAGCAATCCGCACAGGAAGCACTCACCATGGTGAAAAACTACCTACAGGGCCTCTATCCCAAGGTGAGCATGCCCAAGTTGCTGGGAGAATACCTCAGCCAGTACACGATCCACCACCAGTTGCTCTCGGCCTCTTATAATGTCGGCGGCCCTTCGGCCGGCTACGCGCTGGCCATCAATACCCTGTCATCCATTTTGCAGCTTCCGGTCTGGCACGATTTCGGGATCACCGGGGCACCCTGGACCAAGGGTGTCAAAAAGGATGAAGTCGGCGGATCGGTCATTATCGGCGGACACCGCAAAAAAACCGAACAGGTACTGCTGCACCTGCGCCGGATGTTTATGCCTTTGCAGAACTATTACGATCTGGAAAAGGAATTTATATATGGGTTCTGGGGCCGGGATAAGGACATCCTGGGGGTCACCCACTTTGGCGACCTGGTGCCGGAGATCATGTGGCTGGACGACGAATGCGAGGCTATTCAAAATGACCTGATCAAAACCCGGCTGGAATACAAGCGAAACAAATATATGAGCAACAAGACCGATCCAAAAATGAAACAGCACATCCTCAACCGCAAGGAAACGCTCCGGGAGGTGGTTGAAACGGAAATCGTGAAACGCCTGCGGTCCGTGCACACCTATCTGACGAATCCAGGCCGCGATCAGCTACTATCGGTATCCGAAATCTTCGCCAAAGAGGACCATGGCCGCTTTTACGAATTTCGGATGGCCTTTGGAAAGATCAAAGAGAAAATTCGGGCCATGGAGTAAAGAATCCTGTTCTGGAGGATCAGGCTTTGGATTGCTCCCTTAAAGGGTGTGCAACCAAATATGCCGTAGTTGCTTGACCGGATTCAGGCCAATAGGCTATAGGCCTTTAGGCTTTAGGGAAACCTCGGGATATAGCTTTTAGCGGTTAGGTATGAGCGATTAGCGATCCCACATTTCATTTCAGCTGAAAGTTAATGACTGATAGCGAACAGCCCTCCACAAGATTTTCAACCATGGGTAGGAACTGCCTAACAGTCTTCAGCCTACAGCCTAAACACCTTGAAACAGCCGCCCCGGCTGGTTCCGGCGTCATCTGAAGAGATGTTCCGGTTAACGCCAGATCCGGCTTGATCCAGGTCATCCCCCCTCCTCATATCCTACCGAGTGCCTCGGCGGGCATTCCATATCACCGTCACTGGCGCCAATGATACTTATTTAAAAATGCCTGCACAGCCTGTCGGTATCCAGGGCGGGTACTGCTGTCACTGTGCCCGGCTCCGGGGGCAATGAACAGGGTGGCCTGTTCGGGCGCGAAACGCCGGTGCAACTGCCGGGCGAAATGGACGGGAAAACGGCGGTCAGCGTCACCGTGGATAATCATTACCGGGGCCCGTACTTCCGGAGCCAGGCGCGCCGGGCTCAGTCGATCCAGGGCACCCCGGTAGTAAAGATTCATCCACAGCAGGATCATGGGCCCCAGCAGACTGCCGACGGCCCGGTTGAACCACCGGTAGAGGCTCAACAGGGCCGGCCGGGTGTAAGCATATCCGGCTTCCAGAAACAGCAATTGAATGCGGTCCGGTTTACGCCAGGCGCTGATGATGGCCGCACCGGCGCCGGCGGAATGCCCGTACAGGATAATATCTGCCCCAATCCAATCCATGACGGCCTCGATATCTTCGGCGAAACGGAGGGCGGTCATCACACGCCGCGGGCTTGAATTGCCATGGTCGCGGGCACTATGCAAAACCGTCGTATACCCCATGTCCCCGAACATGCGCGCCCGGTTGACCATCCTGTCCCGGTTGCGACCCCAGCCGTGGGCCAACAGCACAATGCCGCGACTCTCGCCGGGCGGTTCGATGCGCCAAACCTCGAGTTTACCGCCATCTATGGCTGGTATGACGGTATCTTCAATGGATCCCCAGTCCGGTGGGTCACTGACCGGGCGTCGTGGAAACGCTTGTACCACGAAGGAAAGTGCGAAGGTTAATACCAGATAGAGGGCGGCCAGACCTGCAAAAATCCAAAATATCAGCATGTCTTGATCAGCTCTTTACGCAGTTTGTTCATGGCCACCGCGGCAAACAGGCGTTTGTTCTGTTCCCGGTTGCGCACGGGGAATTGATACGTGAACCCGTGCGATGTCTCCGGCGTGGCCAGGCCGACACACAGGGTGCCGACCGGCTTTTCCGGGGTGCCGCCGCTGGGACCGGCAATGCCGCTGGTGGCGATGGCGTAGTCCGCTTTTGATACCTGCCGGGCGCCCAGGGCCATGTGGCGGGCGGTTTCGGCATGGACGGCCCCGTGCTCCTGCAAAATGGCGGCTGGTACATTCAAAATATGTTCCTTGGCGGAATTGGCATAGGTAACCCCGGAGAATAGAAAATAGTCTGAACTGCCGGGCACGTCGGTCAATTGACTCGCTATGAGGCCGCCGGTGCAGCTTTCTGCAACCGCGATAGTGGCGTTTTTGGATACCAGCAAGCTTCCCAGGGTCTCTGCCAGGGATTGTCCCTCGGTTGAGATGACGGTGTTTCCGAGACAGGCACAAACCTCTTCCTGGGCGGCGGCAATCTGACGCACCAATTCGCGTTGATCGGTGCCGCGGCCGTACAATTTGACCTGAATGAAGGGAAAAGAAGCACGCAGCCCCAAGCGGAGTTCGGGAAAGCGATCGGGAATAGCGGCGATTTTCTCATCCACAACCGATTCGGGCAGGCCAAATGTTGCTCACCTCTGATCCGAGTAATAGACGGCAGGACGGCATCCTCCAGCATGCGCCGCATTTCATGCGGCACGCCGGGCATGAAGAAAAAAACACACTTGTCGATGCGCATTTCAAAGCCAGGGGCCGTTCCCACCGGGTTGTCGATCCAGACGGCTGTCTCAGGAAAGAGCGCCTGTTTGCGGTTTTGCGGGCTCATGGGAATGTTGCGTGCGGCGAAGAAAGCCGACACCTTTTCAAGGGCATCAGGGTTGAGCTGGAGTTCAACCCCCTTTGCCTGGGCCGCCGCCTGGCTGGTGATGTCGTCCCTGGTCGGTCCCAGGCCACCGGTAACCAGGGCGATATCGGCCCGGGCGGCCGTTTCCCGTAAAAGATCCCGCATCTGGTCCAAATCATCGCCGACACATATGTGTCGGGATACTTCAACGCCTATTTTTTCTATCTTATCAGAAACATAGGCACTATTTTGATCCACCAGCGCGCCTGTCCTGATCTCATCTCCGGTTGCAATAATATCTGCGATCATGCGCTCCGCCTCACCTTGGGTTCTTGGTCTGATGATGACTCTCCGGTCATACAACTGTCGGGGCCATAAAACAACTTTTTTCCTGAAAAATCAGTAGGGTCGCTCAACTTTAAGCTCGCAGACAGGTTGACAACCGGTATTTGCTCTTATACTTTAGCGGGTATGGGATGCTAATAGAAACTATCTCAAAAAAGTCTTCATGTCGGGCGTAGCTCGTAGGGCGAAGACTGAACCGCGATCAAAATCCGTGTTCTGAGATAGCTTCGATTAACCTCGATTACGGAAGGAAAGCCTCATGCGGACCAAAAAATTCTTGAAAGCTGCGGCTGCAGCCGCGGTTATCCTCTCATTTTTCATGTTCAGCGGTTGCGCATCTACCAAAGTCGAACGCATAGATGTGGATGAGACCGTTGATCTTTCCGGCCAATGGAACGACACCGATTCACGCATGGTTTCCGAAGAGATGATTAAAGATGTCATGAGCCGCAGCTGGCTCGAAAGATACAAGCGGGCCAACCGGGGACATACCCCGGCCGTGATTGTGGGTTCCATTCGCAATCGCAGCGACGAGCACATCAATACCCGCACCTTTGTAAAGGACCTGGAGCGGGCCCTGGTCAATTCCGGTGAGGTCGATTTCGTGACCAGCAGTGGTGAACGTGAAGAGCTTCGGGAGGAAAGGGTCGACCAGGCCGCGCATGCCTCGGAGGAAACCGCCAAAGAGGAAGGACAGGAAATCGGTGCAGATTTCATGCTCCAGGGCTCGATCAATACGATCACCGACCGGATCGAAGGCAAACAAGTAAAATATTACCAGGTCAATCTCGAACTGGTGCAGATCGAGAATCACAAAAAGGTCTGGCTTGGGGAGAAGAAGATCAAAAAATTCGTCAAACAGAGCCGCTTCGGATTATAGCCCGACCATGCACCGCCTGATCCCGGCCACCCTGGTTCCAGTTATCTGGGGCCTTTTCATGTTGAGCGGTTGTGCTCACCGACTGGATTACAACCGCTTATACGCACAGCTGCAAAATGGTGAATGCCAGGCGGCATCCCTCCACATTGAAAAAAACCGCGACAATTACGGCAGCAATGCCCAATTGCTCTACCTGCTGGATGCGGCCATGGTGCACCTCCAGTGCCGGGATTTTGAAGCCGCCCAGCAAAAGTTTCAAGCTGCCGAGCGTCTGGCGGAAGCACTCTGGACGGAAAGTCTCAGCCGTCAGGCCGCCTCCCTGGTGACCAACGAGTATCTCTTGAAATACCCCGGTGAGGATTACGAACGCGCCTTGATCAATATGATGTCGGCCCTCGGGTACCTGCAAAGTGGCGCGTTTGACGATGCGCTGGTTGAGATCCGGCGGATAGATTCGCTGCTCTCGCTGTATAACAACAAATACGAACAAAAAAACGTATACAAGGAAGATGCATTCGGCCGCTACCTCAGCGGGATCCTCCATGAAGCCGACAATGCACTGGATGATGCCTTTATCGACTATCGCAAGGCGGTGATCGCATATCGGGATTATGAGAAATATTACGGCGTCCCGGCACCGGCAGCGTTGATTGAAGACCTGTACCGGGTTGGTGCGGCCGTGGATCGTATGGAAGATGTAGAGCGCCTGCTGCCTCGGGACAACCCGCAACGGCGGCCGGTCCCACCCCCCAACCGCCACATGGGTAAACTCGTTTTCCTGCAGCTCAGCGGGCATGCACCGGCCAAAACGCAGGGACAGGTGGTGGTGCCTACAGGCGGTGGTCCTGTAACCGTGGCCTACCCGCGTTTGCTGCTCCTGCCGCCGACCTGCATGGAACATCGACTGACCCTGGCCTCACCGGACGTGGTTATCGTTGCCAACCTGGACCTGGTGCAAGACATCGGCCGTATCGCGCTGAAGAACCTGGAGGACAAAAAGGGGCGGATCATGGCCAAAACCCTTGCCCGCGCGGTGGCCAAGCAGGTGATCATCGAAGGTCTGGCCAATAGCAATAATGAGAATACAGCCATGGCCGTGCGGACGGCCCTGAATATCGCCAACTTGTTTTTGGAACAAGCGGACACCCGGTCATGGCGGACGCTGCCCGGCCAGATCTACATGGACCGACTGTTCATTCCACCCGGGGAGTACACCGTACAGAGTGCTGCGTGCGGTGGCAGACCCCATAAATTGCAAAATATTCTGGTGAAGGCCGGAAAAACGCATTATATTGTGCATGATGACCGCTTCATAGTGGCGGCTGCAATCGAATGAGGTGACCCATGCGAACAACATTCACCACCATGCTGGTTTTGCTGCTGTTTGGGATCAGCGGATGTGCCACTGGCGGGAAAAAGGCACCGACGCAGGAAATAGACCCTTTCCCGGAATCCCGATTTTTGACTGCCGAGGGGACCGGTGAAACGGAATTGGAAGCCCGTCGCGAGGCCCTGGCAGCCCTCTCCGGTATCTTCGAATCCAAAGTACACGCCGAAACCACCTCCCGGGCCAGTTCCGCCATCGGCACCGGCGGGGATGAGGTGTTTGAAAAACAGGTTGTCTCAAGTGTGGCGGTTGTTTCCACGGTGCAGCTCACAGGGGCTAAAATAGGACGGGTCTGGCGGGTAGAGGCCGGCACGGCACCCTATCACGCCCTGGCCGTTCTAGATCGCAACCAGGCCGGTCGAAAATGGGCAGCCGAGATGGATACCGTCCAGGCCCTGGTAACCGCTGAACTGAAAACTTTGGAACAGACATCCGGACGGGTGCAGCGCCTGGCGGCCCTTAACAAAGTCCTGGCCGGCCTCCTCCGCGAGCAGGCCCTGGAAAGCCGCCTGCGCGTATTGAACTACCCTGCCCGGGCGACACTTGACGCGGATATGGAAAAAATTGCCACTGAACTGATCGAACTGCGTTCACAGATCAGGCTTTTCATAGAGCTGTCCGGCGACGGGCATGAAGCGGCGGCGGCCCGCATTGCGGATACCCTCACGGCGAACGGTTTCCTGCTCAGCGCTGAACCGGATCGCGCCGATGCCTTAATTCACGGTAAGATTAAAACCCGGCCCCTGGAACTCAATAATCCCCGAGCCTATTTTGTCAGGGCCATGGCAATGGTCGAGGTAATCGAAAACGATACCGGAGCAACCCTGGCCAATCTGAATGCAGAAATTCGCAAAGGCCATGTGGATCCAAACGAAGCCCGGCGCAACGCGGTACACAAAGTAGCGGATGCCATTGCCGAGCGACTGACGGCTGTCATTGGTTTCAAAGTGCCGGCCGACATGCAGTAGGTGTTGGAATTACCCGTGGAAAAAGTTCCACCAACGATCCATCAAACCAAAATACGACACGCTCTGTACAACGAATCCGGGCGATAGTGAAAAAAGGAGGTCCTTATGCTGAAACGCTTATTCTTGTTGCTGCTGGTCCTGGCGGTTGGCGGACTGCTGGTGGCAGGCTGCGGCAAAAAAGTCAAAAAGGTGGACAACGAGGCCCTCGAAGAGGAATTCAAGCACGCCCCGGCCTGGGTGCTGGGAAATTATGAAGAGGGCAGTATAGTCGCAGTGGGCTCGGCCGTCATCGGCAAATCCGGCATGCAGTTTGCCAAAACGGAGGCATTGGCCCTGGGACGCAATGAACTGGCCCGCCAGACCTCGATCAAGGTAAAAGCGCTGGTCAATAATTTCGTGCAGCAGACCGGACTGGGAGATGAACAACTGGTGGACCGTTTCTCCAAACAGATGACCAAGCAGATCACCAATGTGACCCTCTCCGGTTCCCGCCAGAAAGATCTGTGGATTTCACCCAGCAAGGAGCTCTACGTCCTGGTGGTGATGGATCCGGCGGCCGTCAAGGCGACGGTTAAAAAAGAGCTGACCACCTCATATAAGAACGACCAGGCGCGCTGGCAGGAATTCAAGGCCAAGAACGGCGAGGCGGAATTGGATAGGGAAATAGAGAAAACCTTCGGAAAGTAATTTTCAGGTGATTAGACTGAAGACTGAAGGCTGAAGGGTTCTAATTTTGATCTAAACCCTCCACCCCTGGTCGAAGACCCGAAGAGGTTCTACCGAACCGGGAATGATATGCTATCTCTGGTAGTAACAAGAAAGACTTAAACTATTTTTTTATAAATCATTTTGTTCATTTTCTTTCACGTGAAAGAAAACGCCCTTAAGACGCGGCCCTACGGGCTGCCCTGTGCTTCTCGGAAAGGGCGCGCTCAGCACAACTCGCTGCGCTCAAACAAGCACTTCGCTCTCTTCGCCCTTTCCTGCGATGCTCGGCGCCTCTTAAAGGGGGGTTCAAACCCGGAAACCAAAGTCAGCCCCCTTTGAGGAGGCTTCATGATGCCTTCTGCTCCGTGTGCGCACAATCACTCTGAAGGAAGTGGGATTGAAAGCCTAAAGGTCTTCAGCCTTCAGCCTAATAGCCTGCTCTTCAATTCCATACTCCTGGGATGACCGTACCGCAGAATTTACATTTTCCCTCCACGATGTGAAACGCGGCGATGCGGTAACCCCGTCTGCGGATGATGATCTCACCGCACTCATGACAACGGGTGTTGTTGCCCGGGTGGCCCGGCACATTGCCCAGGTAGACGTACCGGATACCCGCCTGAAGCGCAATTTCCCGAAATTCCTCCAACGTGGAAACCGGTGTCGGGGCCAACCGGTCGAGCCTGTATTGCGGAAAGAAACGGGAAAAATGCAAAGGATAGTCGGTACCGAGGTTTTCCAGGATCCAGCCGCACATGCGTTTGACCATGTCGGGATCGTCCACGTAGCCGGGAACCACCAAATTTGTCATCTCGAAGTGAACCCCGCGGGCGTGGAGCGTTTTGAAGGTATTGAGCACGGGATCCAACCGGGCGCCGTTCAGGCGGCGATAGAGCGCGTCGCTGAAGGATTTTAGGTTGACATTGGCGCCGTCAATGACACCACAGAGCTCTTCCAGAGGCTCCTGATTAATATAACCCGCAGATATTAATACATTTTGAATTCCAGCCGCTCTGGCCGCCCGAGCGCTGTCCAATGTGTATTCATAGAAGGTGACCGGTTCGGAGTACGTATACGCCACCGAGACGCAATCCGTTTTCAGGGCGGCCCGGGCCACATCATCCGGGAACAGGTCGGCATGCCGTACCTCGTGGGGTTTTTTCTGAGAAATCTCCCAATTCTGGCAATTCAGGCAGCGCAGGTTACAGCCGGTCGTGGCAATGGAAAAACTACGGGTGCCCGGCAGGAAATGGTACAGCGGTTTTTTTTCGATCGGGTCCACGTGTACGGCGCATGGATTACCGTAAACCAGGCTGTAGAGTGTGCCGTCAATGTTTACCCGGGAACGGCAGATGCTCCGGTCTCCCGGTGCCAGGATACAGGTGTGGGGACAAATGCCGCAAATGGTCTGGTTGTCGGCCGCTTTCCGGTAGTGATAGGCTTCTTGCGACCATTTCCAGGGGTTTGCCGGCGCATCGGATTTGAAGACATGCCCCCGGATATCCGGCCCGGTCCCGGCCCCGGCAACCCGGGTCCAGGCTGCCTGAAACGGTAACTGGGTGCACAACGCTGCTGCGCTGCAGCATATGAATTTTCTTCGGGATATCTTCATGAATTGCTTTCGCAATTGGCTTTTAGCTATTTCGGTTCTCTAAAAAGCTCCAGCAGGCATAAAGTACTCGGATATGGGGTCCATATCCCAGGTAACGTCTTTCCAAGTGATCTTTGAAGTTTTTACAGCCTGCTGGACGATACGCATAA
>Ga0126325_10000087_pt1 | contig 29593 bp, 24 predicted proteins | sample InaspJWI14metaG_FD_94487 | JGI IMG/M metagenome (GOLD analysis project Ga0126325, IMG submission 94487) | Marine gutless worms symbiont microbial communities from Oahu, Hawaii - Inanidrilus sp. 1 OAHU.JWI-14 metaG | ecosystem: Host-associated > Annelida > Digestive system > Unclassified...
CACCAGCGGTGCGCCGGTGGAGCTGCTGCGGGCCTTTGACTTTTATACCATCTATCCGGAAAACCATGGCGCCCTGTGCGGTGCTCAAAAGATGGGGTCCGAGCTATGCGCGGCTGCTGAAGAATGCGGCTATCATCAGGATCTTTGCGCCTACGCCCGCATCGATCTGGGCGTTTGCTTTTCCGGACAGACGCCGGTCGGCAAACTTCCGCGGCCCGATCTTCTCTTCGTCTCCAACAACATCTGCCAGACAGTGATGTACTGGTACAAGGTTCTCGCGCAGACTTGGAAAATACCGCTGGTTCTTTTTGATACCCCGTACAACTTTGCACAGATTACAGACAGCGACATCACTTACATGGTCCGACAATTGGAGGAGATGATTCCAATCCTGGAGCAGATCTCTAAAAAACGCTTCAAACAGCAAAGATTCAGGGAAATCATTCGCAGTGCCAGGAAAGCCTCCCTGACCTGGGGCGAGATCCTAGCTACGATGAAAGCCCGGCCGGCACCCATGACAATTTTCGACGCCTTCGTCCACCTGGCACCCATCGTCTCCCTGAGAGGGTTGCCGGTTGCCCTGGATTACTACCGCATCCTGCTTCATGAGCTAAAAGATAGAGCGGCGCTCGGGATCGGGGCGATTGCCGACGAGCGCCGGCGACTGATGTGGGATAACATCGCTATCTGGTTCAAGGTGCGCGATTTTGCAAACCTTTTTACACAGCACGGCATGAACTTTGTCACCGCCACCTATACCAATGCCTGGGCCGAGACCGCCGGTCACATGGATGAACAAAAACCCCTGGAGTCCATGGCCAGAACGTACAGCCTGGTGATACTCAACAACAATCTCACCCACCGTCTCGAGCTAATGCAGCAACTTATTCAGGACTACGCGGTGGACGGGCTGGTCATTCATTCCGCCCGAAGCTGCAAGCCGTATTCGGTCGGCCAATACGATCTGAAAAGAATTCTCACGCAGCGCTGCAAGGTGCCGGCGGTAATCATTGACGCGGATATCGCCGATGCCCGGGTTTTTTCCGAAGAACAGACCCTCAACCGCCTGGACGCTTTCTTCGAGACGCTTGAAGGGTAGGGATTGGGGGTAGTGTATTTGTGGTTTTATGGTAGGAATTCGAGATAAGTGAGTTTGTGTGGTTGAAGATATAAGAAATGCCTAAAATGCCTAAAGCCCGCCCTGGTGCGACTTGTTTAGTTATATTGGGACGGCCTATGTGTCATTCCAGGCCTAACTTTTGATTACACAGTACCGGTGATCGGTCTGGGCCAGGGTTGTGGAATTCTGTCTATTTGATAAAGATGAGGCGAGCCAACTTCGCCATATTGACCTACGGCTATTACGGCTGAAAACGACACCTTGATTTAAAATCTTTGCGTCTTGGCGTCTTTGCGTGGGATACTTTTGTATACGGTTTGACTGGATTGGAGATAAAGATCTAAATTGAAATACTTCGTCGGAATTGACGTGGGTTCTCTGAGCACTGAAGGCGTGATTCTCAATGCCGGGGGAGAACTGGTCGGCTGCAGTATCATCCAAACCGGAGCCAACAGCACCCGGGCGGCCGAAGAAGCGCTGGCAAAAGCGCTTGCGGATGCTGGTGTTGCCCGCGATAATGTCAGGGGCATTGTCGCCACCGGCTACGGGCGGGTGTCCGTGCCGTTTGCCGATAAGAAGATCACCGAAATCTCGTGCCACGGCCTGGGGGCGCATCGACTGTTTCCGTATGCGGGAACGGTTATCGATATCGGCGGCCAGGATTCCAAAGTCATCCGGGTCGGTAAGGACGGCAGAGTGCTCGACTTTACCATGAACGATAAGTGCGCCGCCGGTACGGGACGTTTTCTGGAGGTCACGGCGGCCAAGCTGCAGGTCCCGCTGGATGAAATGGGTGCCCTCTCTTCGAGCAGCCGCGGCGAGGTGAAAATCAGCAGTGTCTGCACCGTATTTGCCGAAAGCGAGGTGATTTCGCTGGTCGCCCGCAATTATCCGAAAGCAGAGATCATCCGGGGCCTGCACCGGGCGATCGTTAACCGCGTGGCGAGCATGGTGAATATGACCGGTATCCACGGCGAGGTGATCATGAGCGGTGGAGTGGCAAAAAACAGCGGCGTCGTGGCGCTCATGGCGGAAAAATTGGACGAGACCATTCACGTGCCCGAAGAGCCCCAAATCGTGGGCGCCTTAGGGGCGGCGTTGCATGCCATGCGTCGGTTTCACGCTTGAAGCCACAGATTTCGCCCCAGAGAAATAAGCTACGCCCCGATGAAATAGGCTTCGAATTTCATTGGGCAGGCATTTCACAGAGCGGGCAGATTACACAGACACCAATGAATGGACGGTGGAGATTACGAAATCCACCGGATTTAATTCCCCGTCCCGCTTCAGTTTAGCGGGACTGCGTTAGGATAGAATGTATCATTAAATGATAGATAGAATGGAATGACGAAAGTTGCTATAGATGACCTATAACTTTGATCCGGATCGGTGGTACCAAAATGAACGGGCTGCGATTGAAAGCCGCCACCGGTCCGGTGAAATATGCCAACAGGCATACGAAGAAGCCATCCAGGATCTCGACCGGCGCTACGATGAAATGCTGGATAGATTAAACGGCACGTATCAAATACGGGGATAGGTATGGCCTGCATCGTTCAAAAATACGGCGGCAGCAGCGTGGCGGATGTCGATAAACTTCATCAGGTTGCACAGTTTATCGCCCAGGTAAAGAAACAGGATATCGATATCGCCGTAGTCGTTTCGGCCATGGGCAAGACCACCGATGAATTGGTGGCGATGGCCCGTGAAATCTGCCCCAGACCACCGCGGCGTGAAATGGATATGCTGCTGTCCACCGGCGAGCGCATCACCATGTCGCTGCTGTGCATGGCCCTGCATGAACTCGGCTTGGATGCTGTGTCGCTGACCGGCTCTCAGGCCGGCATAATCACCAACGACCGGCACAACGATGCCCAGGTAATCGAGGTGCGGCCGTTTCGGGTACAGGATGAGATGGCCAAGGGTAAGGTGGTCATCATCGGCGGGTTTCAGGGTGTCAGCTACAAACGGGATATCACGACCCTGGGACGCGGCGGTTCGGATACCACAGCCGTGGCTCTGTCGGCTGCACTGGATGCTCAGCGCTGTGAAATATATTCGGATGTCGCCGGAGTCTACTCGGCCGACCCCGCGCTGGTATCGGAAGCGCGGCATCTGCCGGAAATCTCCTATCCGGTGATGCAGGAGATGAGCATGGCCGGTGCCAAGGTTTTGCATGCGCACGCGGTGCAATTCGCAAAAGAAAAAAATATCGCCATTTTTGCGCGCAGTACGTTTCAGCAGCACAGGGAAACCGTTGTCCGCCGGCTTTCACCCGGCACGATTATCGGGGTGCAGGCGGTGGTCAGTGAGAAACAGATTGATCGCGTGCGTCTACATGGTAAAGATTCTATGGCCCGTTTCAAACAGGCGGTGGACTATCTGGAGAGCGAGCAGGTTCCGATCAAGGAGGTGAGTGTTAGCGCGACGACCGGCGACGGCCGGCAATCAAACACCTCCTTTGTTGTTTCCTCGCAAAATATTTTCGGATGGGAGCAGATCAAAGGATCGCTCAAGGACCTGATCGGTAAAGGAATTGCATTTGATACGGATCTGGCCGCACTGTCTCTGATCGGTGAGGGCCTGAATCGCAATAATCTGACCCTACTGGAAACGATCGATCTTCTGGCCCGCAGCCGGATACCCGTAGTGGGAATCACTACGACTTCCTTTCGGATTTCTCTGCTGGTGCCGCGCAGCCACATCGAGAAGAGCGTCCGGCTTTGCCATGCCCACTGGGTGGCGGGCAACAGATCCTGACCCTGCTCGCGGAAATAATAAGCTGAGAATTGATTTTTCTCCCACAATCCGCTATGGCAGGGGTCAAGCTTGGGGCTTCGCCCCAAAAGGAATGATGGATTGTACGAATAATGGAATTATGGGTCTAGCGGCTTCGGCCCAATTAGTATATGTGTTTCGGGAAAAAGCTTAATCATCTAATTAAATCCCAATTCTCCGGTATTCCATCATTCCAGTAGGTTGATTCCACACCCCTATGAGGTGAACTCATAGCCGTGTACTTTGGGGTTTCAAAGAGCTTATTATGTATCGTTCCATGATTATATATATCATTGCCGTGCTGGTGGCCAACTACACGGCGACTTGGTTTATTCCGCTGCCCATCTTCGGCATGGTATCGGTGGGAACACTGGTATTCGGTATCACGTTCACCCAGAGAGACCGGGTGCACCGCTACGGGCGCAAGGTGGTGTACCTGATGATTTTTATTGCTGCGGTGGGGATGGTGTTCGAATCGTTGTTTCTGGGCGTTGCCTGGCGGATCATCACCGCCTCGTTTATCGCCATCATATTGAGTGAAACCGCCGATACCGAGGTGTACCACCGGCTGCTGCGCCGTCCCTGGATGCAGCGCGTCATCGGCTCCAATCTGGTGAGCATTCCGCTGGACAGTGTCTTGTTTAATGTGATTGCTTTTGCGGGCGTGTTCGAACCCGGCATGCTGGTGGCAATCATATTCGGTGAAATCGTCGCTAAATTTGCAACCGGCGCCATTGCCGCTTTGTGGCGGTCACGCGACGACAATCTACCGCTGCAAACTGCTGCCTGATAACACCTGTACACTCGGACACCAGTATTTCGGTATTACAATTCAGCCGTAGTAGCCACTTCGGCAGAGTAGGCTGGCGAAGTCAGCCATTCCAATTGGGGTCAAACCGAATCTTAACCCATCGTATTCAAATAGCCTTTCTGTCTCCATCCTTGTACCGGTTTCAAATCAATAAATTCAGGCCTGTGTAAAATAGGCTTAATTACAAAGGGATACATCGGATTACACCTGGTCATATTAAGTGAATCAATCCAGACTAAATCACGCTCACATCCTGGCTCTAAAAGTGTTGTCTATTTTGACATCATCGCGGTAAATAGAGCGTAATAAATAATTAAATCATTTGGATATGATCTTTTTTGGTACAATTCATATTGCGAGATTTCGTAATTGATCCCCTAAGACATGAAACCATATTGAAATTTTGATTTATTTTGATACCGATTTCATGTAGGAAATAAATCTAAGACTAAAGTTAAAGGGTACAATTCCGTTACGAAAATGAACAAAATGTTTTCACATCCGCATGCAAAACAGTTGCGATTACCGCTCACGACTCCAACAGCATTGGTAAATCATCTCGCAGAAAAAGAACCAGAAGAGCGTGGCGCAGTTTTTACGCGCCGGGAAGTCGTAGAGTTTATTCTTGATCTTGCTGGATACACTTTAAACAAGCCATTGTTCAAGTTCCGGCTTCTAGAGCCATCTTTCGGAGAGGGAGACTTCCTCTTGCCTGTTGTAGAGCGCTTGTTGGCAGCCTATGACAGGGAATTTTCAGACCATTCAAAGGAATCCGTAACAGAACTTTCAATGGCAATACGTGCCGTTGAGGTGCACTGTGAGAGCATAAAACGTACCCAGGCAAAACTCCTAAGTTTGTTGATTAAACATGGTTTGCCCCAGAGGGTCGCACAGCAGCTAATTGAGGCTTGGATCATTGAAGGCGACTTTTTATTAGTAGAGTTGCCACAGAATTTTACACATACTGTGGGAAATCCTCCATATGTGCGCCAAGAGCTAATCCCAGACGTGCTCATGCACGAATACAGGGCTCGATATAACACAATATACGACCGAGCGGATTTGTATGTTCCCTTCATCGAGAGGTCCTTGGAAAACCTCGAGATGGGGGGCACGCTGGCTTTCATTTGCTCGGATCGGTGGATGAAGAATAAGTATGGTGGGCCGTTGCGGGCGATGGTAGCAATGGGATATCACCTCGCGTATTATGTAGACATGGTAGATACACTCGCATTCCATGCGGATGTAATAGCATACCCTGCAATAACAGTCATTAGGCGGGAGAAACCTGGACCGACACGGATCGCCCACCGCCCGAAAATTGACCGGGACACTCTTATTGTGCTCTCGCAGGCTTTGAGAGCAAAGACAATTCCCAAAGGAATTGGTGTTGTTGAAATGGCCGGTGTCGCAAAGGGAAGAGAGCCATGGATTCTCCAGTCATTTGACCAGTTAGCTGTCGTACGTCGTCTGGAAAGCGATTTTCCACTCCTTGAAGATGCTGGCTGTAAAGTCGGTATTGGGGTAGCGACAGGTGCTGACAAGGTTTTCATCGGTCCATTTGATGATTTGGACATTGAGCCAGATCGCAAGCTTCCTCTGATTAAAACCAAGGACATTGAAAATGGAATTGTGAAATGGCATGGTAAAGGGGTTATCAATCCCTTCGGTCATAATGGGTCTCTTGTTGATCTGAAAGACTATCCAAGACTTGCTCGGTATTTCAAGCAACATGAACATGTAATTCAAAAAAGGAACTGCGCAAAAAAGAATCCCAGGGGCTGGTATCGAACCATAGATCGAATATACCCTGATCTTACTCATAGGCCTAAACTCCTCATCCCTGACATCAAAGGTGAAGCCCACGTTGTTTACGAGGAAGGAAAATTCTATCCTCACCACAACCTTTATTACATAACGTCCGATGAGTGGGACTTAAAAGCTTTACAAGCAGTGCTCCGGTCAGGTATCGCCAAGCTTTTTGTGTCCGTCTATTCAACCCAGATGCGCGGCGGTTATCTGCGCTTCCAGGCCCAGTACCTCAGACGTATTCGACTTCCCCGCTGGAAAGATGTTCCGGTAGCGATCAGCAAAACTCTTGTTAAAGCAGCTCATAAAGGTGAAATTGAAGAATGCAACCAGGCAACTTTTGATCTATACCGACTCACCCCTGAGGAGCGGTCTGTGATTGGGGGCAACGGTAATGAGGATTAACAATGGGCATCGACTTAGCCGATTACCAGACTAAGGCAAGGGAGGCCATTAGAGCGTTTTGGGGGTCTCGAGAAGCTGCTCGCCAAAAACAGATTGAGAGTGGAAAAGCAGATCAAGGCGAAAGGGCTGGGGTTACGGCCGGAAAAAATATGGATGGTTTCTTAGCTTTGGTGAAGGAAATTGTTCGCCGAAACGGCCTTGAGAACGCGGACATATGCTTGAAGCGGCGCGTGCTTACGCTTCCCGGCTACTTTCGGCCAACCAAGTTATGGGACATGCTTGTATTAAACCAGAAGCGGCTGGTAGCGGCTGTGGAATTCAAGAGCCAAGTAGGGCCATCGTTCGGAAACAACTTCAACAACCGGGCTGAAGAGGCCATTGGCATCGCTATTGACTTCTGGACTGCTTTCCGCGAAGGCGCATTTGGCGAAGCTCCCCGTCCTTTCGTAGGCTGGCTGATGCTGCTTGAGGATTGCAAGCAATCTCGGTCCCCCGTCAGTGATAGTTCTCCGCACTATGAGGTGTTTCCTGAGTTCAAAGGAACCTCTTACTCAGAGCGATACAATATCCTTTGCCGGAAACTCGTGCAAGAACAACTATACACCGCGGCATCTTTGCTCCTTTCACCGCGTACCGCTTTAGATTCAGGCGATTTCAGCGAGCTTTCCGAAATAATGAATCTGAAAACGTTTGTATCTACTCTTGCAGGGCATGTAGCGGCTGAAGCTGCCCGCTCGTAGCCAAGAATAAAAGTTCAAATACCGCAACCATTATGGCGAAGGGCAATAGCTTCCCTCTTAGAACGGCATGGCCGATACCGGAAATGGTCATTTCAATAACGTATGATCGTTTACATGAGATAGTGGTTACGATTGGCTGACATGATGCGGGTTATTCGAGCACGGAGTCATCCAGAAAAACAATCCACAAGGCTTTGAATGTTTTATAGGTATGGGCCCCTTTGATCCGGTAGACATGCTCTGCAGGCAGAATATCGGCCATAAGATTCTGGGCTTCGGCAAAGATTTCGTTTTCCCCGTAGCCCATGTATATGGGTGCAATCCGGTGTTTCAGTGCTGAATATGTCTTAAGCCAGTGCCAGAGCATCCTCTGCCAGTCTTTTTCTTCATCGTATTTTCCAGGCTCCCATTTCGAAAGCCCGCCGGCTGCTCTAATTTCACTCGCTATGGGCGGGTAACCCAAAAACGGGGATATCACATATACACCGGAAATATCTTCCGGGTATTCCCGCAGGTAAAGCAGTGAGCCCATCCCCCCGATTGAAACGCCGATCAGCCAGATGTTGCGGTATCCTTTATTCTTGGCCGGTCCGATAACGTCGGCCTTTAATCGCTGGATCAAGGTGCGTTCGTGGTAATACCCGGGGTGGGCGTCAGGGGAGACCATATCGTATGGGAGGTGACGTTTTCTAACCTCATCTACCAGTCCTTCCGATTCAAAATAATTATAGTCTCCGGTGTATCCACGCAGAAAGACGATCAGATTCTGGTTGGGTACACCTTCATTGGATTCGTAACTGAGAAGATCCATTGGCGCTTTCGGGAAAGGAATACATCCGGAAAGCGTCCAAAAAGCCAGTAAAACTGCGGCAGGAAACCGAAAGAAGATAAAGAGTTTATTCAGAAAGTTATACATTCTGTTTTCCAAAAAAAAATTACTACCCGAATACAGAATAGGTGGAAAACTGTCAACGGTTCTTTCGGACCCGGTTTCGGTTTCAGCCCCCAGTGCATTCAAGATTTTGTGACAGCCGGATGGACACTAACTCGCAAATTTTCCATGTTTTACCGCGGCTTCTTTGCTCCTTTCATCGCGTACTGTTTTAGATTCAGACGATTTTAGCGAGCTTCATGGCAACACAACAATGCTGTTGCATCAGCGCCGGAAACGTTCAATTCAAGTTTTGTATAAAGGGGACAGGCACATAATTTTCAATCGGCTAATTACGCAATGTGTGAATAATGGAGATTTGATTCGAATAAGCAGGCAGGAATTATTGCTTGAAATGCCGGATCACGGTAACCGGGATAAACTCAGCTTGTAAAATAATTTTAAAGATTGATAATCTAGGGCAGGCAATTTTAAACCGAATCGCTCACTCAGTTCTTCATAATACTTCCGATAGCCGTTTTAACGAGTATATTCCATCCAGGCCTTTGATCGGTTTAGGCTTTTTTTCGTGCTTTAATTCGAATAGGTTCTTAAACCGCTTGTAATTGATAGATACAAACTCCTTTGATCCGATGATACCCGAATCTGTAAAATAACGCGTACGATATCTGAAACGATCGCTTTTGCTTAGTTCAAACTCTTTGCTGCGCTCTTTTTCAAGGAGTCTATCCTCGATAACCTTGATGTTTCCTTTCTCGGGCTGATTTAACGATCCGGCTTCATAGACATATCGGCGATACCGTCTGATACGCTCTTTTTTGCTTTTGACATTGAATTTTTTTAAACCGAAATCAGTGGAAAGAAAGTGCTCCCGATTGTTGGTTTGCACGTGATAGCCCAGTGAATTCCAACGATATTGCTCCGGGCGCTCAACTAAGCCAGCACGCAAGGGGTTCAGATCGATATAGGCCAGGCAGTTGATCAGTGTCTCGCCGTTTTCAACAAGCGTTAAGTGCCTGTCCCTATTTTCCCTATTTTCCTATTTTCTCATCGCACCTCCCCCGTCACCTATCGAGCCGTGGTGGCTCACCAAGACTCGCGTCTCTGAGCCCTCCAACTATGGAGCCATCATCAGAATGGTCTTGGGATAGCCTCGATCTTCCATCCAGCCGGTTCTGAAGTCAATGACGGCCTGCTGGCCTCCGTACGCGTTGGCGCAGGCGAGAACCCTATCCCAATAATCGTTATGGGGTCGCAGCCACCATGGACGGAATCCTTGTTTCTTCCGTTGCTCATCGTTGTTCAAGTCACTAGTTAACTGGTTCTGCCCGAACTGCGCATACTTCATCAAGCGCCAACTGCACATCAGATAAGACTGTTCACGTCGGAGGAGCGAAGCAAGATCAGTCCGCCAGCCTGCATTCATCACAGGTTCGTTGCCCTCGTAGGCCCCGTTGGCTCGATCACTCCGGATCCAGTAACCCGCGAAGTAGCCGTAGTCATAATAAGTATCGTAGGGAGAAGGCGACACGTAGAACTTCATTTGCGCAAGCGGCGGATCCACCAGTTCGAGCTGGTATTCGAATCCCCAACTCTGAAGCTCCTGTGGCGGCACCCAAAGCGTCTCGAAGTACTTCTGTTTCGACTGCTGGGTGCTCAGCGAATTACTCTGCCCATCGATTGGGAAGATAGGCGCATGTTCTTCTGCGTAGATATTGTCCGTGTGCCAGAGTACGCGTGCAGTGGATGTATCCCAACGATACAACAACCCACCATGCGTACAGTTGATGAGAGAACCATCGCAGTAGTAATCCTCCAGTGACCTCACATGGCGCAATGGGATATTCACACTCTTTGCAAGGTCATAAAACAGGCTCGATGCTGTATGGCAACCCGTCGGGGAGTCGACCAGCCATTGATCTTCGTTGTGACTATTGTCCAATCTGGCCTTCAGGCGGTCTTCCAGGAAGATCCTCTGCAGCATATCTACCTTCGATTTGTAGCCAGACCCATGCCCGACACTTTGGGCAAACCATGTTGTGAGATTCGCCAGGGTCTCCTCTTGAGTCGTACCAAGGAGATTATCTTTCTGAAAGGTGTGATCTGCAGATTGACCCGTAACAAACCAATAGCCGACACGGGGGTCACAGCGGTAAACCCCATTATGTAAGGCCTCCTGATAGGGAGACTGAAAATCTCGGTCGGGCTGAATGTGGGCAGGATAGTAAGACTGTTGATCATACTGCGACGGCTTGATCCTCGAATGATAGCGGTACGACGCCAGTATCTCTTCACGGCCCTGCGTTGATTGACTGACAAGACTCCACGGGAGGAGATTCTTGGCCTCGAGAAACAGTGCCCAAGCGACATGGGCTGCGTAAATGTGGAACGCCTCATCAGCGGTGAGGAACAGGCGCTTACTCTCACCAACAGGGGTATTGTTAAAAGGATTAGGACACGAGATACCAAGTGGCGCGGCTGGGTTTTGCCATAGCAGATCATAGTAGTCGTACAGAATTTGCTTGCTGGCGGCACTCCAGTCTTTATAGGGCAACCGTTGTCCGGTGGTACCCATCTCCCAGACGATGCTATTCCGGATAATGGAGCAATTCTCCAGCCCGGCTTGAAGACCGCCCACGTAGTACCAGTTTTCGACATACAGCCCCAGATTGTCGATCCCACCAATTCTTGGGATAAAAAACCCGGGGCCTGATCCGAGATCGCAGAACAAGTGCTGCCCATGCCACTTGCCGTAATCCAGCTCCAGACCGATGGTGACCGGATAGTCCCCGTCGTGACTTCCCATCTCAAAGAAGACCGTTCCTCGTTCATCCACGTCCGAGCGAACTTCTATCTCCTGTTGCTTTCCATCGATGAACTGATGAGCTGTCGGTCCCGTTTGCACCAGATTCCTATCTCCCAATTGGAAGATCACCTGGCCTGAACGATCAACGGCCCGTTTGTTGTTGTCGGTACCTTTGTTATCGGTACTTTGGAAGGAAATTCTGATCACCTCAGGGTCTGTCTTCGGCTCGATTTCAAAGCTCACCGACAGGCGCCGTTGGTTTACGGAATAGGTCACATCGACGCCGGGATAAATCTCGAAGTATTTGACCTTCCGATAGCGAGCAAGGCCGTCATGCGGCATGGTAGGGTCGCTGCCCACGAGTCGGCCGAATCTCCCGGATACCTCTCCCAGCCCGGCCACTGAGGGGTATGGGTTGGCGCCGGCAAATTCGACCCGCAGGATATCAGTGACCAGTTCGTTGACGGTGGAATGCCTGGGTTGCGGGTTGCCCAATACCAGAAAGGCGTTTTGTGCGGTAAAGGACAGAATGAATCCGCTGTCGTGGATCAACCGTTCCCTTTCAGTGGTCGTCACGGTTTCCTTTGTACACCCCGCCAACACGAAGCTAGCCAGAACCAATAACAGTTGCAAAGTAGATCGTTTCATGAATTTCCTCCTGCCGGGCGATTAAAAAGATAAGAAGTTGATTTTCCGGAGCAGATGAATCGAAAATTGCGAATCGTGTATCGGCATCAGCTTCCGACTTCGCTATCGGAGCTACGACGGGACAGGACAGCGCCACATATTGAGACGTCAATTAATGCCTATAACAATTCAGGTAACCATGGCGGGCTTTGTTGTCAATATCGATTATTTTGACGTGGGATTGAGAAACATAAAGGGGGCACACATAATTTTTAATCGGCTAATTACGCAATGCGTGAATAATTGAGATTTGATTCAAATAAGCAGGCAGGAATTATTGCTTGATATGCCGGATCACGGTAACCGGGATAAACTCAGCTTGGAAAATAATTTTAAAGATTGATAATTTAGGGCAGGCAATTTTAAACCGACTCGCTTACTTGGCTCTTCATAAGACTTCCGATAGCCGTTTTAACGAGAAAACTTTTACACTATAGAAATTTTATACAAACCACACATGACTTTTTAGGTCAGCTAGTTAACAACCTTATATAAAAATAATAATTTTTGAAAATCTTCTATTGAAATTACGATTTTCAAGGATTATTCATGTTGCATATCGATCTACTCAAACAACAAACAGGAGGCATTATAATGGCGGGAGAAACAGTCCGTTACATGGAGCGGTCCAGAAAATATTACGAGGCCCATGGCTACGAAAAGCCCTATCGATGGGCCCATTACGATGATGTACCCTTTGCGAGGCTGTCAAAGCCCCTTGAGCAATGCACCGTTACTCTTGTAACCACCGCCATGCCGGATGCGAGCTTTAGCGGAGATGAAGGCAAGCTTTTCATTGGGGATATGAATCAGCAGCCGGAATCATTCTATACTGCTGAACGTTTCTGGGATAAGGAAGCGACCCATACCGACGATGTCAGCACCTTTTTTCCCCGCAAGCAGTTGTGCCGTCTTGCGGCAAAAGGCCGAATCGGAAGGCTTTCTGCCCATTACTATTGCGTGCCGACTGAATACAGCTAGAGACGTACGATTGAACATGATGCACTAGCCGTATTGCAGTCCTGCCTTGATGACGGGGTAGATGCCGCCCTGCTTGTACCTTTATGACCGATATGCCACCAGACCGTGAGTCTGGTAGCCCGGTTGCTGGAGGATAACGGCATTTGCACGATTATCATGGGTTCGGCGAAAGACGTTGTGGAATACTGCGGTGTTCCGCGCTATCTTTTTACCGATTACCCATTGGGAAATCCATGCGGAAAACCGTATGATCCCGTCACCCAAAATGAGATTGTCGATATGGCTCTTGATCTGCTGATATCTGCTACGGCTGCAAGAACAACGGTGCAAACCCCGTTTGTCTGGGATGATACCTCTGAATGGAAAGACAATTTTATGAAAGTCGATGCGTCAAACATTGAAATGCTGCGGGAACTCGGGCGGCAGAGAATGGCAGCCCAGGCAGCGGCGAAAAAGAAAAAGCAAGCACATGAAACCTGAAACCTTTAATTTTTGGCAAACCTATCGATATTATAACGGTCAGCTCGACTTTGGACCAGATCAAGTTTACGTTTCAGGCGCTGGTAGGCGGTAGCGTTTTTCTCGCGGTTTAGTTTTTCCAATCGTTGATTATGGAGTTTTGCAAGGGTCCGGGAAACCGGAGAATCAAAGGGAATATGATGAATCCATTTTTCCCAGCTTTCTTCTAAATCCTCGCGGCTTTCGCCATAATTGTCCAGGTTAAGCAATATTGAATTAGCCACCGCCAATTCAGGAAATCCGAATTTATCCAGATACAATTTGCCTTTGGAATCATAAAAATAGTCACGATCTTCAGTGTATATATTATTGTTGTTCCATGTCGCAGGGCCAACTGGTCCGTTGGTAAAATTTCATGTACATCCTGAAACGGATTCGGATAATTGTCGGATTGCGGCTTGAGTGTTCCCTAATTTTAAATTTGCCAGTCCGGCGTAGAATGCGTTGTCGCCGTTACGGTGGGTGATCAGTCGATCGACACCGGGTTCAAATTCACCTCGCGCGAGATGGATCATGCCCATCTCTGATTGCATTTCAGGACTTATTTGGCCCTTTTCGTCTATACGGGTCAGCAATTCTTCGACCAAATCAAACTTTTTCAGGCCGATTAAATATTGAATACTATATTTCAAATTCCGATCCGATTCACTCATACGATCGTCATGATATTGTCCGGCTTGATGAATCGCTTCGTCAAAGTTGTCATCAAAATAGGTATAAATGGAAGAAGCGACTAATCCGGAATCATAACTTTGCGATATCTGCTTTCTCAAACCGGGGAAATTGGTGTACAGTGTTGTCAGCGGGAAAAAGAATTCTCCGTCATCTCCGGCCGCTTTAAACAGGTGCGGTATGGATAGGGAATTTTCTGGTGCGTCGAAGTAATGCAGTTGGTAATGAAGGTAATTGTCAGTGAACCTTTTGAGGCGGGTTCGGATCTGATCCGGTATCTGGGATTCCTTTTCCGGCGGATAGGCCAGGACCAGCGTTGTTGACTGTTTTTTCCAGGCTTTGACAAAATCTTTCTGAATATATTCGACCCAAACATCATGCGTGGCGACATCATATGTCACAAATGTTTCCAGCGCCTCGTCATATCCCACAATTGCAAAAGCATGGGCCGGTACGTAAACTAAAACCGGAAATCCGGCATCAATGCATTGTTTGATATCCCCGAGACTGGCCATCGGGAGAAAATCGTGGCGGAAACCGGCCTTTTCTGCGTACCAACTTTGATTGACGATAAAGGTGCCGCTTCCAAGGCCGGTAATTTGGTGACCGATCCCCCTGGCCGTGGCATCAGCGCCCCAATAGCGCATAGCCAATGCCAGAGAATTAGGCACGCAATAGCCGTCCTTATACTCCGTGCGTGTATCCACGCCTGCCAATACAACCCGTTTTTTATCTGCCGATCGCTCCAGATTATCCAGGAATTTGTTGGCTTTTGTCACAAGTTCCATACTGGCGGTGTATTTCGCGACGACTTTACGAAAACCGCGGATGGCTTTTTCCCGGGCGCCTAAACGATGATTGGCAAGGGCGACACGATATTGCAGATACGAAGCAATCCTTGGCTGTGGTTCTTTTTTGAGTCCTATTTCATAGAATTTCATGGCCTTGTCGGTCAGCGCTTCACGTTCTAGATAACGACCCATGGCCAGGAACATGTCTGCTGTGTAGCCGAAACATATGGACAGAGTCAGGCCGGCCAGCAGGTTAATTCCTAAGATCTGGGCGGCCCGGCCGAATTTTTTTAAGCCGATTTTTGGCGTAAACATATAAAACAGTAAAAAAACGGACCACCAGAATCCGATCAGTGCATGGCCCAGCAGGGTTGGTGATACCAAGGAATGCCATCCATAACCGGTCGCCGCAACGGCCTGAAAGCCAGGTATGGCGATAAATATTTCCAATGAAAATGACCACGTGAGGTAAGCCCATAATAAGCCGAAACCGTAATAGATAATCTGACCGGGCGCAATACCCGGACTTGCCCGGCCGACGAAACCGCCGGCAATCGCGCCGGAAATAATCAAAAACAGCACGCCCGTGAGCACTTTGTATGCGGCAAATCCGTCTGCAAAGGTCACCGGCATCACGGTTGAAAAAACCCGGTCAACGAGTAGAACATAGATTATCATCCCGACCACACCGAAAAGCAGGCTGACCATTGCACCGCCGAAAATGCCGCTTGTTATCTGTCGATAGCCGCCTCTTTTTCCGGTGAGTCGGGGATGGTTATCCTTAAACGTGCGATGCGGTTTTCGCAGCAGCAGATACAGACCACTGCCGCACACAACGTGAAATGCGATCAACGACAAAGTTGTCCAATACCACTCCACGCCCCAGAGCACCGCGATGACAAAGGCCAGAGTCCCAACGAAAGTTAATAGGACACCGCATATCCAACCTAGCTTGCGATAACCGCAGCGTACAGCGATCACTGCTGCTATCGGAGCGGATGCCGCAAGCCCCGCGACGATGGTGATCAGAACTAACCATAGTGGATTCAAGGGCTGATCGACATTTGATTTAAATCCTGACTTGGAATCGCTTGCATTCAATACCGGGTCTGTGTCCTGCGCATTCAGCGTGGTCTGGCTGACATCATGCATAAAGTTTCGCTCTCCAGTGATAGAATTATTCTTTGATTTTCGCCAATAGGTTGACAGCCTCATCTTTAAGTGTACTTTGGGCATCTGTTTTCGCAGCCCATTCAAGATAGAGCCTGGCCTTCTCACCAAAACCTTGCGCCAAGAGCAATTTGCCGTAACGTAAATGATATATTGGCTTGTAGCGTCGCATATCTATTGCTGCTGCGTAGTGGTCCAGAGCCTTGTCCGGATTGCCCTTCCACTCAGCCAGAGCTGCCAGGCAAAACTGATAATCCGCATCGTATCTGACCTGCGCGGGCACAATTTGTGCCATGATATGTTCTGCCTTTTCATGACGCTTGGAACCGATATAGGTCATCGCCAAACGAAGTTTCATCATCGAGTCTTGCGGGTCGGCCGATACAGCGCCCTCTAACGCGTTTATTAAACCTGCGGTGTGACTGGACCATTCATATGTATTTGCCAACAAAGTCCAATCCCGGGTACGGGTAGGGTCATAAGCTGTACGTGCCCTTATAAGTTTCAGTATCCGATTTAGTTCGGTAGTTTCGCTGCGGTCCATGAGGTGAAGATATCTCTGGTTGATTAGCCATGGCAGGGTATTTTGGGAAAATCCCAGTCTAAAGCGGTGCCGGGCATCCTGCAGAAATTTTTCGTTTTGCGGCAAGTCAAAGAAATGGAAAAGGTGACCTAACTGTTCAAACTGGTTTTGTAAATTGAGAGAGCTATGAATTATTTTATCGCGAGACTCCCACCAAATTCTGGCGAGATGAGCGATATACAACGGCAGAGGATCAGCGATCTTAGTGGTAGCAACTTTAGCCCATTCAATCGACTGTTTCGGATCCCCGTGATCCAAGTAGGAGAGGGCAATGAGCGAGGCTAAATAGCCGTTGCTTTGTTCCCGGAGCTTGCCGATAGGCATTTCAAAAGCCTTACTGACCGCTGCGGTCCTGTCGGCGGGATACACAATGGCCGATAAGGGACTCATATATGCTAATGATGGGGAATGCCAGTAATCGGTGGCGTACTCCATATATGATTCGTTGGCGATTCTTGCCAATCGTTTTCGACCCTCGCCCAGCCCTTCCGATTTCATATCTAAAATCTCGTCAGCTTCCTTGCGTTTTTCGTTTCTCAATCTTCTGGAAAGTTTGGAAAATGAATAGGCACAAATAGCCGAACGACTGTTATCCGAACCGAATACAACGTTAAAGGAATTGAAATGCTGATGGATCACCGGGATCCCGGCACCAATCAGCGCCCGAACCCGATCTATATCGGAGCGGAACAGCACCGTTTCATAACCCAGGCTGCGAGCGGCATCATCTAGTTCCGCGAGGTTCACCAGGGGATTGACCTTGATCTTGTCTGTGCTTTTTGACAGGTCTTTGAGCTTTATCACCACTTTGGATTCAGATACGTCTGGTCCTGCCCAATACCGCATGACGGATAACAGAGCCATCCAGTTATGGGTAAGATACGATTGGTAATCCACCATCGGTATTTGAAGCCGTGCAGAGGAAGTGGGTTTGGCGAAATCGGGCGTTTTGACGGCGGCCTGAGCACGCTGGACGATCCAATGCCATTGACCGGATTTCCTGTACCGGTTTATGAGGTTTTGATAGACCTGTTTCGATTGCTCGAAGCGTTGGTTTTGATGGTAGTATCGAGCCGATTTTTCCGCTATGCGCGGCCATTGAAGGTGATTTGGATATCGCTCCAGTAAAATATTGGCCCACTTGTGGGCTGATGCCCGGGTATCAGAGTCGGCGGAGTTCATTTCGTATATGATTTGATCCTGCATCGTCTTCCACCAGGATTCTGATGTAAAGCCTAACGGTATGCTGCACACAAACAGCAATGGGATTAAAAGGGCCCGATTACCGAAATCACGGATGCGGGCCGGGGCTCCGAAAAGCAGCGGGATGATGACCAACGGTAAAATATTGTGTCCATCTAAATCACACAAAAATTTTTGCAATCCCAATCGCCATGGTGGAATCAAGGCCCAATTTGAGTGCTTTAGAAGAAATATATCATTCACGGTACCTTTGTGAATTAAGAGCACTAGAAGAGACCAGAGCACGTGCAAGCAGAAAATGGTTAGGATTAAGCCGCCTAAAAAAGTCAGTACATGACTCACCCTGAATCGCTTACCTTCACCCGCCCACCATAGGCCGATGACCAGACCGCCCATCATACCGAAATGCGTATATGTAAAAAAATCCCACAGTACCGTCTGCCGGTTTAATGAATCCAGGGCGTTGTGCATTGGAATTCTATTTTCAAAGGCAGGAATGATCGAAAAAATCGTGCCGACACAGAATCCAATTATCAATCCAATGGCGATCGGTCCAATCCACAATCGCCAATTCTTGAAATAATATCGCCGACCGGCGGTGCCGAAGGTAAATCTCTGGTATACGATTGCTGCCGCTGTCCAAGTTAGATTAAAACCATAGGTTAGAATCGACAACCACCACCAAACCATTTTGACCGTCAGCATCAGCCAGCCGCTGCCGATGAGGATGGCAACATTGATAGCAATTACCGATCCTGCTGTTGCTTTTCCGCCTCTACGATAAAGTCCCCAGGCAATCATAAGCCAGGGGAAAAAACCGCTGACGGTATATCCGATGAAAAAGAAAACATACCAAGACCATGGACCGGGCATCTTACTTGATTCCTGACTTGTCTGATACAAAGGGGGCCGCGCCATTTCATGATTTGTCATTATTTGCCTCTGAGAAGGAGAGAAATAAAAAAAGCCAATCAATTTTTAAACTCGATTATCCGCCACTCCATATTCCAATCGAATTTGTTTAATTCTCCATCATAAGTGGAATTCGGCTACATATTCACTGATCGACACTATAAGTATCGTCCAACCTGATTAGATACTAAAGTATTCGATCGATTATCATTTGATTTTGCGGATAAGGCGCCGGCTTTTTGGGCTTTATTTGGGGAAAGATAAGAGATAAACGACGTTGTGAAATCGCCGGGATAAACCAACATGGAGTAGGGGATGAAAGAGCCCTACATGAAAGGAGAAGCTGCTCCATTATGGCTGTCAGAGGCAATTTTAACTCGCGAACTTCCCGGTAACACAACAATGCTTTTGCATCAACACGCAGCTTCTGACGACCAATGAGAAACACCATAGTAGGCTCGATGCCATTCAGGCATAAGTCGACTCCATCGATCGATATAATTATCCTGATCGAGAGTGAAATCGAGATGGCAATAGTAATTTGCTCTGGCGGATGAGCCTGTATAAACGATGGTGGAGGGGTAGCGCACTCTGATGCTGGAATTAGGAACCCACTGCACAAACCAAAAGTGTCACGATGGAAACTCTCCACCTATAGCGGTTGTCATAAATAAGTTCCGTTTGAGCCATTACAAAATAAGGAGGTTCTTATAACGTTTCCAGGTAAAAGTAACTTGTGACAACCGCTATAAAGCTGAGCGCGCCGTATTTCTACCCGCCCCGAGTCTTTACATATCCGTCAACTCCACCTTTAATACAGCAAAGTTGCCGCGAGTATCGATCAGGGTGATCTTGTATCCATTCCATTTGACATTGGGCGGACCTTTTTCCGGTAAAGAGAAGCGTATTGGAAGATACTTCTTTGCTATTGAGCCCGCACTCACCTCTAATTATGCAGCTACATTCTTTCCAAGACTCGCCGTTTTTGTTTTGTCTTGCACTGCTGAAACCTTGATTTTCAGATCCTCGATAACCACAGTTTGTTGTATTTCAAGCTCGAAGGGTTCTCCCATACTTGGTTTGTCTATTCTTAAGATTACACGGCCTTGAGTTTCTCCACATAATGTAATCAGATAGCTTTTCCACACGGCCTGGCCCGGTATGGTTGCCACAATTTCTCCGGTTTCAGATCCCTTTTGGAGGGTTGCATAGAAAACTGTTGCTTGATGGTCGGGATCGTGTTCATAAACAACATGGCTATTCTTTATCGCTAAACCTTCATTTCCAAGAATGATTTCCTGATCGCTTCCAATCTCGAATTCTTCACCCAATTTAAGGTCGGTATTTGTGGCCATGACTGATCCTCCTATTGACAGAACTAGAAATAATATTATCATGGTTTTCCTTAGATTCCCTGGGAGTTAATTGATAGGAAGTTGCTTTCCAAAGCGGATGAATCGAAAATGGTGAAATGTGTATCGCTTTCGGCTTCCGACTTCGCTCTGCGATCTATACTGCGACAGGTCCGACTTCGTCCTACGAGCTTGGGGTTCTGCCTTAGGGATACGACCCCGCAATGCGACGGGACAAGACGACCCAGCACATTGAGGCGTCCGTTATACGGAATCAGTAATCATCCAGATAGCGAAAGCTGGCTTTATTGTCAACTCTGATTTATTGACGTGAAATTGATCGGAAGAATAGTACATAAAAAAATTAGGATCTGTTTAGGGATACCCCATATATTTACAGTTTTGACTCTCCGATCATCTATCCATATTCCACTCTATTTCCTCTATAAAAGTGCAAATGGGTGGAGCGTCCCTAATCTGACACTTATCTGACACAGCATTGTAAGGAGGATTAGATGAAGAACTTACGACGGCATAAATTGGTGGATCAGGAAATGGGTTCCCGCAATTTGGTAATGTCGGATGGTAAGCGGTTGCATATGCCACGTTCCCAATTGGGGTTTCCCCATTGTATTTCTGGAACGATATGTCAACTTCTATTGGGTGGCAAACATCTGTATGTATTAGTTTTGCCCTTATTTCTTGGCCAGGCCCTTCCTAAACGAATTTTCCTACGAACATCTCCCTCTGAGAAGGTCTTGTCCACGATGCATTTCTTAAATCTGCATCCAATACTTTTACTTTATCTAAATGGATTTCACCGTGCCATTGAAACCGCAGTCTTCTATCATTAACTACCGATGTTTCAATAAATGTGACAGCGCCTTTACCGCCTTGCTTGCACATTAACCAGGCATCTATTAAGGTTTTAGTTTTAATTCGACGTTGGACGTTCAATGTTCGATGTTCGACGTTCATCTTTTTAAAACAAATCTGTGCGGCATAAATGTAACCTGTATATGTTTATAATACAACCTAGCGCTTATGGGGCCAAGACCCCTGAGCGATTCAAATCATTTGTCGCCCTGCTGAATATCGACTATGGGTCGAACAAACTGCGACTCCGTATCCCAAGGAAACAGTATCCAGGTATCCTGGCTGACTTCAGTAATGAACGTGTCAACCAGCGGTCGACCTTCCGGCTTGGCGTAGACGGTGGCAAAGTGAGCCTTGGGGAGCATGTCCCGGACGATGCGCGCAGTCTGACCGGTGTCTACCAGATCGTCGATGAGGAGCCAGTCGTCCCCATCGACGTCTACTGATTTCAATATCTTGCTTTCACCTTGCTTTCACCTTGCTTTCACCTTGCTTTCACCTTGATCCTTATAATCGTAGCTGGAAATACACACGGTATCCACCAGCCGGATTTCCAATTCACGTGCAATAATCGAAGCAGGGACTAGTCCGCCCCGGGTAATTGTGACAATTCCCTGCCAAGTCTTCATATCCAGCAGCCGCCAGGCCAAGGCTTTGGAATCTCGATGCAACTGTTCCCAGGAAATGGGAAATGTCTTTCGGTATTTTTGGTTATCTTCCGGCATGTCAACCCCTTTTTTAAAGATTAGCTACAAAACCACAAGGCATAAAGCCCGCCCTGGTGCGACTCGGTTGAATAGAATGAAGTAATTGCAGCAGTCGAAAACCGGGACCTATGGAACTCCGGTCCTATTCAATTAGATCTGGGCCAGGGAATGAAAATGAAATTTGTTTCTGTCGTGAGCTATCCAAGCGAGAAGTAAAATATCAATTTTAACGTGCCTTGTATTAGAGACGTCATCAAAAAAATATTATTTAACCTTTGTGTCTTAGTGCCGTTATGGTTGAACCAATACTCTCTTTGCTATTTTTCTTCACGCATATAAGATTTTGCCAGTGCGCTTGGCGCTCCGACACGTTTGCTCAACGCTTCCCACCATGTCAGAATAACTAAAACGAAAATTGTGGCCAGATAAGGGAGCATATTTAAAAACGAGGCCGGAATCGCTGTACCGGACGCTTGCAGCCTGAACTGTACGGCATTGATTCCACCGAAAAGAACCGCACCCCAAACGGCCCGAGCCGGATTCCACATGGAGAAGATCACAAGTGCGATCACAATCCAGCCCCTGCCGCCGGTAATATTCTCGGTCCAGCCCGGGGCATAGGAAAGAGAAAGATGGGCACCGCCGATGCCCACCAGCATGCCGCCGATAATGGTATAAAAGTAGCGAACCTTGCCAACATCGATCCCCATGGCATCAGCGGTTTGCGGGTTTTCTCCCACGGCCCGAAGATTCAAACCGTTGCGGGTTTTATAAAGATAAAACCAGGCAAGGGGCAGCAGAAAATATACAATGTAAGTGAGAATGTCCTGGTTGAACAGGGCCCCTATGACAGGCAGCCTGCTGAATATTGGAATGGTTATCGGCTCAAATTTGGGACCGACCAGTCCGACCAGATAGCCGGAATTCGATTCCGGACCAAGCCTCTGACCCAGAAAACTGGCCATACCGGATCCGAAAAGAGTGATGCTCAGACCGCTGACCACCTGATTGGCGCGCATGGTAACGCACAGAAATGCGTGGATGGTTGCCAGCATTGCCCCCACAAGCATCGCCACCAGGATGGCTAAAAAAAGATTGCCGGTATGATAAACAGCGGCAAAAGACGTCACGGCACTCATCAGCATCATGCCCTCAATTCCCAGGTTGAGGATCCCTGACCGCTCCGTATTTATCTCACCGATGGTGGCATAGATGAGAGACGTTCCGGAACGCAGCGTGATTGCCAGAAGTGATGTCAACAGTTGAATCATGCAGCTGCCTGCTCCGTGGAAACAACCGATGTTTCCTTTTGTTTGATGAAACGGAGTTTATATTCGGTAAAAAGCGAACCGGCCAGCATCGGAAAGAGCAGCATTCCCTGAATGACAAGGCCCATGGCAGCCGGCAGACCCATCATCATCTGAACCTGATCTCCGCCGACGAGCAGTGCCGCTATCAATAGGGCTACAATTATGGCTGCAATCGGGTTCAGCTGTGCCAGCCAGGCGACGATGATGGCCGTATAGCCGTAGCCGATGGAAAGCCCCTGCTGCAGCCGTCTCGAGATGCCGGTAACCTCACAGACCCCGGCCAGTCCGCTTAGGGCGCCTGCCAGCAGAAGGGCGATCAATACATTCCTGGCAATATTGATGCCCTGGGTTTGAGCAGCAGTTGGATTAATTCCGATAACCTTCAGTTCGAAGCCCCAGCGCGTTCGATTGATGATGAACCAGATCAGAACCGCCAGAACGAGGGCGAAAATCAAGCCCATGTGGGCTCGGCCGGCAATTCACGGAAGCCAGGCAAATTCCGGGAAGGGAGGGGTTCCGGGAAAGCCGAATCCCTTGGGATCGCGCCATGGTCCGTAGTAAAGATGCTCTGCAAATAGGATGGCCACATAATTAAGCATCAGTGTTGTCAGGACTTCATCAACTTTCAGACGGACCTTCAAAAAGGCCGGGATCCCGGCCCACATCGCGCCGGCCGCCATTCCAACCATGATGGCGGTCGGAAGGACCATCCAGTTTGCCAAAAAAGGAGACCAGAATAAGGCGACCCAAGCTGCGGCAATCCCGCCGAACGTGAGCTGCCCCTCTGCGCCGATGTTCCAGAATTTCAGGCGGAAGGCAATCAAGACTCCCAGGCCGGTCAGCATCAAAGGGATTGCCTTGACCAGTGTTTCTGTAAAATTGGGCCATGAACCGAAAGCCCCCTTAAACATGGCGGCAAACGTCACGAAGGGATTCGCATCAAATATTGCCAGCAATATGGCCGTTAAAACAAGCGAGATAAAAAAAGAGGCCAGCGGCACCAGGAAAATTGCCTTGCGCGACAGGGCTTTTCTTTTTTCAAAGACGATACGCATAAGGATAAATGCCTAAAATTTAAAATGCCTAAAGTGCCTAAAATTGAAAAGTAGAATTCTGTCTTTATTGAATATTACAGCGGTCACACTTATGCTCGCCCGACGGCCTCCTCATCGGCTTGCAAACCGGCCATCATCATGCCGAGTTTTTCGGTATCCGCCTCACTGGAAGGCAGGATCCCCATGATCTTGCCTTCATACAGTACTGCGATTTTATCGGCGACCGTCCTCAGTTCTTCCAGATCTTCGGAAAGGAGCAGGATGGCCGTCCCCGACGCGCTTTGCTCTATCATCTGGGTGCGAATATATTCTGTCGCACCGACGTCCAGGCCCCTCGATGGATAGGCTGCGATGAGCAGTCCCCGGCAGGCATCTATTTCTCTGGCCAGAATGATCTTTTGAATATTGCCTCCGGACAGGAATTTTGCCTGGGTATGCGGTGTAGGGGTATCAATCCGGAACATATCGATCATGCGTTTGGCCAGATCTAAAATTCTTTTGGGATGCAGAATGCCTTTTTTTACCAGCGGCGGCCTGCGATAGCACTTCATGGCCAGATTGCCGGCCACACTCATATCGCCCGCGATCCCTCTGGCGATTCGGTCGGCGGGGATATGGCTGACGCCGGTATCGATAATCTCCAGGGGTTTTTTGTTTGACATCTCTTTGCCAAAGATCCGAATAGTGCCCCCGGTGGTTTTGCGAAGTCCCGCGAGAACTTCTACCAACTGCTTCTGACCATTGCCGGCCACCCCGGCAACACCGACGATCTCTCCTTCACAAATGTCGAGCGATATCCCTTGAAGTGCCGGAAGGCCTTTATCATCCGCCGCCTGAACGTCCTGCAATTCGAGCACGGCATCGCCCGGATGGCGGCCTTTTTTTTCAAGGCGGAAAAGAACGTCGCGCCCTACCATCAGTTGGGCAAGTTCCTTGGGATTGGTGTTGGCGGTTTTTTTGACCGTCACCAGACGTCCCTTATTAAGCACGCGCACCCAGTCGGAAAAGGCGATCACCTCTTCCATTTTATGCGTAATGAATATGGCGGATTTGCCCTCACGGGTCATCTGATGCAGAACCTGGTTCAGTTCTTTCGACTCCTGCGGGGTTAAAACCGCCGTCGGTTCGTCCAGTATGAGGATCTCCGCGCCGCGATAGATAAGCTTGAGAATTTCAACCCGCTGCTGCTCCCCGACGCTCAGCTGCCAGATATGACTTTCCGGGTCGACCTGAAGATTGTATCTTTCGGAAAGTTCGCGTATCCGTTCGGCAACATTGCCTATATCCGGCACAAACGGCAGGTCCGGCAATCCCAGGATGATATTTTCCGCTACGGTCATGGTGTCCACCAGCATGAAGTTCTGATGGACCATACCGACACCGAGCAGCATCGAATCACGGGGTGAATTGATATCCACCCGACGGCCCCGGATGTAAATTTCACCTTCGTCGGCCCGATAAATTCCGGCCAGAACATTCATGAGGCAGCTTTTGCCTGCTCCGTTTTCGCCCAGCAGGGCCAGGACCTCACCGGGATAGAGCTCCACATCCACGCGGTCGTTGGCGAACACATTGGGAAACCGTTTGGTAATTCCTTTCATCTCGAGGATGGGCGTTTTCATTTCCCTCGATATCCCGGCCGGAACAAGCCGATGTTGATAAAGGTTAACATTCTGATTGTTTTAGAGAAGACGAAGCGACACGCGGCGCAAGCGGCTGCGCTTCGCGAGCGATACTACAAATATTCAATTTACAATCTTCAATCTTCAATTTCGGCTCGTCCAGCTTAGGTATTTCTGCGAGCAGTTGAACACGGAATATCAACTGCCCATGTCCCAGCTCCAACTAGTTACCCGCTTTCCCGATTACACCTTTTACGAAAAAGCTCATGTTGAGCATATCCCCGTCACTCATCTTGTCGCCGGCAGCCACGATCTGCTTTCCATTCTGGTCGACAATCGGGCCATGGAATACATCCCAGGTGCCATTCAAAATCGCTTGCTGCTTTTTAACAACCAGTTCCCTGACTGGTGGCGGCACTATATGACTGAATTCAGACAGCTCGACGAAACCTTCCTTCAATCCTCCCCAGTACTGATGCGTCTTCCAGCTGCCGTCTAACATGGCACTGACGGTATCCACGTAATAGTTTCCCCAGGACCACACCGGGCTGACCAGCACGCTGTCGCCGACAAAACCGCGCATGTCGGAGTTGTAGCCGATACTCATAAGCCCCCTTTCCTTGGCGGCTTTCTGCGGTTCGGTGGTGTCCTGATGCTGTGCAATGATATCTACACCGGCTTCCAGCAGAGCGACCGCAGCCTCACGCTCCTTTACAGGATCAAACCAGGTGCTGGTCCAGACGACGCGCACTTGAACATCTGGATTAACCGACTGAGCACCCAGGGTAAAGGCGTTAATACCCCGGATTACCTCCGGAATCGGGAATGCCGCTACATAGCCGATAACGTTTTTTTTGGTCATCTTTCCGGCCACAATTCCGGATAGATAACGGGGCTGGTAAATGCGACCGAAGTAAGTGCTCATGTTGGGAGCTGTCTTGAATCCTGAACAGTGTTCAAAGTAGACATTGGGAAAGTCCCGGGCCACTTCCATCATTGAGTCCATATACCCGAATGAGGTCGCAAAGATCGCCTTGTATCCCTGCAGGGCATATTGACGAATAACCCGGGCGGCGTCAGGTCCTTCGGGCACACTTTCGATGTAGGTTGTTTCTACCTTGTCCCCGAGCTTTGCTTCCAGCATCTTTCGTCCCCGGTCGTGCTCCCAGTTCCAGCCGAGATCACCAACCGGACCGACATAGATGAATGCAATTTTTTGGGGTCCTGCAGCCTCGGCCTTTGACGGCTCCAGTCCTCCGCTAAAAAAGGCACCCGTGAACACTACAAAAAAGACCAGCACCATTAATACACCGCTTTTCTTCATTTTATCCTCCTTTGCAGAAATTTGTATGTTACTTAAACGAAAAAATCTTTCGGCGGACCAGCAATCTAAATCACAATCGATTCCTGGGTGCAAGTATCATATTTCAGTCTTCATAGGCAACGGGTAAAGTGATACCCGGGAGAATAGTTTAAGTCAAGAGGGACGTTGGGCCCTTTGGGCCCGGTTGAGCCGGTTGAGCCCGTTGAGCCGGTTAGGCCAGTTAGGCTGATTGAGTCGGTTGGGTTAGTTAGCCGATTCGCCGGTAGGATTTTTTCCCGCATCAAAAGAGTATTTTCCTTTGATATAAAAAGGAGCTAAATTACCCAAAAGGAATTAGCCCATCGAAGCAACAAATCGGTTGAATAACCTTCGGAGGTTTCAATGAACTCAACGATCTTAACGGGCTAAACGGGCTCAACCGGCTAAACGGGCTCAACCGGCTAAACGGACTCAACTGACTATATCGGATTAACCTGTTGCCATACGCGAATTATTCATATAATCTCATCCGATAACAAATCCATTCAACAGTATAAAAAGGTTTCAAGTGCCTGGAGGGATAAATTCATGGAAAGCATACACAGCCTGAAATGTCTTGTGTGCGGCAAACAGTATCATCCCGATGAGATCGAATATGTCTGCCCGGATCACGGCAACGAAGGGATTCTCGACGTTCAATACGACTATGATTTCATCGGGCGGCAGATCAGCCGGGATGCGCTTTTGCGCTCAAACGAAACTTCGATTTGGCGCTACAAACCCTTGCTGCCGGTTTCTCCGCAGGCGGAAGTACCTCCGTTGTCCGTGGGCTGGACGCCTTTATATCATGCCCCGCGCCTGGCTTCGGACCTGGGGCTGGAAAATGTATGGGTAAAGGATGACGGCCGTCAGCCGACGGCTTCTTTCAAAGACCGGGCCAGCGCCGTAGCCGTTGTAAAGGCCCGGGAAAAAGGGGCGTCCGTGATTACCACAGCCAGCACCGGCAATGCCGCCGCAGCCCTGAGCGGCCTGTGTGCCAGCGTGCAGCAGCCCAATGTCATTTTTGTTCCGCAAACCGCCCCTCCGGCCAAAATTGCCCAGCTGCTGGTATTCGGCTCCCGCGTCATTCTGGTTAAGGGAACTTATGATGACGCCTTTGAACTTTGCCTTAATGCAGCGAAAACCTATGGCTGGTATAACCGCAACACCGGCTATAATCCTTATATGACAGAAGGCAAGAAGACCGCTGCGTACGAAATCTGCGAACAACTCGATTGGAGCGCACCGGACCGCATTTTCGTCAGTGTGGGCGACGGTTGTATCATCGGGGGATTGCACAAAGGATTGAAGGACTTGGAGGCGCTGGGATGGATCGACAAAACACCCAAGTTGATGGGTATCCAAGCCGCCGGCAGCAGTTATCTGTATCAGGCCTGGAAAGACGGTGAAGATCTTTTCACCAAACCACCGGTTAACGCGCAAACGGTTGCCGACAGCATCAGCGCCGGCTTGCCCCGGGACCGCATAAAGGCATTAGCCGCCGTAAACGAAACCGGTGGGGCTTACCTTTCGGTTGAGGACGAAGACATATTGAGAGCGATCCCCGAGTTGGCCCGGGGTGCCGGTGTTTTTGCAGAACCCGCAGGTGCTGCTGCCTATGCTGGATTGGTAAAAGCGGTCGATCAGCGTCTGGTTTCCAAGGATGAAAAAATTGTCGTACTCGCCACCGGCAACGGCCTTAAGGATGTGGCCGGTGCCATGCAGGCAGTTGAGCTTGCAGACACAAAGCCGTATAAAGTCTCCCCGGATTTTGAAGCGCTCAAGACGGTAGTGGCCGGCTGGGACGATTAGGTTGAGCCGATTGAGACAGCCAGACCTGTCCGCCAGTAAAATGAAATATTTCCCTGTTGTTTGCTGCAGGGAGTTTCATGAAATGATAATATGCCAGTATTCCAGAGCAACAAATCAACGGGCGAACTGGCCAACGGGCTAACGGGCAAACCGACCAAACGGGCTAAACCGGCACAACCGGCTCAACCGGCTAAACGGGCCCAACGGGCAAGCCAATTAAATTGATTACCATCATTAATTTTAGCATTCAACGCCCGCCACCGAGAGCCTCTCAGGCGAGGCTGGCGGGTTAGCGCATTTTAGTCATTTCTTCATAAAGGAGGCATGATCATGATAGATCTAACCGTTGTTCCCGAAGCCCTCGAAAGAGCAGCAAAAAGAGCCAGGGAAAAGAACATCATTATTCCAACGTTTAAGCAACAGCGAGATCCGCGCCTGATTCCCGATGCTATCATATCCAGATTAAAAAACATCGGCCTGTGGGATGTCGATCCATTGAACCTGTTTCGCATTACCTGGCACAACGAGCCGGTTTCCCACGGTGGCGGCTTCGGCGAAGTGAATTTCATCGAGTTTCCGCCGGCACTGACCGGCGTCGAAGCTCGAATTGTGGCTCCCATCGGCAAATGGTTTCCCAC
>Ga0126325_10000094_pt1 | contig 28073 bp, 30 predicted proteins | sample InaspJWI14metaG_FD_94487 | JGI IMG/M metagenome (GOLD analysis project Ga0126325, IMG submission 94487) | Marine gutless worms symbiont microbial communities from Oahu, Hawaii - Inanidrilus sp. 1 OAHU.JWI-14 metaG | ecosystem: Host-associated > Annelida > Digestive system > Unclassified...
TGTGATCGTAAATGTTGTCATAGCGGCCTCCTTTTTAAGGTTATGAGGCCATTATAACCGCCGTCTGTGACAGATACGGTCACAGATCGGCACTACTGGAGTTTTTTAGAGAACCGCATATATTTTTAGACATTTTATTCTCCTTTATTTTTCCGGATGAGCCATTTACGCATAATCGCGAACATCCAGAACCTGGCCCGTCATATCGCCTTCCAGGCTGACCTGGTAGGCTTTGGCCGTATCGGCGGCAGAAAGAGTGCCGTCCGTGTCCATGCCCATTTGACGGGCGGTTTCGGTAACGAACACCGGGCTGACGATATTAATGCGCAGGTCCGGAGAGAAATCAAGGGCGGCGGCACGGACAAATCCTTCCAGCCCGGCGTTGACCATGGCTGTAGGAGCGGTTCCCGGCCAGGGATTGCTGGCCAGCATCCCGGATGTCAACGTTACCGAACCACCGGTGCTTAAATGGTGCCGGGCAGTACGCACAATGTTCACCTGCCCCATAAGTTTGTTTTGAACGCTGAACTTAAAATCCTCGTCGCTGGCGTCCTGCGCAGTGCCAAATCGGGATGCCCCGGCCGCGCAGACGACGGCGTCGAACGAGCCGATATTTTCGAACAAGTCCACAATGGAATTTTTATCCCCCAGGTCCGCCGTCGCATCCCCCGAGGTATTTCCAACGCGAATCACCTCGTGCGACCGAGCCAGCAAATCCGCAATTGCCTTTCCGATGGTTCCGGTTGCTCCCATTACAATTATCTTGCTCATTGGTATACCTCCCATCATGATATTCAGGGTCCGGCTCACCGGTTGGTAACGTTCGGCAGTTGGTGGTGAGCAGCGGTAATGAAGGGCCGGCGCTACATGAGAGGAAGATTTCGCTTGCCCTGGCAAAGAACCGCAGTTGTGTGGACGTGAGCCGGAATGACGAGGAAAGAATTCAGATACCCAGCGGCCGAATAATCAAATTACCAAAGACAAAAACTAAATCGACCGGTGCAGTTGTCAAATGAGATCTGGGCGACGACGCAGATGTTGTTAACTAACCAATTGATATTTATTGTAAAACATAAAGTCCGATGAGAGTAGCCGCATAAACGAAGGACGCTGTGAGATAAATTGACGCGTCTTTGCTGCGGACATGCGCAGCGCTATCCGTTGCCACAGAATCCCATCTTAGAGATACTCTGTCATACAAAACGACCTGATTTTCACTTTAACAGGGTTGCGATCGCCGCCACTAGTGCCAAGCTGTGACAACATAGGGCATTGGTCAAATCCCCCCCGTGTGGTAGATTGAATGCATAACACTTCCGGCAGACCTTTCGTTCCCGACCTGTTTCAGCGCCTGCGATTTTCCTTCCCTGCGACTCTGTTGTTGACCTGAACCCGCTTTCGGTATTGTAACGTTTTTTTTATGACCTTGTTCGGGGGAAAGGGGGTATCATGACGAAACTAATAGGCCTGGTCGCCATCTGGGGACTCCTGTTCTTGCCGAGCACCCCATTTGCGGAAAATTTTGAATTTGTAGAATGTAGCTACACATACTATACCCACTTGCACGGCAGCAGCGAACTGCCCATCGTGACCAATTACAAGCAGCGCGGCGTGATTCGCGGCAAAAGCGAAAACGATTTTTTGGATCGCGCCACCTATATCATGGAGGGTATGCTGACCCGGCCGCCCTCGGATGGGATTTATCTCACTTTCTCGGCAGGTAGGGGCACATATGCCATCGTGTTTGTGGACAAAGACGGCGACATGATTCTGGGTTATGAATACGGTGACATCACCCGGCACTATCTGGGAACGGGGCCCCCTTTGTCGGGCGAGTTTACGGATGGAACCGGTAAATTCCAGGGGATCAAAGGGAAGTTTACGGTCTCAAAAATATTCGCGGAACAAGTCCGGCTTAAATCCGAACTGAAAAAACATCTGGCTGAACTCGACCTTTCGGTCCGATTGGCTGGAATGATCACGAGATGTGCAATGTCGTCAGCGGCCAATATGAGTTGGTATCGCAATAGTCCCTCAAAATCTTTTAGTCACAATCTAAACCCTCCACCTCTGGTGACGGACCCGGAGAGGTTCTACCGGTCCGGGAAGCATATGCCGTCTCTGGCAGTAACGAGAAACACTTAAACTGTCTGTTATTATACATCATTTTGTTCATTTTCTTTCGCGTGAAAGAAAACGAACCAAAAGAAAACGCCCATAAGACGCGGCCCTGCGGGCTGCCCTGCGCTTCTCGGAAAGGGCGCGCTCAGCACAACTCGCTCCGCTCAAACACGCACTTCGCTCTGGCCGCCCTTTCCTGCGATGCTCGGCGCCTCTTAAAGGGGAGTTCAAACCCGGAAACCAAAATCAGCACCCCTTTAGGGGCTTCATGATGCCTCCCGCTCTGCGGGAGGAGCATCGCTGCCGTTCAGGCTTTTATTCGAATTTGCTGTGCATATGAAATCCGGACGGTGATACCAGAGATGGCATAGGCGACGGGAAAATAGGGCAAACGGAAAGAACGTCAAGAGCAAACTTGAGAGCATCAGTCGGGCCGGCGAAAACCAGTCCAGCTTTCGAATGGAAGTGACCGCCTGCTGATCCCGGATGACCCGGAAGCGTTTTCCGTTTCGCCAGGCCCAGAGGTTCATGTGGATCGAAAACCAGAGCTCTTCGCTGGCATAAACCCGTTGTGAAAAGCCACCGACCGCCTCAAAAGCAACCCGCTCACAATACACGAAACAACCGGCCGCGATGTTGAATAGTTGGGAAAATCGATTCCAGGTATCAAAGATGGACTGGGCCGCAGGCTCCAGGGCCCGGTCGGGCGCCACGACCACGCCACCACCAACGATGCGGCCGGATTGCAGATTCTCAAGCGCTTTTGTCAAGAGTCCCGTGGATACCTTTGTGTCGGCATCCACAAAGATCATATAGCGGCCCAGGGCCGCCCGCGCCCCTGTGTTGCGAGCCCGGGCTATCTGGTTGACCGATTCGGGGACTACCCGGGCACCCATGATGCGGGCGATTTCCGCTGTCCGGTCACAGGAGTTATTGTCCACCACCACGACTTCAGCCTTTCCGGGGGCACCTGCAACCGCTGTAAATACCGCTTTCAGCGCATGAGGCAGGTAGGCCTCTTCATTGTAAGCAGGGATAATGATGGAATAGTCGGTCATGGGACAAACCCATTTTTTATCAGAGGTGCTCTGTATGCGCCGGCACCCTGCCGGGGCTATATTGAAATCATAATACGCTTCATTGCAAAAAGCGAGGGCACATGGCGGCCTTGCACACGTCGCCATTGGCACGTACTATTCTGCAAAATATCCTTTCCCGGCGGCACAGTCAAAAGGCTGAAGACAGCTGTGATCAAAACCCAAGCATTTCAGGAAGGTTATAATTTTAGTATCACTTGACAATTACTTTTGGGTGAATAGCATTTAGACCGAAGGTACCACAATGTGGTATTTGGCGACTGATAGCTGCAACCTGCTTAAAACCCCAGCCACGCGCGACCCTACATGTTTCGGTTCTGCCTTCGTAGAAGCTAGAGCGAAGCGTTATGGCTTGTCCTCTTATTCATAGACGTTAAAGGGTTGGCCGGCAGTCGCCTTGTAGCACTATTCGTTTAAAAAGGTTTGTTACCCGCACATCACCGACACCCTATGAAAGCCGTATACCATTGTCCCGGCTTCAGGATTTGCCTTACTCCGCTGGTAACTGAGTCTGGAACAGGGTACCACGTGCCTTCCCGAAATATGGCTGTTCGGCGCGAGCACTTCGACGAACAGCTCTGCATCGGTCAACATTGCTGGTTGAATCCGTCGGTGAAATAGCATCACGAAAACCACCTACAGCAAAGGAGGATCATTATGGCTGAAGGAACCGGTGACGTTGTCAAAGACGTCGGAAAATGGGAGTGGTCCGAATTGTGGAAAAAGGAGGACTGGTGGGCAGTCTGGCTGGGTTTTTTCCTGCTGATTGCCGGCATCATCATCTATTTTCCGCATTCGGGCGACATGCAGTCCAAGCTTGAGGCCGCCGAAGCCAAATATTCGGCCGATGCCCAGCGCACGGACAAATTCAAGACCATTGCTTGGTACCAGATGTACGATGCCAAACGCAAGGTGAAAGCCAACGGTATTGCAACCGGAAAATGGCTGAAAAAGTTCAGCAGCAAGCCGAAAAAGTGGTCGGCCAATCCGGTGGATGCCTTCATTATGAGCAAAGCGAAGGCCGATGCCAAGAACCAGAAAGCGATGGGCAAATATGAAAAGGCCAAGTCCGCTGAAAAGGCCGCCCTGGCTGCGGCGATGTCCGCTGAACAGAAGGCGGAAGCTGCCGGTTTTACAGACGAAACTTTGAACGCAGAAGCCAAGACCTCCATTCTTGCCTGGCGCGATGCTCACCTGGATGCCAGCAAGGCCAATAAGAAGACCAAGGCCAAGCCCTACAACCAGATCGGCTACCTCATCCTGCTGGGTGTATTCTTCGCGGTCTTTTTTGCCATTGGAATGCGCGGGATGGGAAAATCCGTCACTGAGTTTTTAATTGCGTTTGCATTCGTATTCTTCATAGCGTTGATCGCCTGGCTGTTCGCAAACCAGGCCGTCATGAAGCAATACGGGATCGGTTACGCCTTCTGGGCGATTTTCATTGGAATGCTGATCAGCAACACGGTGGGAACGCCTAAATGGGCTATGCCGGCTGTTCAAACCGAATACTACATCAAGACCGGTCTGGTCTTACTGGGTGCTAAAATCCTGTTCGAAAAGATCATCGTGATCGGGACGGCTGGCATTTTCGTGGCCTGGGCGGTCACGCCGACGGTCTGGCTGGTCACTTACTGGTTCGGCCAGAAAGTGGTGAGGATGCCTTCCAAGCGTCTGAACGCCACCATCTGTTCCGATATGTCAGTCTGCGGGGTATCGGCGGCCATTGCCACGGCGGCGGCCTGTAAGGCCAAGAAAGAGGAGTTGACCCTGGCTGTCGGCCTGTCGCTGGTCTTCACCTCCATCATGATGATCGTCATGCCGGCCATCATCAAGACCACCTTCCCAGTGGACAAGCAGTTGATCCTGGGCGGCGCCTGGATGGGCGGCACCATCGATGCCACTGGAGCGGTTGCCGCGGCCGGCGCATTCCTGGGAGAGAAGGCGCTCTATGTGGCGGCCACCATCAAGATGATCCAGAACGTACTCATCGGGGTGATTGCCTTCTTCGTGGCGCTCTATTTCACGACCAAGGTCGAAACTGCTGAAACCGGCATCAAGGTCGGTCCCATGGAAATATGGTACCGCTTTCCGAAATTCGTTCTCGGATTCATCGCTGCTTCCATCGTGTTCTCGATTTTCTACACGACATTCAATGCGCGGGTAAACGGTCTGGGATACACCATGATCGACCAGGGGACGATCAAGGGCATGAGCGACCTGTTCCGGTCCTGGTTTTTCAGCCTGTCGTTCGTCAGTATCGGGCTGGCAACCAACTTCCGTGAACTCGGCGAACATTTTCGCGGCGGGAAACCTTTGATCCTGTATGTCTGTGGCCAGTCTTTTAACCTTATCTTGACCCTGACCATGGCATACATTATGTTCTACATAGTATTTCCGGAACTGACGGCCACTATTTAGTGGTTGCTGATTGAAACAAGGTGGCGGGCTCGCAAACAATTGATTCGCCGGCCCGGCCGCCGGGTTTCTCTCTGTCAGAGCTGATGCTGGAGTACAGCCATGCTTACCAATAACATAGGTCACAGGTCACGTTTGCGTGCCTGGGGCGTGTTGCTCCTCAGCCTGTTTTTGTTGTGGGTCTTTGCAGTCGCGGTGGGTCCCTGGCTACGACCCCATATTCCCTACCTGGATCAGATTGTGACGGTGGCGGAAGAACAGGATATCGATATGGGCGCCTACTTTTACACCGAAATTGAAGCGTCCTATGATGGCGAGCAATACTTAAAAGGCGCTCTCGATCTGGGCGCACCCGGAGAGGCCACTTTCAACCCGCTTGCGGTTGCCGGACTGGTTTTGTGCCTGTTTATACTGTGGCTCGGATTTCGTTACCTGCCGTTAGACTAAGCCGACAGATGGAGGTAGACCATCCTGTGGCTGAACTTGCTGAAAAAAAGAAGATCATTTTGGAGCACGAAAAAAAACTGGCCAATGCAGTCTCGGCTGCCGTTATCCAAAAGCCGGTCCTCAGCATCTGGTTGATCCTGATTCCGATCTTCTTTGTCTACTATTTCTACAGGCTAAAAACCTATGCCGGGGGACGCGAAGACTTCGCCAAGAATTTTCTGGTTACCCGCGAGCGGGCCCTGGACGCTGCTTACGAGGCCCTGGAGAATGACCGCAAGCCCGATGTGCGGTCCGTCGTCGCTATGACCAGTGCGCCTCAGGATACCCATGCCGACTATGGTAAGTGGGTAAAGGTCCTGGTGGAACACTACCACGAGCTGCTGCAGGCCAACGGGACGACCTACGAGGGCCTGGTCCGGGTGGTTTATAAAAACCGTACCAATTATCTCCTCTTTCTCAATCAGCTTAAAATTGCTGAAAACCGGTTTGACGAAGCTTTGAAGCCGCACCTGCGCGAGTCCATCGAAGGGCTCGACGGCATTACCCGATTAATGGAGCAAAGTACCGAAACCTTTCGGCGCGAACACGTCAAGCAGGCCTTTCCTTAAAGCTATCGTCACTGCCCCGGAAAATGGGTCAACGCATTCCCCGGATAACGTTAGTGTACGCGGGGCTGCGTGTGCCGGGGAATCGGATGTCGCCCGGGTGGTCGTCAGCGTGGACGACGGCGCCTCTTGGGAGGACGCTATCTGTTGCGGTCCCCATGAGCCATATGCCTGGCGCCGTTGGGAATATGAATATACAGCATCCGAACCGGGTGATTACCTGATCATGGCCCGGGCAACGGATAGCGCGGGTCGGGAGCAACCGGAATCAGCGCAGTGGAATGTGCTGGGATATAGGCAACAACGGTTTCCGTGAACACACGGTGTCCGTACATATTCAGTAGAGAACCAGGCATGCGTGGCCAGTGGGTATCTTCTTCAACAACTCTCTCCCGGCATCCCGGCAATGATTCGTTCTGTGGGGCGGCTTTATTCCCGCAACTGCAGGTTTAAGGCTCAGTCGAGCTGATCGAGAGCTACGATGGAATCCGCGTTGTTGGGGACCCCTTTTTGTACCAGCCGAATGACCCCGTTTTTATCGATCAAGTAAGTCACTCTGCCACGACCGTAACTCTTTTTAATTTTTCTGCCGGTGTCGGACACCAGTGGAAATTTGATACCTTTGGCGATCGCAAATCTTTGGTTTTCACCCAAGCTGTCGCCGCTGACGCCGATGACCAGCGCTTCGCGGTTAGCAAATTTTTCCAGATCCCGCTGGAAATTAATGACCTCCGTCGTTCAGAGGGGCGTAAAGACGGCAAAGTAGAGCGCCAGGACGATGTGTTTGCGGCCGAGGTAGTCCGCTGAGTTGATGGGACCCTGGGTTGAGACCCCGGTGAACAGGGGGGCCCGGTCGCCTACCTCGAGTCCCAAGGCCGTGGTGGGTGCCGCTGTCAGCGTCAGAGAAATTGCCATCGCAAAGTAAATGACCGGATAAAATTTCATGACAACTCCCGAGGGCCGGTGCGGCCCGTGTTACGATGACGAAGCCTCCCCTTTGAGGGCGTGCGCCTGCAGAACCTCCAAATCAACATATTCGAGGACTTTGGCATGGGTCGCCTCTAATCGAACGGGCGGCGCCACGCCGGCTTCCTGAGCCTCCGACCAGCGCCGTGCGCACAGACACCAGTGGTCCCCGGGTTTGAGGCCCGGAAAACCATAGGCCGGCACCGGTGTAATCAAATCATTGCCCCGGGCCTTCGAAAATGAAAGAAATGCTTCCGTTACCCGCGCGCAAACCACGTGCACACCGGTGTCCGCTTGTCCGGTGTCGCAGGCACCCGTGCGTGAAAACCCTGTCAACGGTTCGGTGCCGCATGTTTGCAGATGTCCTCCCAATACGTTTTTTGGTGGTTGCATTACTCGACCCTTCTGAGATCCGCCCTATCGGCGGTCTTTGTGTTCTCGGCCTCCCCAAGGCGGTCTCATAATCCTCGACAGGTTGACTCACGCCCACGGGTATGTATGTTGTATCAGCACGATAGTGGTTCAAACGGATTTATTCAGACTCAACATTGGACAGTGGTTTGCGCATGTCAAACTCGTGGGCTGCCAGCCGGACCATCCAGGCTCCGGAACTTTTTTGCGATCGACCAGTGCCGGAGCCCTCCGGCAGCTTACCGGGGGGCCATGCCGGGACCTTACGCTTGCGACCGCGCAATGACCAGACCGGCAATGCTGCGGCGCAAAAAAATCGACAAGCGCAATGGTTTTGAAAGGGGGGTACAGAATGAGTGATCTGATCAAGATAGGTATCAGCCGGTGCTTATTGGGTGACCCGGTTCGCTACAACGGCGGCCACCAGCACAACCGCTACCTGACCGGCACGCTGGGAAAATTCGTGGAATACGTCCCGGTCTGCCCGGAGGTAGAATGCGGGTTGTCGACGCCGCGTGAAAGCATGCGCCTGGTCGGCGATATCGATGCCCCCCGACTGATCACCCGCAAGACCAAAATCGATCACACTGAACGAATGCTGAACTGGGCGCAAAAACGCGTGAACGCCTTAGCCAGTGAGGATTTGTGTGGGTTCATCTTCAAGGGTAATTCTCCGAGCAGCGGTCTTTACCGGGTAAAGGTTTATAATGCCAAAGGGATGCCCGCCAAAATGGGAACCGGTCTCTGGGCCCGGGCCTATACGGAACGATTCCCGGCAGTACCCGTGGAGGAGGACGGGCGTTTGAGCGACCCCAGGCTGCGTGAGAACTTCATCGAACAGATTTTTACGATGAAACGCTGGCGGGAGACCCTGGCCAAGCGTCGCAGTCGCAGAGCCCTCATCGAATTCCACACCCGCAACAAACTGCTCGTGTTGTCCCACAGCCCCGAGAACCACCGCAAAATGGGCAAGCTGGTCGCCAGCGGAAAAGAAGTGTCCCTAAAGGGGCTCTATCGCGATTACGAAACCCTGCTTATGCATAGCTTGCGCCTCAAGACGACCATCAAAAAGAATATCAATGTGATGCAACACATGATGGGCTACTTTAGAAAACAACTCGCTGCGGATGAAAAACAGGAATTACTGGAGATATTGGACCGCTACCGTCAGGAACTCGTGCCTTTGATTGTGCCGCTTACCCTGTTCAACCATTATGTGCGCAAGTACCGCCAGGCATACCTGGCGGACCAGACCTACTTGAACCCGCACCCATATGAGCTTAAACTACGCAACCATGTGTGACCGAGCATGTCACAAGTTTTCGGTATATCGAAGGATACATTCCAAACCACAGGAACCGTTCCGGTCAATCCGCCACCGACCCGGTGACGGCGAGACTTTTCATTGAAAAATTGGCCCAAAAGGTCCGTCGTGAAGCTCACCGCGTGAAAGGTTTTGTAAGGTTTCACCAATACGATGAAGATTGTTTCTTGGCTTTGATCAACCCCCGTTACGACGTTTTGCCCCTGGTGCGGCATCACTTTGAAGCGCGTTTTGCCGATAAAAGTGGATTATCTACGATACTGGCAGAAATTACGGTCTGTCCCACGAAAGCCACGGCACCCAGGAAGTGCGGTTGGATGCCGAGGAGATTGCCGCTTTTTCAAATGCCGCCGAGAGCGGGGAAACCCTTACTAAAACTTTGTGGCAACGTTACTACGCCGCCACCAATATCCGGCAGCGCAAAAACCCTGGTTTGCAAGACCGAATGCTGCCCCGTCGCTTCTGGCGGTACCTGCCGGAGAAAACCAGTCCCCATGAGGCGATTTGCCCACCGCGCGGCGGCACCCTGAAAGGGTCGCCGACACTGCCATCAGTTGAGATCAATTCGGTGTGTTCATGTGGCAGACCGGTCCCTGCAAACAACTGGAACCGCATAAATACCCGCTAGTGAGAACATTGGTCGCTTTTCCCGTGTGGCCGTAATGTCACTTGAACTGACAATCGAATCTACCGGGGTATCTCAGAGTGGTAGATTTAACCTGCCATTGAACACATGAAGTGCTCGCATTGATTTTGGCAGCACAAGTACGAATATTGGCTCATGCAAGCTGGGTGCTCTGGTAATATTACTTTCTGGAGGATGTTATGAATAGACTCGATTGTGAAACTGAAAAAATATCTAGCCGAACCATAGGCCTTTTCCTCTTACCGCTTGCCCTTGGCCTGGCGTTCATAGGCTTTTTGATCTTACCCCTGGTGGGGTTGTTTTTTTCGATTCCACTTTTCATTCTTGCGGTTACCTTTCTTGCGGCGCCGGAGAGCAAGGTCTGTAGAGTACTGCTGCAACGGGATAGTTGATTGGGTCACTTTAATCACTGTACAAAATCGAAACCAAGGGTTTTCGCTTAAGGTGGTGATTGAACATGACAAGCCCTCTGCAAGCGCCAGTTCGATTGGGCGTAGAAGTTGACACCTCATCAACAGCTGTATGGAATTTCATAACCGATACCAAAACCTGGCCACTGTGGGGACCCTCTGTAAAGGATGTGGACTTTCCCGACCGGTACATCGGGATGGGGTCTCGGGGGAAGATCCTCACACCTGTGGGAATATGGTTGCCTTTCGAGGTAAACCGCTTTGAAGAAAGGAACTACTGGGATTGGCGGGTCAACGGGTTTGAGGCTACCGGACATCGTGTCATGAAAACGGGTCCCGATAGGTGTAGACTTATCTTCACCGTCCCATTTTGGGCCTTGGCATACAGCCTCATATGCAAACTGGCCCTGCTGCGCGTAAAGCGGCTCATCTTAAGCGGGGCTTGCTCCGAATCATGCGATGTAAATTTGAATGACGCCAACACAATAATAGAACTCGGGGGATAACCTCTCGGAAAAACCACCTGAACAACTTGACAAGGAGATTAAAATGCAAGTGGAAACCAAATGCTTTGCGACTCTGGCAGATAAAGATACCTGTGATTACCGAAATAGCACGTCCTACGACCTTGCGGAGGGTCAAACAGTGGGGCATCTTGCTGATGTGGCCGGTGTGGCCAGGACCGACATCAAGACAATCTTTGTGAACGGCCGTCACGCGAACCTTGATACGATGCTGGCCCAGGGCGATCTCGTGGGGTTTGTGCCGGCAGTCGGCGGTATGTAAAACAATGTAGAAATCCGGCGACCGGTAGACGCAACAGATATGAAAACGCCTCACCCCCAACAATTCAGGGATTTTTTCGGTACATTACCGGTTTGGGTACTGCCACTGGTGTTGGTGCTGCTCTTCGGGCGATTCATGATTGCGTTATGCTTCTATATTTTCTCCTGATTGAGGCATTCAATGAAACGGTAGTTTCTGCTGATTGTCCTGGGTGCTCGTTTTCTTATACTTTCCGTTGATCCAATTATCTAGTCCGGAGCTATACCATTTTGAAAAGCGCCGATCAGATGGTCCGCCCGCCAGGTTGGAAAACATGTCATCGGCCCCCAAGTCTGTGACCATTCGAAAGGATGGGAAAAAGGTCGTGTCCCGGCCAGCACTGCGGTAGATTTGTCCCTGATGAATGGTGGCCCGGTTGCCGATGCCGACGACCGGCCCCCGGTCAAATCCCAGAAAACGTGGCAGCTTACCATCAAATAGAATGTTCTTCATGATGTATGTACGCGTAGAGCCCCATGCCCGGGGTTCCACCTGCAGTGTTTCAACGGCAACCTTGCGGTAGATTTCCTCCCGGGGCCGGTCGTTGAACCAGATGGATTCGTCAGCCAAAAGGATACGGTCAAAATTGGCGTAGAAATCGGCAAAGACCCCGGTCTCCGCGGCCAGGTAATCGAGAACTTCTTCGCCAAATCCGTTCTTACCAAAGACTTCCCGGTATAGCCCCTTGTAGAATTCCTCAAACAGAAAGGCCCCCCGGGAGTCGGCCGCATATTGCCGGTCCCAATTCTTCAGGATCCGGCCCTGTGAGGTATCAGGCAGCAGCGGTTCAAGGATGTCCATGAACAGTTCAGCCTGGCGGGAATATACGTCGAAATGCATCTTGTAGACGTGTTCCACGGTCATGTTGTTTTGGCCTTCGATGAGTTGGTCGATCCGGTCGGCCCGGTAAGAACCCATGGGCATGTTGATCGGTTTGGCCGTGCCGTAGCCATTCAAATCCTGGTTGGCGGTGGAAAAATAACCTTTCTCGGGATTGTAGCAGCGGGGCATCTCGGTATGGCTGTAAAAGCCCTGCCAGTCGTTTTCTTTTTTCCAACCTGCAAGAGGCACCAGGCCACTCACGCCGCCGCGGCGTTTGGGGGCCAGACCTGTCATCTGGAAACCGATATTGCCCTCTATGTCGGCTAAAACGATGTTCCAGCCGGTCTCGACGACGCCGAAAGCGTCCATTGCTCCGGAAACAGTCCGTGCGTCCCACAGTTTCACGAGGGAGCTGTAGGTTTGTGCCCCGGATTTACCCGCTGCCCATTTGGTAGCCAGGTAGTAGCCCTTCTCGTTGGGGTTGCCAGCCAGGACCCCATGGTCGTTTTCATAAAAGATTACCTCAACGGGATCTTTTTTCTTGCGCTTGATAATTTCCTTTCTTTGCTTGAAGGCCAGCCAATGTTTGCTATCCTCACGGTAGTACTTCCCGTCTTTGCATTTTTCCACCCAAGAATCGATACTGTCGATAAAAGCGTAGGTGGCCCCCCAACTCAGGTCCGGGTTGCGGCCTACTAAGATCCCCGGTGCGCCCGGCATGGAACCACCTATCATGTAGCGGCCCTTATGCTGCAGGACTATTTCACACCAGACATTGGGCAACCGGTTCACCTCCAAGTGGGGGTCGTTTGCCAGGATCGGTTGGCCGGAGGCGGTTTTTTTCCCGGAGATGACCCAGTTGTTGGAGGCCATCATGCGCGGCAGGGGCAGGTTCCAGCGCGCGCTAGCCGGGATAATACGTTCGGGCAGGGTTACTTTTTTCAGCAGCTCGATGTCGAGTCCGCCCAGGAGCCCCGGGAAGAGTTCCTCCAGATAATCGGCGGACACCCCGCCCTGGACCAGTTCCACAAACAGGCGTTCCACTTCCGCCTGGGATTGAACCAGGGTTAAATAGCCGATCATCCTGGAGATCATGATGATATCAGCTGGGCGCCAGTCCTCGTGACGGTAGCCCAAAAGCTTCAGTTCCCAGGGGCATTTCTTGGCAAACGCCGCATTGGCGCCGTCACTATAGGCCGTGAGCGCGGCGTGTTCTGCGGTAGTAAGCTTGTCAAGCTGCGGTGCGATGTTCCCCGACCAGTTGACCTGACGAAAGAACTTGTCGATTTCAAGCGAGGTGTCGCTGGCATCCAGGATTTCTGAGACCCGTCCCTGTCCCAGAATGCGCATGAGCAGCATCTGCATACCGCGATCGGTGGCATGGACATATCCTGTCCCCCAATGCAGGTCGGCAGTCTGTTCGGCTTCCACGTGGGGCGTTCCGTTTACATCTCTCCAGATGTTTACACCAGGTTTCATTGATCCTCCATTTGGATGCGATCGCGGGTGTCAGGGTCAGGTTGTCAGTTGGAATTGATGTAATTTAACACAGATACCGATCGTTCACAATCTCACCAGAAATAAATCAGCACCACGTGTAAATAGATTGGTAAATTAAGGTTTAAGGGCGTATAAGGAAAAGTATGGCAGACATCGGCAAGATGAATATACTGGTCGTCAAACGAATGACGGGCGATGGAGCCCACCTGGACGGCGGTTCTTCCGGGAACATTCTGCTCCCACGCCGCAACATGCCCCAACGCTGTCAGCCGGGCGACCGGCTTGAGGTATTTGTCGATGTGGATCGGGACAAGCGTCTGCGGGCCACAATGCGAAAGCCGTATGTCACTGTCGGTCAGGTGGCCAGGCTGCGCGCCGTGGCTACGACAAAGTTCGGCGCTTATCTGGCTTGGGGCCTGGAAAACGATCTGTTTGTGCCTAATCGGGAACAGCGCGACCCCATAGAGAGGGGTCGGACATATATCGTGTATGTCTATCTGGATCAAAAAACCGGGCGCATCACGGCCTCCTCCAAACTGAACCGTTATCTTGGCCAAACCCCCCCGGATTACGACGAGGGTGAGGCGGTGGAGTTGTTGATCTACGCGCAAACGGACCTGGGCTACAAAGCGGTGGTGGATAACGCCCACTGGGGACTTCTCTATCACAATGAGGTCTTGCAGTCGCTTGAGCCGGGCCAGAGACTGAGCGGTTATATAAAGGCGGTTCGCGCCGATCTCAAGATCGACATCAGCCTGCGGCAGACCGGGCACAAAGGGATCGACGTCCTTTCCAATACCATTTTAGCTACCCTGCAGGCCGAGGGCGGACGACTGTCCGTTTCCGACAAAAGCCCGGCGGAAGAGATTTATACCCTGTTCGGCGTCAGCAAGGAAAGATTCAAAAAAGCGGTCGGCGCCCTCTATAAAAGAAGACTGATCGTCGTTGACAAAAACGGTATCCGTTTTCCCAGAAAAGAACCGGGGCGGCAACCGTAATTCAAGGCCGGCCGGTGACAATCTATCCGCGGTGTTCCCTGGCTACGTTCCTCAGCCTGCAGCGTTGGCGGACTATGGTGCCGGATCAAACATAGGTAAATGATTCATAGGCCAGGCCGCATGTGCTATAGTGTCGGGTATAACCCTTCACCATGGGGTGCAACCCATGATCGTAGCAACCAACCAGCCTTATTTTGCCCCCTATCCCGGCTTTTTTCTCAAAGCGTACCTGGCGGACTGTATCGTTATTTTGGATGAAGTTCAGTTTCCGCGGCGGACCACCTGGATCACACGCAATCGTCTCAAGAACGATCAGGGCACGCTGTGGCTGACAGTACCGGTACTCAAAAAAGGACTGGGATTCCAGAGGATCAGCGCAGTTAAAATTTGTTATGTTGAAAACTGGCCGCACAAATTCCGGCGCAGTTTCAGGCACGCCTACGCGCGGGCACCCTATCTGCAGAACTATCTGGGGGTGATGGAGCAGGCGCTGTCCCGGCAGCCGGAACACCTCCTGGATTTCAATCTGGAAATTATCAACGGCTTGATGGCCTATCTTGAAATCGACACCCGGGTCGTGCTGATGTCGGAGCTGGGTGCCAGCGGCAAAGGGACACCGCTGATCATTGATATCTGCAAGGCCCTGGGCGCCGACCGGTTCCTGGTGCAGTCTTCAGCGCGGGCCTATTACGATCCGGCCGTATTCGAGCAGGTCGGGATTGAACTCATTTCTTTCAGCAAGCCTCGGTATGTCTATCCCCAGCTATGGGGCGATTTTATCGAAAACCTTTCGGTTCTGGATTTGTTGCTTAATTGCGGACCGAAAGCGCCGGAGATAATCCTTGGTTAGAAACCATCCCCAAAATGCTTTCTTGTCCGGCATGGCTCTGCAAGCGAAGACGGAAGCCTGGAAGGCGTAGAGGGGACTTTGATCCAAAATGCCATTTTTTAAATGGTATCAGATATCGGCTAATATTCTTCCAGCAGTCTGATCAAACCTTCATCCCCATGCGGCGGTAAAATTCGGGTAACATGTCCTTTCTATAGGACGGGCACTCTTTGAGGACAGCCCGGGTAGCTTCTTTGGACAGCGGCCAGAATTCCGGTTTCCACGCGGCGATAATGTCATTGCTCTTGTTGGCGTAGCAAGAACAGCCCGGGACACAGAAATGGCGGCTGGTTTCTTCCCAGACTTCACGGATGGGACGTTCGAGGATGTTGCCAAATGACATCATTGTGAAATCGCAGGGACACAGGTTGCCCTGAGAGTCGATGAACATGTAATTGTAGCCGGCTCCGCAGCCATAGAACAAGGCACTCTCGAAATAGTCGTAGGCAAAGACGCCCGGATAGCCCGGGGTGCGGGTGCAGAGTTTCTGGATCTCGAAGATTGTAGCCACGTTTTCGGGGGTCAGCTTTTCTTCCGGCCGCGACGTCAGGTGGCCACTCAGAATTGGTGACGTCAGGCGCATGTCGTTGATGCCCAGTTCCCGGAAAAATTCGATGACCTTGAACAGCTCCGGTCGGTCATCTACCAGCTGCTTGTCCGGCACGAATGAGACCGCCACGTAAAACCCCTCCTCTTGGAACATCCGGATGGCACCCAGGGTTTGTTTGAAGATACCCTGCGTGCGCCGGCCGGCATCGTGCTTCTCGGCCGTGTAGTGGTCCAGGCTGAGGACCGGGATGACCAGACCGGCGTCTTTGAGGCGACGTACCCGATCGATGGTCAGCCCATAACCGGTCGTAAACATGATCGCCATGGAGCGGTCGTCCACTGCAGCGATAATCTCTTCAAGGTCCTTGCGCAGAAGCGGTTCGCCGCCGGTGAAGCCGATGACGCTGGCTCCCAGGGACTGTACTTCGGCGATGGCATTTTGGAGCTGTGCCAGGGTCATAACATCGCTTTTAGACCGGTCGGAAAAAGAGCAATGCCAGCAGTTGCAGGGACATTGCGGCGTGATGGCGAAATTGGTTACCACGGGATAGGGCTGGCCGGCGCCCACAGCGACGACACCTTTCAAAAACCGGTCATACGCACGGGAAGGATAGTAAGGCGTAAAGGTGTTGGTGAAGATCCGGTCACCCAGTTTCGTGAGCTTGCTTTCCTTGGAGACGTAATTGAGCGCCAGCTTCTGTTTCAGCGGCAGTCCCTTGAGCGCCGGGTTCATACCCATTTTCAAAGTGGTCCAGAGCCTCTCCAAACCGTACAACTGTTCGCCGTTCAATGCCGGCATCAGTACTCCCCCTATCCCATTGCCACGTGATTTTTCGTGAAGCGAGTGAAGTGAAACATTAAATCTAAAGTCCGGAAACAAAAATCTAAAATTAAGTCCTGAATCTGTCCGCGTTAGCCTGCCGGGCGGAGCCTCGTGCGAAGCCTGGTCGAACGAGCAAAGCGAGCGGGCGGCAAATTCTAAAGATGATGTTGATATAGGTTCTAGTATAGGGACTTTACTTCCGCCATCACAAACGAACTGCGGGTCGCCTTGACACCTTTTGTATTGAATACATCTTGCAGCACAACGTCTGAGTAATGCTGCATGTCCCGGGCCACAATCTCCAGCATGATATCCACGTCGCCCGACACCGCGAAAACGCTGACGACCCCGTCGATACCCGCCAGGGCGCGGGCCAGCTCTTCCCAGCCGGTATCCGTATCACGGACCACCCCGCAGTATGCCCGGACCGACAGCCCGAGTTTCTGGCGGTCCGTGAGGGCCCGATACCCGGTAATGACGCCTTCGCGTTCAAGGCGGGCAATGCGCCGGGAACAGCTCGAATGCGACAGGTTCACCAGTCCGGCTACATCGATGTTGGATAGCCGCCCGTTGGACTGCAGGGCGGCGATGATTTTGCGGTCGTAATCGTCTATTTTGGCCATGTGGATGCTTCCGGTTTAAATTTGGATTACATGGAGCGCGTTTGGCAAAAAATAGCGAATTTCTTCTATAATTGCAAGAAGTTCGAAGGATAGCTGTGATGTTGAAAACATTTTTCCATTCTTAGGCGGTCCATATTATGTTTCTGGAAGACCTGTTTTGCCGCGGATATTTGACAGATAGAGACCCCGGTCGGCATTATGAAATTGTTTGACAGCCACATTTTCGTGGATGACCACCTAAAGGGATTTTAGCTTTCTTGTTGATCGGAAGCAGGAAAACCAATAAAATTAATTCCATGTGGCGAAGGCTGCCTTAAACAATCAACTGACGGGAAATGTCATGCAAACGATACTCATTGCCGAAGACGATCGGGTTTTGTGCAGCAGAATCAAGAAAGCACTTTTGCGCATCAACACAGCGGTTGCGGTCCAAGAGGTGCACGATACCGAGGAGGCCATAGCGGTTTTGGCTAAAAAGACCGTGTCGCTTGTCATTACAGACATTCGAATGCCCAAAGGCGGTGGTTTGATGGTGATCGCATATTTAAATGCCTTTTTTCCGGACGTGCCGTGTTTCGTGATCACAGCCTACGGCACTTCGCGCCTCAGGGATAAATTACCGGAAGACTTGCTTCATTACTATGACAAACCATTTGATATTGAGAGTTTGGCGATGGCTGCCAGTGCGGCCCTGAGTAGAAAGAGAGGTGACGGATACTGCCAAGGTATCCACCTGCAGAATTTTGTCAATGTAGCGGCAGCTGACGGCGTAACGGCCACCATCACCGTCAGGCACCCTGAGCACGACCCATGCAAGCTCTTCCTCAAGGATGGGGAGCTGATACATGCTGTTTCTAAAAATGATCAGGGCGAGTCAGTGGCCATCTCAGCAATGTCCTGGGATATGCCGGAGTATTCGATCCAGTTCGGTATCCCCGCTAAGTTAAAGGGATCCATTAAAACACCCATAACAAACTTGCTCCGGATTGCTTGTGACTGTTTTGATATGAAAAAATGACACTACCGCAGCCAACAACACCCAACCCCCGATTTGATTCCGCAAAGGTGTTCTGATTCAGCAAAAACCACGGAAGTTTGAATAAGACTGTCCAATCCACTTATTTTAGGATTCGTTTGACAAGTCGAAATGACGACCTATTGTTTAACCATACTGTTAAATAACCCTGTGGTTAAATAATGGACGAACAAAAACTGACCTCCATATTTGGTGCCCTGGTGGACCCTACCCGACGAGCGATCATCAAGCGGCTTTCTATTGGGGAGGCTTCGGCCGGTGAACTGGCGGCGCCTTTCGGAATTTCCAAGCCGGCCATAAGCAAGCATTTAAAAGTATTGGAAAATGCCGATTTAATTGTACGCAAGAAAGATGCCCAGTGGCATCGCTTCCAGCTGCAATCCGAAACCCTGGATGTCGCCTCTGATTGGATAGCCAGATATCGTGAGTTCTGGGAGGACCGGCTGGAGGCCCTTGACGCTTGCCTCAAAACAAAGTGAATTATCATATAGGTGACACTATGAATATGCCCGCAACCAAAATCGAAGACTATACCCTGTCGCTTGACCGCGACTACAATGCCCCGCCGGAGAAAGTGTTCCAGGCCTGGACCGATCCAAATTTCATTACCAGCTGGTTCGGGCCGGATGGAGCTGAAGTCCACTCCGCCGAGATCGATCTGAATGTCGGTGGAGAGTACCGTCTAACGCTCAAAGAACCGGACGGCAGCGTGGCGGTCCTCCATGGCAAATACCGCGAGATAGACCCGCCCCATAAACTGTCTTTTACCTGGATATTGGATGGCCAGGCTTGCGAAGGCAGTGCCGGCCAGCACGCCGAGACAGTGGTGACCTTAGACTTCCAGGACCAGAACGGGGCAAACCGACTGGTCCTGACTCACGATTTTTTGCCCACGGCGGAATCCCGAGACAGCCACTTCATGGGTTGGACGGATTCGCTGGACAGCCTCGCAAAGCTGTTTGTTTAAGACGGCCTAAATAGATGGATCCTGGCGTACAATTTTCAGCCGGGATCCATTCTGCGTTTGACCTGCACGTTGAATATAGTTTAAGCTCATACTTACTCATCCAACCGAATTACCATAAAGCCGGAACATGATAATCACAAGGAGAACATAATGAATATTCTGGTGGGTTACGACCATTCCGGTGTCTCCGAAGCACTTTTAAAACTGGCCCGTGAACATGCCCTGGCTTTTAAAGCCCAAATCTGCTTGATGACTTCATTGGAGCAGGGTTCGACGCTGAAAAGTGAGGACGTCCAGAGAGCCGAAAGCAGGCTGGACAGAGTGATGGCCCTTTTTAAAGCCGATGGTATTCCCTGCGAGACCAAAGTTTCGGTAAGCTACCTGGGTGCCGGGGAAGATCTGGTCAAGTACGCCGATGAGAATGACGTGGATGAAATTATCATCGGGGTAAAGAGAAGGTCGAAAGTCGGCAAATTGATGTTTGGGTCCAACGCCCAATACGTGATTCTCAAGGCCGCATGCCCGGTTGTTTCCGTTAAATAAAAGCCCGGCGCCCGCGACACCATCCGGCAATCAAAAAGGATCGCTATATACTGCGCAGGCAGGCAAAATATAGTATTAATAACGAGTGGTTGTGCGCCATGCTGGTTGCCTGCGCAAACTGGGTCTTGACAGTCGGTAACGGGTGCCTATTCTGTGTTAAGAGGAGTTCAGATCCATCCCACCTCCTTTATGCTCTGAATTTCTCTTGTTCACGGGGTGGTTCCTGCCAGGGAACCGCCCTTATTGTTTTTAGGGCTATTTCTCGGGTCCAAAATATGTATTATTACAGGTCCTTAACCACGCTCGGCCCACTTGGCGAAATCAAACCGGAGGCAAGATGCATCACGTGATGATACACCCGGCTACCTACGACGATTGCCGAGTCGCTGTAGAACGGGCCTTCGAACTTTTTCCGCAGGATATGATGGGTAAAAAGGTCGTGATCAAGCCAAATGTCCTGCGGATGTCCACCCCCGATGAACATATTGTAACCCACCCGGCGGTCTTGCGGGCGGTGATTGCAAAGGTTGTCCAACTGAAGCCCCAGGAGATCGTTGTCGGCGATAATCCCGGATTGTTCAGTTATGGCGATAACGAGAAGGCCTTTGAAAAGACCGGACTGATGGAAGCGGCCGGGGAATATTACCGTAACCTGGGAGACTCCCCCCAACCAATAGCCTTTCAAGCTGATCTCATGGCGAAGGTTGGAATTTCCAGAGAAATCCTGGATGCGGACATCGTGATAAGCTTGCCCAAGTTTAAAACGCACGGCCTTACGGTTATGACCGGGGCCATCAAAAACAGCTACGGATTTTTGCCGGGTGCCCAGAAAGCCAGGCTGCATCGGATCGCCGGTACACCGGAACGCTTTCATGAGCTGATCGCAGAAGTGTTTCACCTGCGGGTTCCGGATCTGTTTATCATGGATGCGGTCGTGGGGATGGAGGGCAACGGCCCGGCCTCGCCGGATTTAAGGGAGATCGGGCAGATCCTGGCCGCCGATAACGCCGTGGCCCTGGACGGGGTCGTGGCGCGCATGATGGGGTTGGACCCGGGCCGCCTGCGCTTTCTGACAAAGGCCAGGGAGTTGGGCCTGGGGGATTTTGACGAGCATGAAATCCGCATTGACGGGGAGTTGCGGGTTGTCCCGGACTTTAAGCTACCGCCGCTAGGGGGCGAGGCCATCGCCTGTGATGCGACCGTTCAGGAGATCATCAAAGGCAAAACCCGGGTCAGGCCGGCCGCTGATCCCGACCTGTGTACAGCCTGCGGACTCTGCGGGGAGCACTGTCCGGTGGCGGCCATCACCATGGAAAACGATTTACCCGTGGCCGATGCGGAAACTTGCATTACCTGTTTCTGTTGCCAGGAGATCTGTCCCGAGAAGGCCATGACTCTCGACTGAGGCCCGGTGTTTCTGCAGTCCTAAAAACCTGGTCCTCAGGGCAATGCTTGCCCCGCCTTGCGGGAGTCAGAGATAACTGGCTATGCCGGGGTAGCTGTTTCAAGGTGTTTAGGCTGTAGGCCTTTAGCTGTTAGGCAGTGCCTATCCATGATTGGAAATCATAGATGGGGGCTGTTAGCTGTCGGCCTGAATCCGGCCATGCTGGCAAAGCGTTTCTTGGTTGCTCGTCCCTTAAAGGGGCAAACCAAAGCCTGGTCCTACGGGCCAGGATTCTTTACAAAAGATAGCATGGTTTGTAATCCAGTCTAGACAGGAGTCCCAATACCAGTGATGCGACTTTTACTGATTGCACTTGTTCTGGTTTTCATTGCACTGCCTTGTCAAGCCAAGATCTACAACTATAAAAAAGACGGGGTTTGGGTTTTTACAGACTCACCTCCTGAGGACAAGGTCGGGGAAAGTGAAACCATCGAAGAGATCGGGCGGCCCGCGCCCCGCTCAAAAACCGGCGGCACCCAGTTACTTCAGAATTACCCGCGGCGTTCACCCGTTGAGGCCGCCACGGCCGCCACTGTGGCCGTCAAAGGGGGCTTGGGTTACGGCAGCGGGTTTTTCGTTTCAACGGATGGCTATATCCTCACGAACAAGCATGTTATTCGGACAACCAAACACCAGGAAAAGCAGGAGAGTCAGGTGTTCAATAGGGTGGATGGCCGCATCGCAACCTTGCAGAAGCAGTTCACCGCGGAAAAAACCAGGTTGGACAGTTATGCGGCCGATCTGAAGCAGCTTAAAAGCCTTGCGGACCGTGAGCGCGACAGTGGGCGGAAGCGGTCCTACAAATCGGAATATACCTATCGGCTCAAAAAATATGAAACCTGGAAGACAGATTACAATCAGCGACGCAAGAAATTCGATGCCCAGAAGCGGGAGTACTGCTATAAGCGGGCAGACTACAGGTATAAAAAGTCCGTAGCCAACCTCTCCCAGAGCTTTGCCATTATCCTGGCGGATAAGACCGAGCTGAATGCCCGCCTGGTAGCGATCAGTTCAACACATGATCTGGCACTATTGAAACTGGACGGTTACAAAACACCGGCTTTGCAACAGTTCAATTCGCACGCACTGGTTCCCGGTGGGCCGCTATATGCCATTGGGAGTCCGGCCCGGCTGAACAACTCGGTTACCGCGGGGATTTTTTCGGGATATGAAAAGGGATTTGTACAGACGAATGCCCAGATCTATCCGGGCAACAGCGGTGGCCCCCTGGTGACCCAGACCGGGCGGGTGGTGGGCATCAACACCTTCAAGCAGCTCACCCGCAAATACGAGGGGCTGGGCTTTGCAATTCCTATCGAACGTGCCTACCAGGAGTTTAGCCGTTACCTGAAGTGATGACAAAAGCCAGCGGGCACCATAAGCAGTAAAAAGCCTTAAATGACCTTCATCCGCAGGCAGTTTCTATTCTCGCATCTATTGCTGTAGCGGGCGATCTTTGGGAGCAAGAGTATGATTGCTTTTTTCTGAGACCATTGCGTTGCACAAATTGCTGTGTCTTCACCTAAGAATGGCGCCAACGCCTTTGTTCCGGCATTTATGATCTGTTTATATATTTTACTACGGCCAACCACTGGACAATCTGGGTTCCGCTTTGGGAAGACCGATAATCTTGCAGCCTTTTCTTGACAAATCTTTCTTTGCTAAAGTATTGTATCTAAAAGAGAATTGGAGTATATTGAATACCGGCTGCAAAAAATCTCCACTACGCCTTCGGATAACATACGACGCGGTGATACTCGACATCAGTTGCGTCTAGCGAGCGAAATAGTGAAAGATCTGACAATTTCGAAAACCGGTGCCATTACACACCCGCCCGACACCACAGATCAGCACTTAATCAAGGATGCGTTACCATGACGATGCCGCTTGAAATTATTCAGGAAATCCAGAAGCGGTTGTTGGAAATCGAGACCTACCGGTCTCACCAACTTTACAAGGAGGCCCACACGCGCTGCCGAGAACTCTTGGGTTTCATCGAGAGAACCCCGGCGGTCACCCGCAAACAGGCCTTTCTGGTGAAACTTACTAAAAAGCTCGAGCAGATCGACGGTGAATTGAAAGCCTTCTTTGAATACTCCAAAACAGCGAAGATGACGCCCAAAGAACGGGAACTGGTTCGAAAATTGTTCACTACCGGCAAAGGCACAAAAGCGTCGGATGCGTTCGAGGAAGCGACGGCGCTGTTGGTATTCGGCCAGCGGACGGAGGCTTTGGAGGCGTTTAAAGCCTTGCTCACAGACGTCGACCAGCGGATTGCGGCGGCCAAGAGCATCCTACGCTGCCACCTGGGAGACGGCCAGGTTCAGGCCGCTGTCAACGAGTACCTGGAGTGGTTAAAAAATGATGGACTGCCCCCCAAGGAATTGGATTCCGTTCGCGGTTTTCTACAGGCCGTGCTGACCAAAAAAGGCTACCGCCAGCAGCTGCCGGAACCGATGATTATCGAAGAGATCGAAGTGGAGCCGGAATCCGAAGAGGAAGACGGGGATCTGATTTCGATCCAGCTGCCGTATGTGGATAAACGTTTTCGCAGGAACAAGGTTCTCTTGGACGTCAATTTCCAAAGCGGGAACATGATCAATTGTATCCTTCCCAAATCCAAGGAAAACCTGGTCGGATTTTTCAAACCGAAATCCATTTTTCATGACGTCCGGATAAATAGCACCAATACTGCTATCAATGCTTCTATCCGGCTGGTTGAGGTGAGCAAAATCAGTGAAGGAGAGCAGGCCGGGAGCTACACAATTACCATGGAGGTCATGGAGGGGCGTTGAGTCGGAAATAATGATTCCGATAGCCCGTTACTGCCAGGCGCGGTCAATAGGGTGCGGCAAACCTGCCCGACACGCGCTTGAGTGGTTGTATCTTGCCGATAATTAAAGTATATTTCGTATATCCATCCAATGCTCAAAGAGCGCGGCTGCCTGGCACCCCTCCCACCAGAAAACCACATCTGGTTTTTAATTCGGGTAGCACCGCACCAGGTGACCATTATTTATAGATAGCATCCTGTTTTCAGGCCAAGCGATTCGCCCAACGACCCGAGGCAGTGTAATCATGACCGTGCCCGCAAAAATTCGCCAGGAGATTCAGAAGCGATTGCAGGAAATTGATGCCTACCGGTCCCACTCACTGTTTAAAGAAGCCCGCGTTCGCTGTCAGGAACTGGCGGCCTTCATCAAGAAGACCCCGGACATTCCCAACAAAGAAAAATTATTGGGGCAACTGGTGAACAAGGTTAAAAAAATCGATGACGAGCTAAAGACATTCGACGACTTTTCATCTGGTGTCGAGATGTCTTCCCATGAGCAGACGGTTGTTAAGGAATTGTTCACCTCCGGTAAAAAGGGGGACGCCAAAACAGCATTTGAAACCGCTACCGCAATGCTGGTGTTCGGCCAATGGACACCGGCCTTGAAGGCGCTGCGGGAATTACTCGGTGATGACACCCACCGGGTTGCGGCCTCAAAAAGTATCATTCGATGTCACCTCGGGGCCAAACAATACCAGGCCGCCGTCAACGATTACCTGGCATGGTTCCAAGATGATAATTTTCCCAGACAGGCCCTGGATTCCGTGCGGGCCTTTCTCCAGGCGGCCCTCGAAAAAAAGGGGTTCAAGCAGAAACTCCCGGTCCCCATTATCATGGATGAAGTCGAGACGCAGGCGGAACTGGATGACGAACCGGAGGATTTCCTCTCGATCGTCATTACCTACGGCGAAGCCAGGCGCCTGGAGAAAAAGGAGGCTGTCCTCGATGTCAATTTTCAGAGCGGAATGCAAATTAACTGCATTGTGCCCTGGACCGAAACCGGTCTCATCGATTTTTTAAAACCGGGTACCGTCATCCCGGACGTTCAACTCAACGGGGTTGATATGATCACTTTTAGCTCGGTGCGCCTGAAAGAAGTCAGCAAAATTCGGGTGGGGCGCTTTGCCGGCGATACCACCATTACGTTGCTGGTCCTCGAAGATGACTGATTCCCTGTCAATTTCAGCCTGGTGACTAGAAAGATAGATCCCCGGAGATCAATATGAGAACATATGCGCTGCTTGTTGTGGCTTTAGTGATCTTTATGCCGGCTTGCTGCCCAATGGTGTCCATCAACCCCCTATCCGAGCCGGACGGAATTGACGAGCGGCTCTTTGGCGTCTGGTGGCCGGTTACCCCAGAGGGCGAACAGGTTTACCTGCATGTCGGCAAAGAATCCGATACTATTTTGGTCGCTTTGAGCGTCGAACACATGGATAGTGGTCGGCTCGATACGGCCCGGATGCCGTTCTTTCTGACCCGCACAAATAAAAACGACTACTGGAATATCCGCTACGAGGATCTGGAGGACAATCTGGCCAAGGGCTATGCCGGATTCTTTTTTATGAAATACACCTTGCCGGATGACGACACCCTGTTGGTGTACCAGCTTGATCGCAAGCCGATCATCGCCGCTATCAAGGCCGGGAAATTGAAGGGCCGGATTACCTACAAAGCCCAAAAGGTCCCTCCAGGGACGCGGCTTAAAACCCTGCCCACTGAAAAGAGCGTCGATTGTGTTACGATCACGGACAAATCTATGAACCTGCTGAATTTTTTAGAAACAGGCGACCACCAGACCCTCTTTCCGGAACCCATGCGGTTTATGCGGCACCACTCAAATCCCAATTGAACCCGACCGGAACTGGTCTTATTTCACTCCGGCCACCGCTTCGGCAATGTTGTAGCAGTAGTCGCCGACTTTCTCGAAATTCGTCAATATATTGATAAAAATGAGGCCCTGGTCCAGACCGCATTTCCCAGTGCGAATCCGATCCACGTGCCCCTGCCGCATGGTTTCCCGCATGGAATCGATGGTGTTTTCTATTTCTATGGCTTTTTCCATGAATCCCTCGGTGCCGTTTTGCATACCGGCGGTGACAAGTTCAATGAACGCCCTCACCTGGCCGGATATCTCCTTCAAATCAGCCTTGGCATAATCTGAAAATTCGAGCTTGTTCTCAATAATTCCCTCGATGGCCTGGGCGATGTTTTCGACCGAGTCACCGATGCGCTCAATATTATTGGTCATGCGCATCATGCTCGAAATTTCCCGTGCTTCGGTTTCGCTGATGTCGCTTTGATAGATTTTGGACAGGTAGGCCGTAATTTCGCGTTGCATGTCGTCCAGGTAATTTTCCACCCGCCGCCACTTGCGGAGCTTTTTATAATCGCGGTCTTCAAAACGTTGGATGGTTTCATCGAATGTCGTTTGGGCGGTCGCAGCCATCCTGACGATCTCACCCCGGGTTTCCGCCAAGGCTGCAATGGGTGTATCGACCAGGCGGTTGCCAAAGCCGGGCAATCGATACACTTCCATCGATTCCTCTTCTTTTGGAGACAGCATTACGGCCACCTTTATGAGCCAGGGCAGGAATATCAGGAAAATAACGGCATTGGCGACATTGAACATTGTGTGGCCATTGGCAATGTACCGGGCAACATTGACCACCTCGCCTGAGACCGTTTCCGAAACTGGACCCGCCCCCAAAGCCAGGGTGACCATTTCGACACTTTTTACGAATACTGGAAATATGAGTAGCATGATAAATACACCGATCACATTGAACATGGTGTGGGCCCGAGCGGCCCTATGCGAATTGATATTAGCCGAGCCGATGGTGGCCAGTTCAGCCGTGATGGTGGTGCCGCTATTTTCACCCAGGACCAGGGCCATGGCACCGGGAAACGTCAGCAGTCCCTGACTGGCGAGGGTCATGGTTAAGCCGATGGTAGCCGAAGAAGACTGCACCAGGATGGTCAGGCCCGCACCGACGATCACGCACAAAAGTAGACCGCCCACGGAACTCGGGTCGAATTTGGTAAAGAAGCTTAAAAACAGGGGATCGCTTTTAATGGGTGCCAGACCGGCTTTCATGACGACCATTCCGTAAAAAAGAAGACCGAATCCCAGAATAACATCGCCGATATAGCGCGTTTTTTTCTGCTGCGAAAAGTATTTCATGCCTACACCGATGGCGATGGCTGGCAAGGCCGCCTTGGTGAGTTTGAAGGCAATCAACTGGGCGGTAACGGTAGTGCCCACATTGGCGCCCAGGATCACCCCGACCGCTTGCTGCAGGGTCATGAGGCCGGCGGTAACAAAGCCAATCAGCATGACCGTGGTGGCGGATGATGACTGCACCAGGGCGGTGACCCCGGCTCCGGTTAGGCAGCCAATAATACGGTTGGAAGAAACGGCCCCCAGGATTGTTCGAATCCGCTGCCCGGCGGTCATCTGCAGACCTTCGGTCATCAATTTCATTCCCAGGATAAAAATCCCAAGTCCGCCAATGGTGGTAATGAAAATCTTTAGCATTCCGATGATTCCTTTTAAGTATTCTGGCTGGTACGTAAACAGCCTTTAACGTACTGGTATTGTTTCCCTTAGTTGCGTCAACCTTGATAATAAACAGGCCAGCAGACAGATTAATCCGTAAATTCGGTTCTCTAAAAAGCTCCAGCAGGCATAAAGTACTCGGATATGGGGTCCATATCCCAGGTAACGTCTTTCCAAGTGATCTTTGAAGTTTTTACAGCCTGCTGGACGATACGCATAA
>Ga0126325_10000096_pt1 | contig 27526 bp, 25 predicted proteins | sample InaspJWI14metaG_FD_94487 | JGI IMG/M metagenome (GOLD analysis project Ga0126325, IMG submission 94487) | Marine gutless worms symbiont microbial communities from Oahu, Hawaii - Inanidrilus sp. 1 OAHU.JWI-14 metaG | ecosystem: Host-associated > Annelida > Digestive system > Unclassified...
GAAAATTTCTTTGGCAGTTTCTTTGAGGCGCACAAGCACGTCCGGTGACAGAGATGAATCTATCGGGACTTTCGCGGCATTGTTTGTGTAAACGGTCATGGCTCGGTACGGGCAATCATTATTGTATGGTGAGTCAGGCCCTTAGGACCTTTTTTTGTGACAACATGTTGTAAGAAACCGATTGAATATTTTAGGAATGCTATCGATTTATATAGAAAAGACAGAGCGAAGCGATACCATAAATCTTCAATCTTCAGTCTTCAATCTTCATTTCCGACTTATCCGGATTGGGTTATTGACAAAACTTACCAGTCATACTGTCAATGTCAACCCGGATAACAACGGTATTGCGAACCTTGGCATCCGGGTAGTCGGTTTGATTTGAGCCGTATTGGCGCATGATGATGTCTAGTGCCCGTCGCTTGGCTGCCGACGATTCAACGAATGAGGCTCTACCATGACCGATGACGCTGCGAAATAGCATCCCCCACTCACAGGCCTCAGAACCTTTTCGAACTTCACAATCAATATCGAATTCAAAACATACCTCACGGTTTTCTTTAAGGATATCGAGTTTTTTGCCTGTATTGGCCGAATGAAAATAGAGCGCGTTGTCCTTGTAGCCGAAGCATAACGGAACAATGTAAGGAAGATTCTCGTGGGCCATGGCCAGCCGACATACCTGGGCTTTTGCAATGATCGTTTCGATTTCGGCTCGGTCGGTGATCTCTCTGTCTTTTCGACGCATAATAGTACACCCGCTTTGCAAATTAGCTGAAAGTTAAAGGTTGAAAGCTGAAAACAAAAAAGAAAATTTCATCTCTTCTTTGGGCTTAAAAGCTTGAGTTTATAGATTCGGGATTTAAATCGTCAGTTCGATCAGGCCTCTTAGGGTTCACGAAGAAATAAATTCACAATTTTAAGCGTTGAGGCGCCCGTCAGGCAAGGCGCGAAAACGCAGGAATATCGAGATATTCCGAGTTTTCGCAACGCTGCCAGACGGGATGCATCGGCGCATAAAATGTGAATTTATTTTTGAGTAAGCCCTTAGCCCAACCGGTAGTGTTTCTTAACGTCTTGGCGGATTTTCCAGGTGCATGACATGCCGGCAGGAAAAGTAGCCAGATCGCCTTTACCCATTCCTACCGGCTCGCCACCTTCGGGCGTAACAACGACATCACCTTCGAGGAAATAGCAGGTTTCCGACTCGTCATAACGCCAGGGAAACTCCGAAACTTCCTTGGTCCAGATCGGCCATTCAGTCACACCGATTTCATTCAATTGGTTTTCAGCCGGATTATGAATGACTTTTATTTTGTCCATGGATGCCTCCAGATGATTCAGACCAGGGTGTTTAACCATAAAGGGCAGCGCGCGGATAGTCGTTTATTATTATGATTCAATCTCCAATTCAAGTGACATTTACCGAAAATAAAAATAAAAAACAGATATAATTAAGCAATACACTCAATAAGTGATTGTAATATATTGGTCATTGGATTTTGTAATTTTGATATTGTCTTTCGACCTGGCTCAGGATGGTGAGTCTGTCGAACCATTTGTAATTTGAGTATTGCGATTTGGGATTTTAGGTTCACCCCAGATAAAGTAAATTGCTTCAATCCGAATCAGTTAGAATTGACTTTGACGTTACCCTGCCCCGGTGTATCCCCGTCTTTCATATAATCTGCGAATATGGTATAATTTTTTAAAATGATTAATGATACTTAAGGCAGCATCCCTGGAAGCTTAGTGCATATAATAAATCAATGATCTGTAATTTCAAATAGTTTAATTATATATCCGAACGACGTATGCAACAGAACTGTCTGCTCATATCACCACCGGGTGAATTAAATATTTTCCCGCGTGGTATCATGGAGATAGCCAGCTTTCTCAATATAAAAGGCTGTCCCACCTCTGTTTTGCCGCTGGGACATCACATCAAAAACGACTATAAAACAGATGAGGGCGGCTACATATTGGAGGAACTGGATGATAAAGAACTCTGCAGGATTATAGAGGACGTACTTGTAGAGACACAACCAACGGTTGTCGGAATCAGCAATTGCTATACCAAAGACTTTCACAACTGCATCAAAATCATCCAGATGTGCAAGCGCATCCGCCCGCAGGCAATAACGGTGATCGGAGGGCAGCATGCCACTTTCTGCGATCAACAGAGCCTCGAGTGCCCCGAACTGGATGTGGTTGTGCGCGGCGAGGGTGAGTGGACAATGCTCAACCTGCTGCGCGCCATTCAGAACAAAGACCGGTATGATAAGGTCGGCGGTATTTCATTTCGAAAAAACGGCGGTATTCATCGCAACCCGAACCGTTTTCCCGGAAAAATGGAAGACCTCCCACCGGTCGATTACCGGCTTCTGCCACGTGAATTTGTTCAAACCACCCAAATCCACGGCATCTTAAGCCGGGGTTGTGCCTATCATTGTAAATACTGTGTTGAGGAAAAATTCTGGGGTTATCCCCGCTGGTATGGGCTGCAAAAACTAATTGATGAAATGACCGTGCTTCAGAAAGACTACGGAACGCAAATCATCGGGATGGAAGAAAGCATGCTCGATATGCGCTCAAATATCTTTTTCAAGTTTTGTCGTCAAATAAAGGACCATCGTATCGAACTGCCGGAACAATTTTATCTCACTACCCGGATCGACTCCGTCACCGATGAAGGCATCCGGCAGATGCAGGACCTGGAAATCAAATTCCTGTGCACCGGCCTCGAAAACTTTTCCGATCGCGTCCTCATGATGATGAACAAGAAGCAGAATTATGATTCGATCCTGCAGGGTTGTGAAAAACTCAAACAAAAAAATATCTGGGTGAACAGTTACTGGCTGATCGGCCACCCGGGCGATAATTCAACCGAAGCTGAATATACTTATTCGAAGTTTAAGCGATTTTTTGAAAAAGGGCTGCTCAAAAGCGGAAATGCATTTATCTTTGTCCCCTATCCGGGTACCGAATTTTTCATCGAGCCGCATAAATACGGTATCATCATTGGAAGCTATGAATGGAAACGCTGGAAAAGATGGACCGAGGAACCGGTGAGCTGGCTGGAGAATTTTTCGGCGACCGAAATATCACACGCCAGTAAAAAAGCCTGGAAACTGTTGGATGACTATCGCAGACTGAACGGGCATTTATATAAGCACCTGAATTGACGTCGCTGGTGGAAAGTGAGTGTCACCCAAACAATGCGCATCAAACCAATCGCAAACGAGCATCGCGTCTATAGTCTCAACGACACCGTTTTGCTGGCCGTGTTTGAAGAAGGCGGTGTATTGTTTGACAGTAAAAGCCGCCGGTGTCTTGAAATAAACAGTTCCGGCGCCCATATGCTAAATTTCCTGGATGGTCGCATGAACATCGAAGATGTGGTTCACGCAGTGTCGGCAAGATTCAGGGAACCGGAAGACAGGGTAAGAAAGGATCTTGATCTTTTTTTAAAAGAATTGATCGGGAAGGGCTGGGTAAATGTTAGATAGCGACAGTAAAATACGGGGTCGGCAAGAGGTTGTGTTGCGGGAGGAGGAGGACGGCGCATTTCTGTTCGATCCGGATTCGGGTCGACTGTGTTATCTGAACAATGTTGCCATCACCATTTGGAAACTGTGCACACAACCGACAAGAAAGCAGGAAATCGTTCTTAAAATATGCAGCCAATACCCGGAGATTTCCGAAGAGCAGATTTCCGATGATTGTTCGGTATTTCTTGGGGATCTGGATCGATTGGGGTTTTTAGTCTTGAATGATCGTGAGCGGTAGATGGCCTATCCCGATCTTTGTAATCGGGTATTTTAATGCTTCAGAAGTGATACGGGGTATTGGGGGTAGGTTATTCTTTAGCGTGGATCTGTTATCGTGCCTAGATAGAAATGAATAAAACCATGTCGGACAACTCTGAAATAACAACCGAATATCCGTTGCGCTCTATTTATTTTTACCCGACCGAGTCGTGTAATCTCAGATGCATCCACTGCTGGGTTTATCCTTTTCATGCCCCTGATGCTTACACCTATCAGACCCAAAACCGTAACAATGTAACGGTTGAAACCATGGATAAGGTCGTGCGCGATGCACTGCCATTGGGGCTTGGACATGTGAAACTTACCGGTGGAGAACCTTTATTGAATCCCACCTTTTTCGAATATATGGATTGTTTTTCCAGCTACGGCCTTTCCTTGAGCATCGAAACCAACGGTACGCTGATCACCGACGATGTCGCCAAAAGGCTAACGACATACAACATCCGGCACATCAGCACCAGCCTGGACGGCAGCAACACCCAGGTGCATGAAACAATCCGGCGAGTGAAGGGCAGTTTTCAACGAGTGCTCGACGGCGTGCGTTCTCTGGTTGACAACGGGATCTATCCCCAGATTATCTTCTGCTTGCAGCAGCTTAACGCCCACGATCTTGAAAATACGATTCAACTGGCGTACGGGATGAAAATTCGATCCTTTGAGATAAATCCGGTAGTGATGACCGCCACAAACACGTCTTCTGGAAACCGCTGCCAAAGCCTTACGGTAGAAGAGCTGCTGCGTCTTGAAAAAATGATCGAGGGCGAGTTTGCAGATCGCTATCCGAATATGCACATCGATCTATACATACCGCCGGCCCTGAAAAGCATCAGAGAGCTTGCCCGCCATGCATTCTGCTCCTGTAATATTTTTAATATTTGCGGAATACTTTCCAACGGCGAAGTATCGGTATGCGGTATCGGAAGAAGAAAAAAGCAACTGGTAATGGGTAATGTCAAAGAGAAATCAATTGTCCGGATCTGGCACGAGGGGAAAATTTTCAAAGATATCCGCAATAAAATCCCCCAGCGGATGCAGGGCATTTGCGGCAAGTGCCTTTTCAAGCAGCATTGCCTGGGATTTTGCCGTGCCGATGCACTCTACAGCGGGCACTCCCTGCTGACTCCGAATGATTTATGCGAGGCTGTATATCAAAAAGGGATGTTCCCGGTATCGCGAACAATGAGCCAGTAAAACTTCGAAATAAATTTTGCCAATAATATGAAAGTACTATCAGCCCCGGAAAGAGTTACCCTGAACCTGACCAACCGGTGCAATCTGGACTGCCTGTATTGCGCCGTCTCAACGACCAAAAATGCACCCGGAGATCTTGCGCTTGAACAGTGGAAATCGGTTATTGATGAACTGGCGCGTATAAAAGTGTTTCAGCTGGCGATCTCAGGCGGAGAGCCGTTTCTCTACGGCGACCTTTTATCCATATTGGCGCATATTCACCGGTACCCCTTCAGGATATCAATCAACACCAACGCAACGCTGATGGATGAAAAGGTACTGTCCTATCTTTCCCGATCCAAACGCCTAAATTATATCCAAGTTTCCCTGGACGGCCCTAATGCGGAAGTACACGACCAGATTCGGGGACGAGGTTCATTTAAACAGCTTGTCAGAGGCATCGCTCTTTTGCGCGGTTATGATATTCCGTTCTTTTACTATGTGGTGGTTCACAAGAAAAACCAGCGGCATATCGGTGAGATGGTCTGCTTTGGCCGCAGCACGGGTGCCTCACAGATTGCATTTTCCACCCTCGTGCCCCAGGGAAATGCCTTGGCCCATCTGAAGGAATTGCTGCTGCCTTACGATGATCAGAAACAGGTCGAAAATGAAATGCGTCGGTTGAAGAATAGATATCCGCACTTTGTCGGCGGCACCCTGGTGCAGGCCATCGAGTGGATGGATGCGATAACCCGCATGGCCGGACCGCGAAATACAGCCGGCGGGGTGAACATCGTTACCAGCTGCGGCGGCAGTATATCCGAGTGCGCTATCCGGCCCGACGGCGGGTTCATACCCTGTGACCGTCTGTGGAATTATACGGTGGGTGATGTAAAAAAAGATTCTTTGCAGTCCATCTGGCGTCACGGGCAGGGGTTTAAAAAATTCAGGGAGCGATACCGGCGGCGAATCGATTCCTTTGCAGAGTGTCGCGGCTGTGCCTACACCGACCTGTGCCGGGGGGGATGCCCGGCCACGCCTTACGGCCTGGGCAAAGGCATTGACGGGTGGGATCCGCTTTCCTGCTACAGGGTTTTTGTGGGTGAAAAAGAATGTACGATCCCACAGCAGGATGAATATTATGAACAAGCAGCTGCACATTGACATCGCCGGCGAAAAATTTCAGCTTAATCTGAAATGCCTCGACCGCAGATTTTTACGTACTGCGGCGCAATGGTTCGGCAGCTATAAAAGTCCGTCAACCGGCTGCGCTTGCAAGGTCAATATTTTTGCATACCGCGGCAAACGATTATGTGCCTGGAATCCTGCAGCGATTGGCCGCTTGGAACAAAGGCTGCAGGACATCCACCGGCGGGACCCGTCTTCCAGACAGGACGCTGACCGGGTTGCCCTGGCGCTGGATATTCTGCAGCGCTATGATTCTGAAAGCCCCTTGATGCAATCGGTTCGTGCTTGTTTTGATGGGTGCGCGGAACCGATGTACACTATGGTCGGTGCGGACCTGTTTGTGTACGATAAAGGGTCACGGACAGCCTATTTTCTATTAAGAAAAAGATTTCGCCGCTCGCAGATGCTGGTGGCAGCAATAAACGGCATCATGTTTGTGCTATCATATCTGCTGGCCTGCAGTGGCGGTCTGCTGGTCCACGGCGCCGCGGTTGAACGCAATAACCTGGCGGTTTTGTTTCTCGGGCCTTCCGGGGCCGGCAAGACAACGGTGGCACGGTTATGCCGGCCGGATATTTGCTTTTCGGATGATGGTGTCGTGATCAAAAATGAGGGCGGCCGGTATTATGCCTATCGTTCGCCGTTCAGGCAGATTGCGGAATTCAATCATTACACCGGAATAGAGAAGGGGGAAATTAAAAAAATTTTTCTGCTGGAAAAAGGCATGTCGCAGCGTGTGTCGCCGTTGAAAAGAAATGAATTGATGGGCATGATGCTCACGCACCTGACTCACTTTTTCAAGTACCTGGATCGTGAAGCCGCGGAAAAGGGATTTTATACAATAAAAAAGATACTGGAACAACTGCCGGCTTATCGCCTGCAGTTTTTGAAATCGGAAGAGATCTGGAATCGGCTGGTCGGAAGTTAATCAGGAGGCAAAATGGCGGAGGAAAACGAAAAGAAGAAGAAATATGAACCACCAGTGGTTAAAGAAATTGGCGGGGTTTTCGAGCAGGCCATGGGAGTGTCCCAGTGCACAACCGGAACTGCTTTTACTGTGGGGGCTTGCAACAGGGGAGCCAGCGCCTCTGGAGGTTGTGCGGGCGGAGCATTAGACCAGGCCTGCGCGATGGGCGGAGGTGACAATGCCGGATGTTCCCGGGGCTTTTTCGTCACCGGCGGCGGGTGCACCAATGGAACTGGCGGCGGCTAAACGGGATAGATTGGTTATTGAAACTACTCTTACTCTTCTGACATATCCTGTTTAAGGTGAGTCAATGAAGGCGACCCGAACAAAGAAAGATGGGAAAAAGTATTGGTTTTCCCATTATGTGTCACACGGTTTTCCCATACAAAACCGTTTTTCTCAGTCAATGTTACCGCGAATTCTAAATGATCCGCTATAGAAAGCCCTACCTTTTTTCGATTTGGAAAAAAGGTAAACTCCCAGTGCGTCGGCGCCGGTTTACCGTTTTGAACTAGAAGAATGTCAATATCATCCGTTAGCGCGATCTGTGGAAATACCACAACGCCGTCAAAGTCGCCTGCCCGCTCAATCCGAAATTCAGAGTTTATCTTCAGAGGATATACGGCAGGCTCGCATTTATACAGATCGGCTTCAAACAGTTGCCCCGGTTGGGCCATCAAACACATCTGCCCGAGGTTGGCCGATTTCAGACTGTACACGGTATTGGCAGCCAATTCAGCCAGGTGAGAAGTATTTAGGCCGAAAAACGATTCTCGCAGAAAAGCATAAGGATGCTGCTTCTCAAAACTGACCGGCATGGCCATCAGGGCCAGACTTTGGGGAATGATGATTCCGTCATCTTTTAAAAACCGTTCGCGAGCATCATGGACAACCTCCATGATTCCTTCATCGATTCCGAAACACCCGACGGTCTCTGTGATCAAAACGTCCACCCGCTCTGGAAAATCGACTTCCAACGAGTTGCCCTGCATAAAACGGATACATTCCCAATAGCCGTTTTCATCCGCGGTTTTTCTTGCCGCTTCAATAATCGGTCCCGACTCTATGGCATACACCCTGGATGCGCCGGCTTGGGCGGCAAAATAAGCCAAAATCCCCGTGCCGGTTCCGATATCGGCAACCACGGCACCCCGCTGTACCGTTTCAAAAATAGCCTGCCGAAAGGCCTGCATTCGAACCTGATCTTCAAGCATCATCAAATGGGTGTGCAACGGAAACATGATCACGAACTCATAATGGCATTATTCATGGAGCGAAATTTCGCTTCTAGCTCGCGGCCGTTGTCGAGCATCAGCTGCCGGTCGGTCATTTTCATGGCCGACAGGCGGTGCGATACAATGATGGTGGTCTTTTCGCAGCGGTATTGCTTTAAATTGTGCAATATGGCCGCTTCCTGTTCGACTTCCAGAAAAGAGGTACCTTCGTCCAGAATGAGAATTTCAGGGTCCGATACGATAGCCCTGGCGATAGCCAATCGCTGCCGCTGACCGCCCGAAAGCCGTCGGCCCTTCTCACCGACAATCGTTTCATACCGGTCGGGCAGGGTTTTTATGAAGGCATGAGCTCCGGATAATTCGGCTGCTTTCAGAACCTGCGAATCTGAAAGATCGGCATCTCCATATGTAATGTTGGCGCGAATCGTGTCGTTGAGAATCAGATTCTCCTGGAAGACAATTCCGCACGAAGAGCGCAGATGCGTCAGATTCATCGATAGAATCGATCGACCGTTTACCAGGATATCTCCCGAATCCGGCCGATAGAAACGCAGCAGCAATCGGATCAGGGTCGTTTTGCCGCTGCCGCTCTGTCCGGTCACACCGAACAGACAGCCGCTGTCGATGGCAAACGACACCCCTTTTAAGACTGGGTTGCCGGCAGCATAAGCGAATACGACGCTGTCGAAAGTAATCTTTTTTACCGGCCAATAATTCAACCTGGCCGGCTTTTTGCCGTTGCCTTCGGCCGGGGTGTCCAAAATAGCATAAACGGCCGCCATCCGGGCCAGGTTTTCCCTCAGCAGGCCGTAAATATTGCCGGTGGCATCGACAGTGTTGAAAAAAAGATATGCCGTCCCCAGAAATATGGTCAGGGTCCCGACTGTGAGACGGTCGCCGGAGATCAACCAGCTGCCGTAAATGAGCACCATGCCCAATGCCAGGTATTTTAACATTTGCAGTATCGGTCGGGCAACCAGATAAATTTTATGGCTTTTCAGAGACAGGGCGATGAGCTGATCGAGATGGCTTCGAAAATGGCTCGCAGTCTGTGCTTCGGTGGTTTTGGCCTTGATCAGTTCGATGTTTGAAATCATCTGCTGCAGGAAATTGTAGATCGCCGCATCCTTTCTTTGAATTTCACGAGATATCCGATGCAGCTTTTTTCCTACCCATTGAAAAACAAATATGGAGATAACGGTTGAGATCAGCATGACGGTCCACAGGCCAGCGTTAAAGTATACCAGCAGACCCGTAAAAACCAGCAGTTTAATCGGCTCCAAAACCGCCCGGCCAAAAATTTGATCAAAAATAGTCGAAAAACGGATCCCGTCATCCAGAATCCGGGACATCAGCCGCCCGGTCGGTTGCTGCACCAGTTCAGGCATCGGCAGTCGCAGCAGATGATCGAATATACGGTCCTGAAAGGACCGGTTGATTCGGAGCTGCAAACCGGTAGATAACAGTGACAGGGCATAGGCGACAATGCTTCGAAGAACGAAAAGGATAAAAAGTATGCCAATCACATTACGCGTTAATTGCCAGTTTTGAAGCAAAAATCCCTGATCGATAAGCTTGCGCGAAAGCAGCAGACCGTATAATTCAACCGGTACCAGGGCACAGCCGACGACGCCCAAAAGCATGAAGGGCCGAATGAATGTTCGGCCCTCATTTAATATTCTTCTTAGAAGTTTGAAGGACTTATGCATTTATTGGACTTGGTGGTTTTGCCCTAAGATCACAATATCTTGTGATGTCGACTCCCGGCAGCCCGCATGATCTTTGCAATGTGATGCGTCAGAAGAACCATGGTTTTCCAGAGGCGCATCGGAAAAAACAATATCCGGCTGCAGCGGCTCAGGCGCCCGAATTCACTGGCAAGCACTTCTTTACGGGGAAAGAGATTCTCATAGCAGAAGTACAGCCGCTTTTTGAATCCGCGAATCGAAAGCACGGCCATCAGCGGCGCCAGAAAAGTCAGAGGCGTACTATGGCGGCTAGAATTAAGAAGCATTTTTTCAAATCGCGAAGGAGATGGCGGCAGGTCTGCCGTGCCCGTATTGACAGGCAGTGTCAGGCCGTAATAATCCTGCAGCAGGTACAGGGTGTAGGCGAGCGATTTTTGCTGTTGCAGTCGATCGGCTCTTTCTAGCAGCAAAGCCCAGAGACGTTTATCCGCGCAGGACAGGATGCGATAGATGTCCTCCAGCCAGATGAGTCTCGAAAAGTTATGCTTCATTAAATGCTGGGCTAACAGCAATACATTGTCAGCGTCATCGGGTCGGCGGATCCAGCGATATCCGGACTCCCACGGCGCCGACCGGGCCAAGATATCATCTAATCCAACCGGAAGAAGATGCGATCGGCTGCGGATTCGATCCGTGTTCAGTGGACTGCAGTGAATATCCAGAACCGTTTTACTTTTAACGAAACTGTACGTCCGCCGTTTATTTTGTCGATACCCCAGTTCAACCAGAATCCGCACCAGGCGCCGATGATCGGCCGGTCGCACCAGCAGGTCAAGGTCTTCCATAGGGCGCAGGCCGATATTGGGGTAAACGTGCGTCATCAGTGACGCCCCTTTCAGGGTCATGACCTCTAGCGCTTGCTGTTCAAGTGCCTTCTCCAGGGATTCAAGAGCGGCCATAAAATTAAGGTTGCGGGCGACATTGCCATGATAAAGATCGGCCAGGATCGAGCGGACTTGGGCCGGCAGTTGCCGGTCCCGCATGCTTTGATGGGCAATGCCGGCCATCCCTTCTTTGTGAAAATATTTTACCAGTGCGTTCCAATCCACTTCGATTGAGGGATCCACTTTTCCCTGCAGCAACCGAAGAAGAAATCGTTTTGGGTACTGCGGGGTGCGGCAACCTGCTGTATGAAAATTCTCCAGAAATAATTTTAACTTTAACTTGACAGCACACGGTGTCATATTCCTTCGACTGAGCAATGCATACCCATATTTCATCTTTGATCTGAAACCGGAAGACACGGAGAAAAAACGCCGTCCACGAATGACGGCCACCACCTGGTCCGCAATCCCTGATTCAAGGTCCACCGGCACCGTATCGGCCCGAAACATTGAATCCCCCTTGGTTACGGCACCCCCTTCATGCGACAGCTTTATCAACCGGTGGGCTATCATCCGGTTACCTTCGCCCGGAATCACAAGAATATCTCCGATGTGAACATGCGCTGCCGGCACGCGACGTACAACCAGACGATCACCGGGTTTCAGAAACGGGTACATGGAATAGCCGGTGAATGACATTGTAAAATATTTATCCAACTTCGTGCTCTTTGTGATCTTTGTGGTTTAAAAAAACAGATTCCTGATTCCGGATAGTCCGGATCGGGATTTAGCAGCGCGGATTAGCGGGAGGGCAGATAATTACGAGGGCCAAAAGGGGCTTTTGCGGCAACCGCCTTCGATGCGGAGAGTCGGCGTAATTCGGTGCGCTCAAGGCTCGGAAGAACGATGATGATCCCGACGAAAAACCAGAAAGGTTCCATGATCCGGACAATAATAAAGGTGTTGGCACCAATGGCGTGGAAAAGCAGGCCGGTATAACCTGCCAGAAATCCGATATTTATACCTCGAAAGAAAGGGTCTTTCAAAACCCGCAGGTTTTCGATAGCTATCTTTCCAATCGAATACAGCAGGTAAATAAAGGCTAGCAGCCCGATGATTCCGGTTTCGGCCAGTACTCTCGGAAACTGGGCATCGACAAAACGATATCCGGTAACCCCATGTCCAAGTATCGGTTTTCGAGTCCAGTCAACCACTGCATCTTTCCAGCCTCTGAGTCGGGCGGAAGTGGAAGTATCCAGTCTCACGTCACCGACCTTGATCTGCAGACGGTGCTCCGGTTGATTGACGGTGTAAAGAATTCTGTCCTTGACCTGCAGCGGCAAAAAAAGCGGACTCAATGCCAGCAGAATCAACATTATCCCGACAACGATCACTTTTTTTTCCATCATATAGCCCAGAACCAATAGGGTCGGGATAAAGGCCAGATAGGATGCCCGGGACAGGGTAAACAAAAACGGCGGAATGATGGCAACAATCAGCCCGATCAGCAAGTGCTTCGTCCGGGTATTTTCAGCTCGTGCCAGCATTGCTGCCGCTACGGCCCCCATGAAAAGAAGATATCCACCGAAAGTGTTCGGTTCTCCTATTTCACCTTCAAAAGGTGCGCTCACACGCCTTCCGGCAGGTATCTGCAGCACGCCGATAATACTGGCGATGAAACAGGTCAGCAGCAAACAAAAGACGAACCGTTTAATCTGATCGGCATCCCGCACATGATTGACCATCATAAACAAGATAGCGAAGTATTCGATATACTTTAGAACAAAGAAGAAGCCGGTTTTAGGGTCCACCCGTCCGGCCATGATTCCGAATCCCGTGGCCAGGGTGCAGGCCAGAGAGTAAAACAGGATGGCTTTATTCAAGGGCGTTTTCAGAAACAGACCCAATTCTTTGTTTACCGCGTTCTTTGCAAACCAGCTGAAACCGATCACAACGAGTAAAAAGTCCTCCAGTCTCAGGGTCACGCCCCGGCCGAGGGAACCGCCCGCAGTTTCACCGATGATAATTTCAGGAGATAAAAGCATTGAGAAGATCAGCACATACAGGCCGAGTTCGATTTTCAGAAAGGAAATCGCAAACACGGCCAGGGCCAGTCCACCCCAGATGAGCCTGGATGCCGGCAGTTGGGCTGAAAAATATCCGAGAATGGCGGCAAGTATGAGTGCCGATATGACAAAAATGATGAAACGCACAATTGGTACTCCACCCCGGGCAGCGCCAAATTGCCCGGGTGATACGTCTGTAAAACGGCAGTTATCTGCCGCTGAAAATCGATTTTTTTACATCAAGGTCATCGACTGCCATAACTCCGTCCAGAAAATACCCAGCAGCAGCAGGGCCACTGCCACCGTCAAGGCGATGAAACTGAATTTCCGGCCTTTGCCGCTGGAAAAACTTAATCTTCGAAGGCTTGCTTCGTTAAGATGATTCTGCTTGCCGTTTTCATAACCGTAATAATGCTGTGAGTGGTATCTGAAGTAATCGGGCCCAACCTCCGGTTTAACATTATTCAAAATCACGCCCATGATCTTGGCATCGATGTTATCCAGTGACGATTTGGCCCGTTTAAGCACCCCCCGGGCGATTTTACCAACCGTGTACACCAGAACCACACCATCCACCACCGGCGCAATTTCCGTGGCATCGGCTACCGGTAATATCGGCGGTGCATCGATAAAAACATAATCATATTCTTGCACGGCTTCTTTTAAAAATTTGCGGAAACGTTCCGAGCTTAAAATCTCCGAGGGATTCGGCGGTCGGGTACCGGATGTGATGATATGCAGGTTGTCGAGACCGGGAGTCTTGAGTATGTCATTGATTTCAAAATCTCCCAGCATGATATCCGAAATATTATTCGCGATTTCCGTCCAGTCATAGTTGCCCAGGACATAGTCGGTGAGACCCGGATTTTTGGGAAGGCCGAAATTTTTATAGACCACCGGTTTGCGCAGATCAGCTTCCACCAGCAGGACCTTTTCACCGGCCTGGGCCACACTCAGCGCCAGATTGATAGCATTCAGCGTTTTTCCTTCCTGAACAAAAGAGCTGGTGATGAGAAACGACTTGCCCTTGATCTCGAGACTCATGAATTGGAGATTGGTTCGTAGTGAGCGAAACGCTTCGGATGCCAGAGATTTGGGATCATAGTGGGTAATCAAATCGCGGACCCTTTCTTTTGCAGATGCTTTTTCCGCCACCCGATCCCTTTCTTCTTTTCCAAGATACGGTATTACACCCAGAACCGGGATCTGAAGGGACTCTTCCACATCTTCAATGGTTCCCATCGAGGTGTCGAATACTTCGGCACCAAATGCCAGAACGATACCGAGAATCAATCCCATGACGATACCGGTAACAACGATCATGATCTTGGAAGGCACGTTGAAAGGTTGACTGGGAACTACGGCCGGTCGCATAATCGACACTTCTTCTATTTTGCCGGACTCCTGAATCAAGGTCTCCTGGTACTTGGCTTTGAGCTGCGAATATAAATTCTCCTGAATTGATACTTCTCTTTCGAGTCTGACCAGACGCAGCGCCTTCTCCGGAAGGCTCTGATTCTCCTTTCTCAATTGTTTCAGCTTTTTGAGCAGTGCGACTTCACGGTTTTTGAGGGTTCGCAATTGCGCACTGAGCTCTTTTCTGATCTCCATAACAACGGCCTTGATCTGATCGTCGATTTCAACGATCTGGGGATGTTTTGGGGTCAAATGAATCAGCAGCGTCTGGCGTTCCAGAAACAATTGGGTCAATTTGTTGCGCAGATCGAAGATCGGCGAACTTTTTGGAACCGTAAACATCGATTTTTCAAAATCTTCCGAGAATCCGTACCTGACGGTGTTCAGCATCCGCAGTTTATACGCCACCGTTTTTCTTTGCTCATTGACTCTATCATACTCTTCCTGAACGCTGTAAAGCCGATTGAGGTTGTTGCTGGTCTGTTCATCGATGGCAATCAGGCCGTAACCTTCCTTAAATACTTGCAGCTTTTGCTCTGCCTTTTTGAGGTTATTCGAGGTTACATTGAGTTGATTTTTAATGAATTTTTTGGTCTCGATCGTTTTGCTGTTTTTTGCCTGAATATTATAGAAGCGGTAGGCCTCGGCCACTGCGTTGGCTACCAGGGCCGCTTCTTCGGGATTTTCAGAGGTGACCTGTACGTCGATAATGTTGGTGCCCTTCTGATGTTCGGCAACAACCATAGACTTGAGCCTTTCGAGCGCGGCGATGGCCTCTTTGTGCTTGCGAAAGTCTTCGATAGACATGTCGGTCGAAACCCAGTCGAGCTTCTGGGCGGTCAATGCCAGGACCGGAAAACTGGTGATGATATATGCATGGGTGGCCATGTTCTCCGTCTGATACCAGAACCCGCCGGTCATCAAAGAAACCAGGTTGGTGGATTCTTCAATCTTAATAGCCGAACCGGCCCGGTACAAGGGAATCGGTTCTTTGAATTTGGCAAACCCGTAACTGCAGGCTCCCACCAGAAGGAGCATGAGGATGATAATCGACTTTCTTTTTTTAATAATTCGCCAGTAGTCTCTAAGGTCAACGTCGTATTGTGCCATTTTTTACAACCTTATGTGATTAAAAAAGAATCCGGGCCCAGAAGACCCGGCTTTTATTTCACCCCAGCGGGGTGGAAGTTTACCTTTAGTCGCCGAATGGAATGATGGAATGGTGGAATAATGGAATATTGGGTATAAAAACGGAAATTATCTTGATTTTAACCTCTATTTAGAGAATTGATCTAAAAAAGATCTCATCCTTATGAATCCACTATTCCAATATTCCATTCTTCCATCACCCCAAGACAATTGTATACGGCATAGCCAGTTGCCACTAACCTATCCCAGAAAACCAGGATTTCTATGTTTGATTACAATACTCATTTGCCTAAAGTATCCAGGGCTTCGTCCCATTCGTTGACAATCCGCGCCGGAGCACTAACCATTTCAAAAAGAGGTTTGACGCGTTGCCAGAAAACATTCACATCCCCAAAGACCGACCTCGGCACGTAGATTAAATCTCCGCTGACCAGCAAAACATTCTGGGTCTGGTCGCCCTGCTCGATCAAACGTTTGAGGTCCACCTCAATAATCTCGGGATGGGTTGGGTCTCCACGAACGATCTTGGCGCTGCGTCTTTCGCCGAATACAGTTGGGCCGCCGGCTTCCGATAGGGCATCAAACAGCCGCATGTTGGTTTCCGGCAATTTGTATACGCCCGGATTCGCCACCTCGCCGAAGACATACACCCGGTTGGCATCGATAACCAGGGTCGGAAAAAAAATATAGTCACCCGAGTTTAATATGATATCCTGATTGCTGTCGCCTTGATAAATGACACGGTACAGATTCAGGGTCAGCGACTGACCATCCTTGCGGCGCAGTTTGACATCCCTGAGATTGGCATCCCGGGCGGGACTGCCGACCCTGGATACCATTTCGAGCAGGCGCACCTTGCCGGTCAGCGGATACCTGCCCGACCCGACCCCCGCGGCACTGGTGCGTAGCCCGGTTCCGACGGCACCGGTTATGGCTACAAATTTACTGTTGAATTCCTTTACGGCCACGTCGATACGCGGAAGTTTCATATAGTCTTTATGGAACTCGCTCAGCAATTTATCGAGCTGGGTGGGCGTGAGACCTTTTACCGGCAGATCATCGATCAAGCCAAAAGAAATGTTTCCGTCCGGCCGCACACGGACTTCTTCTCGTTTTGCTTCTCTCCCCTGCCAGATCGTTATTTCGAGCAAGTCACCTGGTCCGATTTTGTATTCAGGGATTCCCGAAATGGTGGTGTAGACATCGTTTTCTTCGATGCCGCTTGCGGTAACTTCGGCGACGACGGCAGCACTGCGGATAATGGATTCGGATATCGAAGTGAACGGTGCCTGGCTCTTACCATGCCAGAACTTGATGCCTTCGCCGAAGCTGGCGGCACAGATATCTTCAGATCCATCCCCATTAAGGTCGGCAAGGGCCATTCCATAATAGGTTCCCGATGCCGGAAACCGGCCCGGAATGAATTTCCATGTTTTTTGATCGATGTATTGCCAGGCTCTTATGCCGCCGGATACATTCGAAGTGGCCACCAGGTCGGGTATGCCGTCGCTGTCCAGATCCGTGGTTATAACGTCCCAGAAACTACCCGTAGCTTGCGGCTGTCGGCCGCGGGTAAAATGGCCGTCACCGTTTCCAAAAAAGACTTGAATCCCTGCGCGATAGGTGCCGGTAAAAATATCCATATGACCGTCGCGATTTAAGTCACCGGCATTGACGCCGTAGAAGCTTCCGCTGCTTAGATCCTTAAGGGCGGACCAGTTACCCGAGCCATCACCCAGCCACACCCGCAGCGAGCCGTGAACCCCCCATCTAGTGCCGACCAGATCGAGCACACCGTCTTCATTGAAATCGGCCACGGCGACATCCATATATTGCCCGGCTTTGGTGGGCCCTGACTCCGCCGGCCAATTCCCCCGGCCGTCACCGAGCCAAACCTGGATACCGGCTACATTGCCGGGAGTTGCATTGGCGGCGATGATATCCATATATCCGTCTCTGTTCACATCCTCGCTGACGATGCCCTGGAACTGATTGATGGCCGTCGGTCCCGCTACCCTGACCCATTTGCGGATACTTTGATACTGCCACACCTTGATTCCGGTAGAGCCTTTTTGGACCGAAAGGATGATATCTTTAAAACCGTCACCATTTATATCGGCTGCAGCAACTGACTGTACCTCGCCTTGAACCGGCAAATATTGCGGCTCGGATAATCGGCCCATCCCATCGCCATAACTTATGGACAGGGATTTGGGGGGCAGACCGCCGGCCACCACGTCGATATGACCATCGTTGTCCAAATCGGCCAGCACGACACTGCGAAATTTACCGGATGAGATTGGACGAATTTCGCGTTGCGGTTGCACAGTCGCTTTCGATTCCACATTTTTGTTTTGGCTACAGCCCGTCGCTAGGATCAGCATCAACGAAGCCGGAAGCAATAACAACCATAATGTTTTTTGAAGTTTAACCATGTTAACCATTTTTCGTTCACGTATTGTCTGTTTATATTTCAGTCGTTGAAATTAGTATTGACCTAACCTGGATAAACCAGAAAGAATAGCCACAAGGCACAGGGACACAAAAAATAAATGTCTATTATAATTAAACTTCGTGTTTTGGTGTCTTGGTGGCAATAATATTTTGTTGGATAAATCCTTCGCAAACATGATGTGATTTCAATAAATAGGTAGAACTTAGTTCGCTTCGCTCACAATTGGAATATTGGAATGTTGGAATACTGGAATAATGGGTTATGGCCTCCGGCTCCGCTTCCAGCCCGTAGGGCTTCCAGGCCGGAGGGTAACGCCTACGGCTCGGAGAGAGCAATGGTATGATGGATCCAAAGAAAAAAGAATCAACACTCATAATATTGTATTGCTATTCTAGTAACATTGGCGTATTTTTTGGGGTAAAAGTAGAAAATGGATATCTGACGCCTATCATTACAAAGGTTAGATTCAACATTTTTTGTACAATAGATCTTTTTCAGCTTTTCATACCCAGTACTCCAACATTCCACTATTCCATCATTCCATGTGGCTTATTAACGCGGGCGGCCACAAAAAACACTATATTTCTAAAAAGTTGTAGAAATTCCGAGACGTTTAATTACCATCGCTACTGAAGGTCAGCTATCGCATCCGCTACAATTCGGGTGTCAATCACCGTGGACTTGCGCATATATCCGATCAACAGGCAGCGGTCACATATATTGTTTATCCGCAGCGGTATTCCGCCACTGTATTGAAAAAGCGGGAGGATGGATTCGGCGGTAAAATAACCACGCTCGGCTCCTACGCTTTTTAAACGGTATATTATGTAGCGCAGGGTGTTTTTTTCATCCAGGGGAGTCAGGTTGTATTTTACACTGATACGCTCTTTCAGGGGTTGAAGCTCGGCAATTTTTTTCAACAGCGGCGGCTGCCCCAGAAGAATGAGGGTAATCAAAAACTGATCATCATGTTGTATATTCAGGAGCATCCGCAGTTCATCGAGGGTTTTACGGTTGTTGATCACGTGGGCCTCATCGATGGCAAGGATGGTGTTGACACCCTCGGCGGCATTGCAGATCAGTCGATCCTGAAGCTGGGACAGTAGGACCGGTTTGAAACCGTTGACGGTCTTCTCACCCAAATTAAGCAGTATGGCCCGGATGAGATCGAGTGGGCCCATGGCCGGATTGGATAAAAGTTGAAAGCGGAATTTGTCTTTGCTAAGTGATTTCATCAATATTTTAGTAACTGTCGTCTTGCCGCAACCCACCTCGCCGGTCAGCATCGCAACCCCCCTGCGGTTCTTTATAACGTAGAGTATTCGGCTCATGGCTTCCTCGTGCTGCGGAGACGGATAAAATAAAGATTCACTCGGCACGTTAGCAAACGGCGAACTTTCAAGTCCCCAGTATTCTAAATACATGGTTAAATGATTCTCCTTAGGATCTGATTCACGATAAAAAGTCCGGTATGCTCTTGGCTATTGAGGTTCCATCTCTTTCAAAGCTGCTTCCGCAACAGAATCCACGATGTACAACAGGGGATTTTCGGGCAGATTGATGATTCGTTCAGTTAACACGCGTCTTTTTTGTGAATCATAAATAATCTGAATTTTTGGGCGCATCGGTTGATCCGGATACGTTTCGATCACTTTGCCGATGGCATCAGAATTCAAGCGCACGTAACTGTATATGGGAAAAATTGAGAATACGCTTAAAAACACCTTCAAATATTGACGCCGAAAGGAATGTTTACTAGTTTTTATAATCTCCTTTACAGCAGTAAAGTTTAAGAGTTTATCCCGTTGGGGTCGAGAATGGATCATGGCTTCATACATATCAGCCAGGCTGAGAATCTGGGCGTGTTCATGAATTTCTTCGCCCTTTAAACCCAGCGGATATCCGCTGCCGTCAATTTTTTCATACACCTGTTGGGCTATCTCAGCCAGGTATCCGGTGTTACCGCCCAGGGACCGCAATATTTCATAGCTGTGTGTGGGGCGTTTTTGGAAAAGTCGAAATTCTTCGGCAGTGAATCGACCCTTTTTGTTGATGATGCGCTCCGGTATCAGGGCCGTGCCGACATCGTGCAACAAGCCCGCCATGCCCATCTCTACCTGTTCACTTTTTGAAAGTCCCAGCGCAGCGCCCATTTTAACAGCAAAAATAGCGACATTGACACAGTGATGGATCATAAACTTGGAAAGGTCATTCAGATGGATGGCCATCACAAAAAGAATATCGCAGGAAGGCTGGGTATCAACAATTTTGCGCATGATTTGATATCCCGGCTCCAGTGAAAATGTTTCTTTTCTTTTAGCCGCAGCAAAAACACGGCTTAAATAGCCGGATGCCTTTTCGTAAAGGACTTTCCGGTTTTCATTTTTACTCTGGGCGACCGAAGGGTGACGAGAAGGATCGACCGTCAGGCTTCTAAATTTGACTTTCGATTGCTTTGAATTTTCCATAATTACTCGACCATATTTGGTTGGTTCCGGATTCCTGATTCCTAGCACAATGGAACGTCAACCTTTTGAAATAATAAGGTGATATTCGTTTTATTATACAACATTATCGCGGATTTATAAATTATTTATTACTAGAAATCAGCCGCAACCTGGAAGAATTTCAGCTGAGCTTGTCCTGGCGGTTATGATTGACGATATTTCGTCCATGTCTTTCCAGAATGGTGATCAATATAACCATAATAAAGGCTTGAATCAGTAAAATAAGGGCATCGACCGTTCTAGCGCTGCGAAGTAATATTGCGCTGGCACCAAGGCAGCAACTCATGAGATAAATGAAAAGTACGCTTTTTTTCTTGCCGCCCAGGGCAACGGCAATGCGGTGGTGCAGGTGGTCTTTGCCCACATATTCGACCCATTGGCGCAAGTTTAAGACTTTGCCGGACAGGATGCGGTCGACAGTGATATGCACCATATCAAAAATCAACAGCCAGAAAATCAGCAACGGTGATGCGAAGGCGACAATCGGGCTGGTTTCCGACCAGTTGCCGTAGACAGCGACACACGCCAGAATAAATCCGATGACGGTGCTGCCGGCATCACCTAAAAAAATTACGGCTTTGCCGTTCACCCTGAAGTTATAAGGCAGGAAACCGATGCAGCATCCCATCATTGCAACTGCAACCCAGCCTAGAAAAGGCTGCCCGGTCTGAAAGGCCACCACGCCCAGAAAAAAGGAAATGATCGCCCCCAGCCCGGCGGCCAATCCGTCCATACCGTCAAAAAAATTCATTGCATTGGTAATACCGACAATCCAGAAAAGGGTTAATGTCAGGTTGGCGGCGAGCGCAAATAAACCCAGGCTGTTGGGAACGACCTTCAAGTAGACGCCGGCCCCCATGACCAGAACGGAACAAAGCAGTTGGGTCGCCAGTTTCGTTCCGGCCGGGAGTTCTTTCACATCATCCAGTACGCCTATTGTAAATAGAATCGTTGCTGCAATCAGGATAATACCAAGCTTCGTAGTAAATATTCCATTCAACAAAATGGAGACCAAAAATGCGATGAATACAGCCGCCCCACCGAGCAGCGGAGTTGCAGCCAGATGAATTTTCCTTTCATTGGGTTGGTCAATCACATCGAGTCTTGCCGCCAGCCACCCGAACACGGGTGTTAATGCAAACGACAGGGCAAACGAGAGGGATAATATATATACCCACCGCAAGCCGATATCCATAAAGCCCCTTCTCACCTGGGGAATAACCAGAACACCAATGCCGATGAGCATCGGCAGGTAGTCATATTTTCCCAGAACATTGATATTAAATTTACTGCGCACCTTTTCTTCCTTCAGCCAGATTGACAACCCCATCGATGATTCGCTCCAGCTCTTTTTCGGTCAGCGATGGGTAAATGGGAACAGAGATCGACTGCTGCCAGGCATGGTCGGTATGCGGATAGCCTTCAAATTTCAAAAGGCGATGCAAAGGTTTGTGCACCGGTTGCGAGCAGGTAATTTTTTTCGCTGCTGCTGCCTGAATCCAGGTGACCGCGTTGGTTGCCGATTCGATCACAAATCGGAAGTAAATATGACCGGGATCGCGGTGCGGAAGCTGCAAACCGCACCCTTTAAATGCCAAATAATATCTTTCGGCAATCTTCCTGCGGCACCGGATAAAATCTTCCAGGTGCTCGAGTTGCGACAGGCCCAAAGCTGCCTGAATATCGGTCATCTTATAGTTATAGCGAATTTTATATTCTTCGCAATTATCATATTGGCGCAGGTTTCTAACCCGGTCAATCAACGTCTTTGAACCGGAAACAATTATCCCCCCCTCGCCGGTCGTCATTACCTTGGTTGCATAAAAGGAGAATATGGCGGCATGGCCGAAAACACCCACCGACCTGTTTTTATATGTACTTCCACCTGCCTGGGCACAGTCCTCGATGATCGGTACATTTAATCTCAACAGCGCGTCCAGGTCCGCCGGCAGACCGAACAGATGGGGCACAATAATCGCACGGGTGCGGACGGTGATCCGTTTTTTGACATCCGCCGGATCGAGATTGTAGGTATGCGGATGAATATCGGCCGGAACCGGTGTGGCGCCTGTGTAATGAACCGCGTTAAGCAGGGCGCTGCATACAAAGCTGGGCATGATGACCTCATCGCCGGCGCCGATATCCATACCCAGCAGCGTCAGGTGCACAGCAGCTGTCCCCGAACTGACCGCGGCTGCCGCATTGACACCGATTCCGGCGGCAAAGGCGTTTTCGAATTCCCGGACCATTTCACCCTGGGCAATATGGCCGGATTCAATCACCTCGGCCGCACGCCGAATTTCTTCCTTTCCCAGCGTCGGTCGTGAATGGGGGATGACTGATAATGAGTTTGGATTTGAAGATGGGTTCAATGCTGTGTAAATAGTGTGATTTGGCGCCTAGTGTTGCGAGTTACGAGTTGCGAGTTGCGGGTTTGTTAATTTATCACTTACAACTCAATGTCGTTAACACAACTTCTCGAGGCAGTGGCTTCGACCCGGCTGAGCTCGTCGCAGGTTCGCAACGAAAAGGAGTCTGTTTATAGTCTTAATCGCGGCTGGAAGCCGCTCCCACAGAGATAACAACAATCCTTTAGATAATGACATTGGCTTACAACCCGCAACTCGTAACTCGCAACCCGCAACTCGTAACTCGCAACCTGCAACTCGTAACTCGCAACACGCAACAGCGCATAAAAAGAAACCAGCGTCGGCTGCCAAGACTTAACGATCTGTTTAAATATTAATGAACAAACGCAGGGAACTGAATGCTTCGGCATACTTCACCCGACCCTGGGTTCCGCGGAAATTGGCGGTCGATCTTGCCAACTCAATGATGGTCAAGTCTTCGATATTGGTTTTGGAGACCTGGGAGCAGTGAGCTTTTAGGGCTTCGAGTTTTCTGTCGATGGTATCGAAAATGTCCACATAGATCTGCGGGCTGAAATTCTGTGTGGTGGGTCCCTCGTAGAACAGAACGTTGCGGATGTAGCGGGTGGCTGAAATCACCGCCTGGGAGAGATGACGATGATCCTGGTGGGTATCATCCGGATAATGGCAGAAGATAAAGTTCGGTTTGACGGCGGATATCACGTTCTCGATTTTGGAGATGACGCCCTGGTCCACCAGTAGTTGGCCATCCTGGTATCCGCCCCAGAAGATCTTCTCGACGCCCAGAATACCATTGGAATCCAGCTGCTCTGAAATCCTTACATGGGCTTGCCCACCCAGGCCGCCTTCGGTCATGATCAGCAGCGACAGCCGGTGTTCTTTTTCGGTGTATTTAACCAGTGTCCCGCCGCAGCCGAATTCAATGTCATCGGGATGCGCACCGACCGCCAGTATATTCAATTTTTTCATTCTTTACCTGTTTATCACAGTGCGGGATTTGCTTTTCTGATCCTGCGCATGCTGTCGGGATCACAGTTGAAAAGCATATCCACGATGGATAAATGAGATATGAAACCGCTAAACAGCTGGGGATATTCCGGGTGCTTGAAGTCTTGAAAGATCACGCGCAACCCGCGCCGCTGGAAGCGCTCCAGGTCCATATAGCCTTCTCCGGCTGCGCCGGCCAGGTAAGTGTCACAGTCGAGCGCCTGACAGATATCAATCAGACGTTCGGTCGGATCATCGCTCAACTGCATCTCCGAAGCCCGGAGAACGGGTTTATGCGCCAGATCCAATATCTGGCGAATACGTTCAACCATCTGGATGTTCAGCTCCGAAAGGTGTTCCCAATGGTTTGCGTATACCTGCCGGAAAATATCAATATAATCATCGAAGTAAGGGGCCTTGCCGTAATTGGTGACAAGCGCCTGCAGATGTTTTCTTCTCCAATTTACGGAATTGTTTATCTTGACCGCGTTTATCTTCTCTGGGAATTTATAGGATACGGGCACCGTCACCCACTGCCATCCCCCGACCGTCTTGACACGGTTGCGATTCTGCCATTCGTTTTTTTTATACTGGACATTGTCCAGAAAACAGAAGACATCGGCTTTATCCATTTTGTCGATATACCCCAACCACGGGAGATACTGCGGCTGGTGAATGGCAGCGATCAATGAAGTAAATCCTCACAAATGAAAGTAAAGATCCGGGCCCAGAGGACCATAATTTCTATGATTGATTATATCTGCTTCACGAAAATTGGATTCGAGAGCAGTTTTCCGATGAACCGGCTGCGAACATCAAGCCGGTAAAATCGTTTCGCCTTTTGGCCGTCAACATCGATATAGCGAAACGTCAGTGGTGTTCTGCCTTTAAATGACTGCCAGACTTTGCCGTTTTTGATAATGGCAACTTCTAGCGCATATCGGCCGCTGTCGCTGGCTGCAATTGTTCCCTCGACGACCCGCGTTCGGTCAACCAAGAGTTCCTCCCCCATGACGGCTGTCCTTTTGCTTTCCGGATTTCTGACCAGAAATTGTTTCAGTATCAACCGTGGGCCTTTTCGTTTGCGAACAGCATACATACGTCCTCTGGAAAGCGCCTCGAGCACCTCGCTGCGTGATTTGCGCTTCACCAGAAAAACGGTTTGAAAAGTGTCGAGTTCGACCCCTTTTTTCTCCCGGTGAAAATCAGCCCCGGCAATACCCCAGACCGGTTTCTCCCGCTCGCCCCGGCAATATTGCAAAAGGATCCGGTCCCAGTGCCTGCCGGTTTTTGTCACTGTGACGGTATCACCGTAAATCGCGGCAAAACCGGTGTAGTTCATCGATTCCAGCAGATCATCCGGGTAGGGTTCGGTTTTGAGCATTACCGGTCCGAGCGGCACGCCGTCTTTTGCATAGCGTGATTCCGGGTGGGCCCAGAAGACCAGTCCGCTTCTTTGGGTGACATAATCAATCATCTCCTGGTAGGGTGCAATCCCCTGACTGCCGTGATAGGGATCAAAGCGCGAGCTTTTAAATGGATGATGATTGAACAAAAGAAGTAAACTGAAAATACTGACAAATCCTCCGATAAATTTGAACGCACCCTTTCGAAATATGAGAAAGATGCCTATAAAAAATGTCAGCAAAAAAAAAAAGGCTGCGGGGTAGAAGATCATAAAAATACGCTGTTGAAAAGCCCCGGTGCAGCAGCGGCAGGCTGCGGTAGTCCTGTGGAGAATCCATTCCAATCAACAGAAGCTCTTTACGATAATTGTGGGCCACGAGTTTGTTAGCAAACGGGCTGCCGCTCCAGTAATAGAATGGAGACGATTGGGCACCGGCAATGACGATAACATCTTTTTGCCGCCTATTCTGGTGTTCGATTTCGGTCAGGTATTTTTCAGGCCCGGCTTTCAGAATCGATGATCTTTCCTCCCGTTTTTTTATGATGTTTCTGAGGGGAAAAAGTCCGTACTCCATTGCCGCCAGGTCGTGATCGGTCAGGGCCAGCACCTCGATGTCCTTCTGTCCGGCCTTGGTAACTAGTTCTTTCACCGTATACTGGCCGGAGCTGAAAGTTGAATGAACATGAACCACGCCCGGCAAGTGGATGTATTCGTCAGCGAACGCCCTGTTGTCGATCAACAACATCCAGGCAACACAAAATATGACCAGCAGTTTACTGATGTGGTACAGGATTATCCGGATTTTCTACTCCATAACGGTTGAGAACTGCCGATCGTTTGGGCAGCAGCTCTTCATACAGGCTCTCTATTTTTTCGATCATCATTTCCATACTGTAGTGACGGGATAGTCGTCTTCCCTGTTGACCCATTTTGCGGGCCACCTCCGGTTGATCGATCAAGCGCATGATGCCCGTGGCCAGTGCCTGTGCGTCTCCCGGTGGGACAAGGATCCCGCTTTCACCGGGTTTGACAAGATCCGGAATTCCGCCGACGTTGCTGGCCACCACCGGTCTGGCAGCCGCCATGGCTTCCACTAGAACCCTGCCCATGCCCTCATTTAATGACGGCAGGACAAATATATCGAATAGCGGCATTATTTTATCTATGTCATCGCGCCACCCCAGAAATTTTACATCCGCAGTCAGCCCCAACCGCTCGGTCTCGGTCTTCAATTCCTTTTCCGATCCGCCCTTGCCGACATAAACCAGCCTGGCGTGCGGATGTTTGCTGCAAATAATATCCATCGCTTTGAGCAGGTGCATGACGCCTTTGATGGGCAGCAGCCATCCGACGAAACCGATAATCATGTCGCCATCGGCGAATCCCGGGAACTCTCGTTTCCGGTTTCTATCGGCCTGTCCGTTCAGATAGCGATCGAGTTTGACACCGCTGTGGATGGTCAGCAGCTTGGACGCAGGCGCCACCGTGAATTTGACATAATCCAGCCGCTCCCGCTCGGTGAGTGCCACCAATCGATGCGTCAACCTGGCAGCCAACTTCTCCAGGAGCAGAAAGAATTTGGATCCTAGCAAGCCGAAATGGCCGTAAAAAACGTGTCCGTGCGGGGTCTGAACAATATGCGGCACGCCGGCGAACCAGGCTGCCAGTCTCCCGAGGAGTCCGGCTTTGGATGTATGCGTATGAACAATGACCGGTTTTTCGTGCCGCATGATCCGCCACAGAGAAAAAAATGTCTTCAGATCTTTGATAATGTCTATTTGCCGCACCAGAGTCTCCAGCGATATAACTTTTACACCCCGCTGCCTTGCTTTGGCGATCCGTTTTGCGACCGTCGACCTTTCCTTTTCGGTCATTGCCGATTCCAGGGAAAGACCGTGAATAAGATAAACATCATATTTGCTATGGTTTAAGTTCAGACAAGTATCCAGTGTATTTTGCGCCGATCCGCCCATGTCTAGGCGGGTGATAATATGCAAAACCTTAACCATCGGAGGGTGTGTTGCCGGTCTCGCTGGATGAATGGGGTTTCTCGGCCCAGATCAATAGCGAAGGACTAAGGACCCAGCGCCGGTTGCTGAGCCGAAAGATTATTTCGGACATGCAAGCAATTAAGTATTTGATGATGGATATGATTTTTTTTAATTCTAAATGGCCGTATGGATCTC
>Ga0126325_10000111_pt1 | contig 24887 bp, 16 predicted proteins | sample InaspJWI14metaG_FD_94487 | JGI IMG/M metagenome (GOLD analysis project Ga0126325, IMG submission 94487) | Marine gutless worms symbiont microbial communities from Oahu, Hawaii - Inanidrilus sp. 1 OAHU.JWI-14 metaG | ecosystem: Host-associated > Annelida > Digestive system > Unclassified...
CTGTGATCGTAAATGTTGTCATAGCGGCCTCCTTTTTAAGGTTATGAGGCCATTATAACCGCCGTCTGTGACAGATACGGTCACAGATCGGCACTACTGGAGTTTTTTAGAGAACCGCAATTAATTATTTTAGACTGCCTTCGGGGATAGAAGCAATTTCATTACCCTGGTAAAGACAATTTAAGCCCTTAAACATGTGCAAACTGGTAAGCTTTGTTCGAACAAGCAGGCAAATCGATTTAGCGGTAGGCTGTGGCTCGCTTGACAGCTTTGGGGTGTTATGCTTATCTGATTCGCGTTGTTGAAAACTCTTGTAGTTCCCATAGCCTGAGAAATTGAAAGAAATGGTGGCATTATGAGCATTCAGCAATTTCGTTACTCGTCTGACAATCTTGGGTACGTCGTATATAGCAAAAAAGCCGCGTTGGCCATCGACGGCGGAGCCGTGCGAGCCATAATTGATTTTGTGGAAAAGCATGCCCTGGAATTGAAATACGTTACCAATACCCACCGACACCCGGACCACACCGCCGGTACCGGCGATCTGGTGAAATTATCGGGGGCCGAATACCTTTCCCGGGAGATGTTGCTTGCGGCCGGTCAAATTGTTCTGGATGACCTGAAGGTTGATGTAATCGACAGCCCGGGGCACACGGACGATTCGATTTCCTTTAGGGTGGCAGATAGTCTGATTACCGGCGATACGCTCTTTAACGGCACGGTGGGCAACTGCTTCAGCGACGACCTCAAATCCTTCTATGAGTCTATCAAAAAGCTCCTTGCCTTTCCCCCCACTACCAAGGTCTACGCCGGGCATGACTATGTAAAGTATTCGATGGCGTTCGCCAAAATCGTGGAGCCGGAGAATGCCCGGATCGATGCCTTCCTTAAAACGTATGATCACGCCCTCATTGTTTCCACCCTGGCGGACGAGCTGGAAGTGAATCCCTATGTGCGCTTCAATGCGGAGCCCATCATCGCCCTGCTTAAAAAGCGCGGTTTCCCCGTGCAGACGGAGTATGAGCGGTGGTTGGGGGTCATGTCCCTGGAATGAATGGAGTGCTCTGTGTGCCCTGCGACCCATCAGTAACAGTATCGACCAATTCGAGCGCTACCCAAGTAGCCGTAGTTATTTAAGTCCTTTTTAGGCGCGTTAAAAATAGAATGCGCACTGAGCCTGATGGGGCAACCCTCCGGTGAATGAATTGACAACCCGCCAAGGCTCTTGTATCATTTTCCAAATTTTTTCAATGAGGTGTTTGATGCGCAGAAAAGACAAGGAAATCAATGATAAAGCCCGGATCGAACAAATCATTCAGGATGCACAGATTTGCCGTCTCGCCCTGGCAGAGAGCGGCCAGCCTTACGTTGTCCCCCTCAATTTTGGCTACCGGGATGATACCGTCTATTTTCATTCCGCGACCCAAGGCCGGAAGATCGATATGCTCAAGGCCAATCCCAAGGTCTGCGTGGAATTTACAACTGATCTGGAGCTGGTTCGGGCTGAAAAAAGCTGTGACTGGGGCCAGCGTTTCAATTGCGTCATCGCTTTCGGTGAGGCCCGCTTGATTGAAGACAATGAGGCGAAAAGAGAGGCCCTCGATATCATCATGGCCCACTATGGTGGCGAGGGGGGCGACTATTCGGACGGCAAGCTTAAAATCACGGCTGTGATTGCGGTAAAAATCAACCTGATGACCGGCAAGGGTTTGGGATGAGTATGGATGACCTGAATCACACCGGCGACGGGGCTCAGTCTGAAGCTACCGGCAGCCTTGATGGTGAACTGGTAGAATCCATAAGAATCCAGGCCAGACAGCTTTTTCTTGAGGCGGCTGGAAGCCACGACTGGGACCACACGCGGCGGGTGGCCGCTCTATGCGATGGTATCGGTCGGGTTGAAAAAGCCGATTTGACGGTTCTGCGCCTGGCCGCCTATATGCACGACATCGGCCGCTGCCATCAGGATCGCTCCTCAGGAGCCCAGTGCCACGCCAAGGAGGGCGCCCGCATGGCCGCGGCCATCCTGGCGGATGTCCCGCTCCCCGACCCTGCAAAAAGAAACATCATCCACTGCATTCGTTCGCATCGTTTCCGCGAGAACCATGCCCCCGAAACCCTTGAGGCCAAGGTCCTTTTCGATGCCGACAAACTCGATGCCATCGGGGCCGTAGGCGTGGCCCGCGCTTACCTGTTTGCCGGCGAGGTCGGCGCCCGCCTGCACAACCCCGATATTGATGTCACCGCAGCCCCGGCTTACTCGGAAAATGACACGGGCTACCGGGAATACCTGGTGAAACTGCGCCACATCCATGGCCGCATGCTGACCGCGGAAGGCCGGAGGCTGGCCGCTGAGCGCCATGCGTTCATGGTAATGTTCTTTGATCGCTTTCTTGGTGAAATTGAGGGGCAGGTTTAGGTTGGAATATCCTGTCGTTACGCAACTTCCTGTGCCCTGCCGGTTATCCGGTTTTGACAAGTTTTTGCGTATCCAATACAATGAGCACATTTCAAAAACGTGTATAGCGCTTTGGGTAGAATTAATAATCATTAAAACTGAGGAGGTCGCATGAAAGCCACGATTACCAAGCAATGCATGGGCGATCGCAATTGCAACAACCTGTGTCCGGAAGTGTTTGAGTATGACGAAGACCAGCTGCTGTCCATCGTCAAGTTTGATGAAATTCCTGAGCAGTACCAAGATCTGGTGCGCCAGGCCGCGGCCGAATGCGGTGCGGACGCTATCGAAGTCGAAGAGTAGCGGTCAATTTAAATCGGCATTCGGCCCGCACCAGGAGTCAATTCATTAAAGGCAAAGCGGCGTAGTAGACATGCGCCGTTTTGCCGGCCTATGCAAAGGGGATTGGATTATGGGAAAATTCCGCGACAGCCAGACGGCTAAAAATTTAATGTTGTCATTTGCCGGTGAATCCCAGGCCCGCAACCGGTATTCCTATTTCGCCCGGCGGGCCTGGGACGAGGGGTATGTGCAAATCGGCGACATCTTCGAAGAGACCGCCAACCAGGAGTGCGAACACGCCCTGCGGTTTTTCAAGTTTTTCAACGGTGGGGAGCTGGAGATCACGGGGAGTTTTCCATCCGGGGTCATCAAAGACACTTACTCAAATTTGATTGCGGCCGCGGATGGAGAACGCTTCGAGCATACTGAACTCTACCCGGGGTTTGCTCAGGTGGCTGTTGACGAGGGCTTCGACCGGGCGGCGGAGACCTGGGAAGCCATCATGGTGTCGGAAAAGCAGCATGAAAAACGCTACCGCGAGCTGGCCGGGAATCTGGCCGCGGACCGCGTTTTTGCGCGGGACACGGAGGTGGTCTGGCGCTGCCGCAACTGCGGTTATCTGCACACCGGCACGGAGGCTCCCGAAAAATGTCCGGCCTGCGTGATGGGGCAGGGCTTCTTCGAACTGCTGGGCGAGAACTGGTAGCCATTTTTATTAGAAGCTGTCCTAAGAACGGATTTTGGTTCAAGGTCAAGGCGGACGCGACTTTTTAATTCGAGGAATACAGATAGTATTTCGAGGATTAAAGAATTGCGCCCAACGCAGAGATTGAGCCAAAAGACTTTCTTAGGACAGCTTCTATTCGGATTTGATGTTTTTTAGTCGCCGTATCGCGCCGGCTATGCCGGTGGGTAGTTCGTCGTCGAAGGAGACGTGGATGGAGTAGTCGTTTTTCAGGTGATAGTTTACACAGATCACCGTGCCTTGCTGAAACGTCTTGAGGGGCGCTGCCCGGGTGGGGATGAGAAATTTCATACCCAGGCGCCGGCCCAGCAGCATGCGCGCGGTCTCCCGTTTGGACGTGATGATGAAAAAACTTAATCCGCCTTCCGAAATATCAGAAAAATCGCCCTTGAAGGGTTTGCCCATGGGTTGCCGCTTTTTGTTCAGCAACTGGACCAGGATTTTACCCTTCACGCTGAAGCGTTCCTGCTTACGGCGCTCCATGCCCTTCTTTTTGATAATATCTTTGTCTTTCTCCAGCGTCAGACAATAATCTTCGAGCTTTGATTTAAGGGCCGGAAAATCTTTTTCCCACTCGTCCAGCACATCCCGGGAAAGGACGTTCATTTTGGCCGTGGACAGGGCAATTAAGGAGGTCGAGCACATGCTGATCGTAAAGAAGGTGGCGTGTCCGGCCAGGTCGCCTTTTTCCAGGGTCTTCAGCAGGGTTTCCTGTTCTTCGTCCTGGTAGACCAGTTTGAGGCTCCCCTCGGTAATGAAATAGAGAATGCGGTTTTCCCGGCCCTGTGCAAACACGGTCTGGTCGGCTTCATAGGTTACCACTTCCATGGCGTGGTAGAGCGCATTGGCCTCCTCGCTGGAGAGCCGTTCGTACAAATCCGGCCAGACATCCAGGTGGTCCTGGTCGATGGACTCGGCCTTTTCCTGTTCGATGATTTCACCGGCCTTGACGATTTCCGTCAGTGCCATGGCGTCCACGTCGTAGAGCCGGTCGCGCAGGGCTTCGGCCTTCTTGAAGTTTTTCCGTTTGGCGTTGGCCACTATCAATTCAAAGATCAATTTGACGGCCGCTTCGGTCTCGCCGGCGGTAACATGTTTTTCTATCAAAGCCTCGCGTTCGTCCACCCCGGTTTCGGCAGCAGCAGCTTTCGCCGTAGGTTGGGGGGGCTCTGCCGGGGGTGCCGGGGCCGGCTCAGCCGGGGGCGCGGTTTTAGGTCTGGGCGCCGGTGCTGGTTTTCGATCAGCTGCTTTTTCGATGAGGATCAAAGCCTTCTGGGCGGCCTCCTGGACCGTCGGGGTGAATATCTTTTTCAAAGGGCCTTCACCCTGAACGATTTTTTCCAGTTCCGGCTTGGCCCGGGCATCACCAATTCTTCCCAGGGCAATGCATGTTTTTTCAAACAGCTGTGCCCGGGTGCGCGCATCTGCCGATGGCTTGGAGTCCAGTATTTCAACCAGCGGGGCCACGGCATCTTCGAATTTAAGGGCTCCCAGCATGGCCACGAAGCTGACCTTTTCTTTATCGGTTGCGGCCGCTAGTGCGTCGAGCAGGAGCGGACCGCGCCGGTCGCCCCCGATGTTATACACGCTGTTCAGAGCTTCGCGCTGGATCCGCAGATCTTTGTGTCCCAGCAGCGGCTGTAAAACCGCCACTTCTTCCGGGCCGCCTACTTTCCCCAGCAGTGCCGCCAGGTTGCGCAGGTAGTACCAGGGGCCGCCCTGTTCAATATGCGCGCAGATGGTCCCGGCGGCGGGCCGGCCGATCTCGGTAATGACACGTACCAGGCGCACCCGGTCCGACATCTCTTCACTGCTGTGCAGGGCATCGAGCAGACGGTCCAGGGCGGCAATGCCCAAGAGGGCTTGGGTTTGGACGGCCGGTTCCCGCTGGTTTTCTTCCAGCAGGGCAAAATTGTTCAGAAAAAGGTCCCAGGTCTCATCGTTGCCGATGGCTTCCAGGATCTGCAGGGCGTGCTGTTTCACGGATTCATCGTCGGCCTGCTGACCGGCGGCCTTGGCGCAGAAGACCCCCAAAATGACATTGAGCTGATCGAAACGGCGGGTTTTGATCAGGCGCAGGGCCTGCTGGGCAATTTCCTGGCAGGCCTCTTCGTATTCCGGGGTCAGCATTGATTGAACCTTCACCCACTGGAGTTGATTCCCCATGGTTTTGGCACCCAGGGCCGCCTGTTTGTCTTCAGGGAGTTTCTGGCTGATGCTTTTAATGGTCTGGTATATCTGCGACCGGGATTCGGGGGCGGCGTCCGCCAGGCCGGCGGTAAGGCGTACGGCTATGGTTTCGGCGGTTTCCAGCTTAGCTTTTTCGATCAGCTGGGTGGCCGTTGAAGGCAGACTGGTCAAAAAATCCGAATCGTCTAGCGGGGCCGCTTTCCCCTGAACCAAATCTTTGAGCCCGGCCTTGAACTGCACCAGCTTCTGTCTTTGATCAGCCGGTTCCGCCGGGGCGCGCGTTTGCAGGTTGGCGCTAAGTTGCTGGCCTTTTTCAGAGATGAGCAGGTTCTGATATGCCAGCGAGGCTGTGCGGTCTCCGGTTGTCGCGAGGTCCTTGAGTTTTAGGACGATCCTTTCAAACTGGTCGTCCGGCATCCGGTCGAGGATCTGTCCGAACAAGGTTTTGCCCAGCTGCCCCGCATAATCTTCGGCCAGGATCGGGATGAGCGTCTCATCGTCCTGGGCTACAACAGTGGCGGCCACCTCCTGGGAAATGGCGGTCCGGCCGGTCTTGTCGGTAAGCGCCTCGAAGGTATCTACCAGGTGCTGCAGGGTGCCGGCCATGGCTACGCCACCGGCCCCTTCGCCCTTACCGTGCAGCTCTTTGATGCCGGTCGAAAAAACATTGGCAACCCAGGCCGGATCCTGGGCCAATTCCTTCAACTGCCCCATCTCCGTATCGGAGGCCGCAAGACCGCTCGCAATAAGCTTGCCGATTTCATCACCGGCGGTACCCATTTCGGCCACAAGGGGCTGATCCCCGTCCACGGCCATGTAGACCTTTTCATCCAGGACGATATGCGGCAGGTTACTGTCGGCCAGAGCCGCCTGGAGACCGCCCTCGGCATTTACATCTTCCGCCTTGCGGCTCAAAGTTTGAAAAAGGACCTCGAGTTCCTTGGTTGCGACGCCCTTTTTAATCGCCAGGCTCTTAACACCGAAATCCAGGAGGGTGGCAATAAAGGCGACAACCTGTGGCTTCTGCAGTTCTTTTTCAGTCAGCGGCGTTCCAAAGATGAGCAGGTTTTTTTCGGATTCGGCTACGGAAAGCTCATCCTCGGATTCGAAAATGGCCTCCAGGAACGTCAGCACCCGTTCAATCGATTTCTGGACCATGGCACTGGCCGGCGGATAGAGCCGGATATTCTTGATGGCGGCATTCAGGGCTACCAGGGCTTCCTGAGCTTTTACATGCAGATCTTGACTGGTCATAGCATTCGCTCGACAGCTTGGGGTTGGCGGTTGCGGTCCCGGGTTAAGCGTGGCCGGGGAGGTCGATAGGCGCCAGTAAAACTATCAGAAGATAGTAAATTTTCAAAATGATGTCAAATAAATATGGGTTTCTGGCAACCATAAGGAATTCTTCAAGGGCAGCTCAGAACGCTGCCATTTTTTTAGCGAAGCCACCTCAAAAATGGATTTCGATCCAAGGTGCAGCGGGCGGGAATATTAACGCGTAGGAATACAGCGCGTATTTCGTGAAGTTCATCTGAGCGCCCAACGCAGAGATTGGACCAATGGTGTTTTGAGGTGGCTTCTACCATCTTGACGGAAGGGCTGTGTCTGGTTTAAGAAGAGAACGAGCAAGCGGTGCCCGTCCAATCTGCACCCGATCCTGAGATAAAAGCCCGTAACCAAAAATCGCGCAACCGAAAGGAGGAAGTTTACCGGGATTCCCTACCGGTAAATACTACATTATGAGCATAAACGTTGTGAATCGAACCGACGATCTGGTTAAGCTGCAGCATGTGCTGGTAAGTGTTTCCGACAAGAGTGGCCTGGAGGCGTTCATCCCCGGCCTGCTCGAGATAAGTCCACAGGTTCGCTTTTTTTCCACGGGCGGTACTTACGGGCGGATCAAGGAAATCCTGGGCGGGGAGGCGGATAAGCATTTGACCCAGGTTTCGGAGTACACCGGTCAACCGGAAACCCAGGGAGGACTGGTCAAAACCCTCGATTTCAAAATTTACCTGGGACTGCTGACGGAAACCTACAACGATTCCCACCAGGCCGACCTGCAGAGAACGGCTGCGGTTCCCATCGACATGGTGGTGGTGAACCTGTACCCTTTCAAAGAAACCATTGCTCAGGCTGGGGTCACCCCGGAGCAGGCCCGCGGCAACATTGATATCGGCGGACCCTGCATGATCCGGGCCGCGGCCAAGAACCTGCTCAGAGTCGCCTCGGTCACCAACCCGGCCGATTACGACACTATTCTGGCCCAGCTTCGCGAAAACGAAGGCTGCACTTCCCTGGCCCTACGTTATCGTCTGGCCCGGCAGGCTTTCGATCATACGGCCTCCTATGACCGCGCGATCGCAGACTATCTGGCGAAGACCGCCTTCGAAGATGTAAAACCCTGTTACCAGATATAATCCTAAAGGAGAACACCATGGCCGAAGATCTGAAAAAAATGTACCGCACCATCATGGATGATCATTTCCCGCCGCAAATGGAGGTCAGCTTTGTGGAAAACGGCAAGCGCCAGACATTGTTCTATGAAAAGGTCACCTGGACGATTGACGGTGTTGAGAAGGGACTGCGCTACGGCGAGAATCCGGGGCAGGAAGCCGCCCTGTACAAGATGTTGAACGGCAATCTGGTATTAGGCGAGGTGGAAACCATTCAGCCAGGGCAGTTCCTGGCCTCGGATATCGAGTTGCTGCAATCCGGCAAGCACCCCGGTAAAACCAACCTGACCGACGCGGACAATTCCTTGAACATTCTGCGCTATCTCACCGACCGGCCGGCGGTGGTCATCGTCAAACACAACAACCCCTGCGGGGTGGCCCGCAGCGATTCGCTGGAAGACGCATACCTCAAGGCCAACATGGCCGATCGGGTTGCGGCCTTCGGCGGTTGCATCGCAATGAACCGCGCCTGTGATAAAGCGACGGCCGAAGCGGTCAGCAACCAGTATTCGGAAGTGGTGGTGGCCCCGGATTTTGAAGAAGGGGTAATGGATATTCTCGGCCGCAAGAAAAATCTACGCGTCGTCAAGATCGGCAATATCAACCGACTGGAATCCTTTGCGGGGCAGCGCTGCGTCGAGTTCAAAAGCCTGATCGACGGCGGGGTTGTTACCCAGTGGTCATTTGTCCCGCAGGCCCGCTCCAAAGATGACCTGAAACTGGCTGAATGCGAATACCAGGGTACGACCTACCGCATAACCAACGAACCCACCGCAGAGCAGTATGACGACATGCTCTTCGGTTGGTATGTGGAAGCCGGCGTTACATCCAACTCAGTGATTTATGTCAAGAACCAGGTGACCGTCGGCATCGGTACCGGTGAACAGGACCGGGTCGGTGTGGCCGAGATTGCCCGCGACAAGGCCTATCGCAAACTGGCGGATCGCTATTGCTTCGAGGCCTACCAGACGCCCTACAATGACCTCAAGGATGCGGATAAAAAAGCGGAGATCGATACGCGGGTGGCTGCGGAAAAAGGCGGCCTGATCGGCGCCGCGATGGTCAGCGATGCGTTTTTCCCGTTCCGCGACGGCGTGGATGTCGGCCTCAATGAAGGCATCGGCGCGGTCATCCAACCCGGCGGCAGTGCCAACGACTACCAGTCCATCGAAGCCTGCAACGATGCCGGCGTAACCATGGTGTATACGGGCCAGCGGAGTTTTAAGCATTGATCAATTCGATAAATCGAATTTATCTGTGTTATGTTTTACGTGTTAAGTTTCATGTGAAACCAGGATGGTCATAAATGCATTAACCCTGTAACGGCAGTTTAGGTGCTGTTACAGGGTTTTTGATTCTACAATAATAAATCTGGTTCTCAGATCAAACATGCCCCCCCTTGCAGGCGTCGGCGATTGTCGAGTATTTTAGAGGCTTAAGTTTAGCACGGAGGCGTAAAGGCGCAGAGAGAACTAGGACTCTTTCCGGTTTTGCCGGATAAAACCACAAGATCTTTTTGTGACCTTAGGCTTGAACCGGTTTTTCGCACGCTAGTGCGCTGAACTCTGATCTTGTTTTCCCGACTGCGCTGGACTGTGCATTGATTCTCAGGATAAGGAGGACGTCTTTGCGGCTCTGCGTTTTTGCGCGATGCAAGGTTTTGCGCTTACTTCTGCTACCCCGATAAACCTAAAGAATCCTCCAGTTTGATTTCCAGCATGGCCAAGGGGACTTCGGCTATGCCCAGTTGATCGGCTTCCGGGGTGGCTGCCAGGACAATATCCGGATCTTCAATAAGGCCGATACCCAGTTTGTGGCAGGCCAGGTTGACCAGCCGGACGATCATCAACAGGTAGTTATTGTGATCAAATTCCGGCAGGTGGTGGTCCCGGGCGATGGTGCAGTATATATTCGGTAGGTTCCAATTCTTCAGCAGGATATGGCCGTGCTGGGTGTGAAAATTCAACATGATCTCCGCCAGCAGCGATTCGTCGGAGTGAATGGCCACCTTCTCTTCCTGCTGGATGGTGTCAATGACGGAAAACAGCAGGAGTTTGCCGACATCGTGGAGCAGCCCGGCCGTGAAAGCTTCGCGCGCCAGGTGCTTGAACCCGAATTCACGGGCGGCCCACTGGGCTCCGATGGCACAGCCAACCGCATGGCGCCACAGTTTTTGCATCATGGCTTTTATGCGCGGATCCTTGGCGGTATAGTGGCGTTGCTGGGTTGCCAGCAGAACGATATTTGAGATTTCAGCAGTACCCAGCCGCACAATGGCGGCCTTGACCGTGGGCACTTTGGTCAGCCCTTTATAGAAGGCTGAATTTGCCGTTTTCAGTACCTGGCTGGTAAGCGCCTGGTCGCCGGCGATGAGTCTTTCGATCCGGTTGACGTCCGGCTCCGGTTTGGCCACCTCCTGTTGGATTTGAAATCCGGTCTTATCGAATACCGGCAAAACGGTCCGGTCATCGTTCAACTTCTCTTCAATCAATTCAATGAGCGAGCGGTTCTGGTTCATATTCTATTTTCCCAGCAGATGGTTTATTTCAGCCAGCGGACGTGGTTTCTGCAGACGGGGCAGGCAGCGGATCGATTCCTCGATCGTGGTAATCCCCTCCGCCGCTTTGGAGATACCGTCTTCAAAAAGTGTCACCAATCCGGTCGATTCGATACTGACCTGGCGTATCTGATGGCTGGTTTTTCTTTCCAAGATGGCATCGCGAACCGGTTCATTGAGCACGAGCATTTCAAAAACGGCGATACGACCCCGATACCCGGTGTTGTCGCATTGCGGACAGCCGCGGCCGACTTTAAACGCAGCCCCCTCGAGATCCTTGGGCGTGTAGCCCATCACCAGATACTCCTTGGGGGTCGGCTGGTAGATCGAGGCACAGTCCGGACAGACTTTACGCATGAGCCTTTGGGCAACCACGCACACCACCGTAGAAGATATCAAAAAAGCATCGATGTCCATGTTGAGCAGCCGGACCAGGCCGCCGATGCTGTCTTCCGTATGGAAGGTCGTCAGCACTTTATGCCCGGTCAGGGCAGCTTGGACGGCCACGCCGGCGGAGTATTCGTCGCGGATCTCACCGATCACGATAACATCGGGATCCTGGCGTACGATATGCCGGAGGGTTTCATCGAAGGTCATGTTGATTTTGGGATTGATGCTGCACTGCGCAATCCCATCAATGACGTATTCCACCGGCTCTTCGGCCGTAATGATGCTCGTTTCCGGATTGTTCAGATGATTGATGCAGCTTAGATCGTCGTGGTTTTACCCGAACCGGTCGGCCCAGTCACGATGACAACCCCGCTGGGACAGTCCAGGGCGTCGCTTCGAAACCGGTCGAGCATCCGCGGCGACATGCCCACATCCTCGACCTGAAGTAGTTCGTTCTTGCGATTCAACAACCGCAGAACGATTTTCTCTCCGTGGACCGTAACGAATATGGAGACCCGCAGGTCCATTTCATGACCGTTGTATTCAAAAAAGATACGACCGCCCTGGTGGCGACGCTTTTCGGTGATGTCGGCTTCGCACATCACCTTGATACGGCTGGTCAGGCCCGGAATGATTTCGCGGGTGTAGTCTTTGTGCAAAAGGAGCACGCCATCTCTACGAAACCGGACCCGCAGGCGATCGGCCATGGGTTCTATGTGAATGTCGCTGACGCTCGCCGCATTTATGGCAGCCAGGATTATTTCATTGACCACCTTGACCGCCGACTCACTCTGGTAGCTGTAGACCTTATTGTCCTGTTCGGGCTTTATTTTTTTGATCGCCCGGTGGATGGAGCGCTTAGTTGCAATGGCGGTGTTGATATAGGGCCCGAACAGCCTGCGGGCCTCGTCGATATCGTTGTGGTCCAAGGGATCGGCAAAGGCCACCAGGATTTCATCTTCTTCGACGCGGATAGGAATGAAGTTGTGGTCTTTGTAGGATAGCACCATCCCCTTGGAAAACAGGATGCGGTCGATGTGTATGAACTCGGGCTCAATGTAAAGGTAACCCATTTGAAGTGAAAGAACTTCAATAAGTTTTTGTTCTTCAAGGAAATTGTGTTCAACCAGGACTTCTCCCAGTTTTTTACGGGGGGTTTCCTCTTTCTGGATGGAGAGGGCGACTTGCAAATCATCAGCGGTGATCAGGCCCAGCTCGATTAACAGGTCACCTATGCGGATCGTGCGCAGGTTCGAGCGGATAATACTGCGAATCTGGTCATCCGTGACCAGTTTGAGTTCCTTGATGACGTCCAGGATCGGCTTGGGACTGGCCAATTTGGACTGGATCCTGGCGGCATAGACCAGTTGATCTTCTCCCAGCAGGCCTTGTTCCACCAGCAGGGCGGCTATCTCACCGTGCTTGCGACTGGCTGTAGGGGCCGGTGGTGGTGCAGGTTCGGATACGGTCGTTTCTGCTTCGATGTTCGGGGTGGTCATTTTACGGCTGCCTTACGGTTAAGTTCAGATGATCAGAACCCCTCTCAATAAAGTCTTTTGGCCCAAACTCGGCGTTGGGCGCTCGGAATAAATCCTCGAAATACCAGGTGTATTCCTCCGGTTTATTCCTCACGGTCGCCTTGCACCACGTTAGGCATTAGCTTCGCGTCATTTTGAACCAAAATCCCTTATTGAGATAGGTTCTTTTTCCGGCATGTCTCGCCTGAAAACCTTATCGGCATTTTTAACCGAACATTAAGCCTTCTGAAGAATTTTTTTAAAAATTATTAACGCTTGGTCAATATCTTGGGCCGTAATATGGTAATGAGTGACTGCTCTAAGCAGGTCGAACCCTAAGGCGAGGGCCTTTACCCCCTCTTCGCTGAGGGCGACAGATAGGGATTCCGCATTTAATTTCGGGTGGTTAACCTTGAAGAACACGATATTGGTATGCACGCTGGACGGATCCAGCTCGATGCCGGGCAATTCCGCCAGACCGAGCGCCAATTCGTGTGCGTTGGCATGGTCGGTGGGCAGGTTGTGTACATTGTCTTCCAGGGCCACGAGTCCGGCTGCGGCCAGAATGCCGGCCTGGCGCATGCCGCCGCCCACGACCTTGCGGTTGCGCCGGGCCCGATCGATAAATTCACGACGACCACAGACCAGGGAGCCGACCGGAGCCCCCAGTCCTTTGCTCAGGCAGAAGCTTACCGAATCGGCATGGCGCAGCAGAGCGGACGGCTCGACATCCAAGGCTGCTGCGGCATTAAAGATACGGGCGCCGTCCACATGAATCTTCAGGTCGTGTTGGTCGGCGAGCGCTTTAGCCTGATCCATATAGTCCGTGGGCAGCGGGGTCCCCAGGCAACGATTGTGCGTATTTTCCAACGCGATGACCCGGGTGATCGGAAAGTGGACATTGTCGGCCCGAATGGCCGCTTCCACTGCGGCCAAATCCAGGGTACCGTCCGGCAAGTTGGGGACCGTGTGTGGATGGATCCCGCCCAGGGCCGCGCAGCCGCCTTGCTCGTAATAGAAAATATGGGCTTGATCGCCCAGGATGACCTCGTCTCCGCGATTGCAGTGCGTCAACAGGCTGACCAGGTTGGCCATGGTGCCGCTGGATACGAAAAGAGCGGCCTCCTTGCCGGTCGTTTCCGCGGCCATCGCTTCTAGACGATTGACGGTCGGATCTTCGCCGAAGACATCGTCACCCACATCAGCGTTGGCCATGGCCTTGCGCATGGCTTTCGATGGTTGCGTCAGGGTATCGGATCTGAGGTCTATGGTATGCATGGGGACTCCTTGATGTTGAACCACAATACGTTTTTTGAGATGGGTTCTTTTTGATTTGATGGAATCTACGTATCTTATCGTTGCTGCTAAGTAAACAGGGATCTCCGGGTCTTTTGTATGCGGCTGACGAATTTGTTTTTGGTGTATTCAGCCTGTAATCCGAATCGGTATACGGCAGGCAGGCTATTCGACATTGTCCAGGAATTCATGTATGTTGGCCCAACAGAGGACTTCTCCGCAGCCAACACTACAGGAGTCACCATGCTGTCCGCATTTAAGGTTGTCAAAATTGGTTCCATCATCAATCGCGAAAACGAATGCCGCCTTGAAGTAGACCCGCCTTACCAGGATGCCTTTTTGGGATTGGAGCAGTTTTCCCACATCGATGTGTTTTATTGGCTGGATGCCAATGACAATGATGCGGGCCGGGCTGTACTGCGGGTCCATCCCCGGGGCGATCGCGCCAATCCGCTGACCGGTGTTTTTGCTACCCGTTCGCCGCTCAGGCCCAACCCCTTGGCAGTCACCCGCTGCCGTATACTGGCTATCGAGGGCGGCGATATCACCATCGATGCAATTGATGCCCGTGACGGCAGCCCACTCATCGACATCAAAGCCTACATTCCCCATAGCGATCATGACGAAGGCGTCCGTGTTCCGGAGTGGGTGGAGAAAATCCAAAGGGCAGAAAACACAGGGGGCAAGGGTCCCAGGGGCTGAAACCAAAGGGTTAAAGGGGCCAAGTGAAAAGACCCAAATAAAGCAACTAGGTTTTAGCATTTTGCTGCTAGCCCTTTAAAGGCGTGCTATCACCTGGTTACCCATGCGCGCTTGGGTATAGCTGCCATCATTATAAGGCCTCGAACGATCTGCCTTAAGGCCAACAGACAAGTGCTAACAGCATATTTAATATCATGCTCTCCGAACTAAAGGGACAACTGGAACGGATTACCTACACCAACACCGAAAACGGCTATACGGTGGCCCGGATTAAAGTGCTGGAAGGTGGGACGGTGGTGACCGTGGTCGGTAACTTCATTGCGCCCACGCCGGGAGAGATGCTGGCCTTGCGCGGTGAGTGGACCAACCATCCCAAGTACAGGGACCAGTTCCGAGTCGTGGAGAGCCGCACCCTTGTTCCGGCCACAACAGAGGGCATCCGCAAGTATCTCGGGTCAGGGTTGATCAGAGGAATCGGCAAAAGCACGGCGGCCCGGATTGTGGATCGTTTCGGCGAAAAAACCCTCGATATCATCGAGCACGATATCGAGAAACTCACCCGGATAAAGGGTATCGGCCCCCTGACCGTGGCGAAAATCAAAGCCGCCTGGATAGAACAGCGCCAGATCCGGGATGTCATGATTTTCCTGCAGGGACATGGGGTCGGCCCTGGGTTTGCCGCCCGGATATTCGCCTGCTACGGCGCTGATGCCATTGCCGTCGTACAAAACAATCCCTACCGCCTGGCCACGGATATCAAGGGCATTGGATTCAAGATTGCCGACAAGATTGCCGGGCAGACCGGTATTCCCCGGGACGACCCCCGCCGGGCCACCGCCGGGTTGTTATACCTGCTCGACCGCCTGGCCGACGAGGGTCATGTCTGTTACCCCCGGCTTCAATTGATCGAACGGGCCGGTGAGTTGCTCGGCGTTGCGCCGGAAGTGCCGGAGACCGCTCTGCAGACTCATGTAGCCTCGGGACGGCTCGTCCTGGAAGATGTGGACGCGCAGCCTGTTTTCCTGAATCGATTGTACCGCAGTGAAGTCCAGACCACCCAATACCTGGGGGCTCTGCTGGCCACTGCGGCGGTGCACAGGGTGCGGGATCCGGATAGAGCCATTGGGTGGGTGCAGGATCGGTTGGCCTTGCGTTTGGCCCCTCGACAGATAGAAGCGGTCCGCTGCGCTCTGGGCAGCAAAGCCATGATCATTACCGGCGGCCCGGGCACGGGTAAAACAACTATCATCAACGCGGTCCTGCGCATCCATACCCGCCTGAACAGCCGAGCCTTGCTGGCCGCGCCTACCGGGCGGGCTGCCAAGCGTATGCAAGAAGCCACCGGGTTCCCGGCCATGACGATTCACCGCCTGCTGGAGTTCAGCTTCAAGGCCGGCGGCTTTCAGAAAAACCAAGACAATCCGCTCGATTGTGATCTGCTGGTCATTGATGAAGCCTCCATGCTGGATACGGTATTGATCCGGTATCTGCTCGCGGCCGTCCCGGCCCAGGCCGCCATCATTCTGGTAGGTGATATCAATCAGTTGCCATCGGTAGGGCCGGGCAATGTGCTCACCGATTTGATAGACTCCGGCGCTTTGCCGGTCGTTGTTCTTGACGAGATCTTCCGGCAAGCCCGATCGAGTCGGATCGTCGTCAATGCTCACAGAGTCAACCAGGGCCTTTTGCCCGAGGCCAACACTGCCGAGAGCGATTCCGATTTTTACTTCATCGAAAAGGGCGATCCCCAGCAAGCCCTGGAGACCATCATCGAACTGGTCTCCCGGAGAATTCCCGGACATTTCGATGTTGATCCTAACAACGACATCCAGGTCCTAACGCCCATGCACAAAGGTCTTGCCGGGGCCGAAAATCTAAATAGGGAACTCCAGCGGCATCTCAACCCGGGTGCCGAAGGGGTATCCCGGGGAGAACAGCAATACTGCGTCAATGACAAAGTGATGCAGATCCGCAATAATTACGACAAGGACGTTTTCAACGGTGACATCGGTATCATTCGCCGTATCGACCCGGCGGCCGATAGTTTGACCATTGCTTTCGACCAACGCGCAGTCGTTTACGGTTTCAACGAACTGGATGAGATCGTTTTGGCCTATGCGGTATCGGTCCACAAATCCCAGGGCTCCGAGTATCCCGTGGTGGTCATGCCGGTTCTGACGCAGCATTACATTCTGCTGCAGCGCAACTTGATTTATACGGCCATCACCCGCGCCCGGAAACTCGCGGTCCTGGTGGGGACTCGCAAGGCCCTGGCGATCGGCATCCAGAACAACCGGATAGAAAACCGGTACAGCCGGCTGCAGCAACGTCTGGCCGCTTTGAAAAGCGACTGACCATTTAGTGATTTCCGTTCAGTTTATATCCTGTAATTGATTGATTTAATCTGTCTTTTTCCCGTCCGGGATTCTTTACAAACTCCGTGGTATACGTTACCTTACCTTATATTTTTCAATCCAAGTAAAGGAAGGGTCACATGGTAAGCTACTGGGCCGATGGATATTTAGAAAAATTGTGTGAAGGCGAAAAAGCGATCCGGCATATCAGACCCGGACAGCGGGTATTCATAGGCTCGTCATGCGGGGAGCCCCAGCACCTGGTCAGTATCCTGGCCAGCAATGCCCTGAAATTTACAGATATCGAGGTGACTCGCCTGATGAGCCTGGAATCGACCCCCCTTTCCATGATAGCCAACAAAGAGGGGATGCAGAGCTTCGATATCCGCTCCTTCTATCTAGGGTCTGCCAAACCCAGGGATATTGCCGCCAAAATGCGGTTTCTGACCCCGATCAACGTGTCGGCTGTCCCCCGCCTGTTCAAACAGCGGCACCTGCCGATTCACGTGGCCCTTATCCAGGTCAGCCCGCCGGATGATTTCGGCTGGATGAGCCTGGGGGTCTCCGTTGATATCACCCTGGCTGCCGCCCAATCGGCCGACCTGGTGATCGCCCAGGTCAATCCGCAGATGCCGCGGATCATGGGCCGCAGCTTCGTGCACGTCAACGACGTCGACCTGGTCGTCGAGTATGATGAGCCGGTCCTGACCGTGGACGAGCCGCCCTACATTGAATCGGCCAACATGATCGGCAAACTGGTCGCCCGGCTGATTGGCGACGGCTCGACCATCCATATTGACCCGGGTGCCACACCCCACGCCCTCCTTTTGGCCCTTTCCGGAAAACGGGATCTGGGGATCCATACCGAGTACCTGACCGACGGCATTATGCGGCTGGTTTCCGAAGGCGTCATCACCAACCGGGCCAAAGGCCACAAGGAAGGGAAACTGGTGGCCAGCGGTGCCATCGGCACCCAGGGGTTGTATGACTTTCTGCATGACAATCCGGCCATCGATTTTCAGCCGTCGGACTACGTCAACGCACCCTCCATCATCGCCCGGCACCACAACATGACCTCCATCTGCGTGGCGGAAGCCATGGACCTGACCGGCCAGGTGGCGGCGGATGCCCTCCGCTATAACCATTTTTCCGGTGTTACTGGAATGCTGGACTTTATCCGGGGGGCGGCCCAATCCGAAAACGGCAAGTCGATCCTGATGCTGCCAGCCACCGCGAATCAGGGACGGGCCAGCCGCATCGTACCGATGATCGATGACATGGCCGTGGTGGTCCCGCGCGGGGATGTCCACTACGTGGTGACCGAATACGGCATGGTCAGTCTTTTCGGCAAGAGCCTCCAGGAGCGGGCCATGGCCATGATCAGCATCGCCCATCCTGATTTCAGGGACGAGTTGTTCCAGAAAGCCAAGAAGATGGGGCTGTTGAGCCGGTCACGCGAACTGACCGAGGCCATGTACGGGAGTATTTACCCGACCAAACTGGAAAGTACCCTGGAAATCGACGGGGAGACCCTGACTTTCCGGCCGGCCAAACCCGTCGACCAGCGTCGGATCCAGGAACACTTCTACAATCTGGACAAAAGCGATGTGGTGTCGCGTTTTTTCCACGAAAAAACCTGCTTTCTCTCCAAGGAGGTGGCCGAGGTTTCCCAGATCGATTACGTCAAGGACCTCACCGTTGTGGCCCTGGTGGGTGAGATCGGTTTCAGCAGGGTGGTCGCCGTTGGTGAATACCTGCTGGAGGAAACCCAGAATATGGCCGAGGTGGCCTTTTCCGTCAGCAAGCAATGGCAGGGCAAGGGTCTCGGGCGAATCCTGATGGCCAAACTGGCCGAAGCCGCCCACGAGAACGGGATCGCCGGCCTGCTGGCTTACACCTCACCGGGAAACAAGGGCATGATCGCGTTGTTCAAAACCCTGCCTTATAAAACCACGAGCTCATATGACGGCGATATGGTTGAGTTGAGATGCATGTTCAATGAACCATTGGATTGAGCCTGTTCTATGCAGCGCAATCATTCAGCAGCACGGTTACCGGAATTTTGATCCTGATCTTCCAAGGAGACAGCACATGAGCCAGCATGACGTTACCTTCCTGCCCTATAATCGCAAGATCACTGTCAACAACGGCGAGACCTTGATCCGGGCGGCCATGGAAGCCGGGGTGCATGTCAATGCCTCGTGCGGTGGCGAAGGGGTGTGCGGCAAATGCCGGGTCCTGATCGAAAGCGGGACCGTGAACGGGGGTGAATCCGAGCGCTTGAGTGCCACCGACCTGGAAAACGGCTACCGCCTGGCCTGCCAGGCGGCCGTTACCAGTGATTTGACGGTGCGCATCCCGGTGGAATCCGCGGTGGATACATCTGCGTTGGGTACCCAGGTGACCCCCCGCCAGACGGCCCGTATCCAGCAGATGGATTTTGAGGAACTCAAGGAAGAAGGCCTCTTCGTGCCCCCGGTGGAAAAAATCTACCTGGAACTGCCGCAACCCAATGAGCAGGACCATCTCCCAGACGTAACCCGCCTGGTCAGCTTCCTGGATCTGCAGCACGATGAACACCGTCTGGAGGTGGACCTGCGGGTCATTCGCAGCATGCCGGACATTTTGCGCGAATCCGAATTTAAGGTAACCGCCACCCTGGCCCGTCCGGTGCGTGCAAGCGGCAAAACCCGCATCATCAATGTTCAGGCCGGGGACACCACCGAGCGTAACTATGCCATTGCGGTGGATATCGGCACCACGACCGTATACGGCCAGTTGCTGGACCTGAAAACCGGCGACATCCTGGCTGAGCATGGGGATTTCAACGGGCAGATCAGCTACGGCGAAGATGTCATCACCCGCATTGTGTATGCCGAGAAACCGGGTGGACTGGAGAAACTCAACGCGGTCGTCATCGAGACCATGAACAAGATCATCGGCCGCATCATTAAAAAGGCTAAAATTGATGCGGGCGATATCTCCACCATCACCATTGCCGCCAACACCACGATGACACAGCTGTTTCTGGCCGTGAATCCCCGCTATATCCGGCGGGCGCCCTACGTGCCGGCGGCGACCCTCTACCCGCCCATCCGGGCCAATGACCTTGGCTTGGAACTTGGTGACCAGGTTACCGCCCTGGTGTACCCACAGGTCTCCAGTTACGTGGGCGGGGACATTGTGGCCGGCGTCATGGGGGCCGGTCTCTATCGGGCCGAGGAGCTTACCCTTTATCTTGACATCGGGACCAACGCCGAGATTGTCATCGGCAACCAGGACTGGATGGCCTGTGCGGCCTGCAGCGCCGGCCCGGCGTTTGAGGGCGGGGGCATCGAATTCGGCATGCGGGCCGCCAAGGGGGCTATCGAGGATTTTTCCATTGATCCGGTGACCCTGGAGCCCATGAATATCACTGTGGGCAATGTCCGGCCGCGCGGTATCTGCGGATCGGGCTTGATCATTATTGTGGCCGTCTTGTTTGAAAACGGCGTCATAAACAATCAGGGCAAGTTTACCCGGGATCTCGATACGGATCGGATTCGCGAACGCAACGGGGTCTATGAATATGTCCTCGCCTGGCAAAAGGACGCCCAGATCGATCGTGACGTGGTGCTCACGGAAATCGATATCGAAAACCTCATCCGGGCCAAAGGAGCCATATACAGCGGGTGCATGACCCTGCTGGAGGAGGTCGGTATGAGTGTCGCCGACATCGAGCACATCATCCTGGCCGGTGGTTTCGGATCTTACGTGGACCTGGAAAGAGCCATGACCATCGGCCTGCTGCCGGAAATCGATCCGGACCGAATAACCTTCATCGGCAACGGCTCCCTCATGGGAGCCAAAATGAGCTCCCTGACCAACCGGATCAGGAAGGATGTCGGTGCCGTAACCCGCATGATGACCAGCTTTGAGCTTTCCGAAACGCCTTCTTACATGGACAATTATATCGCCGCCCTTTTTCTGCCCCACACGGACATGAACCTGTTCCCCGGTGTAAAGCAGCACATTGATGCGCGCCGGCCAAAGGCCACTTAAGTTCATTGAGTTTTTAAATGAAATTCAGCGGACTGTTCTATTGACAAAAAGGCCTTCCTTATATAATTGGTAATACTTGGTTAATTCCGACAACCCGCATGCTATCTGCCGGATTAATCAAGCAAATGTACAGCGGTGATCCGGAGACGTCACCATGTACAACCGGTTGTGCCTGAAACCGGGCTAGGGGGCACATATGGTAGTTGGACTCATTTCCTGCCCGAATAGGATTCCAGCATCTGCATGGTCATTTTTTCACACGCGGTTCCACCATTCTCACCCGGACATAACACCTGCCGATTCAGGTGCCTAAATACGCATAAAAAATTCATTTTGAAAGGGGGGTCGATAAAGCCTATCAGTGCAGTGCGTTTATGGCTGCGAGTACACCGACAAGTGACTCAAGCATGTAGCTGAATGAAACGTTAATCTTTGACAAAGGAGACAGACATTGGGTTTCGAATTCTACAAAGAATCCTACGCCGGTGGCATCAAGCCGATTTCCATCGGTAAAGGAGACAAAGCCGTTACAGTGGGTGGCGAAACCTCCTACCCATTCTACCAATTCGAAGGGGAGATGCCCAATAAACCCAGAATTGCGATGGAAATCTGGGACATGGAACCGGAGGAGTGGCCGGAGGCAGCCCTGGCGCCGTTTAAAGACGTCGTCGGCGACCCGGCCGCCTGGGCGAAAAAATGCGTGGACGATTTCGGTGCGGAGATGATCGTCATGCAGCTTAAAAGTGCCGACCCCAACGCGGAAGACGCCAGCCCGGCGGATGTGTCCGCCAAGGTCAAAAAGGTTCTGGATGCGGTCGATGTCCCCTTGATCCTCTGGGGAACGACCAACATCGAAAAGGACGAAGAACTTTTCAAACAGATCTGTGAAGATCATGAAGGGGCCCAGCTGACCATTGGTCCCGTGGAAGACAAGAATCACAAGGGAATCGGGGCCGCGGCCATGGGCTACGGTCACACCGTCATTTCCTCATCCCCCATTGACGTAAACCTCGCCAAACAGGTCAACATCCTGCTGGAAAATCTGGGAATGCCCATGGATCGCATTATCGTCGATCCGACCACGGGCGGTCTGGGCTACGGTCTGGAGTACAGCTATTCCGTTATGGAACGTCTGAGCATGGCCGCCATGGCCCAGGGGGACGACAAACTGCAATTCCCGATCATCAACAACCTGGCCAACGAAGTCTGGAAGTGCAAGGAGGCCAAGCAGAGCGTGGAAGAGGCGCCTACCCTGGGCGACCCCGAACGCCGGGGCATCCTCATGGAAGCCGTCGGGGCGGTTTGCTATCTCATGGCCGGTTCCAACGTGCTGATCATGCGTCATCCAGAAGCAATTCGCATGACCAAGGCCTTTATCGACCTGATTGCCGACGGTGGCAGTGCGGCCGACGTGGCCGGCATCTCCAAACAGCTCGACGATGTCGATATCGACTATGCATCTCTGGCGCCCGAGCCGGATCTGGCCATAGAGGAAGAAAAGAAAGCCGCCGCACCGGCCAAGAAAGCCGCACCCAAGAAGGCCGCTGCCAAGAAAGCGGCTGCCAAGAAAGCGGCGCCCAAGAAGGAAGAGGCGGCCCCGGCCCCGGCGGAAGATCCGGAAGCCAAAGCCAAAGCCGAGGCGGAAGCCAAGGCCAAGGCGGAAGCCGACGCCGCTGCCAAGGCCGAAGCGGAAGCCAAAGCCAAAGCCGAGGCGGAAGCCAAGGCCAAAGCCGACGCTGAAGCCAAGGCCAAAGCCGCAGCCGATGCCGAGAAAGCCGAACAAGCCAAGGCCCGCGCCGAGCGTGAAGCGGCTGAAGACGAACTGCGGCAAAAACGGGCTGCCGAGCGAGAAAAGCTGGCGGCTGCCCGGGCGGCCCAGGCGTCTGACGAGCCGGTCTCCATGACCTCTGCCAAAGAGCAGAAAGATGAGATGACTCGGATGATCGAAAGGCTCGACTGGCTACATAAACGCGCTTAGGTGTGCCCCTGGGCCTGTCCGGCCCTCGGCGGCGGCACCGACGCCAGAAGATATCTCTAAAAGTAACTAATATGAGGAGGAACCTCAGATGGCAGAAGTAAAAGAAAAGAAAGCAGCAAAAAAACCCAAACTCGCTGATCCGGTTGCCGCGTCAATTGACCTGTCAACGCAAGAGCTGATCAAGCGGTCTCAAGATCTGGGCATCGATACGGTCTTTGACCGGGCCGTTCAAATGAAACCCTGTAACATTGGTCTCCAGGGCACATGCTGTAAAAATTGTGCCATGGGCCCCTGCCGCCTGCCCCTGCCCAAGGGAGGCATCGAAGGTGAAGATACCCGCAAGGGCCTGTGCGGCGCCACCGCCAACACCATTGCGGCCCGTAACTTTGCCCGTATGGTGGCGGCCGGTACCTCGGCCCATTCGGACCACGGCCGCAACGTAGCGGAAGTATTCCTGTCCGTGGCTCGGAAAGAGACCGAGGACTACAAAATCAAGGATCCGGCCAGACTGATCCAGATTGCGCCCTGCTTTGGCATAGAGACCACGGTGGAAGAGGATGGCGAAACAAAACAGCGCGACCTGGACGAGATTGCCCTCGAAGTTGCGGAGATCGCGCTGGATGAATGGGGCAAATCGGAAGGCGAGCTGATGTATCTCAAGCGGGCCCCGGAAGCCCTGTATGAGAAGTGGAAAAAGCACGGCGTGCGCCCCCGGAATGTGGACCGTGAGGTGGTGGAGATCATGCACCGGACCGCAATGGGCGTGGACCAGGACTACAAGAACATTACCAAAGCATGCTCCCGGACCTCGCTGGCAGATGGATGGGGCGGAGCCATGATGGCCACCGATCTTCAGGATGTCCTGTTCGGCGCACCCACGCCGCTGCAGTCGGAAGCCAACCTGGGCATTATGAAAGAAGACCACGTCAACATCATCGTCCATGGGCATGAGCCGGTTCTTTCCGAGATGATCGTCGCGGCTGCCCAGACAACGGAGATGGGCGACTACGCCAAAAAGAAAGGGGCCAAGGGGATCCAGTTGGGCGGCATCTGCTGTACGGCCAATGAGGTCCTGCAGCGCCACGGCATCCCGCCGGCAGGCACATTCCTGCAGCAGGAGCTGGCCATCGTGACCGGTGCCTGCGATGCCATGGTGGTCGACGTCCAGTGTGTGTTCCAGAATCTGGCCAACGTGGCCAAGTGCTTCCACACCAAGCTGATCACCACACATCCCATTGCCAAGATGGAGCAGGACAATGTCCTCCACATGGAGTTTGACGAACATCACGCCATGGAAGATGCCAAGAAAATTATCAAACTGGCCGTGGACAACTTTGCCAACCGGGGTGCCGATGTCATCATACCGCGTCACAAAGAACCCCAGATCGCCGGTTTCGGCGTGGAGTCGATCGAATACCATCTGGGCGGATCTTATCGCGGCACCTATTATACGCTCAATGACAACATCATCAACGGACGCATCCGCGGACTCGCCGGTGTGGTGGGCTGCAACAACGCCCGGACCAAGCACAATGAAGAGCACATCATGCTGATCAAAGAGCTGATCAAAAACGACGTGCTGGTGCTTTCCACCGGCTGCAGCGCCCTTGCTTGCGGTACCCACGGCCTGCTGACGCCTGAGACCGCGGCAGTCTACTGCGGACCGGGTCTGGCTGAAGTGTGTGAAGTCGTTGGTATTCCGCCGGTCCTGCACCTTGGCTCCTGCGTAGACAACACCCGGATTCTGCTGGCGGCCACTGAGGTGGTTAAAGCCGGCGGCCTGGGCAACGACATCAGCGACCTGCCGGCAGCCGGCAGCGCACCCGAATGGATGAGCGAGAAAGCGATTGCCATTGGGCAGTACTTCGTGACCTCGGGTGTTTACGTTGTGTTTGGATACCATATGCCTCTGGATGGCGCCCCC
>Ga0126325_10000125_pt1 | contig 21962 bp, 11 predicted proteins | sample InaspJWI14metaG_FD_94487 | JGI IMG/M metagenome (GOLD analysis project Ga0126325, IMG submission 94487) | Marine gutless worms symbiont microbial communities from Oahu, Hawaii - Inanidrilus sp. 1 OAHU.JWI-14 metaG | ecosystem: Host-associated > Annelida > Digestive system > Unclassified...
AAAAATCTTAGCTGAACCGAAATTTTCTGGTAGGCACACGCTGAATTTCATTCATTCAAGCAAATGCACCACCAGTGCCGCTTCGCGGCGAATCGTTAACTTACAGATCCCAAATCCGAGATTATCGATTTCAAGTGTTTCAACTAATATTGACTGTTCCGATAAGGAGTTGCCATGGAAATAATTGATTTGAGCCAGGAGATCTTTGCCGGAATGCCGGTATTCGACGGTCATCCCGAGGTGGCCATGACCCCTGCGGTGACCCATGAGCAGCGCGAAAACCTGGAAAACGCAAAAACGATTTCACCGGTCGTGCATGCCTTGGCCTTGTCCGAGCACACCGGCACCCATGTTGACGCGTTTAATCATTTTGCCAGGGTTCATTACGGCCGATCCATCGATACCATGCCCCTGGAGATGTTTTACACTCAGGGAATCTGTCTCGACTTTGCGGACAAAACCCTTAAGAGTTTGATAGAAGTTGACGATGTAAAATCGGCACTCGACCGACACCAGCTGCACATAATGCCGGGAGATACCGTACTTTTGTACACGGATCACTATCGAAAATATTTCGACAGGCTCGAATGGCCGGATGGACCCGGCATCAGCGTCGAGGTTGCTCGCTGGTTAGGGGAAAAGAAGATCGCCGCCTTTGGCGTCGAAACCCGCTCACCGGGGATCATCGGCGTGTCGAATAAAGAGGTCCATGTCATCGGCGGGGAAATGGGCTATAACCACTATGAAAACCTGGTGAACCTTAACCTGCTGGTCGGCCGGGGGCGATTCAGATTTATCGCCCTGCCTTTGAAAATCAGAGGCGGCACCGGATCACCGGTACGGGCAGTTGCGGTCTTTGAATAGCAAGATCACTTCCGAAGCGCTTTCATTTTTTCTTCTTCCATCGACTTGCGCAGAGTAAAAGACAGAAGGGTTTCATCCAGTTCAACATCGTCATAGGTCAAGACGGCATCCTTGGCCACCGGGCGGATCAGGCGCGCGTTGCCGGTCAACCCCATCGGTAAGTAGGCGTTTTGCAGGCTGGCCTCTGCCCGGACCAATCTGCCGTAGACCATGAAACCGCCTTCACCGTCCAATACTACGCCCGGCGCCAGATCCTTTTTGGCCACTGAGGCCACATCGGCCATAAATTCTGCGGCCGATCCGGTGGCCTGGTTGTGCAATGCCGCAGCGGCGACGCTGATCCCCAGTTCCAGACCGATGAGATGATAGGGCCGGTAAAGGGCTGCATATTTGCCGGAGGCGTCCGTGCGCAGTCCGTATTCCGCAAAACAGCGCTGCACATAAGCAGTTGGGGCTTTAAACACCACATACACGCCCCAGCGCAGGTCATCTGCTACAGGAGATCCATCCCGGTTTTCACAGGCAACCACCTCCACGGTGCCGCTGTGCTCCAAAACACCCCCTTCTGCAGAAGGCTTGAGGACATCCTGCAAGCGGCCTGCGCCCACCGGCGGAAACTGCAAACCGGCTCTTTGGGGAATCAGCCCCGATGCATTGGAAACGGCGCACATCTCTATGGCAGATTTTGTGCCGTCCAGAAAGGAATTGAACATCTGAGCGTTGTAATCCCCGGTAGCAACCTGCTCTTGGCTGAACCCGTAATACTTCCAGACAGTCTCAGGGGTCGAATAATGAAATTGGGGTTGATAGCGGGTTCCCTTGCCGGCACACACAACCTCGAGTCCCACGGCACGGGCCCATTCAATTTGTTCGGCAATAATCGCCGGCTGGTCCCCATAGGCCATGGCATAGACACGGCCGACCGCATCGGCCCTTTGCCTTAAAACTGGTCCCAGCAAGCAGTCGGCTTCCACGTTGACCATGACGACATGCTTGCCCGCCTCCAGAGCGTTTAAAGCATGCATGGTTCCGGCTTCGGGGACACCCGTAATCTCGACAATCACATCCAAATCGGCAGCGATCAAAGCCATCGCATCTTCGGTTATCGTTGTTTTCTGAATGCGGGCGGCGTCATTGATAGCATCGGTGGAATTTTCGAAGCTCAGCGCCTTTTCAGACCATCCCGTCCGCAGACAGGTCTGACGGGCTTTATCCGGATCGAGTTCGGCAATGCCCACGATCTGCATGCCGGGTGTAAACCGGGCCTGGGAGATAAACATGGCGCTGAATTTACCGGCGCCGATAATGCCCACTTTTACGGGAATGTTATTGTGAGCTCTTTGCTCGAGCAACGTGTGGAAATTCATGGTTATTCCTCTTTTACCGGGTTGGGATTCGAAAAAGAGCTATCCTCCGGGTTAGATCACAAATGCACCGCCATTGACATCCAGGGTCACACCGGTCACATAAGGTGTGTCCAAAAGATATACGAAGGCTTTGACGACATCGGCCACGAGTCCGAGCCGGGGGACGAACACCTTTTTTTTGAGATCTGCTTTCTGTTCGTCCGTCCAGGTTGTGAATATGCTGGCGTCTACGATAAAGGCCGGCGCGATGGCGTTAACCGTAATTCCAAAAGGCCCCAGATCACGGGCCGCATATCGGGTTAAACCGAGCATTCCGGCCTTGGAGGCCGCATAGTGAGGCCCGACGCCGCCGCCACCGCGTGCGGCGATGGAACTGATGTTGACAATCCTTCCGAATCCGGCATTTTTCATGGCCGGCACCACCAGAGAAGACCAGTAAAAGGCACCGCTCAAATTGACCCGCAAGGTTTTATCCCAATGTTCAATCGATACCTGCTCGAAACCATGCGGCGTTACCATGCCGGCATTGTTGACCAGAACCGTAATGTCGCCCAGCTGATCGACAGCGGTCTGATACTGGTTTGCGGTAACACCGGCATCACCGACGCTTCCTTTGAGCAGTAAAATCTTCTGGCCGTCACCAGCCAGGTTTTGCAAACGCTGTTCGGCGCTTTCGGCGGCGACGTCATTATCGTGGTAGGTGATGGCAACCGAGGCTTTGCGAATCACCAGGGCCTCGGCAATGCCCAGACCGATACCCCTGGTGCCGCCGGTTACGACTGCGATAAGTTGATTCATGGCGCTCTCCAAGTCAGTAGTGAGTAGTCAACCGAATATGAGAAGTAAAAAACATATAGATTTGAAATTATCAACCGGCAAGCGTCTCCAATTCATGAGCCGTTTCATTTCAGCGTTGTGCTATTGTTTGGACCATTTGAGCTGAAATTCAATTTCTTCTTCGCCTTTTTCTCTCTCATGTTCTATATTTATCTTCGCATACGGCGGTACGGATATACGTTCACCGGCAATCTGTATCTGAAATCTTTTCCCTTCTCCAGGCAATCCGCCAACCTGCGCAGTTTTGCGATAAACATCTTTACAGGATACGCTTTCTCGATGTCCCGATCTGATTTCTTTTTTAATTTTGGCATATGCGACAGCCTCCTCTTTTTTGCTTTTTACGCAAAGTTATAAAATTAGAGTATCAGCTTTGCGGCCAGACAGGACGTGTCTGCCGAAGCGCTTAGTCATACGAAGTCAAACTTGACTTCCCTTAAAATCTTTTTTCAATAATCTTTCGTGCAGATGGTCTATCTGAACGAAAGGAATTACAGATCCATCCTCAGATGCGTATTGAAACCATGGCATCAGCAAAGGAGCACTGTCGAAAAAATAACTGTTGAACGAATTGAAGTCTAAGCCTAGGATTGTCTGCTTGTTATATGACAGGAATTTGAAAATCAATATAATTCCATTTACAGCAAGAATCGGGTTGCCGGCCATTGGATTCTGGCATACTGTATCTCAAAAACTACGGCACTTATGAGGTACGACATGAAAGACTTCCGTCAACACGCAAAGGACTATGAGCGAGTCGAACAGGCGATCAAATTTCTGGAACAAAATTTCCACCATCAGCCGCCGCTGGCCGAAATCGCGGACAGCGTCAACCTGAGCGAATTTCATTTTCAACGGCTTTTCAGCCGCTGGGTCGGCATCAGCCCCAAACGGTTTCTGCAGTTTTTGACCAAAGAGTATGCCAAAAAGCTGATCGCGAATTCAGAAAACATCCTGGATGTCACCTACGATTCCGGGCTGTCCAGCCCCAGCCGTTTGCATGATCTTTTTGTTACCTGCGAAGCAATGACGCCCGGTGAATACAAAACCAAAGGTGCAGGCATAAAGATCGCCTACGGCTTTCACTCGTCGCCTTTCGGCGACTGCCTGCTCGCTGTGACCGATCGCGGGATTTGCGGTCTGCGGTTCGTGCAGGGCAATAATAAGACAGCCCTGGTGGACTGGCTGCGCAACAAATGGCCCAAGGCCACCTTCGAGCAGAATCCGTCGGAAACCCAGTCGCTGGTGGATCAAGTATTTGATTTTTCCTTTGTTGATACATCCGCCCCATTGCACCTTTATGTCAGGGGCACCAATTTTCAAATCAAGGTCTGGGAGGCGCTGCTGAAGATACCGCTGGGCCAGGTGGTAACCTATGAAGACATTGCGCGGAATATCGGACTGCCCCGGGCGGCCCGGGCTGTCGGCAATGCGGTCGGGCAGAATCCGATACCATTTCTGATTCCCTGTCACAGGGTGATTCGTAAAATGGGAGACTTCGGCAACTACGGTGAGGGGCCGGCCAGAAAAAAAGCCATCCTGGGCTGGGAGGCGGTGCAGGTTGCGGCGAGTGCCAGCGTTTGAATTTACCACCCGCCCCCCTTCGACTTGGCTCAGGGTCGCTCGACGCACACAGACGACCACAGACCTTTTGGCTCCGCGACCAGTCTTCGCCAAAGGCTTCCGACTTCGCTCATTGAGCTACGACGGGACAAATTGACGCGGCAGGCATACGGAGCCAAAAACAGCCATCGCTTCGCGAAAGTATCACCACCCCTGCCTGAAAGGCATGAGGTTTTTACCTGGTCAGAGCTATCCCATCATATCCTTCAGGCGCAGACGGATCGCCCACGCAAAAAAGTTTTTTTTAATCTGTGTACTTCTGTGTGTGTCTGTGGCTAATTAATCAACAATACGTGGATAATAGTCACTTCACTTTTGATTGATGCCAATTATTATGAGAATGGACCATTTATCTTAGCGTCTTGGCGTCTTTGCGTGAGACTTTTGGTTTCAGCTATTCCGCGTCAGGAACCAAGCGCCAATAATTCTCTTGCTTCTTCCGGTGCGGCAACCTCGAATCCGATCAGATGCTCAAGGCCTCCTTTATTTTGCCGGACACTTCCTCAAGGGCCTTCTTGGCTTGATCCAGGAGAGCGGTCATCCGGAAAAAACCATGTATCATCCCTTCGTAGTGCGAGTGCGTGGTGTTTATCCCGCACGCTTGTAGCTTGCGGGCATAGGCCTGGCCCTCATCACACAGCGGATCGTATTCGGCCGTCAGGACCAGGGCCTGGGGCAGGCCGTCGAGGTTTTGGGCCTGCAGCGGTGACACATAGGGATGGCCGGCCACTGCGGAATCTTTTATATAGTGGTTCCAGAACCATTGCATCATTTCGCGGCTGAGCATATAGCCGCGTTCATTTTTTGAATACGAAGGGGTGTCGAAATTGTAATCGGTTATCGGATATATCAAGACCTGCAGCGAAATCACGGGGCCGCCTTTATCACGTGCCATCATGCTGACGACAGTGGCCAGTGTTCCGCCGGCGCTGTCACCGATGACTGCCAGGCGCCGGGGGTCGGCGTTAAGGCTGACAGCGTTGTCCGCCGCCCAGCAGGTGGCGGCGTAAGCGTCTTCAACCGCAGCCGGATACGGATGTTCGGGGGCCAGACGATAGTCCACGGCCACAACCAGGCACTCGCAGGTTTTTGCCAGAGCCTGGCAGAGGGCATCGTGGGTGTCCAGATTTCCGATGACCCAGCCGCCGCCGTGATAATAGACCAGAAGCGCATATGGCGGATCACCATGCGGATAATAAAGCCTCAGCGGAATACTGCTTTGCGGCCCCTGGATCAGCCGTACTTCGATTCTGCCGGCGGTGAGCTGCGGATCGACCGGTGGTGACAGAGCCAGCATCTGTTTTCTGGCCGCAACCGGGTCAAGTTCGTTATAGGCGGGCAGTCCGCGCTCGGCATCTTCTTCCAGAATTGCTTTGACTTGGGGATCAAGGGACATAATCGGTTTCTCCTGTGCAACTGCATTGGTTTCGGTTGATTGAACAAGCCGGCTGAAACTTCAGGGCCATGTGGTTCAAATGGTTAATTGCTTGGAACAAAAAGATTTACTTACTCCAAAAATCTATTAAAATACCAAGCACCAAAAAATAAATCTCAAACTTAAAAATAGGTGTTATCTTTGTGGGAGCGGCTTCCAGCCGCAATTATGACTTCAAAGAGGTTTCTTTTCGTGGCTGTCCTGCGACGAGCTCAGTCGAGTCGAAGCCACTCCCACGATAAATTGAAGCTAAGTTAGCGACATTTAGTTAGAAGCAATAGCGTCCGGAAGGATTACCCCAGCAACGCTATTTTTCTTTCATCCATTGGGTGGTGTTAAAGTAGTTCACCACGAAACTTCCCGGTGCAACCAGGTCGTCGCAAAGTTCCAAAATTTCCGCGTCAAGCCGAATATCCACCGCCGGCAGAAGGCCTTGTAGCTGCTGCAATGTTCGGGGACCAAGAATTGTACCGGTGACCGCCGGCTGATGAAGCACCCAGGCCACCGCCAATTGAGCAGGCGTGCAGCCGACCTTTACGGCTATTTTTTCAAATTCGTGTCCCACCTCAATGCCGGCCCGGGTAATGCGTTCACGAAAGACTTTTCTTAACGTTCCCCGGCTACCCTCCGGCAAGAAGTCTGCGTTCGTATATTTACCGGCCAGCACACCGTGGGCCAGCGGTGACCAAGAAAGGATTCCCAGGTCATAGGCCTGGCACATGGGAATAATTTCGTTTTCGATGCGCCGGTCGAGCAAGTTGTACGGCGGCTGTTCGCAGGTAAATTTGGGATAACCGAATCTTTCGGCCAGCATCAGCGCCTCGACAGTTCTCCAGGCGGGATGGGTGGAGCAGGCAATATAACGGATCTTTCCCTGTCTTACAAGTAATTCCAGAGCCCCCAGCGATTCTTCCTGAGGCATATTAAAATCGGTTCGATGCAGGTAATAAACATCGATATAATCGGTTTGCAGCTGCTTTAAGCTCTTCTCGCAACCTTCGATAATATGGTGTCGACTATTGCCGAGATCATTGGGCCCCGGCCCGGTGCGATTGTACACCTTGGTAGTCAGCAAAATATCTTTGCGCCGGCCGTTTCGCTTCAATGCCTTACCGACGATGCGCTCACTTTTGCCACCGGCGTAAACATCGGCACAGTCGATAAGGTTCATTCCGGTATCGATCACGGCATCGATTATACGAAAAGCCTCATCTTTTTCCGTCGGATTGCCAAAATTCATTGTACCCAGGACCATTGACGATACCTGCAATCCGGATCGGCCCAGTCGTCTGTATTCCATTCTTGAATCCTCCTAATGTTTGAATAGAACCCTTTACTTCTTTAATACCCGCTCCAACCAGGCCGCATACTTCTGGACACCTTCTTCCAGTCCGTATTGGGGCTGGAAATCGAGTTCTTCTCTGGCACGGCTGATATCCAGTGCCTTGCAGCGCTGCATCAGTTCACCGGCGCCGATTTCCACCGACACCGGATAGCGAGAATACTTTTGGGCCAGCTCCGCTGCTTTGCCGACGCTGTTGGGCTCACCGGTGGCAATGTTGTAAACACTGTGTTTCAAATTCCGGAGACTGCCGCGACTTATTGCCCTGTATAGTTATTACGAAGCGAAATGCCTGGCGGAGACAAATCGCCCGGGCAAAAAGGTTTTTATCGTCCAGGTTGAGCAGCGCCGGATAGATTGGGTGAAATTTGATAAAAAAAATGGTGTTTCAAAACCTAATTTCCCAAAAATTGTCCCTGCTTAGGCTTCTGACTCCAAGCTTTTGTCATGCTAAAATATTTAGGACGCCCACTTTATTGAAATCTTGCGACCGGATTGGACGCAGTCTCTTAAATAAAGGTTGATCAAATTCTGATAGGGTATTCCAGTATCTTCAGACATCTGCTTAAAATATTCGATAATATCGATACCCATTCGTATAGTAACTTGTTTTTTCAACCTTTTGGTATACGGATTTTTGCGTCCTTTCATTTTTGAAAAATCGTATTCTTTTCTCATAAAATTTCTCCGGAATATGCTTTTCGTTCCTTTTTCGTTGCTCTCCTTGCGGAAATAATCCTAATTTCTATTCCATCTTTTCGTAAAGTATAGCTGACAACCAAAACCCGAATCCGGTAGCTATGTCCCAACAGCAAGAATCTGTCTTCCGATTCCGAATGATCAGGATCGTTGTATTCGATGGCATACTCATCAAAAAAAACTGTTTGAGCTTCCTCAAATGATACTTTGTGTTTCTTTTGGTTGGCTATATTTTTCCGGTCATCCCAAGAAAAGCTGATTGAATTCATAATTACAGTGTAAATACGTTGTAATTTGTTGTCAAGGTGCAGTTAGGTGGGTATTGACTGGCATAACATCTGTGTATGTCTGTGTGCGTCTGTGGCTAATTTATACTGGTGTAGCTACTTTTTATTCATCCACTCGCTGTCCTGCTCTTGCCGCAGGGTCCAGAGGTCCGATTCTGTAGGTGTTTCTAACATTTCGCAGGTGAGAATGGTTCCGGCCGGGACATCCACTTTGATCCGATTGCCGTATGCCATGTTCAACGGCAGGGGATTGCCGTCTTTTGCTGCTTTGGCAGGCGCAATGAGCGGTTTGAGCAAAGCTGTCTCTTGTTTGGTTCTGGCAGCGTGGATGGTGGTGCCGGCTTTAATGTCGCAGGTTGCTCGTGCAATCAGGTCGACCCGTGGTTTATAGTTCAGGCTGCCGGTTGAAATATTCAGCAGGCCTGCGCATAGGATAGACACCGGTGTTTCCACACCGAGAAGATGGTAAGGCCGGTAAACGACGCCGCAGCTGCCACGCTGGTTGGTAATCAATCCCTTGGCCTTTACAAATTTCCAGGCATCCGACCTATCGCAGGAAAAAACGATAAAAACACCGCCTCCCAGTCCGGCTTCATCTGCTCTTCGCAAGCAGGTGATAACCTCTACTACTGCCCGATTACTCAGAATGCCGTCTTCTTCTTTGGGACTCAGGGCTTCAGGTATCTCTGTGGTGCGAACAATCGGCGCATGCAATGAAGGGGTGTCAACGCCTAGGCCGGTTGCATTGGCCGCAATTACCAATTCACATAGATCCGGTTCACCGACTTGCGGCAGTTGCTTCAACGCTTTGCGACGTTTTTCGACTATAAGGCCGGCCTCTCCGGCGCGAATTATTTGCAGCGCTGCCAGTGCATCTTTGGGAAGCCTTACAATTATTTGACCATCGGTGACCGTTCCGGCGCTTTCGTCATATATGAAGTCCACCGGACGAGCCTTGCCGCCGCAGACAACATCGAGGCCCAGACTGTGGGCCCAAGTGACCAGGCCGATGAGCAAGCCATGTTGATCGCCATCAACAGGTGTATATATCACGCCCGACTGGACTGCAAGTTTGTGAAGGATGGGCCCGATGACCGCGTCGGCCTCTTTGTTTACCATGGCCACGTGTTTGCCCTTCCTGATGGCCGAGATGGCATGGCGGGCCCCTGCCTCCGGATTTCCGGTACATTCGACAATAACGTCCAGGGGCGCATTCAAAAGCAGCGTATGATTTTCCGCAATGGCGCATTTTCCGTTTTCCATTGCATGCAGGAGTTTTTTGCGGCTGTTGCAAATGGTGATTTTTTCTGCAGGTATGCCGGCCAAGCGGCAGGCGCTTTGGGCTGTCTCGGGATTCCGGTCACAGACGACAGGGATTTCAAGGCGTGAGAGCAACTGTGCCTGTGCGAGAAGAGAAATTCCATAACTTCCGGTACCGATAAGTCCGGCGCGGATGTGCCGGGATCCGGCCCTTTTAAACAGGTTGGCGTAGATCATGAAATTCACCCTCTTTGCAATCAGCGTGCATTCTACCGTTTAGAGATTACCCGGCCCGATGTCATATGGCACAAAATCCAACCCGGGTCACCCCAGGAAATGAGAAATTTATTCTACACCTTATGGATTTTCACTGCAAGTCAATCACTTAGCAAATGTATTCAGGACTTCGCGAGGTGCATCGTTTAGCAATTCCCGCATTCGTTATTTATGAGCTGGAAGTCGGCACTGGAAAATCAACATTTCCGCGTAAAAGGATAACACAGCTTCAGGAAATTACGTCACTGGTCAACATCATTTCTTTCGGGCAGTCTAAAGCGAAATGCGCTGCGATACAGGGAAACGCATTCCGCGAATACATGGCCTTCCCCCGAATATTTCAGGATTTACCTTAATTCGTTGCAAAATCATTTATTGAGTTATCTGGCATCAGCAGACCAAAGGTCTCCATCGGCTAAATCCCGCCTCGGCTGAACAGGCGCGGCTCAATCGGCATTATGGTTCATTTCCTCCTCCCCCAATTTCGCCACGGCGAGACAGTTGCAGCTTAGCCGACTCAACGGGCTCAATCCCGCCGCGGCGGGACAGGCGCGCTCAACCGGCTAAACCGAAATAACAGACTTCAAAAAAACCCACCCACTGACGCAACTCTCCGCAACCCCTTTATTGACAAGGGATTACAACAAACTGCCTCAACTCCCAACAGAACCAATCGACCCAATCCAGCCATGGTGAGACAGGCAAAACCCAACAGATCCAACGGGCTCGACCGGCTAAACAGGCTCAATCCCGCCGCGGCGGGACAGGCGCGCTCAACAGGCATTTTGGGTCATTTGCCCCAACCGGTGGGGCATATCCCCCAAATTAATGAAATTAAAGAAATCCCGATTTTCGGAGAAAATTATATAACTACCTGAATATTATACAGAATTAAAAAATGCTCCAGTTTGGTATAAAACTTGCTCATAAAGACGGGTGTGAGACTTTTCGCGTACGCAAGTCATTGAAGAAAGGACAAAAAATGGACACACTCGCTGAGTTGAGAAATCTGAAAACGCTGCTGGTCGACGATGACCCTTTCATCCGTGATGCCATGAAGGTGGCCTTCAAACGGAAAAAATTGTCTCTGTGCACGGCTGAGACTGCTGAAGAAGGGTTGAAGGCCATGCATGCGGAGAGTTTCGACATCATCATCAGCGATTTCAAGCTGCCGGGCATCAGCGGTCTGACGTTTCTCAAGCAGGCGGTCGCTTCCCAGCCGGGCAGCATAAAACTGCTCATCTCCGCTAACAGCAGTGATGAGGTGGTCTCCGAGGCCTACCGCATCGGGGTCCACGATTTTCTACCGAAGCCGTTTACCCTTGAAACGCTTCTGGCCACTTTGCGCATGCACCTTGGAAAGGGGGAAACACAACAGAGCGAAATTTTTGAAAATGCCGTACTGGCGGCACCTTTATCGTCGCACATTTAGACAATATGCCGGCCTAAGCAGCGAATAGATGCGTCCATTATTTTAACTATTTTTATGACACAACCTTGCAGACCACAAACCATTTCGAAACTATCGGCGAATCCCGCTGGAGCGGTCCGCAGTCCAGCTGCGGAAGGACGGGGTATCGGAGCGAAAAAGAGAAATGGATCGGTTCGTCTGTTTGCCGGGCTTTTTGGTTTATCCAAAGGATGGCTGCAATCCGGCATCAGGCTCTTTGTTAATTTGGCATCTCGGTTGCACAACCCAACTTGTCGCTGCATCAGAATGCAGGCGCTAGCCGTGCTGATGATTTTTTGTGTGCTGAGCAGTTATACGGTTGCTCGGTCGGCCGATACTGGATTTCTTAATCCGTCGGCCACCGGTGATCTCTACAATCAGTGGACCAATCCCAGTGATGCCTTCACAAGTAATGATCAATGGGCAAGCGCAGATGTAAATAACCTGCAGCAGGATTGGTTTGATTTTAATTTTTCTGTCCCTGGGGGAGCTACGATTGATGGTATTGAAATTAATGTCGAAGCTCAAGATTTTGATTGGAGCGGTAACGGTATTGGTATTGAAATTTCCGGTGACGCAGGTAGTTCATATACTACCACGGGCTATGGCGTAGCGGCTTTGAATATGGGAAGCGACCAGACGTATACCTTTGGTGACGCTACGGATACCTGGGGAAGTAGCTGGTCTGCAGCAGGATTTTCAAATGCAAATTTCAGGGTAAGGCTCACCAAAACGGGGAGTGATTTTACATGGGTATATGTTGACCATATTCAAGTCAAGGTTTACTACACCGCTGCCGGCGCATGCCCGGCCACCGATAACTGGCCGGTGAATGTAATCCGGCTCGATTGCTCCGGGTCGGGCGATCAGGGAACGGCAGGCTGCAGCGACTACAGCATCGATCTCTATGAGGATCTTGACTACAGCGTTGCCCCGGAGGCAGCTACGGCCGATATCCAGGCGGTGCGGACCGGTTTCGACAGCGAGTATTTCTACATCGAATACGATTTTGTCGACGACTGGAACGTCTCCTATTCTACGGGTCATCAGGTCGCCTTGGAGTTCGAAGTCGACGTCGATACGGAGAGTGGTCGGGGTGATTATCTCGTAAATATTTACCAGAAAACCGAATTCAGCGGCCCCAGCTGGATCGATGCCTACGATTTGGGCGACTACGATCCCTATGTGGATGGCAACAACGATGTGGGCGGCGGCAATGTAGCCGCTTCTGATTTCGGCGGCAGCCAGGGTGACGGATATGAAACCAGCATCTCTAAAAATAACTGCGATGTCCTGGCCCGGGTGGTCAACGGCAATTTTCAGATCGCGGTCCGCAAAAGCGCCCTCGGCAGTCCGGCCGGGGCCTTCATTCGGGCCACCAGCGCCCAATCTTCCAGCCTCAGTCCCAACACTTTTTTTATCCACGATCAGCTTAGTGCAGCATCGGTGGACAAATTCGACAACGACAGCCGTTTTCCCATCCTCACCTATTGGATCCCGGTCGGGATTACTTATTCGATTTCGGGCCGGGTTTTCGAAGACGCCGTTGTCGGCGCCACGGGGCAGCCCTTTAACGGTGGAGAGGGGGACGGTGGCATCGCCAACGTTCGCGTGGAGCTATTCGACGATACGGACACCTTTCAGACTTACACCACCACCGACGGCTCGGGCAACTACACATTTAACAGCCTGTCCGGGAATAAGAACTACACGGTGCGTGTGGTGGGCACCAGCGTCAATGCGGGTGCCGGCGCCCTGGGCGAGCAGACCTTTGAAAGCGATGGGGCCTCCAACTACGGCGGATTCGGTACGGCCATGGGCGGCCAAAATCCGGCAACGGCCGACACCACCACCCAGGCGACCCTGACCGGGGCTGAGCACCGGGTGAGCGTTGCGGTCGCGACAGCCAATGTGACCGGCGTCGACTTCGGATTCAGCTACGAGCTGATCGTCAACACCAACAACAGCGGCCAGGGATCTTTGAGGCAGTTCATCCACAACGCAAATCTGATCGCAGGCACCAATGCCAGCGTATTCAACATACCGAACTCCGATGCCAATTTCAATACGGTTGTTGCCAACGCCTTCACCGTCCAGCCCACGACGGCCCTGCCAGTGCTAACAGACAACGGAACGATTATCGACGGCACGACCCAGGAAACCAACACCAGCGACCAAAGGGCCGGGGCGCCGGACATCGTGCTCGACGGCAACAGTCTGGGTCTGGACGATAACGGCCTGCACCTGCAGGCCGGCAATTGCACCATCAGGAAAATGGATATCCGCCGCTTCAACAACGGTGCCGGTTCAGGCAGCGGCACCGGCATCTTCATGGATGGCACCGCCGGTGGCGGCGACAGCAACACGATTGCCGAAAATTACCTGACCCTCAACAGCCCGACCGGTGGAGCTGTCGGCGCTATTTCCATTAGCGGTGCGGCTGACAACAATACCATAGACAACAACACGATTACCGCCAACCACAGCGATGGTATCCATTTCAATGACTCGCTGGGCACCGGCAACGATATTACCAATAACACCATCACCGGCAACGGCGACGATGGGGTCAAACTGGGCGGTGACGATATCACGTTTAACGGCAATACGGTCGACAGCGCAGGTGTGATTACGTGCAGCGTTGAACTGGACGGGACTGCCAACAGCACCATCGCAAACAACAATATCACCGATTCCGGTACTCAGGGCGGCGTCTGCTTGGTCGGCGGCCCCAGCACGGGCAACACCATCGGACCGGATAATACCATTACAAACAATGGCGGACCCGGCATCTACATCGTGGCTGCCGGCAGCGTCGACAACCAGATTACCCAGAACATTATTTATAACAACAGTGGTCTGGGTATCGATCTGAACAACGACGGCATTAGCGCCAACGACAGTTTCGACGGAGACAGCGGTCCCAACGATCTGTTGAACTTTCCCGTCATCAATTCAGGTTCCGAGTCCGGAGGCAGCATCACGGTGGATTTTAATCTGGATGTAACCGCCGGCTGGTACCGGATCGAGTTTTTCAAAAACCCGTCTGGTACCGATGTATCGGGCAACGGTGAGGGAGAAACCTACGTCGATTCCGTCCTGATCAATCACACCGGCAGTGGCGTTGAAAATTTTGTCCACAGTTTTTCCGGTTCGATTGGCGATACAATCACGGCCACTACTACCGAGTGTATCGATGGTGCCGCCTGCACAGATCTCGGGAACACTTCCGAGTTTGCCGCCAATGTGGTCATTCTGACCCAAACCAGCCAGACCGGTTACACCTGGTCGGACGATGTGGCCGCCTTTACCTCCAAGGGCAATGATACGCCCCTGGTGTTCAATACCGGCACAACCTACGTCATCGCCCTCCAGTTGGCCATGCCCACCTCGGTTCCCAGCGATGTCTGGGTGCTGCAGGTCCGCGAGGACGGGGCCGGCAGCTGGCTGGATGTATTCGGCCTGGGAGGCGGGGAAAGCCAGGCCTGGGAAACTGCCGGTACGCATACCTTTGGCCTGGCAAACGGGGATCCGGTTTCGACAGGCCAATTCGGCCACACAACGCCTCCGGCAGGTTACACCGCCGTCGACGGAGAGTTCTCGGACGACAACAACGGTCTAGTCGATGGTTACACCGGAACCGATATCTATACCGAACTGCAGTACACGGTCCAGGCCACAGCGGCTGCGGTCGGCCACAGCTACGAGTTCCGGGTGACCTACAATGGAGCAGTCCTGGGCGGTGGCTATCTTGTGTATGCACAGGCTTTTGAAGCCAGTGCACGTCCTGCGGTTACCTCGGCCGTGGCCGAGATTGCCCCCAACGATGTGGCCACCGGCTCACCGGCCAACGCCTTCACCTATGACATCCTGCCGACCATCGGCGGCATCGGCACCGGAGTCGACCGGGTGGAGATCACGGTGCCGGCCACCTTCGGCACCCCGACAGTCACCGATGTGAGCGTGGGCGGTGCACCCTTGACGGCCGGTGTTGGCTACACTGACAATACCGCCGGCCGGATTATCAGCCTCGATCTGACAGCCAAGGTAACCGCAGATGCCACCAATATTCGGGTGCAGTTTACGGCCGATGCACCCGGTACGGCCGATGCGGCCGGCAAAGACTTTACTTCCGCACTGGATGACACCGGCATCGGCCCAGCGGCCCAGACCACCACCGCCGGAAATGCCGACGGTGACGGGGGGGATAACAACAGCGTTACCATAACCACCACCGGGGCTCCCTGGTACAACCCCGGTTGGCCCTACCGCAAAACCGTCATCCTGGACGGTTCCAATTTCTGTACCACGGTCAGCGCTTTTCCGGTGCCGCTTACGATCACCGGCGACACCGACCTTCAGAATTACGCCCGGGCGGACGGTTTCGACATTCTGTTTACCACAAGTGACGGTGTCACCAAGCTGCCCCATGAAATCGAAGCATTTACCCAGGCCAGTGGCGATCTGGTCGCCTGGGTCAAACTGGACATCACCGCCGGGGGGGACGAAACCCTGTTTATGTACTACGGAAACGCCGGTGCGGTGGATCAGCAGAACGCGGCCGGCGTATGGGATGCTAACTTCCTTGCCGTATGGCATCTGAATGAGATTGTGACAGATGAGCAGAGCACTGGCACGCATTACGACTCAACTTCCAATAATTACGACGGCACCCAAAACGGAAATGACGATGCACCGGGCAAGTTCGCCAATGGACAAGATCTTGATGGGACGGATGATTATGTGGATTCCAATATCCCAAGCAATGCTGTCTCCAATTTAACATTCAGTGTATGGTTCAATTCGGATGATGCTGGTTCTATTGGAGATAATTATGTCCCACAACGTTTTATCTCCGATAAACGAGATGCCGACTTTTCCCGAATCGCCATGGGTATCAATAATAATAGAATTGCATCCTATTTTTATGATGGTAGTAATAATGTCTTAGAGGGCACTACGACACTTTCTGCGGGGACATGGTACCATGCAGCACTTACTTATGACGGTACCACGGTTAGAATATATTTAAATGGCAGTGAAGAAAACAGCTTTGTTGATCCAGCTATAGTTGTAGCATCTGTCGATACAATTCAAATTGGTCGACGGACTACAAATAGGAATCATTTAGACGGCATCTTAGATGAAATCCGCATCTCCAACACGCACCGCCCGGTCAACTGGATCCAGGCCGAAGTTTGCACCGCCGGCGGCGTGGTCGGCGGCACAGGACCTCCCGAACACCCGGCTGTAACATCGGTCATAGCTGAAATCGCGCCCAATACCGTAGGAGTGAGCAGCACTGGCAATGCCTTCACCTACGACATCCTGCCTACCATCGGCGGCAGCAACACGGGGGTAAATCAGGTGGTCATCACCGCGCCGGCTGGATATGCCAGCCTTGCGGCTACCGGTGTTGCGGTGGGTGGCGCTGGGCAGACCGCCAGCGGCAGCTGTTCGGCTGTAGGTGCCGACGAGTACTGCGCGGTGGTCGCCGGCCAGGACATCACGGTGACTCTGGGCACCAAGGTCACCGTTAACGCCACTAACATTCAGGTGCAGTTTACGGCTGATGCGCCGGGCAGCACCGGCAGTGAGAACTTTACGGCCACAGTCGATGATACCGCTACCACAGGTGCTGTAGCCCAGGCGGCCACCGAAGGTGACGGCAACAATGACGGCGGTGCGGACGGCGACGACTGGACCGTGACGGTGCAGGGCAATGCCGTCACTACTGCGGTGGCCGAGGTAGCTCCGAATTTAGTAGCGGTCGGCTCTACCGGCAACAGCCTCACCTATGACATCCGGCCCACGGTTAATGCGGGCGACACCGGAGTCAACCAGGTGGTGATCACCGCCCCGGCCGGGTATGCCAATTTCAGTGTCACCGCTGTCTCCCTGGCCGGAACCGGCAAGAGTGCCAGCGGCAGCTGCCCGAGCCCGGCAGCCGATGAATACTGTGCTTCGATCGCCGGTCAGGACATCACCGTGACTCTGGGCGATCAGGGCGGAGACGGTCAAATCATCCAGGTGGTTTTCGATGCCGATGCACCCGCTACACCGGGCAGTGCGGATTTCACGGCCACGGTCGATGATACAGCCACCACAGGCGCTGCAGCCCAGGCGACTGTACAAGGTGACGGCAACAACGACGGCGGCGCAGATGGCGATGATTGGACCGTGGTGGTGGAGGGCAACGCAGTTACCAGTGTCGTGTCCGAGATTGCGCCAAACGCCGTGGTAGTTGCCAGTGCGGGCAATGCGTTTACATACGATGTGCTGCCCACGATAAACGCCGACGACACCGGTGTGAATCAAATCGTTATCACGGCGCCAGCCGGATACGCCGGCTTGGGCGTCACCGGGGTCTCGGTGGGCGGCACTGGTCAGACCACCGGCGGCAGCTGTCCGACCGTGGGCGCAGGTGAGTACTGCGCCGTTATCGCGGGTCAGGACATCACCATCACCCTGGGCACCAAAGTCACGGTGAATGCCACCAATATTCAGATCAGTTTCACCGCCGATGCGCCGGGCATTGCCGACAGCGCCGATTTTATCGCCACTGCGGATGATACGGCGACCGCCACCATTGGCGCCCAAGCGGCGGCGGCCGGCAATGCCGATGGCGACGGGGCCGATGCCGACAGCCAGACGGTGACCACCACCGCCGCGGTGCAGTTTGCAATTGCTTCCTCCAGTGTGGCCGAGGACGTGGGTGCGGGCACCCTCACGGTGGCGGTGCAGTTGAACGTGCCGGGCGGCGGCACCCTGGGCAGTGCCGTGACGTTGGATGTGGTGGACCTTTTCAGCGGCAGCGCTACGGCGGGCGGCACCGACTATACATTTGTAACGCCCACCACTGTGACCTTCAACGCCGGCTCAGGCGACGGGACGATCCAGGACGTGACCATTACTATCACCAACGACACCAGCGTAGAGGGATACGAAGACCTCGATCTGCAGCTGCAAAACATGACCGGCCCGGCTACCATCGTGGGCGGCAGCGCCGACCATGAAGTCACCATCACCGAGGATGATGCCGCCACGGTAGCCTTTGCGGCCGCCAACAGCGCCACCGCAGATGAGAGCGCAGCCGGTCATAATATAACGCTAGTTCTGTCGATTCCGGGCGGTGGCACCCTGGCCAATGCAGTGACGGTGGATGCGGTGGATGCCGGCACCGGTACGGCGTCCAGCGGCGCGGATTTTACTGCTTTCGGAACCCAAACCGCTACGTTTGTGGCCGGCTCGGCCGACGGCACCACTCAGACGGTGACCATCAGTGTATTGTCCGACCTGACGGTGGAAGGCAACGAGACGGTGGACCTGCAGCTGCAGAACGTGACCGGCCCGGCCACCACAGGGGCCCAGACCACGCATCAGGCAACGATTACAGACGATGATACCGCAACGGTAGCGTTTCAGTCCGCCGGCAGTGCCACGAGCGATGAAGCCGCCGCCGGCCACGCGGTTACAGTCGTACTGTCGATTCCGGGCGGCGGCACCCTGGCCCAGGCGGTGACGGTGGATGCGGTGGATGCCGGCACCGGTTCGGCCACCAGCGGCACGGACTTTACCGTTTTTGGTACGCAAACCGCAACGTTTGCTGCCGGTTCCGGCGACGGCGCCACTCAGACGGTGACGCTCAGCGTATTGGCCGACCTTGCGGTGGAAGGAGGCGAAACGGTGGATCTGCAGCTGCAGAACGTGGCCGGCCAGGCCAGCGCCGGTCTGCAGACCGCGCACCAGGCCACGATTACAGACGATGACACGGCCACGGTAGCTTTCCAGAGCGCCGTCAGCGCTAGCGCTGATGAAACCGCTGCCGGTCACACCATAATGGTGGTGCTGTCGATTCCCGGTGGCGGCACTCTGGTCAATGCGGTATCCGTGGATGCGATAGATGCCGGCACGGGTACGGCCACCGACGGTATGGACTTTACCACCTTCGGCACCCAGACCGCCACGTGTGCAGCCGGCTCCGGAGACGGTGCGACTCAGACAGTAACCCTGAGCGTGCTGGCCGACACCCTTATTGAGGGTGACGAGACGGTTGATCTTCAGCTTCAGAACGTTGGTGGACCTGCCACAACCGGCGTCCAGACCACCCACCAGGCAACGATTACCGACGATGACCAGGCCACAGTGGCCTTTCAAAATGCTGCCGGCGCGACGGCTGACGAGACCACCGGCAGCCATGCCGTAACCGTGGTACTGAGCATACCTTCCGGCACCACCCCATCGGACATTACGGTGGATGTCACTGACGCGGGCGGTGGCAGTGCAACCTCCGGCACCGACTACTCGGCCGTAGGTACCGTGACGTTGACTTTCCCGGCGGGATCCGCCAATGGCACTATTCAAACTTTCAACCTGAGTGTGCTGGCCGACACGGACGTGGAAGTCGACGAAACCGTTAACTTGCAGCTTGGCAATATCGCCGGCACCCAGGCAATATTGGGTGCTCAGACAACTTATGCAGCGACCATCACCGATGACGATCAGGCCACGGTTGCGTTCCAGGCAACCAGCAGTGCGACAGCAGATGAGACAGCCGGGAACCATCCGGTGACGATTGTGCTGAGTGTGCCTTCCGGCACCATCCCTTCGGTGATTACGGTGGATGTCACCGATGCCGGCGGGGGGACGGCAATTTCCGGCACGGATTACTCGGTCGTGGGCACCGCAACCCTGACCTTCCCTGCAGGATCAGCAGACGGCGCCACCCAGACGTTCAACCTTGGAATATTGTCTGATTTGATTGTGGAAAATATTGAAACGGTCAACTTACAACTGGGCAACGTTACAGGCACCGGGGCCGTACTGGGTACACAGACGACACACACAGCTTCCATCACGGACGACGACCTTGTCAGCGTGGCGTTTTTAAGCCCTGCCAGTGCCACCGCCGATGAGACCGCCGGCAGCCATCCGATCACGGTTATTATGAGCGTTGACGCCGGCACGATACCTAATAATGTCAGAGTCCGACTCACCGATGCCGGTGGGGGGAGTGCAACTTCGGGCACGGACTACTCTAACGTGGGCAATGTGAACCTGGTTTTTCCGTCCGGTTCAGGCGATGGCGCCACCCAGACCTTTAACTTGGATGTACTGGCCGATGTGCTCACTGAAGGCGACGAAACAGTGAATCTTCAGATAGTCATTCAAAACGGTCCGGCGACCCTGGGCACCCAGAGCACCCATCAGGCGACCATCACAGACGACGATCTGGCGACGGTTGCGTTTCAATCGGCTGGCAGTGCCACAGCCGATGAGGCTGCTGCCAACCACGGTGTAACGGTGGTTTTAAGCGTAGCCTCCGGCACCACACCCACCGATATCACTGTAGATGTGACCGATGCAGGTGGCGGTACAGCCACTTCTGCCAGCGACTACGCCGCCGTAGGCACGACCACCCTGACCTTTCCATCCGGCTCGGCCAATGGAGCTACCCAGACCTTTGATCTAGGTGTGCTGTCAGACAGCCTGATTGAAGGCAACGAGACGGTCAGCCTGCAGTTGAATAACGTGACCGGTCCGGGCAACGTGGGTGCTCAGGCCGCACACACGGCCACCATCACCGATGACGATCAGGCCACGGTATCCTTCCAGACTGCTGCCAGTGTGACAACCGATGAGAGTGCCGGCAGCCACGCAGTCACCGTGGTGCTGAGCATTCCTTCAGGCACTCTCCCGTCTGATATTACGGTGGATGTCACCGATGCCGGTGGCGGCACCGCCACCGCTGTCAGCGACTACGCTGCTGTGGGCACGGTGACCCTGACCTTCCTTGCGGGTCCTGCCAACGGCAGCATCCAGACTTTTAACCTTGGTGTTTTAGCGGACTTGCTGGCTGAGGGCAATGAGACGGTGAACCTGCAGCTCGGCAACGTCAACGGTACAGGAGCTGCCCTTGGTGCGCAGACCTCACACACGGCAACAATTACAGATGATGATTTTGCCACGATGGCCTTCCAGGCAGCAAGTAGTGCGACAGCAGATGAGACCGCAGGGAATCATGGCGTGACGGTTGTCTTGAGTGTACCTTCCGGCACCATCCCATCGGACATTACGGTGGATGTCACCGATGCCGGCGGCGGTACTGCCACCTTGGCTGCGGATTACACGGCCGTGGGCACGGTGACCCTGACCTTCCCGGCGGGCTCAAATGACGGCACCACCCAGACCTTTAATCTGGCTGTGCTGGCCGACACCGATGTGGAAGGCCATGAAACCGTCAATTTGCAGCGTGGCAATGCGGCTGGCACCCAGGCAATTTTGGGTGTCCAGACCACCCACAGCGCCACCATCACTGATGATGACCAGGCCACGGTTGCGTTCCAGGCCGCCGGCAGTGTCACTGCTGATGAGAGTGCCGCCAATCACAGCGTCACAGTGGTGCTCAGCCTACCCTCCGGCACCACACCTTCAGACATTACGGTGGATGTCACCGATGCCGGCGGCCTGGAACGCAACCGTGGCCTGGTCATCATCAGTGATGGTGGCGCTGTGGGTGGTC
>Ga0126325_10000128_pt1 | contig 21770 bp, 18 predicted proteins | sample InaspJWI14metaG_FD_94487 | JGI IMG/M metagenome (GOLD analysis project Ga0126325, IMG submission 94487) | Marine gutless worms symbiont microbial communities from Oahu, Hawaii - Inanidrilus sp. 1 OAHU.JWI-14 metaG | ecosystem: Host-associated > Annelida > Digestive system > Unclassified...
CAACTGATTCAATACTGGTCAAGTTGGGTGACCGATCGGTATATTGACTGATCACATTGAGCATGTGGAGCTTCTCCGAATAGCGTTCATAACCGATTTTTATGGTGGCCGGCCGGCCGGCCAGGGTCAAGGTAAGACCGGTTTCCCGATCGGCCTGGATCCGCTGTAGCCGCTTGCCGGGAATGACGGCGGCTGATCCGCGGCTCATGGCGATCAGGTCCACCACGGCACGCATAAGGGCAGTATCGGGCTCGCGCCCCACTACCAAGTCCGCATAAACCAGACCGCCGACCACCGGTAGTTGTCCGGATTCACCCGGCTCCAGTTTTTTGAATACCCGGCCCCGGGCATCCATGAGAAAGCCGGGGCCGAGATCGATGACCGCCACCGGCGTATGCTCGCGGATCACGATCCCCAGTCCGTCAGGCAATTTTCGGTTGACGGCTGCATCGGCAATCCACCCATGGCTGATCAACCGCTTGCGGACCTGCCCCAGGTTTACCGACAGGATGTTCTGTCCGGGTGCGATGCCAGCCAGTTCCAAAACCTGTGCTTCGGTCAGGTGGTGGTGGCCGGTAACATAAATCGTCTTGGCGTTAAAATGGTCCCACTGGGTAATCAGATCGTGGGTAAAGATAAATCCCAGCGCCAACAGGGGCACGGCAATTACCGCGGTTGTTGTTTTCAACACCAGCGACAGCCTCTGCCGCGTACGCGCGCGCTTTGCGGCCTGCCGGGCCTTGGATTTGTTTTTACGCGATGATTTCTTCTTCTTTACCATTTTTCTATTTCAGTTTTTGCCGGCGAGAACCTGTTCTCCGATTTTCCACACATCGCCCGCACCAAGCGTCAACAGAACATCTTCCGGTGCAAGCAGCGTCTGCAGCCTTTGGACAGCCTCTTCAGGTCCGCTGACACAGTGGACATCTTTATGCCCATGGGCCTTGATGCCCTCGCAGAGCACCGCGGCATCAATACCCGCGATTGGTTTTTCGCTGGCCGCATAAATGGGCATGACCAGCAATACATCGGACTGATAAAAAGCGCGGGTAAACTCATCGAATAAGGCCTGGGTGCGGGTATAGCGGTGCGGCTGAAAAACCACCACCTTGCGTCGGTCGGGCCAGCACTCTTTCAAGGCCTGCAATGTGGTTTTGATTTCGGTCGGGTGATGGCCGTAATCATCTATCACCGTAGCGCCCTTTATTTCGCCTTTGATCTCCAGGCGTCGCTGAACACCCTGGACGGTTTCCAGGGCCCTTTTAATGGTAGCGAAGCGGATTCCCAATTCCAGCCCGACCGCAATGGCGGCCATGGAATTGTAGATATTGTGAATGCCCGGCATGTTCAGGCAGATTTCACCCAGGTCCCGGCCATAATGGTACAGATCGAAACAGCTTTGCAGCTCGTCGTAGCGGACATTCTTGGCCTGCAGGTCCGCCTGGCTGCTGAGCCCGTAAGTCGTGTACCGGTTCTTAATGCGCGGGATAATATCCTGGACGGCCTCGTTATCCAGGCAGAGGACCGCCAGCCCGTAAAATGGGATGCGGTGGATAAAATCCAAAAAGACGGACTTGATGTCTTCCAGGTCCCTGTAGAAATCCAGGTGCTCCTTGTCGATATTGGTAACTACAGCGATGGCCGGTGAGAATTTCAGGAAACTACCGTCGCTTTCATCTGCTTCGGCCACGATATAATCGCCCTGGCCCAGCACGGCGTTGACACCGATGCTTTTCAGCTTGCCGCCGATGACGACGGTTGGATCCAGCTTACCCTGGTCCAATATGGCCGCCACCAGGGAAGTGGTGGAGGTTTTACCGTGCGCACCGGCGACGGCGATGGAATACTTCAACCGCATCAACTCGGCCAGCATCTCCGCGCGCGGAATAACCGGGATGGCTTTTTCCAGGGCCAGCGCCACCTCAGGGTTGGCAGGGTCGATAGCCGAGGAGGTCACCACTACATCCACGTCTTTGAGGTTGGCCGCGGCGTGCCCGCTGTAGATCTTGCCACCCAGCTTTTCCAACCGCCGGGTGATATCCGATAATGCAATGTCCGATCCGGAAACGCGGTAACCGAGATTCAGCAGCAGTTCGGCGATGCCGCTCATGCCGATGCCGCCAATGCCGACAAAATGGATATGATATTTCTTTTGATACATAGTTACCCCTTAGCGGGCGCCAGTAAATGATAGATATCATCGACGATCGTGGCGGCTGCTTGCGGTTTGCCCCGGGAAGCCGCCAGGTTGGCCATCCGCGCCAGTTCTCCCGGATTGACCCGAAAATGGTTTATCCATTTGGCCAGGACCACGCCGCTTAGCTCTTTTTCTTCTACCATCAGGGCCGCCCCGTTGTCGGCCAGGGTCCGGGCGTTCAACACTTGATGGTTGTCCGCCGCATGGGGGAACGGCACGAAGAGAACCGCTTTGCCCATGGCGGTAATTTCGGCTACCGTGGTGGCCCCGGCCCGGCAGATGATCAGATCAGCCCGGTGATAGCGGGCGGCCATATCAAAAAAGAACGGTTTTACTTCGCTGCGTATAGCGGTCTTAGCGTAGGCCTGGGCAACCGTGTCCTGATCGGCGGTGCCCGTCTGGTGGATAAACAGCAGTCCCTCCGGATCAGTCAGGCTTTCAAGCGCCGCACACACCGCGGTGTTGATGCCATGCGCACCCTGGCTGCCGCCCGCAATCAGGACGGTAAAGGCGGCCTCCGCCCGGTGTTGCCGGTCCAGCGTGGCCAGAAACTCAGCCCGTACCGGGTTGCCCGTTATCAGCATTCGTTGGGGTCCTCCCGGTAGGCGGGTCTGTTCAAAAGAGAGATAAATCCGCCGGGCAATCCGGGCCAACAGTCGGTTGGTGATACCCGGCAGCAGGTTCTGTTCGTGCAGCACCACCGGAATCCAGCGCAGCCAGGCGGCCAGTGCGACCGGCCCTGAACTGTAACCACCCACACCCAGTACGACGTGGGGTTTAAACCGCCCCAGGATGCCCATCGCCTGGGCGATGCCTTTGGGAATGCAGACCAGGGCCCATATTTTTTTGAACAGGCCCAACCCCTTGATACCGGCTGCGGTAATTGCCGTGTGCGTGAAACCGTTTTCAGATAGAATCTCTTTTTCGAATTTCCGGTCGGTCCCCACGAACAGCACCCGATTCTCCGGATGACGTCCCAGCCACTCCCGGGCAATGGCGATCCCCGGGAAAAGATGTCCCCCGGTACCACCACCGGCAATGGCCAGGCGCAGGTGGGTGCCTCCCGGATCGGCTGGCTGCGTGGTATGATTTTTTGCGACCGCCATCAATTCGATTTTCCTATGTTCATCAAGATGCCGATAGAGGCCATGCTTATGAGCAGGGAACTGCCCCCGTAACTTAAAAACGGGAGGGTCAGCCCTTTGGTCGGCAACAGGCCCAGCGCCACGCCCATATTGATGCAGATTTGCAGGCCGATGGCGGTGGTAAGGCCGACGGCGATGTAGGCCCCGAATTCGTCCCGGGCATTGCGTGCGATGCTGATGCCCCGGAACAGGATGATGGCATACAGCAGCAGGACCACCATCACCCCGACCAGCCCCAACTCTTCTCCGATGACGGAAAAGATGAAATCCGTGTGCGGTTCGGGCAGGTAAAACAGCTTCTGTACCCCTTTTCCGATTCCGGTTCCCCAGATGCCCCCGCTGCCGAAAGCCATCAAAGAGTGGACGGTTTGATAACCGGCATCGCTTGAATGCTGCCAGGGGTCCATGAAACTCATTATCCTTTTGGTCCGGTAGGCGGCATTCACCATGAAAAGGTAAATAAACGGAAACAGGAACAGGAGGACCGACCCCAGGTGGATTACTCGCACACCGCCCACGAACAGCATGATCCAGGTGATGGCCCCGAGAATTACGATGGCCCCGAAATCCGGCTGGATAATGATCAGGGCGGTGAAAATCCCCAACACGATCAGATGCGGTAGAAAACCGATATAAAAATCACGGATCTCATCGATTTTGCGACTCATGGAATAGGCAATGTAAATGACGAGAGCCAGGCGAGCGAATTCCGACGGTTGAAAAGAAAAACCGAAAACCCTGATCCAACGGGTCGCTCCGCCGACGTTTACCCCCAGGCCGGGAATGTGGACAATGCAAAGCAGCCCAAAGGCAACAAACAAAATGGGGTACGCCAAGGGTTTGAGCAGGCGATAGGGAAAGTGCCGGCACATGACCAGGGCCACGATTCCCACCAGGGAAAAAACGGCCTGCTTTTTCAAGAAGTAAAAGTCCGAGCCGAATTTCTTCAGTGCCAGGGCTGAACTCGCGCTGTACACCATCACGATGCCGATACCCACCAGGAACAGGACCGGGAACAGTAAGCCCACGTCATAAGCCATGGGGTCCGGAGGCGGTAGGTTGGTTTTCTTAGCGTTCTTCATTTGAGCGCGTTTACCTGTTTGCAAAAATCTTCGCCCCGCTGGGCGTAACTGTCATACATGTCGAAACTCGAACAGGCCGGGGACAGCAACACCACATCCCCGGGGTCGGCGGCGGCGGCGGCCAGGCGGACGGCCTGGGCCATGTCGGCCGCGTTCTCTACTGGGGCGAACGCCCCCAACTGAGCTGCAATAGCTTCAGCGGCTTCTCCCATGACCACCAGCCGTTTGACTGTTTTCTCCAGTTGCGGCTTGAGCATGGTATAATCACCGCCCTTGTCGCGGCCACCCATAATCAAAACCGTCGGCTGGTTGAGAGACTCCAGGGCGCGGGACACGGCATCCACATTCGTACCCTTGGAATCATCCACGTAAAGAACCTCTTTTACGGTGGCCACTGTTTCCAGGCGATGGGCCAGGCCGTGAAACTGCCCAATCGCCTGCTGGATGCCGCCGGCCGTGCCGCCGACGGCCAGGGCGGCCAGGGCGGCGGCCGCTATGTTCTCACGATTGTGTGCGCCTGTAAGCGGAATATTCTGCAGGTCCAGCACCAGGGGGGCACCGCCGGTGCGCAGGACCAAGCGGTCGGTCGATATCTCCGCCCCCGTGTCGGGCATGCTGCCGTTGCGACCGGTATGGAAAAAGGGCCACACCCTGGCCCGGCAGGCGTCCACCAGTTTTTTGATCTCTGCGTCCATCCGGTTGATGACGGCCGTGTCCGCTTGCGTCTGGTTTCTGAAGATGCGGCCTTTGGAGCGCACATACGCCTCAAAATCGTCATAACGGTCTAGATGATCGGCACTGATATTGAGCAGCACCGCCACGTTGGCGCGAAAGGTACTGGCGGTGTCCAGTTGGAAGCTGCTCACTTCGAGCACTACCAAGTCGGCCCCGCCGCCTCCGGCCACATAGTCGATCAGGGGGTTGCCGATATTGCCGCCGACGAATACCCGCTTGCCGGAGTGTTCCAGCATGTCGCCCACCAGCGCGGTGGTAGTGGTCTTTCCGTTGGTCCCGGTAATCGCGACCACCGGTTCGCGGACAAAGCGCGCCGCAAATTCCAGCTCTCCCAGGATCGGGACACCCGCCTGGCGGGCCAGTTCGAGTGGTGCAATGGTGTGTGGCACGCCCGGACTGACAACGATCAACTCCGCCTGCTTGAATATGTCCCCGGGGTGCTCACCCAACACCAGACGTATCCCCTGGTCTTTCAACCCGGGCAGAAAATCCGTCAGGTTGCCGGCAACGTTCAAATCCGTCACGGTTACCCGCGCCTTCTGCCGGGCAGCGAACTGGGCAGCAGCCCGTCCGGATTTTCCCAGTCCCACCACCAGTATATTTTTTTGAACCAGTTCCACGCGCCACTACCTGAGTTTAAGGGTGCTCATCGATAAAAGTGCCAGGGCAATCGCTACAATCCAGAATCTGACAATGACCTTGGGTTCCGGCCAGCCCTTGAGTTCAAAATGATGATGCAAGGGGGCCATCCTGAAAATACGTCTACCCCCGGTGATTTTAAAAAAGCCAACCTGGAAGATAACCGACAACGTTTCCACTACGAAAAGTCCGCCCACGAGCACCAGCAGAATTTCCTGTTTGGTGATGACGGCTACGGTGCCCATGGCGCCGCCCAGCGAAAGGGAACCGACATCACCCATAAACACTTGGGCCGGGTAGGCGTTGAACCATAAAAAACCGAGTCCCGCACCGGCCAGCGCTCCGCAGAACACGGTAATCTCGCCGCCTCCGGAAACGTAGTTGAGCTGCAAGTATTCGGCTATTTTAATATGGCTGGTTACATAGGCGAAAACCATATAAGCGGTCGACGCGATCACCAGGGGGCCGATGGCCAGGCCGTCCAGGCCGTCGGTAAGATTGACGGCGTTGGAAGCCCCCACAATGACCAGGGCGGCAAAAAGCACATAGCCCCAGCCCAGGTCCGGTGATACCCGTTTGAAAAAAGGAACGGTCACCTGGGTTGAGAATTCGGGGTGGGCCCACAACAGCGCCCCGGCTGTCAGGGCCAGGATCGTCTGCAGCATGAATTTACTGCTGGCACCCAGACCTTTACTCTGCTTCTTGACCTGCATCAGGTAGTCATCGGTAAAACCGATAAGGGCATATCCCAGTGTGACCAGCAGAGCGATCCAGACATAAAAGTTGGTGATATCCGTCCACAAGATGGTTGATACGGTTACCGAGAAGACTATCAGGGTGCCCCCCATGGTGGGGGTGCCGGCTTTGTCCAAATGCGATTCGGGTCCGTCGTCCCGGATATACTGGCCAACCTGCATTGCTTGGAGCTTGCGGATAACCCAGGGCCCCAGCAGAAAGCAGATCAGAAACGCGGTCAGGCTGGCATAAATGGTCCGGAAAGTAATATACCGGAAAACATTGAAAGCCGAGATGACTTCGTGCAGTGGATATAGAAAGTGATAGACCATTCTTGTTCCTAAGTGCCCTCTGACGCGTTGTTTATATAGACCGGCTTTACGCGAGCAGGCCGGCGGCGACCGTCTCCATGTGCATCGCACGGGAGCCCTTTATGAGGACCCAGTCTCCCGGTTGCAAGTGTTGTTTCAAATCGGCGATGATCGTCGGGTGGTCACCAGTGACCAAGGCATCGGCAGGCAGTCCGCCGGCTTCTGCACCGGTAGCCATTGACGCGGCGTTTTCCCCGGCCAGGTACAACCGTGTCGGATCGGCCGTGGCCGCTTTCTGGCCCAGTTCAAAATGCAACTGCGGGGCATGGTTGCCAAGCTCGGCCATGTTGCCTAATACCAGGAAGCGGCGCTGTCTGCCGGCACGCTGTACCAAGGTGTCGATGGCGACCATCATGCTGCCGGGATTGGCATTATAGGTGTCGTCGATGATATAGACCCCGTCCCGGGTCTGTTTTACGACCAGTCGGCCGGAAACCGGCGAGAAGGATTCCAACCCGGTTTTTATCTGCTTGCCGGAAAGGCCTAGGTAATGCCCGACGCACGCGGCCGCCAGTGCGTTGGCGACCATGAACCGGCCGGCCACGTTCATGCAGACGGTTTGCTGGTTCCCGGCAAGGTTGAGGTCGAAGGCCAGCCCCTCTGCACTATCTGTGATTTCACCGGCGCTGGTATCGGCCTCCCGGGCAAAACTGAAATACTCCACCGGGCAGGGACAGGTCCGGGCCAGCTCCCGACAGCGCGGGTCATCACCGTTTAAGATGGCCCGGCCGTCGGCCGGAAGTGCTTCGAGCAGTTCACCCTTGGCTTTTTGTACGCCTTCCAGGGATCCGAGAAATTCCAGGTGAGCCGGGCCGATATTCGTGATAACGCCGACCTGGGGGTCACAGAGCCCGGCCAGGTACCGAATTTCACCGGCGTGGTTCATACCCAGTTCCAGCACGGCCCAGTCGTGGTCCGGCCGCAACCGCAGCAGGGTCAGCGGCAGGCCGATCTCGTTGTTGAAATTTCCGGCGGTCGTCAGCACATTGAATTTTTGCGTGAGCACGGCCGCCGTCATGTTGCGGGTCGAAGTTTTTCCGTTTGAACCGGTGATGGCTACTACCGGCACGCCGGTGCGACGCAGATGATAGCGCCCTAGCCGGCCTAATGCCCGGGTGGTATCAGGGACACTGATCCAGACTGCCTGAGGGTAATGTTCCCTTAGTTCCTTCAGTTCGGCCACGCGTTCGTCTGCGCAGATGATGCCCCTGACACCCTTGTCGAGTACCTGGGCCGCAAATCCATGACCATCATGGTTTTCCCCGCGGATGGCGATAAAAACGGCATCGCCGGCTATGGTGCGCGAATCGATAGCGATATCCGTGAAGACCAGGTCCCGGCTGCCCGCAACAAGGGCACCACCGGTAGCGGCTAGAAGATCGGGGACGGTCCAGCGCTTGCTCGGGCTGTCCGGGTCTGCTTCAGATAATGTGGCGCTGGCTTCGGCGCGGTCATCGAAATCAAATTTTTCCGTTCCCCGAATCTGGTAGGTCTCGTGTCCTTTTCCTGCAATGAGAACGATGTCCTCCGGCCGGGCCAGCCGGACGGCCAGTTTTATAGCGGTGCGGCGGTCCGCTTCTACAAGATATCCGGTCTGGTCTGGATTGCGTTGCAGGTCTGCGGCCCTGAGCCGGGTATGGCCGGCCTGCAAGTCACCGGCGAGTATCTCGGTGATGATGGTATCCGGATCTTCGGTGCGCGGATTGTCCGAAGTGACGATGGTAAGATCGGCCAGCCGCCCGGCAATGGCGCCCATGAGGGGCCGTTTGGTCCGGTCCCGGTCACCGCCGCAGCCGAAGACGCAGATGATTCTGGCACGGCGTAACCGTACCAGCGCCTGCAGTACGTTTTCAAGGGCATCCGGTGTGTGGGCGTAGTCCACGAAAATATACAGGCCCCGGTCGTTGGCGACTGGCTCCAGGCGGCCCGGGACGGCTGCCAGGGCTTCAAGCCCCTGTTTGATTATAGCCGGCGAGAGGTTCAGATGCAGCCCGACGCCTACAGCGCTCATGATATTTTCGAGATTGTGCCGGCCCACCATTGGCGACCGGATTTCGATTGGTCCGGACGGGGTGGTCAGGGTGACTTCCAGCCCGGCGCCCGTCGCTGTGTAAGCGCCAGGCCGGATAACGGCTTCAGGCTTATCACCGGCTGTCAGGATGGTTGCCGGAGAGTTGATCTTCTCCAGGGTTGCCACGAGGTCCGCCGCCATGCTGTCATTGCTGTTGATAACAGCAGTCGGCTTTTCGTCGATGGCTAGATGTTCGGTGAACAGGCGCTTTTTGCAGGCCCAGTAGTGGGCCATATCGTGATGGTAGTCCAGGTGGTCGCGCGTCAGGTTGGTGAAGACGGCCACTGCAAAGCGGCAGCCATCTACGCGTTTAAGGTCCAGGGCGTGGGAGGAGACTTCCATGACCACGTGGGTGACGCCGGCCGCCCGCATTTCGCTGAGAATACGCTGCAGATCGCTGGATTCCGGGGTGGTCATGGGATTGTCATAGCGGCGGCCGGCATAACAGTATTCAATGGTGCCGATGACGCCGGTGGCCAGCCCGGCCCGGGCCAGGATGCTTTCAATGATATAAGCGGTGGTTGTCTTTCCATTTGTGCCAGTCAATCCGATCAGGACCAGATCGTCGGCCGGATCGCCGTAAAAACGGGCAGCCAGTCGGGCCAGGGCTACGCGGGTATCCGGGACGACGATAACCGGGACCGGTGCATCGACCGGGCGCTGTGACACGACCGCGGCAGCACCGCCGGCCACTGCCTGTTTAATGAAATCATGCCCGTCGGCTTTCAGGCCGGGCATGGCCACAAAAAGGCCACCGGTCCGGACATCGCCGGTATGGTAGTGGATCGAAGCGATATCCGGATCGTCGCCGGCAGGCCATGCATCCGGCGATATGTCAAGCGCGGTTATCAATTGTGTCAATCTCAACCCCTGGCCTCGCTTTCTATTGAGACAATCATTTTGCGGCGCCCATTTTGCGGAGCGATGTTCAAATAGTCCAATGTGAACTCGGCAATTTTGCGGAAGGCCGGTCCGGCGACCGTTCCGCCGTAGTGATTTCTTTCCGGTTCGTCCACGACCACCAGAATCACCAGTTCCGGTTGCTGCGATGGCACGAAACCGGTAAAGGAAGCGACGAACTTGCCATTGTCATAACCGCCGTTTTCGTCGGTTTTTTGAGCCGTTCCGGTTTTACCGCTGACCTCGTATCCATCTAACGCGGCCTGCGTTCCAGTGCCGCTCTCGACGACCGTACGCATCATGGCGGCCACCGTAGCCGCGGTACCGGTCGAGACAACCCGGCGAACCGGCCGCGGGCCGAAAGTCTCGATTGCCCGTCCCCGCGCATCGGTGATTCGCTCCACAATGTGAGGCTGCATGAGGACGCCGCCATTGGCAATGGCGGCTGTGGCCGTGGCCAGCTGCAGCGCAGAGACGGAAACCCCCTGCCCGAAGGAGATGGCCCCGGCATCGATCTTGGACCAGCGCTTGTAGGGCGACAGGCGGCCGGTTGTTTCACCGGGGCAGCTGATGCCGGTCCGGGCCCCGAAGCCAAAATCTTTCAAGGTGCTATAAAGGCGCTCGGCACCGATCTTTTCACCCACTTTGACCGCCCCGATGTTGCTGGAAAGACGGACAATGTCAGTGACGGTCAACCATTGATGGGGTTTGGTGTCGTGAACGGTGTTGGCCCCGATTTGATAGGCGCCGTTTTCGCAGAACAGCGGGCTGCTGGCTCTGAACATACCGGACTCGATGGCTGCGGCGATGCTGAAAATTTTCATGGTCGAACCGGGTTCGAACCGGTCGGCCACGGTCCGGTTGCGCCAGTGCCAGCGGGTGGATTGGCTGTAATTGTTGGGGTTGAAGAGGGGGACATTGGCCATGGCCAGGAGTGCCCCGGTCTGGGGAACCATAACAATCCCCATGGCTGAGCGGGCCTCGAACTGCTTGATGGTCTGCATCAAAATCTTTTCGACGTTGTACTGGATGGTCCGGTCAATGGAGAGGTACAGATTGTGGCCGCGAATGCTGCGGCCGTTACCAGTGGGGTCGTCGAAGCTACGCCCCAGAGCATCCTTGAAGATCTTGTATTTGCCAAGGTCTCCTTTCAATCGGCGGTTGAACAGATATTCGACGCCCTCCAGGCCACGGCTGTCGATGCCGGCAAACCCGATAACCTGGGCCGCAACGGACCGGTGGGGGTAGACCCGGCTGTGTTCGGGGATAAAGTCAATCCCGGAGAGCTTAAGCTGCCGAACCGCCTGGGCTTCCTTCGGGGTTACATGGCGCTTAAGCCAGGTAAATGAACGCTTCGTGCGGGTGAGTTTGGCTGCCAGTTTCTGGCGGTCCAGGTTTAGGGTGTCTGCCAGGACGGCGGCCGTGGCCGCCCCATCCGATATCCGAGCCGGGTAAGCCGCAATCGAGGTTAGGTCGATACTGACGGCCAATTCACGACCCTGGGCGTCGAAGATGGTACCACGCTTGCCGACGGCCTTCAGCGACTTCTGGTACTGGCGCAGGGCCTTATCCGAAAGCCAAGTGCCGTGTACGATTTGAACATGGACCGCCTTGGCCCCGATGCCGACCAGCAGCAATCCGAAGACGAGACCGATCAGTGTGGCTCGCACGCGGATTCTGTGATAGCTAGCGGCCTTCATTGAAACCTCAACGTCTGTTCAGGAGTTGGCATCATCAAGCCGAGGGCCAGGGCTTTGGCCTCTATCCGCTTGGGCGATTTCAGCCGTTCCAGCTCGATCTTCAGATCGCGCTGGGCGGTGTGCAGTTGCCGATTTACCTTGGTTTCAGTTGTCAGCTCATACCCCGTGCGGGTAACCTGTACCCGGCACCAGGCAAAAAAAAACAATTCCCCAATCAGGACCCCCATCACCACGACCCATAAACCGATCACCAGCGAGTTTTTGACTGGTGTTCCTTTTTGCTTGGCAAGCTTTCGGTTCATAAGCAGTCCAACCGGGAGCATTTTCCGGTCATAATCGCTCGGCGGCCCTCAGCCGGGTGCTCCGTGCCATGGGGTTTTGGTTCACTTCTTCCTCAGACGGCCTGACAACTTTGCGGGTAAGTAGCCGCAACAGTGGTTTTTTCCCGCAGGTACAGACCGGTAGCTTCGGCGGACAGGTACAGGGGGCCGCGTGTGCCCGAAGCTGTTGCTTTACAATCCGGTCTTCCAGCGAGTGAAACGACAGGATGCAGATCCGGCCGCCGGGATTCAGCATATCGGGAACTCCGGTCATAAACGACGCCAAGTGATCCAATTCCTGATTGACCGCGATCCGTAAGGCCATGAAGACGCGGGTGGCCGGATGAATCCGTCGTGATGCCTGCGCGGACGGTACTGCGGATGTAACGATCTCCGCCAGCTTGACCGCTTTTTCAATCGGGTTCTTGGCCCGGGCGGCTACAATCTTTTTCGCGATGGGGCCGGCCAAGCGTTCTTCGCCCAGGGTCAAAAATAGCTTTTTCAGGGCCTTTTCCGAGTGCGTGTTTATAATGTCACGAGCCGTGACCCGTGTGTCTGGGTTCATGCGCATATCCAGGGGTTCGTCTTTGCGAAAACTGAACCCCCGGCCGCTACCTTCAATGTGGTGGAGAGATATGCCCAGATCCATCAGGATAGCGTCAACCCCGCTGATGCCAAGGCCCCGCAGGATGTCCGGCAGGCTGGAGAAGTTTGCGTGGACCAGATGCCGGCAGATACCCCGGCTTGGCAACCTTTCTTCGGCGTTGCGGATGGCATCGGTATCCTGGTCAATGCCGATAAAGGTACCGCCCGGTTCAATCCTGCGGCAAATGTCGACTGCATGGCCGGCTCCGCCCAGGGTGCAGTCCACCACACACTGCCCCTTACGACAGTCGAGATACCGGGCCACTTCGTCCGGCATTACGGATATGTGGTGATAAGACATGGAATTATAGCCCCAGTCTGGCTATTTCGTTCCGTACCTCCTCTGTTTGCATGTCGGCTTCCATGTCCATATTTTCCTGTTCCCAGTTCTGGCGGGACCAGATTTCAAAATGATCCAGAACCCCCACCATGACGATTTCCTTTTCAAGCTCGGCGTATTGCCTGAGCGTTGGCGGGATCAGGATGCGCTCCTGGCGGTCTCCGGGACATTCAAAGGCGCCGCCGACAAAGACACGCCGGAAGCGTCGCATACTGTCGCTTTTTTCGGCCAGGGAGAGGATGCGGGTTTCGATGTTGCGCCACTCATCCAGCGGGTAAGCAACGAGGCAGCTGTCCATGCGGGACACCATGACTGATCCGGAGCCACCGGCTTTAATGGCATCCCGGAACCGGGTTGGGACGATGATGCGACCCTTGGCATCAATTGTATGGAAGCTGCTTCCTCGGAACATAATTCACCATCTAACTCCACTTTAATCCACTATATTCGAGTAAAAGTACAAAACCGTATAAAAGTCAAGAGAAAAAGTTTGATTTGCTTAATGTTTTTCTTAATAATTTTGTTTAGTTAATTAAATTTTGGCTTTTTATACCACTGGTGGTGTAATGTGGTGTAATTCACCACTATAATGTCAGACGAATAATTCCGGTTGACCATATGGTGCGTCTATATCAAGCCGGGCGGTGATATTTAGCGTCACTGGTGAAATCTCGCCAATCGCAGGGGTGGCTTTCAGCGCTACCCAACGGCTTAAAGTGCTCAATACTTAAATAATTACAGATGGTTGTTTCTATATGCGGGTATTACATGCAACTGGCATATAACTTGCGGTACATAATAATGGGTTGGAATCGGTCTCATCGGGCGAGTCACGTGGATGTGAGTGGGGGGTGACACCGATGCAGACAAGCGCTGCTATCAAAAGGCAAAATCTGGAACAGGGCTTGTATTTGCAGGAAATATGTACCCGGATAGACAAAGCCCGGAACCTGCGGGAAACCTTGGGGGCCATGATTCCGGAAATGGCTGCCTGCATGAATGCCGAACGGTTGAGTATTTTTTCCTACAACGGACGGCAGCGTGAACTGATCACCCTGGTCAAAACCGGTGAAGACCTCTCTGAAATTCGCTTGCCCGTTTCCCCGAACAGTATTGTCGGTTATGCGGTCGGAAAACAGAAGACCCTGCGAGTGGCTGATGCGTATGACAATTTGGAACTGGCCGGTATCGACCCCGGGTTGAAATTCGACGGTCGTTGGGATGCCCGGTCGGGATACGCCACCCACCAGATCCTGGTAGTGCCCATTGCCTACAAATCCTTCACCCTGGGCGCTATCCAGGCCATCAACCGCAAAGACGGCCGCCCTTTTTCCAAGCACGAGGAACAGGCTGCCGCTACTCTGGCCCGCCATCTGGGCACAGCCCTTTACAATCAAAAACGCAACGCCCAGGTCCGCATCGAAAAATTCGATTTTCTCCTCAAGCAGTTTCTGATCGGCCGCAAGGAGCTGCACAAGGCCATGATCAGTGCTCAGAAAAGAGAGGAACCGGTCGAGGAGACCCTTCTGCGGCATTACGGCATCTCCAAAGATGATCTGGGCAAATCCCTGTCCGCGTACTACCGGGTCCCGTTTGTCTCATTCAAAGACGGCACCCCCGTGGATGTCGATCTGTTTAAAAATCTGAAGACTTCCTTTCTGCGTAACAACACCTGGGTGCCGCTCAGCATCGAAAAGGGGCGCATTATGGTGGCCATCGACGATCCCAACAGCCTGCAGCGGGTCGATGAGATCAAGTCGATCTTTTCAGATCAACAGGTCGGGTTCTGCGTAGCCTTGAAAAAAGAGATCCAGCGGTATATCGATTGCTGTGAAAAAGCCCTGAAAATGCGGTCCGCGGCCCTTGTAAAACCTGCAAAACGGGCCGACGGCAAAAAAGGTGCTCGCGGAGAAGTTAACGGCAATGAGCCGGACGTGAGCCGGGATATTCCGACCCTGGCCGAGATCACCGCATCCGAAGAAACCGCCGTGATCGAAGAGGTCCTCTTCCAGGAAGGCAGTGAAGCGGCCAAGCTGGTCAATGATATCATCGTGTCCGCCTATGAGCGGGGGACCTCGGACATTCACATCGAACCGCAGCCGGATAAAAAGGACGCTCAGGTTCGTTTTCGGGTCGACGGGATGTGTAACGAGTATAAAACCATTCCCCGTAAACACCAGCAGGCCGTCGTTTCACGACTGAAGATCATGGCCGATCTCGACATCGCCGAACGACGCATTCCCCAGGATGGTAAGATCAAGTTTAAAAAATTCGGGGGACTCGATGTGGAATTACGAGTCGCCACCGTCCCGACCCATGGGACCGGGGAGACGGTCGCCATTCGCATCCTGGCCAACAGTAAACCCATGCCCCTGGAAAACCTGGGGTTTTCCAAGCACAACTATGAAAATTTCAAATCCTCGATCTCCAACCCCTACGGCATCGTCTTCGTATGCGGCCCCACCGGTAGCGGCAAGACCACGACCCTGCACTCGGCCCTGGGGCATATCAACAAGCCCGAAAGAAAAATATGGACAGCTGAAGACCCCATCGAGATTACCCAGGCCGGTCTCAGCCAAGTCCAGGTGAAACCCAAAATTGGGTTCGATTTTGCCGCCGCGCTGCGGGCTTTTTTACGGGCTGATCCGGATGTCATCATGGTCGGGGAGATGCGGGATCAGGAAACAGCCCAGATCGGCATTGAGGCCTCCTTGACCGGTCACCTGGTTTTCTCGACCCTGCACACCAACAGTGCCTCGGAAAGCATCACCCGCCTATTGAACATGGGTATGGAACCGTTTAGTTTTGCAGACGCGATCCTGTCCATTCTGGCCCAGCGCCTGGCGCCCACACTCTGCGAGACCTGCAAGCAGACCTTTCACCCGACGCCAAAACAGTTCAAACAGATGGTTGCGGAGTACGGGGGCGAACAGATTTACAAAAAACAAAAACTCCCCCCCTATCGTGAAAATATGACGCTCTACCGGGCCAATGGTTGCGATGGCTGCAATTACACTGGATATCGCGGCCGCATGGGGCTGCACGAACTGCTCATGGGCACCGATGCCATCAAAAAGTTGATTGAAACCCAGGCGCTGGTCGACGATATCCGCATCCAGGCGATCAAGGATGGGATGACGACCCTCAAGCAGGACGGGATCGATAAGGTGCTCCAGGGTAAGACGGATATGCAGCAGATACGCCGGGTGTGTATGGCTTGATTGGAACCCATCTCAAAAAAGTCTTTTGGCCTAAACTCTGCGTTGGGCGCTCGGAATAAATCCTCGAAATACCTGATGTATTTACCACGATAGGCATTGGCTTCGCTGGCACCTCCGGTTTGTTTCTCGCGGCCGCCTTGCACCACGTTAGGCATTAGCTTCGCGTCATTTAGAACCAAAATCCGTTTTTTGAGATGGGTTCCAGGTGATTAGGCTGAAGGCTGAAGGTGGAAGGTAGAGAACCCTCGGTGAACCGGGTGACCCACACCGCAAATTGTCCACCGATGGCGAAAACGCACCTACCGTTGCCAGAAGCAGTGGCTGCTGGCAAGCAGGGCGACCCCCACCGAAAGCTCCAGAATTGCCAGAGGGATAAGCAGGGTATAGTCGCCTTGCGCCATTTTTGAAAAGGTGATGCCCAAGGCAACCATCAGACCCAAAAAAATGAAGAATCGGGCCTGGTAAAATTGCCAGATCATAGGATTTTCAAGGGACTCGATTCGTTTCAGATTTTTTCGGCAGACGTCTGCGAAAAGGTATTTGCCTTTGACCACACCGATTCCGATTCCGCCCAGCATGGCCAGTAAAACCCAGGGGAGGGCCGCCCCGATCTGGTTGGCTGCCAGAAACAGGCCGGAACTTTTGATGACCAGAACCCCTACGCCGATGTACCAAACCAGGGCTGCCAGGATTTTCAAGGTGAAAGTAGAAGTATGGAACATAGCCGCAATATGTATCTGATCTCGTGCTTAATGTCGAGTTGGGACCAAAAGATTTTTTCTAAACCATAGGCTTTTGCATGCATAACTTTCTATGCTCGCCGCAGAACCCTTCCAATTGACCAAAAGCGGCATAGCCATGCTTCTCGTAGAATTCAGACGACTGGAAACCATAGGTATATAAGTAAGCACTATGGCAACGCTTTTCCACCCCTTTTTACCCAGCAGCCTGCAGAAGTCTGGTCCCTGGCTATGGGTGCGCTCATCCCCTGCGATCTACAGGCTTACAATGCAGAGCCAACCACCCTCGGTCTGGCAGTCGATCCCGGTAACCAGTCAGTCCAACTGTCCATATACTTGCAACCAAAGGACGTGTACCCATAGTTCTGGAAACGGGTTTTGCTACAATTGAATAACGCGTCTAAGACCAGTCCTGCCTTTCTCTGCGTCTTGGCGCCTCGGCGCGATGCATGGTTTTGTCTTGGTGTTTTTTACGGTGAGACCCCTTTTAGGGGCAACCCAAAACTGGCTCTCGGGGTCAGGATTCTCTACCTGGCCGTAATGTTTCAGCGCATCCTCGGAATGACGAGCTGGAATTATGCATACGTTCTTGTTTCTATCAACTCATAATGCGTAGCTTCCTGATCCCAGCGCTTCAATACGTTTCGGGCTGCGTCGGGAACGTAGCTCTTCTGGAAATCGGGACCCCGAAAATCAATCACATTCTGCAAGGACTCAAATGTCATGATAGTGACAAACTCGACCTCGGTTACCAGTTCGATTCGCAATACTTCAATTTTCCGGTACCCGGGAATATTCTTGGCCTCAATGCCGGGCAGAACTATATTGTTTAGAATCTTCTGATAGCTGTCGGCATTTTCTTTCGTGGTCCACCCGTGCCATACTCTTTTTATTGCCATGCTCGTTTTCCTTTGAGAGCATAAATGTGGGTCTCAACAACCGAGCCGTCTGCAAGTCTGGCCGCGGTGACGACCCGCTCGTAACCGTCTCCCTCGAACTCGTCCAGGCGGGCCCATTGTTCCGAAAGCTCTGTGGAACTGAAGAGGAACCCCTGCACGTCTTCACCGGCTTCCTCCAAGATAATGCCGGGGTAGCCCGCCGCAGCCCCCCATCCTTCCTGGAGCAGTATGCCCTTGACGCTAGCGGGTTCCCACGTACCGGGAACCTTGGCCAGGACATGCTCGTTTGGCCGGCCGGGGGCGAGTGTTCCGTAAACGAATAGTCGCTCGATCATGGTTCTTCCAAAAGCGTGAAGGTTGAGTTGGGATCTAAGCACGAACGCTGCGTCTTGCTCTGGCGATTTGTTCTACTTTCAAGTTACACCCAAATCACTAAAATAGGATTATAGAAAAGAGATAAAGGAGGAGCCCGAGGCCCAGGAGCACTAACGTATTAAACAAGATGCGAATCGGATTAAAGGTTCGGGTGCCTGAATGTTCTTCGCAACGAAGAACAGATATTGGCTCGCTCGGGTGCGCCTGAACATAGCCGGGCCGCCCACAAATATCGCACGCGCCATGGTATTTCTCGACGATATCCTTTTCCTTATCCCGTGGTCGCGTTCGAGTATGCTGCTTTGACTTCACGTTTGATATAAGCCGGGCAACCAGATTTTCCAGGGCAGCCTCCGGACTCGTCTTTATCGCCTCTACATATTGACTTATATCTGCACCCATGGCTGCGCCCTGGATAGGTGCCGGTTCTGCCTGGCCATTTTGTTTTGAGAAGTGAATCTCAGCAGCCCCTAATACTTCTATAAGCCTTCTTTCAGCAGAGGACCCCTTTTCAAAAGGAATGCTATTCATTCTGAGTGCGGTTGTGCCGTTGGCCTGCGCGTCCAGAGACCAATCTAAATAAATATGAATAGTATTTCCGGCGGCGTCCGATCCGAGAAGTCTGATCGATCCGCCGTCCATGGCCATGGCCCCGTTCAGGATGGTTAAGTTGTCTGGAATACGACCTTCCATTGCTGCTGTCTCCTACCAGTTACTTCGTCAATCCGGGTATTTGTCAGAGCATAGTTGACCGCCGGCCCCCCAGTTTTCCTTTTTGACATCTTCAATAATAACATAGACCGATGTTAATTCACACCCCGTGATCCTGGCTGTTTCCCTGGACAAGACTTCAACTAATTCTCTCTTTTGGTTTGTGGTTCTGCCTTCCCACATTGCCACTTTCAGTACAGGCATTTTAACCCTTCCAATTTGCTATGGCGATTAGTTACATTTGAAAATAAATCTGGACGCAAAAACTATGGTGGAAAATCCCATTGCTCTAAATTTTGATTTGATTAAAAGCGGTTCAAGCAAACGCCCCAATATTGTTTTGCGGTAACCTAACTACTGAAGTATTTAAGCAGTTTGGCAGTTTTTGTCGTCATGCCGGACTTGATCCGGCATCCAGGTACGTTTCCTGGACATGGACTGGATCCCGGCTTTCGCCGGAATGACGGGCAATTAGTGAGAAAACTCCCCGATCCCTGAAGCATTTTTATAGAAAAAAAACAAGCACTGCGGCGAGAAAAGTGATGATAACATCACCCCAGGTGCCATGATAATTTGGGGTGTAGCTGTTTTTTGAGGATTTGCGTCCATAGTGATTTTCAGGGGATTTGTCCATCTTCTAAGTTTTATTTTAGTTCAATTGTCTTCACCAACGGTGAAAATAACCAGCCTGTCTGTTTCTTAGCCAGGTCTGAGTTGATTTCTTTTTTAGCAGTTCCTTTGTTTTCTGCTCTTCAAAAATAGTACAATCTGTCCTCCAATTAGAAACCAGAAAGCTCCATCCAACGCAAAAACAACGAGTATTGTAAGGCCATTTTCAGGAAGTTGGAGAAACTCAAATAGAAGCCCAAACGGTAACCACGACAAGGTATTAATGAACATGACTGTCATGCGAATGAGCCCAATGATTCCCTGAGTTCCGTCAAGCGGCCCACCCAAAAATAAACCGAGCATGAATGTGCCAAAGCCCAGGATGATGTTGACGATAGCTCCTGATCCAGCTAATAAAAATATGGATTTTTTCTTCACCCTACTCCAAATTCTATTTTACACTGTTAACGCAAATGTGAGCGACTTGGGAACTAAACTGCACAAAGACCAGGACTATTCGAATTTTTTACAAATATTGGAAAAAGTACATATTCCCAAGTCCGCTCGATTATCTTGTTGGGCTGAGAATCCTCGAGAACGTTGCAGATAGTAATTCCGTCAGCATAAGCGAAATAAGTATTTCAATATGAAGGATCTCCGATTCTTTCGTACATTATATGTAACTCTCCTGACTGGTAGCGTTTCTCCATCTCTTTATCGAAAATTTCCCTTAATATTTTTCCCTTGGGGGTTTTTGAGAAGCCCACGTAGTAGTTACCACCCTTGATGGCTTGATCTAACGTGTCTAGTTGATGAGACAAATTGAGTTCTTTTATAGCGATTCCAATCTCAGGTTGATAGTCTAAAAGGAAATCAATTCTATCCGCCATAAGCATTCTTAGCACCGCCTTTTGATTATCGTATTCGTGTTTTTGAATTGGAACAGTGATAACGCCATGTGTATCCATATTGTACCCTCTTTTCCAGGATACTATTTTATTTCTCAATGTCTCTTGGCCATTCCAATTGGTGATTTTCCCTTTCTTATAAATGACTGTGACTAAGTCTACACCTAAATAACGTTTTGGGATCAAGAAATCCGGTTCTGGATAAACGCCAGGTACCGCGTCAACTTCCTTAGCCCTAAGTTTTCTCTCGCATCGTTTATACGGTTCGTAACTTACTTTCACTACTATATTGTTAGCTGTGAAAATTCCGTTCAATAAATCATTCCACATCCCGGTACCATTTTTCTCCATTAACCCCGGCGCCTCAACGGCACAAATTTCAATGTCACTAACTTCTTTTGCCCAAACCAAATGGGTTGAGATAAATAGAATACCCAAATAAACAAATAACTTCTTCATATCATACCATAATGAAACACTATGATTAGATTGAATATATCTCTATACATGGAGATTTTCGATAAACACCAGAATGAAGTGGCAACTTCCCGCCTTACCTAAGTAAACATCAATAGCCTAACAGTTGAACTGAGACGCGCGCTGTTGTTGCGCGTTATCTCCAGCGATGTGTTATGAGCAAATCAATATCAACTAGATTTGGTTATCAAGGGCATAGTGATTCTTCAAATTAGAAAATAAGTTTTCAAAAATTTTTGAATATATGTAGTTGGGTTTATAACAAGGCATTGCTACCCCGACAACTTCTACCTTATTTATCTTTACCTGTATTTGGAATAAACCAAAACTTGTTCTAGCCGAAACTCTAGATAGGTAGGTACCGAACAAAGAAACGATTTCTTCTCTTGATATACTTGAGCGTATGACTACAAATTTCTTTGCGAATAAATAAACATAAGTTTTAGGGTTTTTCATTTTCTTATCAAAGTAAGCTGAAGACTTTTCATTCCAATCAGTAAGCTTGATCTCCAGGTCAATATTTGACTCATTTTCGACAGCAATTTCAGCAGTGAATTGAGCGCCTCTAAGCCCATATATGTGGAAAACAATTTCGTTTTGATCTATACCCATTTTGAACTTAAAGGGTAGCAAGCTAATGCCTTTGAAAGAATAGCCACGCTCTAGTGCAATCCTGCGAAAGGCTATATATAAAAAAATCCTTGGCCAGCAAAACAGCCCTATATTGATTAACAGGATTGGGCCAAGGATTACAAGTCCGGCTACAATTGCAGGGTCTCTAATCATCGTATCAATATCCTATAAGTAGAATAATTCCAGCTAATAACTTATTTCGGTTCTCTAAAAAGCTCCAGCAGGCATAAAGTACTCGGATATGGGGTCCATATCCCAGGTAACGTCTTTCCAAGTGATCTTTGAAGTTTTTACAGCCTGCTGGACGATACGCATAA